>Ga0187885_10001494_pt1 | contig 25498 bp, 29 predicted proteins | sample June2016WEW_20_1_3_FD_132970 | JGI IMG/M metagenome (GOLD analysis project Ga0187885, IMG submission 132970) | Peatland microbial communities from SPRUCE experiment site at the Marcell Experimental Forest, Minnesota, USA - June2016WEW_20_100 | ecosystem: Environmental > Terrestrial > Soil >... | reverse complement strand
TTCGTGGCGACGTACTTCGTCATCGCCGGCCGGATCGACAAGCCGGGCTTCCTGACCTCCGCCGATCTCCAGGCCCTGGTGGCCTCCGGTGACGAGATCGGCGATCACACCATGGACCACCTCCGGCTCGCCCATCAAACGTCTGCGAAACGGACCTACGAGATAGACGCGGCGGCCGCTCGGATCGCCCAGGTCACCGGCTACTGGCCCGAGTCCCTGGCCTATCCCTACGGCAGCGTCAACAGCCAGGTGGCCACCGCGGTCGCCGCCTGCCAGGAGCTTCGGATCGCGGTGCTCGAGGGGCCTCTGCCGATCGAGGAGCCGGCCGCGAGCCAGGCACCGGGCGCGAGCCCGAAGCCGCGCGTGACGTTGAAGCTCCAGGCCTACGAGACGTGGGCCGATCGCTTCGAAGTTCCGAGAATCCGCGTGACGCCCGGTACGGGGCCCGCAACTCTGCTGGCCGACCTCGGCTAGCCAGCCGCGTTCCGCAGGGTAGGTTCGGCGGCACCGGCCCGGGCCGCGAGCCGCCGGTTGTCTTCGTACACGCGTCGGCGCATGATGACAGTCTGTCCGACCCCCGTTCCGATGCCTCGGTCCCGAGACTGCGTCAGGCCGGCAACGGTAAGGAATCCATGGCTCCCCTGGTCTTGTTCTTGTGCGCCCTGGCCGGCGCGGTCCTGGTCCAGGCGTTCATTCGGATGCTGGCCGCGCCGAGTGGGCGGCGGGTCGCGCCCACACGGTGCGCGGCGCCCGCCAGCCGGGTCCCGCCGGGGCCGGATATCGGCGACTGGGAGAACGAAGGCGGCTCGATCGCGGTCGGCCCTCGACGCGATTCCGACGGAGCAGCGCGATGACGACTCCCCGAACGACCGGGGTGTGGATCTCGGCCGCTTCCGCCACGGTCTTGCGGTGGGGCCCCGAGGGGGTCACCGTCCGCGAGAAGATCGATTCCCAGATTCCGGGCCGACACCGCTCAACGGGGCGTCCACCGACCGAAGACCACCCTGCCGGCGAGGGTCACCGCGACGAGCACATGCGGGCGTTCTTCGCCCAGGTCGGCGCCGCCGTGCCGTTTGACGATGACCTTCTGCTTGTCGGCGACGGCGAGGTCGTCGAGCACTTTGCGCGCCAGATCAGGATTCACGATCAAAGCCGCAACGTCGATCGGCGCATCGAGGTGGGCAAGAGTGGCCCGATGACCGAACCCCAGTTGCTTGCCCGGATCCGCGCCTTCGCCGGCTCACCGGCCAGACGTACGCTGCCGAGCTGAGCGAGGAGGCCTATCCGATGACTCGATCCACGAGCGGACGCACCGGCCGACGGGCGGGGAGCGACGAGCGGCTGAACGAGGAGTTCCACACGCTGCTGCGTCGGGCTGCCGAGGAGCGCGCGGGACGGGCGCGCATCCAGGAGAGCGGGGACGCCGCGGCGGCCAGACAGGAGTCGGCCAATCTCCTCGCCCTCGCCCGGGGTCAGCGTTTCGAGCGGTCTCCCGCCAGGCGCTGAGCGGCCGCCATTCAGGTCGCGCGATTGGTCACACGGCCCGATCGCCGCCGTGCGCGATACCAGGCGAGGTACTCCAGCAGCTCATCTCGCTCGTCGTCGGTGAGATCGGCGAACAGGGCCGCGCCGATCCTGTTGGCGGCAACGCCGTGGTCGGGTTCGCCGGGTACGCGATACCCGCTGAGGCGCATGAGGTCCGCGTAGGAGATCGCCAGGGCCTCGCTCAGCTGGTGCAGTACGTGCGGCGAGGGGCGCTTTACCGCGTCGTTCTCGAGCTTGCTCAGGTAGGCCGCCGAGATGCTGGCCGCTCGGGCCGCGTCGACGGACGACAGCCCGCGTACTTCGCGAGCCTGTTTGAGCACGGTGCCGAGTGATGGGGCCATGAAGTTTCTGTCCTACAGTAGAGAAGCTGCAACTACAGTTGACAATAGCACGATCCGGTGGTTCACTGCAATGACAGCAGTGGCCGGAGCGTCTCGGGCGGAACGGGTTCGGCGTCGTCTTCGCCACTCCTGGAGGTGACCCGGGCCCCCGGGGAGCCTTGACAAGCTCGATCACTACGAACAGGACCGACTCCGCTCGGGCCGGTCCTGTTCGGCCGTTCGTACCGGCCAACGCGGAAAGGCAGCGAGACATGACGATCGCCGATTTCGAACCCAACTCACGCGGTAGACGCCTGACGACCGTCCTGCGGCGCGTGTCGGGACCCATCGAGGCCGCCCGCACGGGCGCTACGAGTCTTGCGAGGCGCGTGCCCGAGACGATGAACGCGACGCTGGCCGGTGCGAGCGCGACGACCAGCGCGCTGCAGAAACTGCCCGACTCGACGCTTCGGTCTCTGGCGGCCAGCTCGGTGGGCCTCGGCGCCGGGTTCTATCTCACCGGCAGGCGGCGGCTGGCAGTCGCCGCAGGCGTCGCGCCGGCGCTGGTCATGGGTGCGGCCATCGCCCTACGTCCGGTCAAGCCCGTCGCCCCGACGGAGGCAAAGACATGACATCGATGCAGAACCAGGCCCACGTCGGCCCCCTCAACGTGCTCCACGATGAGGGCATCCCGAATATCCTGGGCGGCCTCGTCCCGCCCATTCCGGTCCGAGGGATCGGTCTTCCACTGGGCTTCTTTGTAGCCGCCCTCGCGATACTGGCCGTCCTCGGGATTCTGGTGGCTTACCTGGCTTGACGGACCGCGGCATCGCGAGGCAGCGCTCCCCTGATCGAGGCCGTCAACGTGGCCAGCGGCCGCCCTGGCGTGGCGGCCGGGTCGGCCTCAGCGGCCGCCAGATCCCGCCTCAGCAGGTGACATGGAGGACCGCGGCCGTCTCGTCGACGTCGGCGGCCGAGAGCCGGGCGCACGCCTCCGCAGTGGGGAGCATCAGCAACTCGACCCCTCGGCGGCCGGCTTCCTCGATCACGTCTGGGGCAACCGGCAGGCGGCCCTCGACACCGGTCCCGATGATCAGCTGACGGCAGCGCCAGGGCAGGGGCTCCGCGGTCGTCAGCGGGGTGTGGCCGTACCGGTCGCGCTGCGGCTTGGAAGCCTTCTTGCGGCGAGAAACCTGGCCGCGCTCGACCAGGACATCGTGATCGTAGGTCTGACCGTCGAGCTCCACGAGTCCGAAGGTGACCAGTCGGGCTGTCGTCATGGCTTCATTGTGCTGCTCCGACGGCCCCGGCACACGACCCGACGGACGGCTTGCCTACGTCCTCCGTGCGCGCCCCTGCGTCTCGCCCGAGGAGCCTCAGCCAGCCCGGCAGGGCGGTGCAGAGGGTTGCCGGCACTATAGTGGCGGCGACATGCTTCCACGAAAGCCCGGTCTGCCCGAAGCGACCGCGTCGGCGCCGTCGGCGACCGCGTCGGCGACGCCCGGCCCTGGATCGGATCCTCTGGCCGACGAGTCGGCGCTGGTCACCATCGACGCCATCCGCGCGGCCGCCGACGTGATCCGGGGAGTCGTCCTGCGCACGCTGCTGCTGCCCTTCGGGGAACCCAGGGACGGCGACCCATCAGGGGGCACCCGCGCCTGGCTGAAGCCGGAGTCGCTCCAGCCAATAGGCGCGTTCAAGCTGCGGGGCGCGTACTACAACATCGCCACGCTGTCGGCGGAACGCCGTGCCGGAGGCGTGGTGGCGCACTCCAGCGGCAACCACGCCCAGGGCGTGGCGCGCGCCGCCCGGCTCCTCGGAGTCCGCGCCGTGATCGTGATGCCATCGGATGCGCCGCGCATCAAGGTCGAGCGCGTGCGGGAGGACGGCGCAGAGATCGTCTTCGTGGGTCCGTCGAGCGAGGAGCGTGCGCAGCGGGCTGCCGAGCTGGCGCGGGTCGAGGGCCTGGCGATGGTCGCGCCGTACGACGATGCGGCGACTATCACGGGGCAGGGGACCGTCGGACTCGAGATCGTCGAGCAGCTTGCCGCCCTCGACGAGCTTGGGCCGGCGGGGCCGAGTGGGCGGCGTACAGGACCGGTGCCTTTCACCGTGCTGGTGCCGGTTGGCGGAGGCGGGATCGCGAGCGGCGTCGCCGTGGCGGTGAAGTCGCTCCGGCCCGACGCCGTGGTAGTCGGCGTGGAGCCGGCCCTGGCCGCGGACGCCCGCGACTCGCTCGCCGAGGGGCGGATCGTGACCTGGTCGGCGGAGATGGTCGGACGGACGATCGCCGACGGCCAGCGGACGACCCACATCGGACACATCCCGTTCGCGCTGCTGAGCCGCTATCTCGATGCCATCCTCACCGTTACGGACGATGAGATCGCCCGGGCCATGGTGCGCGCGTCGCGCGAAGCGCGGTTGGTGCTTGAGCCGTCCGGCGCCACTACCCTCGCCGCCTGGCTGTTCCACGCGGACGAGCTGCCGGCGCGCGGGCGCGTGGTGGCCATCCTGAGCGGGGGCAATGTAGATCCGGCGCGCTACGACGAGTTGCTCGCAAGGGGAGTCGCGGCCGGCGGATGATCGTGGTCGGCCCGCTTGCCTCACCAGGACCCCTCGACTCAGTAGGTGCAATCGGGCAGCTGGAGACCGGTCCAGCCGCCCTCGCGATGGGGACCAACGGCACCTGAAGACGGCCTCACCAGGTCGTTATCCTGTCGCGAGAATAACGCTCAGGGTGAGTAGATGAGTAATCGATGACCGAGCGCCCAGTCATGGCTACAAGCGAGCCCGCAGCGCGCGCCTCGGAATCGCCCAGCGCGCACGTCGGGACGAGTTCGTGGCAGAGCCGGGGCAGCGGCTCGCCCTGCTCACCGACGATCCAGGCCCCGCGTCGGCCGGAGCGCCGGTTCTCGGGCTCGATGACGACTCGGCCGTCGCCGACCCCGTCGCCGACCCCGCCGCACGGTCGTTTCGTGCCGGAGGCGGGCAGCGCGGTGGCCATCGACGCGTTCGGCCGCCGCATCGACTACCTCAGGATTTCGGTGACGGATCGCTGCAACTTGCGATGCGTCTACTGCATGCCGAGCGAAGGCGTTGCCTGGAAGGATCGCGCAGATCTGCTCACATTCGAGGAGATCGAGCGGTTCGCCGCCGTGGCCGTGGCCGAGGGCATCACGAAGATACGCCTGACCGGAGGGGAGCCGCTCGTGCGCAAAGGGATCGTGGACCTCGTGCGCCGTCTGCGCCGGATCACCGGCCTCGAGGCGATTGCGCTGACGACCAACGGCACGCTCCTGCCGCGCCTGGCCGGCGACCTGGTCGCCGCGGGCCTCGAACGCGTGAACATCTCGCTCGACTCGCTCGATCCGGAAGCCTATTCGCGCGTGACCAGGGGCGGCAGGCTCGAGGCCGCGCTGGCCGGCGTCGACGCGGCTCTCGCCGCCGGCATGCACCCGGTCAAGGTCAATGTGGTCGTCGTGCGTTCGCTCGCGCAGGACCTGGTGTCCCTCGCGCGGCTTACGGAGGACCGTCCCCTGCACGTGCGCTTCATTGAGTACATGCCGGTCGGCGGCGAGGATGGTTGCGGGAGAGTCGGCCGGGGTGCCGGCGACTGGACGCTGGCCGACTACGTCCCGAGCGACGAGATCCTGGCCAGCCTCGCCGTCGGCGGCGCTGGCGTCGGCCTGGGCGCGCTTGAGCCGGTCGATCAGAACGATGCGCCCGGCGGCTGGGGGCCGGCGAACTACTATCGGTTTGAGGGCGCGAAGGGGACCATCGGGGTCATCTCGGCCCTCTCGCACCCCTTCTGCGGCGAGTGCAACCGGTTGCGGCTAACTGCGGACGGCAAGCTGCGGACGTGCCTCTTCTCGGACGAGGAGCTGGACGTGCGCCGGGTGCTCCGCCACGGCACTGCTGCGGGCCTGCACGAACTCATAATCGCGGCCCTGGCCGTGAAGCCTGAATCGCACAACATGCGCATCGGCACGTTTCGCCGGATGTCGCAGATCGGAGGGTAGGCGGATGGGCGAGGAGCAGCTCAGCCATGTCGATGAGCACGGCGCCGCCCGCATGGTGGACGTAGCGGGGAAGGCGGTCACCCACCGCCGAGCGGTCGCCGGAGCCGTCATCCACATGCAGCGCGAGACGTTGGCGATGATCGTTGAGGGGCACGCACCCAAGGGCGACGTGTTCGCGGTGGCTCGTGTGGCCGGCATCATGGCGGCGAAGAGAACGAGTGACCTCATCCCGCTGTGCCATCCGCTGGCGCTGACACACGCGAGCGTCGATTTCGAGCCCGTCGGGGACGGCGTTCGCATCCGCGCCACCGTGGAGACGAATGACGTCACCGGCGTCGAGATGGAAGCGCTGACAGCCGCGGCAGTGACCGCGCTCACGCTGTACGACATGTGCAAGGCGGTCGACCGGGGCATGACCGTCGACGGCCTGGGGCTGCTGCTCAAAGAGGGCGGCAACTCCGGGCGATGGATCCGCGAAGAGGACTTGTAGACGATGCCATTGCCCAACCCGGGAGTTGTCGTTTCAGTCAACCTGAGCGCCCGGAAGACGGTGCGCAAGACGCGTGGAGAGCGAGGCACCCTCATCTTCGATCGTGGGTTCGAGGGCGACGCCCACGCTGGCGATTGGCACCGTCAGGTGTCGCTGCTCGGGCAGGAATCCATCGACAAGATGGTGGCGGAGGGTCTCAGCGTCGGTCCCGGTGACTTCGCCGAGAACATAACCACGGCCGGCATCGACCTGCTCGCGCTGGCGATCGGCAGCACGATCAAGATCGGGGACTCCTGCATCCTGGAGATCAGCCAGATAGGCAAGGTCTGCCACACGAAGTGCGCGATCTACTACCAGGCCGGCGACTGCGTCATGCCCCGAGAGGGTCTCTTCGCGGTGGTTCGCACGGCCGGCGAGGTCCGCGTCGGTGATCCAATCGATGTGCTCTCCCTGGGAGACGGAACGTGCGACCGGACGCCGGCCTCCGCGATCGCGGAGTTCGAGGCGGAAAAGGCGGCCGAGGCCGCCGAGGCCGCGGCGCGGGGGAGGTCGGTCGCGCCTGCCCGTTCGAAGGCGTGGCTGTATCCAGGGCGGCGACGCCGTCCGGCCGACGGGGCCGGCATCCGCTCGACGCCGGCGAACGGCGCGAACGATGACCCTCGGTTGGTCCGCCGGGGCTCGAACGAATCAGTCGTCGACCGCGATCATCACCGCGGTCGACTTGACGACGGCGACGACGCGCTTCCCGGGCGTTAGGCCGAGCTGGCAGGCGGACTCCGCGGTGATCGCGGCCACGAGTTCATGGCCGCCGGCGACCTCGACAACGACTTCGGCCATGACCCGCCCTGCGGTCACCGTCTTGACGGTGCCCGGGAGCTGGTTTCGAGCGCTGAGCCTCATGAGCGTGTGCCTCCAGCTACAACGGCCGCGGGTCGAGCTGGGTCGACCCGCCGCGCAACGTCGGTTCGCAATTCCGCGGGCGTGTTCCGGAGTCTCTATGAAGTACCCCGGGCGAGTGCATGGTACGCGGACTCGAGTCAGCCAAGGCTCCGAATATCCAGCGCGCGCCCCCAGTGGAGCAACCGGACCGCGACCAGAACCCCGAACGCCGCCAGCACGAGGATGGCCGCCGCGGCGATCGAACCATCGAGGTCACCGCCCTCGAACTCGCCGTATACGACCAGCGGCAGCGTCTGCGTCCGGCCCTCGATGTTCCCGGCGAACATGATGGTGGCCCCGAACTCGCCGAGCGCACGGGCCCAGCTCATGACGAGGCCCGCCGCGAGGGCGCTGCCGGCCAGGGGAACGGTGACGTGCCGGAAGACCGTCATCTCGGAAGCGCCGTCTACCCGTGCAGCGTCCTCGAAGTCGCGCTCGACGCCCGCGATCCCGGTCCGCGCCGAGCGGACGAAGAAGGGTGCCGACACGAACGTCTGAGCCAGGATGACCGCCAGAGTCGTGAACGGGATCTCGATCCCGGCCGCCTCGAGCGGTCCGCCGAGCAGGCCGCGCCGACCCAACGCGAGCAGGAGCGCGAGGCCGGCAACGGACGGCGGCAGGACCAGCGGCAGATCAACGATCGCCTCGACCAGGCCGGAGCCCGGGAACCGGCGCCTGGCGAGGACGAAGGCCAGGGGCAAGCCGAAGGCGACCGTGAGGACGAGGCTGATCGCCGTTGTGGTGAGGCTCAGGACCAGGGCCGCCAGGACGACCTGCGAGCCCAGGGCGCGGGCGAGCGACCCATCGAAGATCGCCCGCCCCACGAGGGCCGCGACGGGCAGGCCCAGGAACAGCGCCGACAGGCCGGCGAGGACGGCGAGCGACCGATCGCCCCAGCCCCGGCCCAGCCACGGGACGCGGACCGCGGGGCTCGTGCGTACGGGCATCTCGCCGCTCGGTCGATCCATCGGCCGGTCGATCAGGACGGCGGCAGGAAACCGAACGAGGCGAGGATCGCCCGGCCGTCGGGGCCGGCGAGCCAGGCAAGGAACGCCTGAGCCGCGCTCACGTTCGCCGATGCCTTGACCACGACGCCGGAGTAGGTGGCGAGCACGTTCGCCGCGGCGGGCACCGGGATCGTCGCGACCTGCGTGGAGGTCTTCGCGTCGGTCACGTACACGATCCCGGCATCGCCTTCGCCGAGGGCGATCGTGGAGACGACCGCAGCCACGTTGTCCTGCTTGGAAACGATGTTGGCGTTGTACTTCGCCACGAAGTCGGTCGGGTACCCGGGCTGCTCGGCCAGGTTCGCCACGAGCTGGTTCGCGTACTTGGTGATCGGCACCGTGTCAGCGGCCGCGATCACCTTGACGCCGCTCCTGGCCAGGTCGGCCGGAGTCTGGATTCCGGCCGGATTCCCGGCGGGGACGATGACGGTCAGGAGGTTGCCGGCGAATTTCGTGAGGCTGCCTGCGGCGAGGCCAGCGTCGATCAGCTTCTGCGGGTTCGCCGTGTCCGCCGACAGGAAGACGTCGGCCGGGGCGCCCTGTTCGATCTGCGTCTCGAGCGCCGCCGACGAGTTCGTCGAGATCGTGAGCGTCGTGCCCGGGTTCGCCGCCTCGTACACGGTCTTCACCCTGGCCAGGACCGCGGTGAGCGACGACGCGCCGTAGATCGTGAGGTCGACCGGTGCGGTGCTCGCCTGCGCACTGGCGGACGGCGAGGCCATCGGCGCGGTCGCGCCCGGCGCTGGCGTGGCGGCGCTCGAACATCCTGCGAGCACAAGGGCGAGGGTCGTGATCGACGCGGCGAAACGGCTTCTCACGGGCGGGTCTCCTTGACCGATGGGATCTCGACCATGACGTTGGTGGCCTTCACGATGCACACCACCTCGTCGCCGACCTTGAGGCCGAGCTCCTTGACGGCCTCGGCGGTTATGAGGCTCACCAACCTGTGGGGCCCGGCCATGACCTCGACGACGGCTGCGACCGCGTCGAGCTCGACCCTGGTCACGACGCCCGGGAACCGGTTGCGCGCCGACTGGGCCACGACCGGGCGATCCGCGGTCGAGCGCCGCCGCTCGTCGAGGAGTCGGGACACCTCCGCGATCGCGACGCGGCGCTGGCCGCCGGCCGAGCGCTCCATCCGGATGGTGCCGTCGTCGCCCCAACGTCGCAGGGTCTCGATGGAAACGCCGAGCATCTCGGCGGCCTGGCCGACGCGGAGGCTTGCGGGCCGGCTGGCACGGTTCGAATTCATACCTAGGAAGAATACCCAGATATGCCGGTTGTATCTAGGTGTATGTGAGTCTCCGCTAGGAACTCTGGTGATGAGGCGCGCGTGTCCTTGACGCCTTGGCGGGCGTCCGGTCGCCATCCGGTGCCAGGTCGTGGTCGAACGGCCCGGCGAGCGTCACCAGGGCGTGGTCGAGGATCGGCTCGAGTGCCGCCAGCGACTCCAGCGCTCCGCGCGGGCTGCCGGGCAGGTTGACGATGAGGCAACGCTGCCGCACGCCGGCCACGGCCCGGCTCAGGTACGCGTACGGGGTGGACCGCCCGCCCTCGGCCCGCATCAGCTCGGGCAGGCCCGGCACCTCGTACTCGATCACGGCCTGCGTGGCCTGGGGTGTCACGTCGCGCGGCGTCAGACCGGTGCCGCCCGCGGTCAGGATCATCGCGTGGCCGTCCGCCGCCGCGACCAGCAGCTGCTCGATCCGGGCCCGCTCGTCTGGCACGACCGCCCGATCGACGCCGAAGCCGAGCTCATCCAGCCGACGAGCCAGGTCGTCGCCGCTGACGTCCTGGCGGACGCCGGCCGCGACACCGTCGCTCACCGTCACGACCAGCGCGCGGCGACGTTCCGGGGCCCGCTCGCCGCCCGTCCCGGCCGCCTCGACCGGGTCCGGCCGGCGGACCCGGCGGCCCGTGGCGTGCGCGCCTCCTTGACCATCTCCGGCGGGCACTGTCCGTCGCCGCCCTACTTTCGCAGCCATCTGATCTCCACCTCCGCTCCGGGCTCGAGCTGATCGGCCGCCTCCGGGACGACGGCGAGCGCGTCGGCTGCGGCCAGGGCGCTGAGCACGTGGCTGCCCTGGTGGCCGGCCTGGCGGACGCGCAACCGGCCCTGGCCGTCGCGCACGGGGTCGCCGCGTTCGTCGCGGGCTACGACGACCCGCAGGAAGCCGCGCCTCCCGGCCGCCTTCTGAAGCCGGTCCTCCGTGACAGCCCGGTCGGCGTCCACGGAGGGAGACAGCATGCCGGACAGCCGCTGCAGCACCGGCCGGACGAACAGCTGGAAGGTCACGAAGGTCGACACCGGGTTGCCCGGCAGGCCGAACAGCAGGACGCGCCGTCCGTCCGGCTCCCGGGGCTCCGACCGGCCGAAGGCGAACGGCTTGCCGGGCTGGACGGCGACGCGCCACAGCTCGACCCGGCCGAGCGCTTCGAACGCCGCGCGGACCACGTCGTACGGCCCGACCGACACGCCGCCGCTCACGATCAGCACGTCCGAGCGCTCGAGCGCCGGGCGCAGGGCGCCAAGGACCGACTCGAGCGAATCGCCGGCGATCCCGAGGTCCACGGCCGAGGCGCCGACCTCGCGGCAGAGCGCCAGCAGACCGGGCCGGTTCGCGTCGGGGATGCCCCAGTCGACGAGCTGACGCCCAGCGGGGCGCAGCTCGTCGCCCGTCGAGAGCACGCCGGCCACCGCTCGGCGATGTACGCGCAGAGAGCCGACGCCCACGGCCGCGCTCATCGCGATCTGCGCCGGCCCGACGCGCCGGTGGGGCTCGAGCAGGTGCATTCCCGCGCGCACGTCCTCGCCGCGCCGGCGAATGAAGGCTCCTGGCTCGACGCCGGCAGTCACCAGGCACGCCTCGGGCAACGGCTCACCGACACGGAATCCGATCGAGCGCGGCAGGGCGGCCTGGGCAGCATCGCCGCGGCCGGCAGCATCGGCGGGTGCCGATCCGTCCCCGGCCTCCCGAACGCTGGTGGACTCGACCGGTACGATGGCGTCGGCCGACGACGGGACCGGCGCCCCGGTGGCAATGCGGATCGCGCAGCCGGGCGGCAGCTCCACGTCGGGCGAGCCGCCCGCGCGCACCTCGCCCACGACCCGAAGACGAACCGGCGATTCCCGGGTGGCGCCGGTGACGTCCGCCGCGTGAACCGCAAACCCGTCCATCGCGCTGTTGTCCCAGGGCGGGAGGTCCAGGGCGCTCTGGATAGACTCCGCCAGGACCCGGTCGAGCGTCTCCAGGAGCGGCACCTCCTCGGCGGGCAGCGGGTCGCCCACCACGGCCAGCAGCCGCTCCTGTGCCTCTTCGACACTCAGCATGCGCTCGGGCTCGTTCGCCACCTGGCGTCTCTCCTGATGTCCAGACGTGTCCTGCCACCGCCGGTCGGCGTCGGCGGCGCAGCCAACGATGCCCGAGACGATGCGGATCAGGCTTGACCGGTTGCCTGTTCGGCTGGGAGTTGCCTCTCAAACGGACAGGCACCACGGTTCCCGGGGGCGGGCCGCCTCCGGGTGCGTGTTCTTACCCGGCTCGATGCGCCCGCAGGAACGCCAGCGTCCGCTCGTTGAAGGCCGCCACATTCTCGTAAATCGGAGCGTGCGAGCAGTCCTCGAAGACGTGCACCTCGCTGCCGCCGATCGTCCGGAACGCAGGCTCGAACCTGGTGGAGCAGACGAGATCCCAGCGCCCGAAGGTGATCAGGGTCGGCGCGTGGATCTTCGACAGCTGCGCCTCGGCGTCATGAGCCTGAACGGCCGCCGACTGGCGCATGAACGCGTCGAGTGGCTGCTTTGGCCGACTGCGCACGAACGCCGCAAGCGAGTCGACGTAGTCGGGCTTCGCGGCGTAGAGACCCGGGGTCAGGCACCACGGCAGGATGCCGGTGATGACCATCTCGGTGACATCGCCGAGGCCCTTGGCCAGGCCGCGCCAGCTCTCCACCACTGTCCTCAGGAACGGGTCTGTCTTCGTCCACCCGCTGTGGAGCGACAGCGAGGCGACGCGCTGCGGGTACTTGGCGGTCAGCCAGATCCCGGCCGCGGCCCCCAGCGAAAGGCCCATGACGTGGGCACGTTCGACGCCGATGGCCTGCATGAAGGCGGCCACGTCGTCGGCGATGAGCTCCGTCGAATACGGCGCGTCCGGCTTGTCCGACTCTCCCGCCCCTCGCGGGTCGAGCGAGATGCAGCGAAACTCCTTCGCGTAGTCGGCTACCTGGAAAGCGTAGCAGGCGTTGTCGGCCGCGAGGTAAGGGATGAGGATGAGCGGCTCGCCCTGCCCCTGGATCTCGTAGTTGATCGTGATCCCATTCGCCACGACCTTGGGCATTTCACACCTCCATCGGGCAGAGCTTAGCACCGGATAGTGCGATTTCAGGAACGCGGCGGCCGTTTGGTCGGGTCACTTGCGGTCGGTTGGGCGATCCTTTCTGTCGGTCTCCGACTCGCCTTTGGTAGCCTTAATCTCGGGTGGAGCAAGACGGCTCGCCCTCGCTTTGCTCAGCGCCCCAGACCCGTGCACCCAGACGCCGACGAGCGGCGATGCCGTCTCGCCGGGCCACCCGACGCAATCAGGAGCACATCATGACCAGGCAAACCGACCAGGCCGTCGACCCCATCGAGCGGGTGGCAGCCGCCCTCCGTTCCCACAACATCGAGACGATCGTCGTCGACTCCGGCGAGGAGGCGCGCACGGCCGTGCTCGACATGATCCCGGCGGGCGCTGAAGTCCATTCCGGCAAGTCGAAGACGTTGGAGGACGTCGGGCTATACGCGGAGCTCGTGGAATCGGGGCGCTACGACGCTCTGCGACCGCGCTATTTCGCCATGGATCGCAAGACTCAGGGCCGTGAGATCCGCAAGCTCATTGCCGCCCCGGACTACATGCTCGGAAGCGTTGCCGCAGTGACCGCGGACGGTACCCTCGTAGCCGCCTCGGCCACGGGCAGCCAGCTGGGCGCCTACGTTTCGGGCGCTGGCCGGGTGGTCCTCGTGGTCGGCAGCCAGAAGATCGTGCCGGACCTGGACGCCGCATTGCGCCGCATCAACGAGGTGGTCTTCCCCTACGAGAATGTGCAGGTGCGCGAGCGCATGGGTGTCGACACGGCGCTGGAGAAGGTGCTCGTCATATACGGCGAGTGGCAACCGGGCCGAACCACGGTCGTCCTCGTTCGCGAGCCGGTCGGCGTCTGATTTGAGGCTGCCGCCGACATTCGGACCGATGACGATGAAGTGGTGGGGGGAGAGGACTTGAGGCCGAGATAACAAGCCAGCCGCAAGACAGGCAGATACATCAAGGGCGATCTGCTCAACCGTGTCTCGCGCTGCGTTCGGGCGCCACGGCACTTGCGCCGGCGCCCCGCCGTCACGGATGCTCGCCCGGATCTGGCCGAACACCGAGGTGGGGCGATAAACGTCGAGGCGGAACACGACTGGCGGGCGCTCTTCGAGAGGGAGTACGCGTTGGGGCCGACCGAACTCGAGGACCGGCTCACCCGAGAGGCGCTCGGCGACGAGTACCCCGAGGGCCTGGCGATCAAGAGCTTTGTTTCCAGGTCGGATCTCGCACGCTTCGTTGCCGAGCTCCACGTGGGGCCGTGGTCCACGCTCGTCGACGTCGGTTGCGGACGCGGCGGGCCCGGGGTCTGGGTGGCCGCCCAGACCGGGGCGACCTTGATCGGCCTCGACATCGCCGAGGCGCCGCTCGGCGAGGCGCGCCAACGCGCGGTGGCGCTCGGCGTGGCGGCGACGTTCCAGCGCGGCGAGTTCGAGGCCACCGGGCTGCCGGACGAGATCGGCGACGCCGTCATGAGCGTCGACGCACTCCTCTTCACGACGGACAAGGCGACCGCATTCCGAGAGCTCCGGCGGATCCTCCGGCCGGGCGGGCGCCTCGCGCTGACCTCGTGGGACTACCACACCCAGCCCGTCGGTCGCCCCCCGCAACTCGCCGACCATCGGCCCGTCGCCGAGGCGGCCGGTTTCCGCGTCCTTGTCTACGACGAGACGCCGGGCTGGCGCGAGAGCGAGGACCGCTTCGGGGAGCTCCTGCTCGAGCACGTCGAGGAAATCGCCGCCGCATCGGGCGACACGGTTGAGGAGGTGCGGGCCGAGATCGAGGAGGAGAACGCGACCGGAGCGTGCATGATCCGCCGGTTCTTCCTCGTCGCCGAAGCCGTCTGACGCCCTGCCGTCCGGGCGCGGTTCCGCCAGGTACGCGAGCAAGAGCTCATGGCGCCGCCCGACCGGACACGCTCTTCGACCTGTAGCCGCCGATCGCCAAGGGTTCCGCAAGGACTGCGGCGGACGCGCGCTGCTGGACGAGCGATCGGGCTTCCTCGTTCGTTTCCAGATCGAGCATCACGACGAGCGGCTGGTTGGCGCGAACGGAGTAAAACCTCCGACTTCACGCTCGGGGTCGTCGTGCGAGCTGAGCCTCCGATGCTCCGTCACGACGGCGTGATCGTGCCGAGGCTCTGGGTCGAGTCGAGCAGAGGCAAGACGATCTGCGACCCAGCCAAAGCTCAGCCAGGACGCCACGGCAACCGCGTACGATGTGTCCTCATGCAAGCCATTCTCTTCGACTGGGATGGGACGATTGTTGACTCGATGCCGGCGGTCCTAGAAACCGAAGCGGCTATCTGCCGGCATTTCAATCTGCCCTTCGATGAGTCGATCTTCCGACGCACCTTCTCTCCGAACTGGCGCCGAATGTGCCACTCGCTCGGCATTCCCGAGGACCGAAATGAGGAGGCGTCGCAGATCTGGGCGGCCACGTTCCACAGCGACCAGATGAGGTCGTTTCCCGGCATCGAGGACGCGCTGGCTCGATTGGCCGCGGCGGGCTTCACGCTCGGGCTCGTGACCAGTAGCCATCGGGTCGAGGTCGAGCCGCAGCTGGCACGGCTCGGCCTCGACGAGCTCATCACGGTGCGGGTCTATGGCGACGACACGGCGGCAGGCAAGCCCGACCCCCGGCCACTGCGGCTGGCGCTGGAGCTGGCAGAGGTCGCTCAGCCAGAGGATGCCTTCTACGTCGGGGACGCGCTCGACGACATGGGGATGGCCGCCGCAGCCCACGTTCGAGGGATCGGGATCGTATCCATGCTGGCCACCGCGGACGATCTGCTCGCAGCCGGTGCGGTCGAGTCGGCCGGCTCCGTCGTCGAATGGGCCGATCGGTTCCTGGCGGAGTCGACCGAGGGTTAGCACTCGCAGCTGGCGCCCCGTCAGCCCTGGTTCGAGGAGGCTTGGCCGCGGTGGCAGCATTCCAACTCGACATGCAGCGGTCGAGCGCAGCCGGTGGCCCGATGAGACTAGGTGCTCACCAGACCCGCGGCACTCCGCCACAATCCGCCCAGGACGGCCAGCCAGGGCAGCAGGTACAGGGCACTCTGCGAGCCGCCGGCCCAGCCGGATGTGTTCATGCCGTAGGCCACGCCGGCCCCGACGATTGCCACTGCCAGACCCTGAAGGACGAGCGCCCAGCGCGCATGCCGACCGAGACGGCGCAGCGCCCCGATGTCGCCCCTTTCCTCGGCCTCGACACCGGCCTCGATCTCCTCGTCGGCCATCTTCTCGATGAATCGCCTGGCCCAACGGGGACCGCGCGTGATCGCCAGGTATGCCGCGGAGGCGTAGATCACGCCGCCGATGATATCGGTGACCCAGTGTTCGCCCAGGTACACGATGGCGAACCAGACGCAGGCCGAGTAGGCAAGCATCAGCCAGCCGGCTTTGCCGAATGCTCGCCGCGCGAACAGGAAGGCCAGGAACGGGTAGGCCGCGTGAAGCGACGGGAAGGCGGCCACCTTGTCCGAACTGATGCTCAACAGGTTCTGGTAGGAAAAGAAGTAGCTGTCCCAGCCAAAGACATGGACCAGCCCCTGGATCCCGTTGTCGCTCAGATACAGGACTCCAGTGATGTAGCCGTTCTGAGCTGCCCACCAGGGCGGTGCCACCGGCACAAGCAGGAAGGTCACGAAGGCCGCCATCGAGAGGACGATCAGGGCCGCCACGAAGTCGTAGTAGAGGCGTCGGTGGTGCATCCACAGTAGGAAGCCGATGGCCAGCGGCAGGGGCAAGTGCAGGCAGTAGAAAACAACCGAGATCGTGGCCAGGTTGTCCGGACTGCTCGCCGGGCCGCTGTGGAGCAGGCTCTGCAGGATGTGGGTCGGCAGTTGGCCCAGTCCGATGAGCCGATCGATCGAGACGACGTCCGTCACGTGGATCGGCAGGCCGAACTGGTCGGCGTAGCCGCGCATCAGCTCGTAGGCCAGGAAGAGCGCGATGAACGGGAGCCAGTCGCGCAGGAAGAGCCTGCCGCGGCCCAGCACCAGAGCGGCCAGCGCGAGGCTCACCACCACGAGGTCCGGCGTGACGGCGATGCCTCTCCAGATCATCAGGGTAGAGAGCAGGAGCGCGTAGGCTGCCAGCGCGGCTACAAGCAGCAGGTCGTTGCGTCGACCCAGATGCGCGTGAGGCGGACGCGCGACGCCGGCGACCTGGTCGGCCTCTCCGTCCACGCTGCATGGGGCGGGAGTCGGGTAGCCGAACGCCGCTTCTTCGCTCACTCAGCCTCTTCCTGCCGGGCGCTTTGGCCGGGGCCTTTGCGTGGCGCCGCAGCCGGTGGCCTCATCGGCCCCGTCGTGTGAATGCGGACCGTAGCCTGCCACGGGCCGACTCCGTCCGAAATCGGCGGCAGGTCCGGCGTTGCGGCTCGGCAAGTGGCACCTCAGGCGGCATTCCTGTCGTCGCGACGAGTTCCCTCCCGCTGCCAGGATAGCAACCTCGAGCGGACGATCGGGGCCAGGCGGCCTTCGCTCGATGCTAGTCGGACACCGGTAGCGACGCCGGGCCGCGAGAGAACTGACACCAAGGCATAGTGATCAGCCGGATCGGCGCCATCCACACCGCGCCAAAGGAGGATGCCTCGGCGTGGGCATGGCGGCGCCGCGCGAGGAATCTTTGCCTACGCAACGTCATGTGGGAATGGTCGGGGCGAGAGGACTTGAGGCCGAGATAACAAGCTAGCCTGCAACGGGCCGGGCTCGCCGGCCAATCGTGACGCTATCGCCCTAAGCCGCACGGGCCCGAGCAACGGTCGCCGAGCTGCTGTGGCGGGGACGCCCATGGGCGTCCAAAACCGGCGGGATGAGACAATGCCGCCATGACAACCCTGCTGATACTCAACGACCCACCGTACGGCACAAGGCGATCGACCGACTGCGGCTGGTCTGGGAGCGCCACGGTGCCAAGGTCAATAGCACCCGTGGGTTGACGAACAGGGTTCTGGACGAATGCATGAAGGACTACGGCAAGCGGAAGGATGTCCAGCAGGCCGTCGAGAAATGTCGCGGGGCGCTGCAATGACGTCTGCGAAACGGGAGAAGGGCGAGCCCGCTGTCGTCCCTTTGTGCGATGGCGGGATGGACACATTCCGCGCGATTGCCGAACAACTACCGCAACTGCTGGAGCAGTTGCGGGTCGCCCCTCCATGCGGACGGGGAACTAACCTCTCTATTCCACGTGCGCCAGGGGTCTACCTCCTTTCGGAGCAAAGCCAGCCCATCTACGTTGGGCAGACGCGCGATCTCCGGCGTCGACGTGGCCAGCACTCACGGGCCAGTTCGAGGCAGAACCAGGCCACCTTGGCGTTCAACCTCGCGCGCAAAGCGGCCACCAATCGCGCAGACATAGACGGCAGCGGTTCGCGAGCAGATCTCGCGGCCGATCCCTTGTTCGACAGTCTCTTTCGAACTGCGCGTGATCGCGTGGCGGCGATGGAGTTCCGCTTCGTCGAGATCCGCGAACCCGAGCTGCGGACGGTCTTTGAGGTCTATGCGGCCGTTGCCTTCGGAACCTCTGAACACAACTCGTTCGAAACCCACTAGTCCAAGGGAATCGGCCGACCAATGGACGCGTCCTTGGCAGGTACATCGGCCACTTGATTCCGACGGCGCGTCCGACTACGTTCGCAGGTGAAGGCCGTACGGAGATGGGGTCGCATGGAGATCATCAGTGAACACAGCCACCGCGTGCTCGCGTTCCTGATCGCAGTAGAGGACCAGGGCTATCATCCGACGGTCGCCGAGATCGACACCTGGGACAAGGGTCCCGATCCGTGGACGCGGGTGTCGTCCCCCTTCCTCTCGGGGTTGACTAACGAGCTGCTTTTCGGTGGGCTCTTTCGTCAGACGGTCGAGTCCGAGTCGGCTTCGAGTTGGCTAGTCCGAGTGAAGCTCGCGGAGCTTCGCGGTGAGAGACTCCGCGCAACGACGCTGGGCAGGGCTCTGCTGGCCGCCGCCAATGAGCGCCGACAGACCCTAGAGTCGTCCCCGGCGATTGCCGTCGTGCTCAAGCAGGACGACGAATTCGCGCTCGCCACTGTCATGGCCAAGATAGCCGAAGCTGGGCCGGCGGCCCTGATCGATCCGTACTTAGGAGCCGAGGAGTACTTCGGGCTGGTTCGCCACACTTCCGTCAAGCGAATCATCACGGGTGACAAGAACGGAGATCGCCTCAAGGCTCTCTCGGCTGGGCGCGCCTATCTCGGGCAGAACGGTGGCGAGGCCGCCGAGATACGAGTCACGAACGCATTCCACGATCGCTACGTCATTCCGGAGAAGGGTTCCATCTGGATGCTTGGCACGTCCCTCAATGGCGTGGGCAAGAGGACATCCATGATGGTTCAGGTTCCCGACAACCCCGGCGGCCGTGCGATCAGAGACGCGTTCGAGGAGGAGTGGGGCAAGGCGAAGAGCGTCGCGGACTGTGTGGCCACAGAACAACCTGACCACGTTGCCAAGACGCCCAAGAGAAGCGACAAATCGCACGGAGCCACCACGTCATAGCGTCAGAATGTCGGATGCGCGACGCGTGCCTCCCTGCCACGGACTCCGTGCCCCGGCCTAGCGGACCGGTCCCCCGGCCGCTCACGGGGAAGCATCGGTACGTGATCTGGCCCGTGACCGAGCTGAGGGGGATCGGTCCGAATACGCGCGAGCCCTGCGACGCTGCACGGTGGTCCCCTAGGACGAACACGTAGTCGGTCGGAACACCCAGCTCGTCAGCACGAGCCGGGCGAGTAGGGGCTGCCAGCGTTAAGACGTCCGGCTCGGACTCTGACCTCCGAACCGTATCGTGCCGAGTGCCCGTATGGGATCGAGGCGGCTGCCCGCTAGGCGAATCTCGACTTCTCGCTCCAGCAACTGCCACAGCCATCGCTCGGCGGCGCCAGCCTCTAGCCTGCGGTCGTCGCGGTTCCGAGCCCACTGGCCATGAGCGATCTTGCAGCGGATGGCATAGGAGACGACCGTTGCGACCCTGACACGCTCGATCGCCGTCGAAGGCTCCGTGAGCAGAGCGCTCCGAACGGGGAGGTAGAGCCACGGATCGCGCGCCAGCCGGCCCCGGTATCCGAGCAGCCGTCGGTACGGCTTCGAGCCGCGCGCTTCTTCCACCTGGGCGAATGACGGGCTCTGCCCCAGGATGGCATCGATCCGCCGTAGTTCGCCCATCCGGGGATACAGGAGTTCGAGGGCACTCCACAACGCCCGTACCCGGTCGTATGGATTGGTCGCTTCGGCGGCGGAGGACGCCTCGGCCAGCGGCCCGAGCAGGGCGTCGAGGCTGGTCAGAGGAGCGCTAATAGAAGCGCACCAAAGCCGCTCAATTCGGCACAATCCATTGTCGGAAACAGTCGCCACGGTAGGCGTCAGACTGCCTCCCCAACTGAACACCGGTACCCATTCGTACGGTTGCCAGCGGGAGATGTCTCGCGGCTTCTGTGCCGCCTTGCCGTCCAGCTCGATACGCAGGTGCACGTCCGAGAGTGGCCAGCGGAGCACAAGGTCGATTACGCCGAGCGCCAACACGCCGGCACGGTCAGCGGCGAGGCTTAGCGACCGCCAGTTGGTCACTGCGGACAACTCTGCTTCGAATCCGTCGACGTGTTCCTGGACGATGACCGGCTGGACTGACAGGTGCTGGCCGATGTACGGCTCAACCTTGCATCCAGGCGCAATGACCCGGACGAGGACCTTCACGGAGTCGCCCGGGAGGCTTCGGCCAGGAAACGGAACCAGTCTTTAGCGATGAGCACAGCCTCCTCAGGGGCGCCGCCGGCTCGGACTCCGAGGCCCTTTAGCCTGTCGTCGATGCGGATGTCGAACGGGAGCCCGGCCTCGTGTACCAGCTCGCAACGAAGCCATTGGTAGAACAACTCGTCCAGGCTCCATTGCTGGCCGCGGAATTCGACGGATATGGTCCACGTATGGCGGGACTTGAGCTGGGCGACGAAGGCGTCCCGATTGTTGAGGCCAGGATGATTACGCCGGGCGGTGGCCGCCACTGCTACCAGGACGGAAAGAAGCGCACCCTCACGACGATCCGCGGCCCACAGGAGCTCGGCGTCGGCTAGCCGATCCTCGGCGCTCACTCCGAGTCGTAATCTTCCGGAGTCTCAGCTGCTCGGCCGAACAACTCCAGCTCCTCCGGCTTCGCGGCTGCGGCCTTCTCGGCGCGGCGATGCGTCACGTTGGCACCCGTGATGTGCGGGTAGTCGACGCCCTGGCCGGCGAGCAGCTGGCCAACAGTGCGGAGCTGGAGCCGTGGGTGGTTTCCCCACGGCGAGGTGTAGAAGCCGGCGCCAGCAGCCTCGGACCGCATCCCGGCTGATGGTTCGTTGAAGGTGATGAGCACGCCGATCTCGGCATGCTCGCGCTCAATCACGCCGCGTAGCTCGTTCACGTAGGCCGGCACGAGGTGCTCACCTGCTTTGACGGAGAACACGATCTGGCGGGTCGGTCCGCCGGCTGAGTCGTGGAAGTAGAGGCGGCCGTCGATCCCCTTGTCGCCGCCCTTCTTGTCGCTCCCGGCCACCCTCGCGCCGACAAGACCAAGCGCCCAAGCCTGAAACTGAAAGGGGTCCTCACCCGCTAGGACCGCCGCATCGTCGGCCGTCGTTGGTTCGCCGACGACCTTGTACGTCTTAACGATCTCGGGGCCGTAGCGATCAGTCAGCCGGTGCTTGATCAGGCCGATGGACAGGTGGGTAATGTCGATGCCGATCCACCGCCGGCCGAGTTCCTGGGAAGCGTCGATGGCGGTGCCGCAGCCGCAGAAGGGGTCCAGCACGACGTCGCCGGGGTTGGACGATGCCGAGATGATCCGCTCCAGCAGGGCGATCGGCTTCTGTGTCGGGTAGCCGAGCATCTCGTTGGAGCGGTTGTTGATCAGCGGGATGTCGGTCCAGATGTTCTGCACCGGCACGCCCGGCATCTCATCGAGGTAGCGTTTGTATTGCGGGACTGCTCCGGGCCGGGTCTGAACGATGCGGCCCTGCTCATAGAGCTGCTGCATCTTCTCCTTGCTGTATCGCCACCAGCCGGTCACGCCCAGGAACTCGTACCGAGGATTGCCCTTGGCCTCGCCACCCGGACCCGACAGGTCGCTGATCCGGTAGCGTCGACCGTCCGGGTCTACCCGGCGGTAGTCGCGATCAACGTACGCCTGATCGTAGGGAACGTACTGCTGGTTCCAGGTGTTGGCGTCCGAGCGGGCGTAGAAGAGGATGCTGTCAGACACACGGCCGAATTGGCGCGAGCCCTGCCGGGCGTCGCTATGGGCCGAAGTCCGCTTCCAGACGATCTCGTTGCGGAAGTTCGGGGCGCCGAATACCGCGTCGAGTAGGAGCTTGAGGTAGTGGCTGGCGGTCGGGTCGCAGTGCAGATACAGCGAGCCGGTCGGCTTGAGGACGCGATGCAGCTCGACCAGGCGGGGCGCCATCATCGATAGGTAGGCCAGCATGTCTGAGGTGCCGATGAGGGTCCTGAACGACATGAGCGCGTTGGCGACCTCGCCGCCTCGCTCGACCGTTTCTTGGTAGGTGGCGGCCGATTCCTCGTTCCACTCCCAGGTGTCCTCGAACGCCTGGATTTGGGCGGCTGCCCGCGTGCCATGCTCGGCGAACAGCACGTTGTAGCTGGCGTTGGAGTTGAACGGCGGGTCGAGGTAAACGAGATCGACCGACTCGTCGCGGACGTGCCGTCGCAGCACGTCGAGGTTGTCGCCGTAGTAGAGGAGGTTCGGTTCCCCGGTCATCCGTCTCTCCGTACCTGCCGAGCGTCGAGAACCGTCGCCCGCCCGGCTCCATCGTAGGCCACCGATCGACGAAAAGGGGGGCGGCTACGCCTCTGGCACAGGGCCAGTTACTTCCGTAATCGTGTCCCGGAGGGCTCCGCATGCGCAGTCGAGGAGCCCGTACTCGAATTGGCGGTGTTCTGGCAGTGGTTCGCCGGGCGGCGTCGGGGCGATCTCGAACATGTAGCGCCAGGTTTCAAAGAGGTCGCTGGAGCGTGACAGGAGCGACTGCAAGTCCTGCTCACGTGTAGCGTAGTTGTCCCACTCAGGAGTGGCCTTGCGCGGCGCGTAGGCGATAGTCACGGAGGCGTAGGTCCCCTGCCACTGCGGTCTAGCCGCGTCGTAGCGCCCAGCAACCTTGGCTTGGATCCAATCCGGGATCGCGTCCCATAGAGCGCGCAAGTCGTGAGTCTGGGGCACCGATCTTCCCGGGAGGGCGATCAGCAGCTTGAGGTACAGCTCCACAGCGAAGGCCAGGTTCGCGGCGCACGCGACAAGATCCCCGAGCCCGTTGGACGGATCGACCATTGGGCCTTCCGGCAGCGTGCGTGCTATCTCCGGGAGAAGCGGCTGGGCTAGCCGCCGAAAGGCATCGGCGCTGGCCAATTGAAGGTGGTAGTCGCGGTTTGCGCCGCTCGCGTTGTGCTTAGCCATCCCGGGCCTCTCCAGACGCGTTGAGAATTCGGGTGACCACTTGGCGACGGGGGACACGGCTGGCTGGTCGGAGACGGCCAAAGCGCCGAGGGGAGAAGCCGTCGACGATCGACCCGTAGCTCGGTGTGCGGTCGCCCGTCCCGTGGACCGCCGGGCGCGCATGGCGTCGCGATGGCGAGCCAGGCGATGCTCGTGACAGAACATGCGGTTGGCGCGTGGCGGCACGAGTGCGTCGCACCCTTCAGCTGAACACAAGGTCGGCGGACGTTCATCCGTGAGTCGGCGCCAGAGAGAGACAAGCGCGCGCCAGTAAACACCTGCGATTGCGCCCCCGCGGACAGGCCAGACCCCACCTCGCTCCATGTCGGCCTCCAGTCGAGCGCGGAGCAATGGCGCAGCTCGGTCCGCCAGCTCGGCGGCGGTCAGATTCGCGGGGGTGTAGCCGTCGGTCAGGTCCAGACAAAGCCTTCGGAGTCGGGCCTTCTCTGTGTCGGTTAGGCTGGACGACCGTGCTTGGAGGACAAGATCGACAGCCTCGCCGGCGCGTGCCAACTCTGACGCCACCGCCCGCCATTCCGCGACCGATTCCGAGGCCAGCTGGACCATCAGCTCGGACCCGTAGCGGCTCTCCTCAACTCCTAGCTCCGGGTGGGCGAAGGCCTCGGGAGTCGAGGTCAAGAGCGTCATGGTCGCGCCCACAGTTCCCCCAAGCTCGGTCAATGCGGCAGGGGCCTCCTCGATGCCGCCGAAGATCCGAGTCACCCACTCGAAGATCACAAGCTTGCGACGGAGCCGCGCCCGATCCGCGGCGGACGCCGGTAACGTAGGCGGTGCAGCCATCGCGGCTGGAAGCGCCGTCGCCATGAGATCAGGGAGGACGGCCCACGGGTCAAAGGTAAGCGCAGCCTCAGCTTCTGAATCCGGCGCGCCGCTGGCCATCAGTTCGAGGCTGTCGAGGGCCACGTCTGGTAGCGGGCCGACGGCCTGTATCAGCATCAGCGCCCCTGCCGGTGCGGGCATCGGACAGCCCGCGTCGACCCAGTTGATAGCGACCCGGATGTCATCGGCGCCTCGCTGGCCAGCAACTTCCAGCTGCCCGCGCGCAACGGGTTCCGGCTGACTGCGGAGCACTGCAGTCTTCCGCCGCAGGAACCCGTACGTCGAGGCAAAGGCAGCTATCGCGTTGGGGCTGGCGAGGGCCAATGCCGCAAGCCGGCGATCAAGTCCGGCTTCTCCGGCCGCCCTCTCGGATCGCCACGGCGCCCCGGGTACCTGGCGTAGAAGGCCGTTGGCACCGACCACCGTCTCGACTACGTGCCGTCTGAACAAGACCGCCATACGAATCTCCCTCCCTCGGGATTCTGCTCGCACGTGACTCGATTCGTGACGCGATTCGGAAGGTATCGCTTCGGCGTTCTGCGGTGTTCTTAGCGACGCCATGAACAACACCGACAGCACAGCCCAGACCGAACATACCGACCAAACACCTGACATTTCCGAGTCGGAGGACTCGGCGGTGGTTAGCGCCGCCCCGCCGCTCCCGCACTGGCGGGTCTGCGCCCGCTGCGGACACATGTGGCGGAGTCGATCGCGCGGGCTGCGATTCCGCTGTCATCCCTGCGAGGATGCTGTCCGCAATGTCGCCCGCAACGCGTCGCGCGCAGCCGGGGGCGACGGCAGGTGAGCGGGCTCGCGAGGCCTTCGAATCGGACGTCGCGGCGATGAACACGCGACGTTGTCTCTGGTGCGGAGATCCTCTCGGAATCACGAGCCGGGCGGACCGTCGGACCTGCTCGGCCTACTGCCGAAAGCGGCTGAGTCGCACAAGGCAAGCCGAGCGCCTCGCCCCTGCCCTTCAGACGGCACGCCAGGCTGCGATCACCCGTTGGAAGGGACATCGGCCCAGTTCGCCCCGTAGCCGTGACAAACGAGGCCCACAGTCGTGACAGTGTCGCAGCTGGGCACGACTGCTCCCGCCTCCTCTCGCGGCGCGCATTCCACTTCCGTTCATACGGGGCAACAGAGTTACATCGGTACGGTGGCGTCAGCTCAGCAGCCGAAGAACGAAGACCGCGCCCTGGCTCAGGCGAGGTGGCGAGGATGACGCGACAGGCCGCACGTACCGTCCGCTCGACTGAGCGAGTCCGCGTCGAGCTGGCCTCGGCCGAGCGATTGCTTGGCTCGCTGGCCGATCGCTCGATCGATCTGGTCATCACGGACCCGCCCTACGTCACGATCAACCGAGGGTCGAGCGGCCACCTGCGCGACTGGTTCGATGATGGCTTGACCTGGCCCCAGATCGGCCACGTCTTCGCCACCGCCCGCCGCAAGCTCAAGGCCGATGGGGTCCTGATGGCCATGACCAACAACGA
>Ga0187885_10001483_pt1 | contig 25607 bp, 20 predicted proteins | sample June2016WEW_20_1_3_FD_132970 | JGI IMG/M metagenome (GOLD analysis project Ga0187885, IMG submission 132970) | Peatland microbial communities from SPRUCE experiment site at the Marcell Experimental Forest, Minnesota, USA - June2016WEW_20_100 | ecosystem: Environmental > Terrestrial > Soil >... | reverse complement strand
GTCAATGAATAACGTTTACACTTTGCTGCTGGCCCCCAGGCCCGATGGCGCGGCGCGAGCGACGAGCATACTCTTTAGTCTGTAAGGAGTGAGCAACAAAGCCAGCGGGCCTGCGGGCCGCAGCCCGGAGGGGCGCGGCGGCGGGCGGGCATCTGCTGCGTTGCCGCTCCTCGACGATGCGCAGCGACATCGCCTGCGTCGCGGCGCCTTGCATCTGCCCGCCCGGCGCTCGCGCCAAAGTGCAAACGTTATTCATTGACAGGCCCTCACAGTGTCTGAATCACAGCCGGCCGCAGATGTTTTGTGGCTAGGAATTTTGTGTTGGGGTTATACTCTGAATTCCAATGTGCATCAGTCTCCGGATCGAATTTGCAGAAAGCCTGACGAGGTTCCTGAAGAAAATGAGGAAGAGACTGAAATTATGAGTGCCGAAACGCAAATCGCCGGCTACATCGCGTCCCATGAAACCGAGATCACCAAGATGGTATCCGAATTGGTTGCCATCCCGACCGTAAACCCGCCGGGACGTTCTTATTGGGAGTGCGTGGATTACCTTTCCGGTTTGCTGCAGTCCTGGGGAATCGAACACGAGATGCTCTCCATTCCCCACGATAGTCATCCCCGCTATTCCATCCTCGGTTCCTATGGAACCGGCGCTGAGGGCCTGCATTTTCACGGTCATTACGACGTCGTCATCGCACAATCGCCTGAGCAATTCCAGCCGCGCCTGCATAACGGTCGTCTCTATGGCAGGGGCAGCGCGGACATGAAGAGCGGAATTGCGGCGATGCTCTTTGCAATTCGAGCGCTTCGAGAGTGCGGCATCCGGCTCACAAAGAAGATTACTTTTTCCATCGTCCCCGACGAAGAAACGGGCGGCCGCCTCGGGATGCGTCATCTCGCGGATGCGGGGCTGCTCCCGAAATCAGGCTTAGGGATGCTGATGCCGGAGCCGACGAGCGGTGTGATCTGGAACGCCTGCAGAGGCGCACTTACCCTGCGAGTGCGTGTTCACGGCAAGCTCGCGCATGTAGGGCTTCCTCATCAGGGCGTCAACGCTTTTGAGAGTATGACCAAGGTGATGGGATCCCTGCTAGCACTGAAGCGCAGCGTCGTGGCACGGCGGACCGCTTTGCCAATGAATCCGCATGAGGCAAATCGTTCCGTGATGGTTCTCGGCGGGGAATCCGGCAGCGGACAGAACTTCAATACAGTGCCGGAGAGCGCCTGGTTTTCGATTGACCGCCGGATCAATCCCGAGGAAAACATCTCCCAGGCCAGGGAAGAACTGGAACGAGTCTTCGAGCAACACCGCAACGAGGGCATGCGCATCGAGGTTGAAGTGGTGCAGGAGGGAGAACCGGCCGTCGCACCCACGGATGCCGGTCTGGGACAGGTCCTGGCTCAAACAATCAAGGATGTCTGCCGGACCGCGCCCGGATTCGAGTTGTGCCCCGGAATCCTGGAAACGCGCTTCTTCACCAACCGTGGTATTCCGGGCTATGGTTATGGTCCCGGCCGCCTCGACATCTCTCATGGACCCGACGAGTACGTGGACGTCGACGCGGTATTTCAGTGTGCGACGGTATATGCCCTCTCGGCAGCACGGTTGCTGTCCTGAAGTCGAGGGACAGGCCCGCCCCTCGACTCACACGTTTTGCTTGCCATATTGCGCAGACAAAGATATCCTCGCCGCCACTGGATTAATCACTTTCTGAGTGACTGTTTTTGACGAACTCAAAACACCCCGCATTTTGTCGATTAGGAGGAATCGGTTATGCCGAACCATCTTGAGTCTCGGTGTCGAATTCACAAGGGCCTGGTCTTCCTGGCGGCCCTAGCATTGTTGGTGCCATTAATCCCTGCCACGCCACATCCCGGCGCGCCGGCGGACAACCCTGTGATCCAGAGGGCCAACTATACCTTGGCGGCACTATGGACCGCCGCCAAAGTCGGCAAGCTGGTGTTCGACACCGCGGTAACGCCGCACTGGCTCGAAACCGGCGACCGCTTCTGGTACACCTATCAAACCAACCAGGGAAGAAACTTCTACATAGTTGACCCGGTGAAAAAGTCCAAGACGCTTCTGTTTGACAATGCCAAGATGGCTGCAATGCTGACCGCGATTACACGGATTCCGTACGACTCCCAGCATCTCCCGTTCAGCACGGTGCGGTTCGTCAAAAAGGAAACGGCCCTGCAATTCCAGTTCGATGTGCCGATAGACGCCGACATCGTGACGACCAAGAAACCGGATCAGCAGGCGCAGAAGACGGACCAGACAGCTCAAACAGGCCAGACAGGTCAAACAGGCCAGACGGGTCAGACGGTTCAAACTGGGCAGACGGGCCAGACAGGCCAGACGGTTCAAACTGGACAGAGGGGGCAAACACAGGGACAGAGAGGTCAGGGCGCGCGCGGGGGAGCGCCGCCGGCTCCTCCCAGGACTAAGACTCTCTATTTCGAGTACGACCTGGCGACAGGCAAAGTTCAGTTGCTGGAAGATTACAAGCCACCCGAAAGAAAGCCGACGTGGGCTAATGTTTCTCCCGACGGCAAGACCATCATCTTCGCCCGGAATTACAATCTCTACATGATGGACGACGTCAACTTCGAGAAGGCGAAGAAGACCCCGAACGACACTTCGATTGTCGAAACGCAGCTCACGACCGACGGAGTTGAGCATTACAGCTTCGCCGGCGGCGGCCGAGGAGGCGGTGGAGACCAGCAACAACAGCAACAGGAAGAAATCACCACCACCCAGGATCAAGGCCAGGGTGAAGGACGGGGCGCTAACGCCCGCACATCGACAGTTCCACTTTACTGGTCGAAGGACTCGAAGAAATTCGCCGTAGCCCGCAGGGACGAAAGAAAGGTCAAGGATCTATGGGTCATCAACACCCTTGCGAACCCCCGGCCGACGCTCCAGACCTACAAATATGCGATGCCGGGCGAGGCAGATGTGCCGCAGGAAGAGATTCTTGCTTTTGACCGCGACACCAAAGCACGCGTGAAGGTGAAGGCCGACGCATGGAAAGACGAAAGCATGAGGTTTCTTACTGCCCGCGTTTCGCCGCTTTTCCGGGAGCAGAATCCGGACCGCACGGAGCAGACGTGGTTCACAGACGCTGCCGACAAGATATATCTCTGGCGCATCAGCCGCGACATGCACAAGCTGGACGTGTGCGTGGTCAATCCCGACACCGGCGACACCAAGGTGCTCATCGAGGAGCGCCTGAACACCTACATCGAGCCGAAAATCCCGCGTCTCATTAACAATGGCCAGGAATTCCTCTGGTGGTCGGAACGCGATGGCTGGGGCCACCTCTATCGCTATGACATCAATGGAAACCTGAAAAACCAGGTCACTTCAGGCGAATTCGTATGCTATGCGGCAGGCGGTGGTGGAGGTGGCGGGGGCGGCGGCGGCTGTGTCCAGGGCGTCGATGAAAAAAGCGGCACAGTCTTCTTCACGGCATCAGGCCGAGAGCCCGGGGAAGATCCCTACTACCTGCACATGTATCGGATCAACCTGGATGGCACCGGCATAAAGCTGCTGGATCCTGGTGACGCATCGCATAGCGTGAATATGAGCGAATCGTCAAAATATTTTGTCGATAACTCCTCGCGCGTCAACAGTGCGCCCCGGTCGGTGCTGTACGATAACGCCGGCAATTTGGTCATGGACCTCGAAACGACCGACGTCAAGGCCCTTCTGGAAGCCGGATATAAATTTCCGGAACCGTTCAAGGTGAAGGCCGATGACGGCATTACGGATCTTTACGGAGTGATGTACAAACCATTCGATTTCGACCCGAACAAGAAGTACCCGATTATTCTCTATGTTTATCCGGGCCCTCAAACGGAGAGCGTCGTCAAGACCTTCACGCCACGCGAGTACAGCTCCTTCCTCGCGCAATTCGGGTTCATCGTGATCGAAGTCGGAAACCGAGGCGGCAACCCGCAGAGGTCCAAGTGGTATCACAATTACAGTTACGACCCGAGCAACCAAACCATAAGCTTCCGCGATTACGGTCTGGCGGACAAGAAAGCGGCCGTGGAGCAACTGGCGCACCGGTTCTCTTTCATCGACATCGACAAGGTCGGGATCTGGGGGCATTCGGGCGGCGGATTCATGTCCGCTGCAGCGATGCTTGTCTATCCGGACTTTTTCAAGGTGGCGTGGTCCGAATCGGGCAACCACGAGAACAACGTCTACAACAACACGTGGAGCGAGCAGAATCACGGCATCAAAGAGGTTACGGACAGCAATGGAAATACCACGTTCGAGTTCACAATCGACAAGAATTCGGATCTCGCTAAGAACCTCAAGGGGCATCTGATGCTGACGACGGGCGATAATGACAACAACGTCCACCCGGCCAACACCATGCGGCTTGCGGATGCTTTGATCAGGGCCAACAAGCGCTTCGACATGATGATTTTCCCGGGAAAGCCACACTCCTACGGCCCCCCCGGCCCGGATGACTCCCTCTACTGCAACTGGATCCGCGCCGATTATTTCTGCAAGTGGCTGATCGGCGACTTCGCCAGCAGCGTCGATCTCGTCGAGCTCGCCCGCGAGCAAGAGCAGAATGGAAAAGCACCGGAAACCACCGGCGGCAGAGGCATCGGACGAGGCAGGGGCAGCGGACCCAATCCGCACAACTGACGCCCTGCGCGAACCTGAGCGACGCCAAGACCCCGAAGGAACGGCCACTGTTTTTTCGGGGTCTTGTCATTTTCAGGCAGTCAGCCATGCGCCAGGGCGCGGCGGTCCCAGGTCGGCTTTTTCGGACTGGCAAGACCGATTGCGATGGCGATTGGGACAGCGACTGCAAGCGAAAAATACCACCCTTGCAGCACCGTTTCGGTATATATTGGCGGACGTGGCCGTCATGTGAGTTCTATAACAGGCAGGGGTGTTTTGCATAGGAGCTACCACCCGGAAACGGGCCTCGCCTCACAGCCGACTCTAATCCCAAGACTCGTTTTATTCGAACTATGTGCAGGAGATCACTCATGTTTCGCAAAATGATTGGGCCGCTGCTGGCCCTCTGTTTGGGCATTTCCCTCCTGGCTGTTTCAGCGACACCGCAACAGCCACCCGCGCAGAATCCACCAGTGGGTACCCCGGCGCAAGGCGCGGGCGGACGAGGCGCAGGCGCGGGCCAGCCTCAACAATTGACCGTCTGGGCGCCACACACAGTGATCCCGGAAAAAATCGATGAGGAAATCAACGCGAAGATCCGCACCGAGGGCATGGAGCACTCGAAAATAATGTGGATCGAGCACTACCTCACCGACGTCTATGGGCCTCGCCCGATTGGCTCGCCGAACCACGTCGCGGCTGCCAACTGGGCCCTCAAGACCATGACGAGTTTCGGGATGACAAATGCCCATCTCGAGCCGTTCACCTGGAGGGGAATTGGGTGGATACCTGGGCGTGCGGCCGGCTTTATTACGTCGCCGGTCAAAGTAAATCTCAAGTTCGAAGTGCTTCCATGGTCGCCGTCGACCAATGGTACCGTGAGCGGCGAAGTGGTTCGGATTGTAGCGCCGGAGAGTCCGACTGAGGCCGAACTGAACGCGTTTCTCACCGATCTCGCCCCCAAAGTGAAGGGCGGCATCGTGATGGTGGGTCCGCCCTCCAATTTCCCGGTTAATTTTACTGAGGCACAAAAGCGGACGCCAGATGATCAGGCGAAAGCGCGCTACTTGCCGCCTGACCCGAATGCGCCGGCGCGCGGTGGGCGCGGTGGCCGGGGCGGCGCGGGCGGACGAGGCGCACCGGCACCAGCAGTGGAAGGCCACCTGACGGCGCAGCAGGTGAACCAGCGCATCACGACGCTGCTCCGCGACAACCCGCCGGCGCTGCGGCTCACCCAGGCCGGTGATGCCCGCCGCATCCCAGGCGTCATCGTTGCCCAGAACGGGTCGGGCCAATCCTACGATCAGGAAACGCAAATAGGGTCCGGCGTGATTCTGCGCAATGATGACTACGGCCGCATCTTCCGCATCATCTCCGACGGCACTCCTGTGTCAGTCGAGTTCAATATCGTCAATCAGTATTTCCCCGAGGGCAAGACGACCTACGACACGGTCGCGGAAATTCCCGGCACCGATAAGGCGGATGAAGTCGTGATGATGGGCGGCCACCTCGACTCGTGGGCCAGCGCGACCGGCGCGACGGACAACGCCATCGGCTGCGCGATCATGATGGAAGCGGCACGCATTCTCGAGACGATCGGCGCCAAGCCGCGCCGCACGATCCGCGTCGCGCTCTGGAGCGGCGAGGAAGAAGGACTGCTTGGATCGCTTGCATACGTGCAGCAACACTACGGCATGGCGGAGACGCCGCATCAGCCGGAGTATTCGAGGCTCGATGCGTATTGGAACATCGACGACGGCACGGGCCGCGTACGCGGAGCCAGCATCTTCGGGCCGCCGGAATCTGGGGTTATCCTGGCACAGTTCTTCAAACCGTTCGAGGAATGGGGCATCTACGGTGCGTCGACCACGACGAGCCGTGCGGAGGGCGGCACGGATAGCACCTCGTTCAACCAGGCGGGGCTGCCTGGCATTGGCGCACAGCAGGATCCGATCGAATACAACAGCACCACGTGGCACACGAATCTCGACACGTACGAGCGCATCGTGCCGGACGACGTCATGAAGAACGCGGTAATCACGGCGTCAGTTGTGCTGCACATCGCCAATCGCGACAAAATGATGCCGCGCTTCTCCGCCGACGAGATGCCAGCGCTGCCCGCCGCACGTGGCGGAGGCGGCGGTGGCGGCGGGCGTGGCGGAGCGGCCCCGGCCGCGGACAACCACATCTATTCCATAGCGAAGAATAAGGCGCTAACGATAGCCGCACCCGGACTCCTCCCGGCGGCGAATCCCCAGGCCGGTGCCACCGCCCGGCGGACTGCAGTGATGGACACGAATCCAACGCACGGCACGGCCTCGCTCAAGGCGGACGGCAGCTTCGTCTACACGCCGAGCAAGGACTTCGTGGGCACGGATTCATTTACTTATAAGGTGACGAGCGACACCGCAACGAACGCCGCGGGCACGGTAACGATCACCGTGAAGTAGATCTCCGCTGGACATGGGGCAACCCCGTTGGGCTCATGGTAAGAGCAAGCTGCGGTTTTGGCGCGCACGTTTGCTGGAATGCGCCAGCCGCAGCTTCTGCTATGGGATCCTTCGCAACTGCTGCCTCTTCCCCGCGCGCTGGCCGCATCGATGTCCATTGGCTACTGCCCGGAACTGAATTCGAGGCTGTCCCGGACGGCGCTGCAATCTTCCTGACCATATAATGTTCGACGCGTTCGCGGAATCAGCCTACAATCTGCGAAAAGCAGACGGGGATATATGAACCATGAAATTTACCCATGCATTTCCTGAGTGACGTAGGGGAATGCTGGCACGAGCTAATTCATGGATTCTGCCGACAGAAAGAAATGGATTCTGATGTTGGTCCTGGCTGGCGTGACGCTGGTCACGTACTGGTCCGTCACAGAGCATGGGTTTATCAATTACGATGACCCGGAGTATGTTACGGCGAACCCACACGTTCAAAGCGGACTGACGTGGAGCGACTTTGTCTGGGCTTTGACATCATCCTCCGCCTCGAACTGGCATCCCGTGACCTGGCTCACCCACATGATCGATGTCAATCTTTGGGGGCTGAATCCGGCCGGTCACCATTTGACCAACCTGCTGCTTCATCTGATCAACGTGCTGCTGTTATTCCTTTTGCTTCTTCGCATGACGAACGCACTCTGGCCGAGCGCGGTCGCCGCCGCCCTGTTCGCCGTGCATCCGCTGAACGTTCAGTCGGTGGCCTGGATAGCCGAGCGGAAGAATGTGCTGAGCACGTTGTTTTGGCTGCTGACGCTGATTTCGTATTGCCGGTATGTGCAGAAGCCAGGGAAAAAGAGGTATCTGATTACAGCCGGTTTTTTTATTCTCGGGCTGATGTCCAAACCCATGCTGGTGACGTTGCCGTTCGTGCTGCTCCTTATGGATTACTGGCCGTTCCGGCGATTCGCCGCGGATCGAATGCGGGTCGCGATGGAAAAAATCCCGCTGCTCGCGCTCGCGGCCGCCAGCATTCTTGTGACCGTGATCGCCCAACATGCCGGAGGCGCCGTGGCTTCGATGGAGGCCCTGCCGTTGGGCCTCCGCCTGGAAAACGCCCTGATATCCTATGTTAAATACATCTATTTGATGTTGTGGCCGATGCCCCTGGCGATTTTCTATCCACACCCCCGCGCGGGGCTCTCCCTCTGGCCGGTTGCCGGAGCGGCGCTGTTTTTGCTTGGAGTCACCGCGCTGGTGTTTTGGAAGGGCCAGCAGCTTCCTTACCTGGTCTTAGGTTGGCTTTGGTATCTGGGCACGCTCGTTCCAGTCATCGGGATCGTGCAGGTGGGCGACCAGGCAATCGCCGACCGCTATGCGTATGTGCCATTGATCGGGTTGTTCATTATCTTCGCGTGGGGAGCAGCGGATTGGGCGGCGCGCAAGCCCGGGCGGCATCGCAGGATTACCTGGGCCGCGATTTGCGTGGTGGCGGCCCTGGCCATGGGCGCGAGGCATCAACTGACATATTGGGAATCCTCTCTGTCGATCTTCCAGCGGGCGCTGGCGCTGACCGAAAATAACTATGTCGCCCACCACAATGCCGGGGTAGCCCTGTTTGACATGGGCCAGGTGGATGCGGCCATCGATCACTTCCGGACCTCAATACAGATCTCCGCCAAGGCGGAAACACAGTTCAGCCTGGCAGTAGCGCTCGAACAAAAGGGCCGTGCTTCGGAGGCGATGAGCCATTATCAGGAGTCCCTGCGGATCAATCCGAATTACTTCATGGCTCATGTGAACCTGGGCTCGCTGTTGTATCGAGCCGGCCAGGTACCTGAGGCCATCGACCATTATCTGCGCGCCAATCAGATCCAACCCAGCGCTATGGCTTACTTCAACCTCGGTGTAATTTACCAGGAGCGCGGTCAATGGGATGAAGCGATCCATGCCTATCGGGAGGCGTTGAAGTTGAACCCGAACCAGGCCGGGGCGCGAGAGAATCTCGATCGGATTCTTGCCCGCACCGATCGGAAAAGCGGCGAATAAATAAATCTGAAATTCCGACGACCTTCATTCAGGAGTTGAGGAATCCCTGAACCATCTGCAGTCCGTTGAAATGAGCGTCACCTAGGACTGGGAATTTGTCGCGATACATGCTCTTCATACTCTGGATCCGATTCCAGAATGTTCACGATTCGTGAGGATAGGGGGGCTACTCAGGACGTCCTGGAATCTTGGAGAGATAGTCAGCGAAGTTGTCGTTATAGAGAGCGCCTGGCCGCTTCTGCCGAAGCAGGGCCACGGCTTCGCTTCCTGTCATGCCGAGGTAGGTCAAAATGAGCCCGGCTACGAGAGCAGAACGATTCAATCCCATGCCACAGTGCGCAAGGACCTTCTCACCGTTTTTCACCAAACGCGCGCCCAGTTTGGCGACCGCATGTAGCTTATTCAAATCCGGCAGATCCTCGTCGTAGATGGGGAAAAAGATATAAAGCATGTGATTGGGCACGGTGGGAATTCCCAGGTCGAGATCGCCTTCAAGGTCAATTACGACTGTGATTCCCTGATCTTCAATCGGTTGCCACTCGTCGATCGCAGGAGATAGAAAGACCCTGCGGCTCTCGTCCAAAGATATGAGATCCATCGTTTGACCCCTTCGCGGCTGCGCCTCAGTTCAAAATCGACGCCAGGACTCTGTCTCTCTTTTTGCCAAAAACGCAGGATGGCAGAGCAGTCAGGAATTGCTGTAAGAGTGGCCTGTCACTGGTTTCTGTCGCCGATTCTTGCTTGGCAATCTGGTCGCGAACATGTAATCCCACAGCGGCGAGGTGACGCCATAGCCCAGCTTATCGGTCTGATAGTGATGCCGCAAATGGTTGTGCTTCAACACCGAGCATAAAACTCTTCCAAACGAAAAAGGCGGACTGCCGCGGGTCGGCCTCCGCTTTATCGGGTCTTGAGCCTGAGCACGGTGACCGAATGCGCAGGCAGCTCATGGGTAAAGCTGATTCCTGCGTTGGTGATGGTGATCGGCTTGGGCGCGACCTTTGTCGGTTCGGCAACTGAGTTCATGGCTGCAAGGTCGCCGGTAAGAACCTCGCCCTTCGCTTCCTTCTTTATCGTTTGTACCCCTTGCAGATCTATTTTGAGCGACTGCTGCGTGGCCTGCACGTTGACGAGCTTGAGGATGATGTCCCCGGTGGCGGTTTCGCGGCTGGCGGTCGCATAGACGGCATCAAACGGACCGGTTGGCCCACTACCTATAGTTGTTCCCCCAGCGGCACTGCCAGGTGATACGGGAGCCTGCGGGATTTGGTCGGCATTGAGCGTCGGCAGCGGATCCAGCCTGGCCGGCAGGACAACATCGCCGCGGTTGTTAGAAAACATCCTCTGCACGAAATACGCCGGCGAGCCAAAGCTGCCCAGCGCGTCATACCCGATGAGATTGATGGACCACTGCATGCCGCCGGGGTTGACGTTGCAGAAGAGCGGCGCATAGCAGTTCATCCCGACGATGTCGGAATTGCGCTCGAGCCCGGTGAGCCAGGCGGCGTCCCCCAACGCGAAGGCCATGTGCCCCGTCGGGCCGCTGCGGGGAGTGTTGGTCGCCCATTCACCGACGAAGATCTTCGTTCCGGCGCGATCGTATTTGTCGTAGTAGTGCGCCTGCGAAAGTGCCGTAGGAATGCTGACGTAGAAATGGTCGTCGAGCAGATCGGGATTGCGCATGTGATCGTATTTGTCCCTGGACCGCATCGACGAAATCACCTGGATGTCAGGGTATTTGGCCTTGATCGCGTCATAGAACATGGTGAAGCGCCCGCCATAGTTTTGCAGGCCGTTGTTCAGCCAGTCCTCGTTGCCGATCTCGACGTAGCGGAGCCTGAACGGCGCCGGATGCCCATGTTTCGCGCGCAGCGCGCCCCACCTGGTGGAAGTTGCTCCTGTAATGTACTCAATCTCCTCCAGCCCCTCCTGAACGATCGGCTTGAGCGCATCGCCGGTGATTGTGGTGCGGCCCTGATCCAGATGCATCCCGGCGTACAAGGCGACAATCGGCTCCATGTTCAAGTCTTCGCACCACTCGAGGAATTCCAGCAGACCCATGCCGTCGGTGGAGCGGTAGGTCCAGGGGCTCATATGCCCCGGGCGCTCTTCGAGCGGACCGATGGTTGTTTTCCAGTTGAAACGATTCTCAAAGTCGCGCCCTTCGACGTAGTTGCCGCCGGGGAAGCGGAGAAAGCTCGGTTTCATGTCCGCGAGCTTCTCCATGATGTCGATGCGATTTCCGTTCGGGCGGTTCTTGTAGGTCGGCGGGAAGAGCGACACGAGGCTGAACCAGACCGAACCCTGGCTGGAAGCGGAGAGCACAAACCTCGCATCCGCCGTCGCCTGAACCTGACCAGTCTTGATTTTCAAGGTGTACTTTTCCCACGCTGGGGTCAGCGTGCGAACCTGTCCCGAGGCGTAAACCTTGCCGTGGTTGCCCTCGATGGCGACCGTCAGCGGGCCGCGGAAGCCTTGGCTGGCTTTGGCGTAGAACGAAGCGGTGTATGTGGTACTCGGCCTGACTGGGATGCCCCAGTATCCGTCATTGGCGACACCGACCCGCCGGCCCGCGCCGGCGGATCTGATGTCGAGCCGCAAGCTGTTTTTAAGTGCGATTGTGTTCACTGGATCCTTGGTGTCGATGTCGATATCACCGGCCGCGCCGTTGCTGACAACGAGCCACCAGTCAATCAGGTTCGGATTCTTTTCGACGGCCGGATTTGTTGCTTGAGGAGGCGCAGTCTGTGCGGCTGCCTGGGCGCCGGGCAATGTGCCGGCAGGGTTCGTCGCGCCGCCGCGCGCCCCACGCCCTGCCTGCGCGATGGGCCGGTCCTGGAAGATGCGGTTGCGAATCAACTCGCCGTAAAGACCGCCGTCGTAGGAATAGTTGATTTCTTCGGTCATGAGGCCGTAGAAGATCGGATCGATCTTCTGTTCTGGCTGATCGACCCGCACGGTGAGCGTCGCGGGATCGGACGACACAAAGCCTATCAGCCCCAGCGCCAGCATGGCTCCGCCGATCGGCGCCAGCAGGCCGCACAGCCTGTACGATCCACGAATGCGACTGTCTCGAGTTGGCATAGTGCATCCTCTTCTTGAAATCGGTTTGTGCGAGATGGGGGACAGTCACCTCTTTTCGGCATCCCACGGGATTCTATGGTGGTAACTTTTTGAAGATGACAGGCAGAGTGGTTGCCGGCAGGATCGCCACGACCCACGGATGAGTGAGCACTTGCGCGACCATCCGGTCGCGCGCCGGCCCGGTCTCGACGTATTCGACCACGTCGCGGCCGTTTTCCTCATGGGCCCCTCGAACGGAGACAGTATATCCGGCGGTCGGCATGGTCCCGGAGAAGATCGCGACTGCCATGTGCTTGTCATCAAGCGTCGGTTGCGGCGGATCTTGCTTCAGCTCGGTCCAGATATCGACCCACGAGCGCTGGTCTCTGATCACGAGCGTCGCCGGCTCGTCCCGGCCGCCGCCGCTCCCGTGCCACTGGAGAATAGCGCCGCCGGCCTGAAGGGCCGCCAGCAGCGGCAAAATCATGCTTTCCCACATAACTGTCTCCTTTCGTCCTCATGTTTGCCCATTCCAAGCCGAGTCAGGTGGAAGGGCCACGAAGGGCGGAAAAGCCAAGGCCCCGGGGCCCTCATAAGCCTGACGCCTCCCTCTGGAAGGCCTCCTGATGCCACCCGCTCGGCGGGTTGGGCCTCACTTAATCGGTACCGGAGCGGTCAGCGTGATCTCATATTTCTTCAATGTGTCGCTCATCGCCGGCACCTTCGCCAGAAAAGCGTTGGCCTCGAGCATGGCTTTCGGCATTGCCAGCTTGAGGTCATTGTACTCTTTGGTCAGCGCGTCGCTGGGCAGTTCCCAGAAACTCATGATCTGGCCCTTCAGGGAGCCGGCTTTATTGACCAGTCCCTGAGCGCTGCCGCCACCGCCGAAGCCGCCCTGCGGTGGAACAAAGCCGCCCGCATTTTCCGGGCTCGCGGCCGTCGCCGCTCCTGCCGCACTCGCGGCGCCACCTGCAGCTCCAGCTGCACCCGCGGCACCGCCTCGGCCGCCTCCTGCCGCTCCACCGCCACCACCGCCGCCTCGGCCGCCTCCCGCGACTATGGGCACACCGAGCTTTATGCGAATCGACTCAAATTCCTTGTTAAAGGCATCGAACTGGGTTTTGACGGCCGCAGGCAGCGCGGTCGAATCCTTGACCTTCGTCGCGATACCGTTTGCGCCGCTCATCTGCGAATAGATGGAATTGAGCGCCTGTTGAACTGGGGTCCCCTTGCGTTGCATTTCGTGCAGGTCCATCAGAATGTCGTTGTAGCGCTTGCGCTGCACGTCGTTCATCTGGATCTCGGGATCCGCGACGATTTTGATCGGCTTCGTTTCAATGGTCTTGTCGTCGACTACTAGTGCGATGTTGTAGGTGCCGGGCAGCACATACGGGCCGGCATTGCCGGCGCCGCCGCCAAAGCCTCCGCCGCCACCCCCGCCGCCTCGGCCGCCGCCAGCGCCTCCGCACGGATTTGCCGGCATATATCCCGGCTCAGGCAGTGGGCCAGGGACGCCAGGAACCGCAACGCCGCGCGCACCTCCGCGCCCGCCGCCCGGCCCGCCTGCCGCTCCCGGTGCGCCTCCCGCCGGCGCGCCGCCGGCGCGGCCGGCAGCAGCGGCAGGAGTACCCGCCGGAATGGATTCAACGTGCATATCCCAGCAACCTGTCTGGATGCCCGGCTGCAGTTTATTTCCGGTCAAAGCCACTTCGCGCACATCTTTGCCCAGCGTGTCGGTGATCTTCAGTTTCACGCTGGTGGCCTGTTTTTTGAGGGAGTACTGAATGACCGCTTCATACGGAGGATTCTCACCCAGGAAGTACTGATGGCCCCAGAACTCATTGTTCCGATCCTGCATTGACTTCCATTCAAGCGCGGACCCGATTGAAAAGAGCTTCGCGTCCGCAGCGGCGCTTTGCGCGGCCGCATATTCCTGAATCGGCTCGAGGTGGTCGAGGATCCAGATGCCGCGGCCGTGTGTCGCCACGAGCATGGCGTTGTCGCGCGGATGCAGAGTGATCTCATCCACGCGCACGGTGGGGAAGTTCGCTTGCAGGCGCGACCAGCTCTTGCCGCGGTCGATCGACAGGAAGATGCCGGTTTCAGTGCCAAGATAGAGCACGTCGGCATTGCGCTGATCTTCGGTCAACGTCCGGATCACTTCACCCTTCAGGTTGGCATTCAGCGAACGGAATGTCGCGCCGGAGTCGTTGCTGACCCAGATATACGTTTGGAAGTCGTTCAGCCTGTGAGCATCTACGGTGATGTAAACCGTGCCTGCGTCAAAACGCGAGGGCGCGACCTTCGATACCCAGCCTCCTTTCGGGAAGCCCGGCAGCCTGTCCGTGATGTTTTTCCAGGTCTTGCCGCCGTCGTTGGTCATGCTCACCACGCCGTCGTCGGTGCCGGTGTAGAAAAGGCCGGGCTGCTTCGGCGATTCCGCGATCGAGACGATGGTCGGCCAGGCCGAGATGCCGTCATTCCTCTGGACGCGCACATCGCTATCCTTCACGCCCATGATCATCAGGTCGTCGCGATTGGCGTTCGTCGTCAGATCGGGGCTCAGCACGGTCCACGTGTCGCCGCGATCGGTGGATTTGAACAACCTCTGCGCCGCGACATAGAGGATTCCGGGATCGCTCGGCGAGAAAATCATCGGCGTGTCCCAGTTCCAGCGGAGCCTTTCGGTCTGAGGCAGCGGCGGAATAGTGTTGTCGGCGCTCGGGCGGATGCTCTTTGATTCGCCCGTCGCGCGATTGTGGCGCATCAGCGAGCCATCCTGCGTTTCGCTGTAGACGATGTGCGGGTCGCGCTGGTCGATGATGGCAACGAAACCGTCGCCGCCCTGGATTGTCTGCCACATGTCGCTGGTGATGCCTGCACGGAATCGTACGGCGCTGGGACCGCACCAGTCGTAGTTGTCCTGCTCGCCGCCGCACACATTGAACGGGTACGCCATGTCATAGCCGACATGATAAAAGGTGGAAACCGGAATGTTCGGAATCCAGATCCACTCGTGACTCATATCGTATGACACGCCGACGCCGCCATCCGTGCCGATCATGACGTGGTTGGAATTGCCCGGATCGATCCAGATGGCATGCACATCATCATGAATCGCCAGCGACGCCTGGCCTTCCATCGACTTGCCGCCGTCGACCGTCATCTGCATCTTGACGCCGCCCATGTAAACACGGTCCGGATTGTTGGGATCGACACGCACCTGCGAGAAATACATGGGTCGAGGATTTGTCGAACTGACCTTATGCCATGACGCGCCGGCGTCCTCCGAGCGAAACAGGCCGCCCTCCGCTCCCGAGCCACCCGCGGCGGCGCCTCCGCCCCCACCTCCGCGTCCGCCCGCACCGACCGCATCTTCGGCCTGGATAGAGGCATAGAGAATGTTGGGGCTTCTTCTGTAAACATCAAGGCCAATACGGCCGAGCGATCCTTGTGGGAGACCGTTCGTGACACGCGTCCAGGTTTCGCCTGCATCGGTCGACTTCCAGATGCCGCTGCCCGGGCCGCCGCCGTTGAAGCAGCACTGCGACCGCTGGCGCTGATACGTCGAGGCGTACAGGTTCTTGTTGTTGGTGGGATCCATGATCAGATCGTTCGCGCCCGTGTTTTCGTCTACCTTCAGCACCTGCTTCCACGTAGCACCGCCGTCGGCCGTTTTGTAAACGCCTCGATCGCCCCCGGGTCCGAAAACCGAGCCTGGCGTCGCAACGAACACGATGTTGTTATCGTTGGGGTCAATGACAATCCGGTTGATATGATAGGATGCACGCAGACCCATGTTCCTGAAGGTCTTGCCGCCATCCGTGGATTTGTAAACGCCATCGCCCCATGGAGTGCTCTGGCGGTTGTTAGCTTCGCCGGAACCGACCCACACCAGGTCGGGGTTCGACTGCGAAACAGTGACGTCGCCTATCGAGATCAATCCCATGTTCTGAAACTCAGGCGTGAATGAGGCGCCGTTGTTGACCGTTTTCCATAACCCGCCGTGTGCCGAGCCGACGTAATAGATGTTCGGATTTGCTTCATAAACCGCCAGGTCCGCGATGCGGCCTGACGTGATCGCCGGACCGATGGAGCGGAAGTGCAGTTGCTCAAATTGCTGGGCGACGGGCGTCCCGCCCGGCGTCTGGCTGAGAAGCAAATGACCTGCGGCCGCAACCAGAAGGAGCGCCGCGCCAATCAGGAGAAATCGAAAGTGCCTCGCCATGGAGCCTCCAACGACAATAGATCTAAGGTGGATGTTTCTTGCCAAGTGGAAGGAGGATAGCATCGGTCGCGCCCGAAATCATCAATAATGGTGTGGACATTTGGGGTGGATTTCATATATTCCGTGGTTGCGGCCCTTCAGAACTGGCGTAAGACCGGATGATGCCTCCTTTTCGATAGGCGAGGCCAGATCATGACCAAGCAATTCGAGCAATACCTGCAGTTTCTGCCTCCGGATGCGATCAAGATTGTGCTCGTGCTCTTCCTTGGTTTTCTCATCGGGATCGAGCGCGAGGAACACAAAGCCGGGGGCGATTCTTATTCTTTCGGCGGAGTGCGCACGTTCCCGCTCATCGCGCTGATCGGTTATGCCGTCGCCCTTCTGGCGGGCAACCAGCTCGTCCCTGAGATTCTCGGCTTCGTAGTGGTGGGCGGGTTCCTCATGCTCTCCTATTGGCACAAGCTACGCTCCAAGCCGGTCTCCGATACGCCCGGCGTCACTTCGGAAATTTCCGGCCTGGTCACTTACCTGCTGGGCGCTCTGGTCTGCAGCAACTTTTTTTGGATTGCCACTACGCTCACGATTGCAACCTGTCTTCTCCTCGAGATGAAAGACACGTTGGAGGGTTTGACGAAGCGCATCGCCCCCCAGGAGATACTGACCTTCACGAAGTTCATGCTCCTGACCGCAGTGATTCTGCCCATCCTGCCCGACCGGCCCTTCGGGCTTTTCGAGATCAATCCTTTCAGGACATGGCTGATCGCGGCCGCCTTCAGCACGCTCTCCTACGGCAGTTACCTGCTGATGCTGGCAACCAAAGGGAGCGGCATCATGCTTTCCGCGGTCCTCGGTGGTGCGTACTCTTCGACCGTGACCACGGTCGCCCTCGCAAAGCGCGCCTCCCATACGGGGCATCCGCACTTGTTCGCGGGTGCGACGCTGGTCAGCTCGGCGATGATGTATGTGCGTCTGACGGTTCTTGTCGGCATGTTCAACGGAAAACTGGTGATGCTGCTCGCTGTCCCTTTCCTGGCACTCGGAGTGATCGCCGGGATAGTCGGATGGCTGATGTCGCGCGTGCCGGACGGTCCCCCTGAGGAGTTACACCGGCAGTTCCAGCACCATAATCCACTGGAACTACGTGCCGCCGCCCTCTTCGCAGGGATTTTCGTCATTGTTGTGGTGATCATGCGCGCCGTGTTGCTGTATGTCGGAAATCGCGGCGTCTACGGTCTGGCGACCATCATGGGCATCACGGACGTGGATCCTTTTATCCTGGGAATGACGCAGGCCGCAGGTTCTGCGACAGCCCTTAGTGTTGGCGCCGCAGCCATCGTGATTGCGGCTGCCAGCAACAATCTGGTGAAGGGAGTCTACGCGTATGCATTCGCCGACCGACGCACCGGCGTGCGCAGCCTGATCTCCCTGGCCGCGCTTGCCTTGCTGGGGCTGCTTCCGCTCGTGTGGATCTTGCGATAGAAAGCAGGCGAGCGCCGCCCGACAGGAGTGTCGCGGAAGGCGTGCCGAGAAGCGTGTCACTGAGATCCGCCCAATCACACGGCCACGGGAGTGAGAGTAAACACCCGCGCAAGTCTGGAAGCGCCCTCGATATCCCCGCGACGCAGAGCGGTGCGCACTTCGTCGAGCTTGTATGCGTCTTCCAGAGACAGATAGGGCGACCACCCGGCATCAGAGTCGAGCACTTCGACATCAACCTCCGCGACATACTGACCTTCGTGGACGAGTTTTTTCTTTTGCCTGGTGTTCATTTCTTCCTCGACGTTTTCCGGATCCGCAGTTGGGACAGCTGTTTTACGTGGTTTTGCGCGCGGTGATGGCGCGGTGAGTCTCTTTCACCAGGCGGGCCTTTTGCCGCTTTTCTATCTCACGCAGATGCGCGCATAGCTTCTCAATATCATTGTCGAAGCGGGCACAAAGATCTTTCCTCGCCGTGCGAACTTCCGAAATCAATGGATCAGCAACGGGTTGCGCTTTTTGAGACTCAGACACTTTCATCTTGCTCCTCCCAAAGCAGGTCGGGTGTGATGATTTGGGGCGGGAGCAAACCGGCGCGGAGACATACGACGCGCAGATGCGCCATCTTGCTTGGGTTTGCGAGGTGGCGTACGTTCCAGCTGAGCATGTAGGAAATGCCGTGCACGGTAGCCACCGCCACATGGAGAGCATCACCCGCCACAGGGCTGGGCATGACCTTCTCTCTTACGAGTAGAATTGCGAGCCCTTGGACTTCATCGTTGATAGCAAGCAGAGGAACATGTTCCACCAGCGACAAGGCTTCATTTGCGCCGGGAAAGCCGGGCTGTGAAAGCTCAGCCAAAACCTCGGCCGAAATGAAAAGTCGGTGCCGCCTTGCCTGATCTGTCCACCATTCCAGGCTGAGTTCTCTGCGATAGATGCTGGCCGAGTCCGAACGATTAGTCACGCAGGCACTAACAAAACTAGTTTCCAGGTAGACGGTAGCCACTTAGTCAGCACTCCATGCGAATTATAGCGCAAAACTGTAAAGAATGGGGTCAGGTCTGGAATATCTACTTTTCTGCAGCGTACAGAGTCTGACCCCAATCCCAAAAGGAAACATTCCGGACCTGACTGCGAACCCCCGCAGATCTTCTCCTGCATTATAGACCCACGGGTCGTTGACCGCATCCTCCGCCATCGCGAAAGCGAGCGCTGCAAGACAAAGGGCCCTTTCGAATTTCGCGCTCCGCCGGGCACTGACATCCGCTCTCGACAATTATGCTCAGCCTCGCCTGTATGGACTCCGGATGCCGGCCAGACGCCCGTCCAGTCGGGGTGTGGCCGAGCACTTGTGCGACTTCGAGCGGCAAACACAGAACTCGGGGCCGGCAGCCAATCGCCAGGCGTTTTTCCAGGCGAAAAGGGACTTCCTCCTGGCAATTGGCTACCTGCCCAGAGTAATCCCCCGATTTCCCCTGATTTCACCTGATTTCCCCTTGTGCTGCCGAATAGGAACACTTATAAGGTGAAGTCATCGACGAGGCGCTCAGCGCCGAACTGGCCAAAAAACAGATCCGGCCACACCTACGAGGAGGACAAAATAAACCTATGGATGGTGAATCCAAGAACAAGCGTGAATTAGATCCCAAGTTTGTCGCTTTAATTCATGCATTGATGGACCTACAGGGAGCGCTTTTGCGTTTTGGAAATCCCGAACTTACAGTTGCGGAGTGGACAGACAATGAACGCTCCCAAGCCTTTGATTACATTCGAGCTAACGTCAGAAGCTTGGCACCGTGGTTTTCGGCATTCAGGAAAGTAAAAAAGCGAACGGGAAGGTAATATGGGTTTCACGGCTGTCGATGTGGAAACTGCTAACGAAGACCTAGCATCAATCTGCCAGATTGGTCTCGCGGAATATGAGGGCACAGCGCTTGTACGCGAATGGAAATCCTACGTCGATCCTGAGGATGAGTTCAGTGGATTCAATATCGACATTCATGGCATCGACGAATCTGTCATCGCGGGCGCTCCCACATTCGCTGGGGTCTGGGAATTTCTAAATAGCTCGCTCGCTGGCTGCATTGTTTGCAGCCACACTTCGTTCGATCGTACCTCGATTAACCAAGCCTGCATGAAATATCATCTGCCCTCACCAGACTGCATCTGGGTCGACACGGCCCGCGTAGCCCGTAGAGCGTGGCCGCAGTTTGCTCATGGTGGCTACCAACTGAAGACGCTAACAAAGTTCCTGGGCTACCACTTCGCACACCACGATGCACTCGAAGATGCAAAGGCATCGGCCCGAATTCTACAAGCCGCGATCGAGCAAACCGGCCTGGCCCTTCAGGACTGGCTCAGGCGCATCGAGCAGCCACTGGATCTCACAACTGGGGTGATTGCCCGCGAGGGCAACCCCGATGGTGCGCTGTGCGGTGAGGTCATCGTGTTTACCGGAGCCCTGAGCCTCAGGCGGCGTGAAGCAGCCGAGCTGGCCGCCCAGGCTGGCTGTACGGTTAAGGAGAACGTTACCGACACCACAACCCTGCTCGTCGTCGGCGATCAAGACATCAGGAGATTGGCTGGGCACGAAAAGAGCTCGAAGCATCGCAAGGCCGAAGAATTAATCCACAAAGGGCAGCAACTGCGGATATTGTGCGAACGTGATTTTAAGGTTCTCGTGGGGCTATGAAGATTAAACCGTGCGGGCAGCACCCACAAAGGCGGCCCACACACAATGGATTTCGAGGACAGTCACCACAATCCCCGAGCTTTTCGGAAATGCTCCACATCAATCTTGACCCTGGGAGTTAGGGGATTGTGGTGAGTGTCCCCGAAATCCCATACCCGCTCTCGGCAATAATGCCCAGCGTCGCAAGCATGCCATCCGGATGCCGGCCAGGCGCCATCCGGTCTAGGTGTGCCCGAGCATCTGCGCAATCTCGATCGGCAAACGCGGGACTCTGGGCAACCAGCGAATTGCCGGGCTTTCTGCCGCTCAGAAACCGATTCCCGCCCGGCAATTCGCTGCCTGCCCAGAGTCATCCCCCGATTTCCTTCCCTCCCCGATTTCCCCTTGTGCTCCCGAAGGGAAATGCATATAAGAACTTTGGAGAGAAGGCAACATTGAAAACAGTTTACCTCGACACGAACATGTGGATTGAACTCAAACGAGCGTCGTTAAATGGCGCTGATCCACGTCGGCGTATCGTGGAGCATGTGTGGCATCGTGTCGAAGAAGGAAGTCTCCGCCTACCCCTAAGTATCACTCACTGCCTGGAAATGGTGAAGCATGGCGATCATGAAAAGCGCAGGCAACTCTGGACTTTCGCAACACATCTATCAGGTTGCTTCGGAATGATTAACAAACAAGTTTTGCTTCGCTCGCTTATTGATGAAGCAGTGCTCAAGGTGTTTGGCACCGAGATCGACAGAGCACCAATAGAAGTCTTTACGAGAAGCGGACTATTCGGACTTGAGTTTAAAAGGCAGTATGCACTTACAGATCTTATTCTAACCACTGAAGATGGATGGGTTTCCTTCTGGATCGACATGCCCGATGACATCCACCAAAGTCTTTTTCAAGGTCTTCGCAACTTCGAAGAGGGGTTTATTAAGAGACGGAACGAACTAAAGGAGTCATGGCGTAATTGCGATCAATCTCTTCGAAAGCGAGCCCACATCGCAAGACTCTTCATGGACATGCAGGATCAATATCTTCAGTCCATGACGCGCCTTGGGAGAGATCAGGGAGATATTGAATGCCTTGAGATGGAGGATAGATTGCGGTTGATTACTGAGGTTCCTCCATTGGATGTCGAAGTATCGCTAGCGGTTCAGCATCAGCAACAATGGGACCGGCAGGAAGTCATCAATGATGTTCGGGACATAAGTCATCTCTGCATGTCTATTCCCTATTGTGATGTAGTGATCACTGAGCGCTATTGGGTGGACAAAATCAAGCGAGCGAAACTTGATGAGAAGTACGGCACGCAGGTATCCAGCGACCTTTCGTTTCTCCTTCAGATTTAGTCGAACACCCTGATCTGGACATGTCCAACCGAAGGAATGCGCAGAATATAAAATGGGGGACGATACTGCATTTCGTTGATCTGCCCTTCCGCAATCTTTCCAGCGCATGCAACGAAATAGGGTAGCGATCCCTATTAAGCATGCGGGGAGAGCGGGGACGGACCGAACGAAGTCTATTGGATTTGACAGGATCAGACTCACTGAGGGTCCGAAATTCGGGCTTGCGCTCGATTTTCGGCCCTGTTGTCTCGTTCTAAGGGATTTCCCGGCGATCGATCCTGCGGCGCCCGATCACGCGAGGAATTCTTCGATGACAGCGGGGATTTCCTGCCAGGGCAAAGCCACGATGTTTCGGGCCAGTTGAAACCGCCGTGGTGTTCGGCAGACCACGAGGCCGTGACGGGCGCTGCCATGTTCGCGAAGAAACGTCTCCAGGTGCCGGACGTCTCTCGCGGTTAGCGCGTCGCTCCATTTCACCTCGACCGGCAGGCTTCGGCTGTCACGCGTCAGCACCCAGTCCACTTCTGGACCGTCGGGGTCACGCCAGAACCGCACGCGCACCTCGGGCTGCACCATGCGGCCCAGCCGGATGAATTCGAGTCCAACGAACTGCTCGAACAAGCCGCCCAGTACCCGCCGCGGCATACGCCGACCTTCTTCGGCGGCGGCCCGGCGAATGCCCAGATCGAAAAAAAGATAACGAGGTGACTTGGTCAACTTTTTCCTGGTGCGGCTTTGGGTGAACGGGTCCACCCGCTCGGCGATGAGGCAATCTTCGAGAATCTCGTAGTAGCCTGCGACGGTCGTATGAGCGATGCCCAGTTCCTGGGCCAGGCCGCGGAAGTGGCTGATGCCGCCGGACTCCGAGGCAGCCAGTTGCAGAAAGCGGGAAAACTGACCCAGGTTCCGCACCAGCGCCTCGGCACGAATCTCCTCCTCGAGATAGAGCGTGGAGTATGCCTGCAAGTCCTGTTCGCGGCTTGCGTCGTCGGCTGTGCTGACGATGCCGGGCAAAGCGCCAATGAGCAGGCTTTCCTCAAGCGTAGGGGGCATGCGTTCCGCCAGCGTCAGCGGGTCCAGCCGCAGCGGCACCAGTCGGCCCGGCAGCCAGTTGGCGGCGCGTCCGCGCCGCAGCTTGCGGGCCGAGGAACCGGTGAGGATGAATCGCGCGGCCCGGCGGTCAATCAAATCCTGTACGACATTCACCAGTTCCGGCACGCGCTGCACTTCGTCCAGCAGCAGCAGCGGCAGCTTGCCTCTGGGCAGGATGGGGTGGCTTTCGATTTCCGCTGCGAGCAGTTCCGGGCTCCGCTCATAACGCTGGCGAACATCCGGTCGGATGAAATTCCACTGCAGGTCCGGATTCAAACGTTGGGCAAGGGTCGTCTTGCCCGTCTGCCGCGCGCCGAGCAACAGCACGGACCGGCCGCGAGCCAGGGCGCCGGCCAGCCGCTTTTCCACCGTTCGATCAATGTATTCCATGCGCTCCAATATCGACGAATTTGGAGTTTATGTCAACCAGATTGTCGCCTGGTCTGCGAACGCCGAGGCGGGCATTCAAATTCCGGAGCTTCCAGGATGGTCTCGCTTGGTAATCGAATCCCTTGTGCCGGTTGAAGACTATTGGGAGAATGGGTAGGGGATCACTCCTAAGGCCTTCAATCGGTTGCGCAAATTGCGATCAAAGGTGGCCAAGCAATCATGCCTGCCGGACCTGGTCACGGCCACCAGAGCCGCATCGGCATAGGCCTCAACTTCCTGCGGCCACAAATCGAACAAGTCCGCCCACGGCATTTTGTCGAGCACCACAATTCCCGGGAGGTCGATCAATTCTCGGATCGAAGCCGCCACTTCCTCCACAGCCCGCTTGTAAAGGTTGCGCAGGACGTAAACGACCTCCGTGACCACAATCTGATGCAGAAGCAGCTCATGTTTGCCTGCTAAAGCGTCTATAAACAGCTTGGCGGCCAGTTTCTGTTGCTCGAGATTCCGATTGGTCAAGAAAGAGATTACGATGTTGGTGTCGATCACGATTCGATTCATGCTTTACCGGATCCTCTGCTTCTTCGAGCTCGCGCTATGTCGGCGGCAACGGATCCCCCTCCGATATGAATCATACCGCGACGGCTCAGGAATCCGCTCCCAACGAGCCGGAGCCGCACCTGCCGATGTTGGACATCCCATTCCAACACATCGCCCGTGCTAATGCCGAGCTCTTCCCGGACGGCCCTGGGAATCGTTGTCTGCCCTTTGCTGGTAACGGTCGATTTGGTCATTTTGATCGTCTCCTTACCTTATCTTAACTTTTGTAAGGAAAGCAGTCAACAGACGGGCGGCTTTGGGGGATTGGGGACGGACCCAATGCTGTTAACTTAAGGCCGACATCATGCACATGGGTGAAAAAGCTTGCCACAGATTTCACAGATTACACAGATTTAAAAGCGAAAAAGCCCCAGCGGTGGGAAAGAACATTCAGTGAAATCTGTTTAATCCGTGGCAAGCTTTTCAAATTGTGCTTAAGTTAACGGCATTAGGACGGACCAAGTGAAGTCCATTGGATTGGACAGGATCAGGCTCGCGGCGCTCCAAAATCGCCGAAATTGGAGCTTATATAAACCGGGTTGTCGCCTGGTCTGCGAACGCCGGGGCAGGCAATCAAATTTTGGCGCTTGCAGGATGGTCTCGCTGGGCAATTGCTACCGGTAAAAGCGCGGCAGCTGAAGCGCCGCCAGTTTCTCGAGCTGCTCCCTCCACTGCCGCTGCGACATCAGCACGCGCGCGATCGTGCTTTGCTGGCGCGCCAGCGGGTTCTGATCGCGAGTTGGCTGTGCGTTCGCCAATTGGCGCAACGCCTCGACGCCATCCTGCCCGTTCCGCTCGGCTGCGCGCACCGCGCTCACCACGCCGTCGATGGCTGCCTTGCGTGATAACAGAGCATCGACGGTGTGTGACGCATCCGGCCCGAGTACCTCGCCGTCCTCCAGCACCACAGCATCGAGCGTTGCGGAAACGCTCTCCGCCGACTGCAGCGCCAGGGGCATGCTCGACGACCCGCCCGCGTTCCCCCTCACCTTGGCCACGGATTCCCTCGCAAAAAGTCCGGGAGCTACCAGCATCCGCTCTCCATTCGCGATTACCTCGGGTCCATTGGCCGATTGATAGCTCTGCCCAAGCTGCACCTGGGTTTGTCCGTGAATTGGGCGCTGCAACATCGTCATTGAGCTTCCGCCAGTCGGCGCGCCGCTCAGCAGGCTGTCGCTGGACGAGTCGAACACACCCGATTTTCCCGCCGAGGTTCCTATCCACCGAATGGTGAGCGCCACAATCGCCTTCCCGGAACTGTTCGTCAGCAATAGCGCATACGGCCTGTAATCCTGATACCTCGGAATCTCAAACATCCTGGCGAAGTTGTCTTCGGCAGTCGCATCCACATACGACAGGTAGACTCGCGTGTTCTCGCCGGCGGGATCGATAGAAATCATGCGCGAATTCTGCGCCATGACTCCGCACGCGACTGCCACCCCGACCATAAATGTTCCAACTCGCAGATAGGATTGAACCATGATGGCCTTCTTTCCGCGGCATGCCGGCGCTCTCGGCAGCGAGAGCTCGGGCCTTTCGTCTGCATCAGTGTGAACCTTGTTTTAGGATAGCACTGGCCGGCTTG
>Ga0187885_10001482_pt1 | contig 25615 bp, 19 predicted proteins | sample June2016WEW_20_1_3_FD_132970 | JGI IMG/M metagenome (GOLD analysis project Ga0187885, IMG submission 132970) | Peatland microbial communities from SPRUCE experiment site at the Marcell Experimental Forest, Minnesota, USA - June2016WEW_20_100 | ecosystem: Environmental > Terrestrial > Soil >... | reverse complement strand
GCTCAGAGAGCTCCAGGAGCCCCATGCCCCGTTGCCATACTCCCTCTGCCACAGCGCGCCGTCCCCGCCGCGCACATAGACATCGATCTTCCCGGTTGATTGAGATACGGCAGCGGGTGACGAGGTCAGGTACCCACCGAGGGACGTCCACGACGACCACCCTGACCCTGATTGGTAGTGCTTCCACCAGAGGGCGTTATCTGTGCCTTTTGCAAATAAGTCGAGGCTGTTCGCATCTTGCGCGCACACGGCAGGTGCTGAGGTGACGAGGGCGCTGCTCGTCCCGGAACTCGCTGTGAATGCCTTTATGCAGATATTGGTATTGGCACTATAAGAGGTCATATCCGCCCACGTACTGCCCTGTGACCAGCTGCTATCATCCGCGTGGTAGTAACTCTCTCCGGCGTTCGCTCGCGCCTGGCTGCTGTAGCCGCTGACGGGGGCCTCCGTCGGCACCGGGGTGGTACTCCCACTTGAAGTAAACTTCACGACGACAGAGAACTTCTGTCCGGCCCGTAAAGATACGCTCGAGCCGAGCGTTATTGTATGATATCCAGGAAGAGCAGTGCTTCCCGTAACGTGCGCAGCAGACCCTGACGGGTTGATCGGCCCGACAGTCGGATCGGTATAGACGTACACTTCAAACGGTGCATTTACACTTTGTGTGTAGAAACTGACCGCGGCGAGGTTTCCGTTAGCCGAAGCAGTGAAAACGTTCGCTCCCCACGCAGACGTCGATGACCCTAGACCGAAAGCTTCCGTAAAGCCAAGAGGATCGTACTGATAGATGTTGTTGTAGTTTGTCGTCGGTTGAGCCGTGAAGACGGCGTCATCTTTGCCAATATTTGCATCGTAATAGGATACGTAGAAATAACCTTGTTCTCCCCAATTTGTGCCCCAGCTGTTTTTTACGATAAAGGCTCCGTTTCCGGGAGGCTGATTCCCACTAGCGAAATTGGTACTACTATAACTATCATCCCATCCGACAATCGCCACCGCATGGTTGTTTGTTTGACCATTGGGAGGAGCAGTACTATAGTAATACGCGTTGGTCGCAGTGTTGAATTGAGCGGGGTAAGTAGGCTCAATATAGATCGTTGTGTAAACTGCGCCGTACGTCATAAGGGCGGACTTGATATTATCGTTGTCAGCCGAACCGGCCCTATCTGGAAGGAAGGAAACATCTTGGACGTGCTTCTGGACAGGCAGGTTTGACGGAGAGGATGTGCTGCCAGGGTTATATGGATCGGCTGACTCACTGACCGGCCCGCTCCACCGGGCAAGATACGCCGTCGCCATGAGCTCATTACCACCAGCACACGCTGCCTTGTCAAAACCGGCGGTATTTTTCATGTTGTTTTCGGAAAAGTCCAACGTCTCACTTGGCTTCAAATATGATTCCAGCGAAGCATACGCCGCGAAGGCCCAGCAGGCGCCGCAAGTGCCCTGCGCTTTTACCGAGGTCACTTTGTCCAACGTGCGGAGATCATACGATGCCGGAAAAGACCCAGAACGAACAAGAGCGCTGCTGATCTCTTGCCCTTTAAGTTGCTTCAGGTTAACAGGAGCAGGCGTAAAGCCGGTGTCAAGTTGCGCAGTTCCACCCGTAAGCACGCTTCCATTTGACAAACCCTGCTCGTACTTGACAAAATCCGGATTTAGCTGAGCAAAATGGGGCGAAGCCTGCGCCGATCCGCCAGTCGCGCCTTCAGCGACTTTCGTTTGTGTGACAGCAATGATGCCGCCCAAAGAAGCGCCTAGCAATACAGAGACTAGAACTAGGGACACTAGTTTTGTGTTCATAGGTTCCTCGAGTATGTAGCGGTGATCAGGCAGCACGGGGAGGCGCAAGCGAACTGAAAATGGCCGCGAAACCCCTATCAGATGCTTTTTAAGTGAAAAGTGAGCGCTTAAATAGTTTTTCCAAGCGTCTGTCGTAGGCAGTAGTCGCCCGAATCGGATGCGCCGAACAGGACGCAACAATCACGAGCGATCATCACTGCACACAGCGAGATGAGCACCAGGGTCGCTATGGCGATACGTATATGGCTGCGTTTGTGTTTCATCATACTACCGTGTTTCGTTGACGTGTCGTTCCGTGCGCGAGGATCCACATCCACGCAGACGGCACGCCTGCCAGCGGCTTCATTTGCAAATAAATTACGCACCAGTAGGCTTGTTCGCAACAAAGGTTCGTGTGACGCCTGCTTGTGACGGTTTATGCCGACCAGGAAGATAATGGCACGAAAGTAAACGATTAAGCTTTGACCACTTCACTACGACGCGCTTAAAAGCTGTTTTTATGGACTGATGTCGTGGAGCCTCTGGGCTCTCCCTTTAAAGTCTTGGTTATAGATGACGGCAGTCCCGAAGAAACGCGGAAGGTTACCTCCCGTTACTTCGATAGTCATCCAGTACGAGTTTTATCAAGAAAAGGGAAGCGATTTGCTTCGGAAAACGGTCTCTCATGACCTTTATCAAAGTTTATGCACTACCTTTTTGACCCGATTACGGCTGGCAACATAACCGAGTGAAAGCTTGTGAAGAGGGAAAAGAAGCTAGAACAGTCCCATCGCAGCGCTCGAAGTTTTCCAATTGTATAAATAACACGGGCCCGATTGCAAGGAGTCTCTACTCAGGCTTTTTTAAATACAAAAATATCCCAATTTAAGTATTTCATTTTGCTCAGCTTTTGGTATTTTTTTTGATCGTGCTCAAATCCAACAGCCTCAAATTTGTCAACCCACCAATCTCTCGAGTGCATATTTATGTGTCCGGGCTGATTCGCATCAAAGGTATTTATTGTCAATAAGATGTGCTTACGGCATATTCTATAAAGTTCGCTAATCACTGAACTTGTGTGCTCCTCTTTGATGTGCTCCATTACTTCAGAAGAAAAGACTAGATCAAAACTGTTATCTAAAAACGGCAAACGCTGGTCAGGAATCTTACCTATCTGGATCATACTTGTTTTGCAAATTGAATTCTTGATAGCGTATTCAGAGGTCTCACAACCTATCATTTTGATGCCCCGAGTTTCTGCTTCTTTTAATGCGTAACCTAAACCCGAGCCAAATTCAAACACTATGTCTGGTTCAAAACACTCTATCATGTCGACCTGATTTGTCCAAATTTTTTTATCCTTCAGATACGCTTTAGATTGAGGTCTTTTGTAATACCAGCTATCGTAATCACTAGTATCCATGGATCGAAAATTCCATTCGTTATTGTGACGATTTTTGAAATTTAGTTTTTGCAATATTGCGTCTAGTCTCAACATTTAGCCACTAGTCCGTGTTTTTGTTGGACGCCTCAGAAACCGTTAAATGAATAGTTGCCACAGCTGAAAAGCCTTAATATTATTCAAACACCTCAAACTATCTTTATATTTTGCGATGACACGTTGTCCTCCGAGTTGCAAGTTACTTCGCTCGCTGAGATCTGATCCGTGGCCAGTAACTTGGCGCATGCTAATCTGGCCCAAAATCTCTATCTAGCTCCTTGAATCCGGCTTTTTCGTAGAGGTTTCGGGAAAAAGAGCTACTACGGTATCGCTGGATGAGATTTCCTGCGGTAGTTCAGGCACCCTTCTAGCGGCTCTCTCCACGCGGGATCGCCGACCTGTTCCCTCGGAAAGTGCGAAGGCTCCCGCGGCCCCCGCAATACTTCTCTATACAGCGAATCTTGATACATAGCAGAGCAAACAGATCTCACCTAAAAAAGAAAGGCGAGCGTGAGAACGACGGGAATCTCAAACAAACATTGAAATCGGCACACTTATGACATATTCCATAGCCCAAATAATTCTATACATCTCGCGGGGGTCACAAACTATTTCAACTTGGATCCTACACTTGTAATTTGGTTACTATTTCTTTGATTACTAGTGCTGCGTGCGCTTACAAATCCCGTTCCTCAAGCACTTCACGTTATCTGCAAGGTCGGGCAAGATCTCAAATAGCCTTGGCCCGCACGGCGTAGTTTACCCCACTTTATGCCTCCTCTCGGTGTGAGCTCACCGCACGCAACATTCGTTTAAAAGCAAGTTGCAGGTACCACAAGTTTCTTTTTTCAAACGGATTGCACATAAAGGCCCGCAAGAAAAAACGTCGACCTTTTTTCGTTTCACCTGCAAGGTAGTGAAGCAAACCAATGTGGCCATAAACAACTGCCCGGGTCTCTCGTGTTATCTCGTCGTCGTATTGCCGCATCGCATCTTCAACTATAGAAATATACTCTTTATCGGATATCTGTCGCCGTTTTAATGCTTCTGGGCCTGAACTCGCTAACGTGTTATCACCGTGAATTCGATATTTAGCTAGCGGTTCAGCTATGTAGTAAAAATGGTATTGTCGTGCCAGTTCAAGGAAAAACTTGAAATCGTTTATGACGAGTATTCCCTCGTCATATCTCACGTCCCCCAGATTCTGCTTTTTGTAGATTATTGTTGAGTGAAAAATGTAATTTGACGGCAAGAGCTCTTGCCAAAGATTCCCGCTCTTCTTTGCCTTTGCCGATACATATACATTGTTTGCGAGTCGTTCACTGAAGCTTTTTCCTATGGATCGTCCTGCGGCGTCAATAATCTCCCCTTCCGACCAGACGATTAAATCCTCGTCGCGTTCAAGAACGGCAAGTTGCTTGGTAAGCTTATCAGATACCCAGACGTCATCAGAGTCTATTTGGGCGATAAACCTCCCTTTTGCCGCTTCGATGCCATCGTTAGCGGCTCTTGAAATGCCCAAATTATGCTCGTGATATATTACGCGAATTCGCGGATCCTGCTTTGCGTAGCGTTCGATAATCTGCCTCGTCGCGTCGGTCGACGCACCATCCACAATGATGAGTTCGAGGTCTTCGAAATCCTGCCCTAAAACACTCTCAATGGCCTCGGCGATGAACCGTTCGGAATTCCACGTTTGCATGCAAACGCTAACTAGTGGCACGATCATCCACCACTACATCCCACCCGCGACGCCTAGACTGGCAATCTGTCATTACATTGCCAGCCCTTCCGCTTCTATGACGTTGTAGATGCTACACTTTCTCAGCTCCGCGGTATATGTTGATTGCGGTGAATGTGGCTTTGTAGATTAAGTACGTTTTTCAGGTGATTTTTTCTACAAACAGACGATACACAGATTTATAAAGCAAAAAGCTATACTTTTAATGTTATGGTTTCGAGAGACGTAAAAATCCGTCCTTATCACGTGATTTTAAAAAACACCGTGCAAAATTCTCTGAATTTGAACAAGTGTTTCACAAAAAATTAAAAAAATAAAAAAAAGCAGGTAACTAAATGAAAAAAATGAGCATTGGCCTTAGCCTAAGTCTAGTAACTATCGTGCTGCTATCGGTGGCTGCTATGAGTATTAGTGCTATGAGTGTACCGGCGGCAGCTCAAACATCAGTAACGGTGAAGTACTCACCTGCGTTGTTGTCAACGACGGGGGCGAATCTTAATATGTTCGTAACTGGTTCGGACGGCAACGTATACTTCCGAACCTCAGCCGACGGTGTAACGTGGTCAGGAACTACATTCTCAAGCCTCGGCGCACCCACAGGAGGAGCGACGTCTTCTCCGACAGCGGTACAAGTCGGCTCAACAATAGTCGTCTATGTGTGTGGCACCGATGGCAGCCCGTATAGCACTATCGGGAGCGGTTCGCCGTTAGTATGGACCGCTTGGCACCAAGAAACCGGCAAGTTATTAACAGGAACCGGCCCATCAGCGATTAACAACGGTGGACCTACAACATTATTCGTTGCCGGAACCGATAGAGCGATGTGGGTAGGAACTGTCACCTCTGGTGGAATAACTTGGGTCAGTAAAGGTGGCATTCTTATATCGTCACCGTCTGCAGTAGCAACGACGACGGGCGTTACCGCATTCGTTACAGGCACGGATCATGCGGTTTGGATGCTAACCGAAACCGGAACGACGTGGGGTGGATGGTCTTCCGCAGGAGGTAGACTCTTACGAGGAACAGGCCCGTCAGCATACTCATTGTCGAATGGTCGGGTTGGTACCGAGGTCGCCGGAACGAATGGCGCGTTGTACGATAAGTACTGGCAAGGAACCTCAGCTGTCGGTTGGACATATCTGGGTGGAGTTATGGTATCGTCACCTGGAGCAACCGCAACCAGAGGAGTGACAGCAGGTACCGTTGACGTAATGGTAGTGGGAAGTCCGAGCGTATTTACGAGCCACACACCACTATACCAGAAGACCTACACCACAAGTGCGGGATGGGGCAACTGGAAATACGTCGCGGGGACGTTGGCATAAGTAGTATAATAGAAGCATAAGCAGTAGGGGGGTCAATGACTCCCTTCTTTCTTTTTTTTAATGAAACTAAAACGATAAATGGCGTGCGTCAACCTTCCTGGTAAATTCTGTAGCGCTGTCAACAATAGAAGCAGGTAACAGAATTTCCTTATTATTTTAGTAGCAAGCGGCCTATGGGTTGGTGTATCGATTGTAATATCGAAAATGATCCGCGGGGTAACTTCTTATCTATAGAATGGAAAAAAGAGTGCTTAGAGCGCGATAATTATACTTGCCAAGATTGTGGAGCGACAAATCATTATTATGAGGCAAGTAAAACTTGCGATAATTGGGACAATTATTGGAGATGTCTCGATGATTATGAACGCTACCATAATGTCAAAAGGAATTTGGCGAAAGCGCAGTCTCCCAATCACACGTTCATCATATCAAGTCGTTTCTCTACCATCCTAGCCATAGATATGACGTAGACAATGGTAGAACATTATGTCAAGTGTGCCATATGAGTTATCCAAAAGAAACTTCTTTTGAGATAATTATTAGAAAAGCACGAGGAAAAGGGGCACCGCTTAATTTGTAGAAAGTCAGAAAATTCGCTGATTCCCTATCTAAAAACAAAGATAATCTGCAAGCCTTGGACGTTAAAACGATGGAAAACGCAAAGTATGACGTAATCCACGATAACTTGTTTCAATACGTTGTTGAACTAGAATTGGATGATAAGAATTTTACTATGTTTAATCGCTCGAATCTCTACGATGTAATAAGGAAGGAATATGCGCACGTTTATTAATCTACTTCAAATACGCGACGTTATTTAGAGCCCTTGTAGATCTCATAAATGAGTTTAGTCTCTTGTATCGTGAAACCCCGCAGCGCAAGCAAAATGGTCAAATAGATTGCTGCGGCAACGGTGATCGATAAAGCTATGCTGAAGAGCCCAGAGGGGTTCCACAAAAGCAGAAACAGGGCGATAATAATCGAGCCGCATACGCTCTTTACGACGAATCCGCCGTTCACGTCAAACTTAAAGTATCTAGATGAATAGATTGCAGTCAACACGAAAGCGAGCAGGAATGCAAGGAAAGTGGTCAATGCAGCACCTATGAGGCCTAGATAGGGAATAAGTACCAAGTTTAAACCGAAATTTAACGCGGCGCTCAGTATCCAGATCGTGCCAATGATGGCGGTCTTCTTTTTTAATGCGATTATCGTAACAAGCACCGAGTACGCTCCGATCAGCGCAGTTCCTGCAGCAACAAACGGAGTAACTAAGTAGCCGTTTGTTGCAATCTGCTGCGTGGTTAGCACAAGCAAAATCGGCTTTGATAAGACCGATAAGGCAAACACGCACGGGAGGGCAATTCCGATATAGTACTTCAGCGAGTATGTCATGATCGTGCGTACATCCGCTATGTTGTTCTCGTCGTAGTGTTTCGATAGAACCGCAGGAAGCAGTGTCGCTAACGGTGCTGCGATCATGCTGATGGTAACCCCTGCAGTGTATGCCGGCGAATAATAGCCCACCGCTGCGGTACCTAAAAAAAGCGCAATGAGATAACGATCGCTTGAATTTACGATCCAACCAGATAGACTGCCCGGGACTAGTGGTAGGCCGTAGTTGAGATATTGCCTCACGTACGTAAGTTTAGGGATAGCAAAACCAATCTCCGCGACGATGAGATACATCATAACGGAGAGCACCACAAGCTGCTGGATTAAGAGTGCTATCACGGCGCCCTCCAATCCGTGACCCGCGAGGACAAAATAGGCTACGAGGGCCGTATTCAAGTACGCATTAAAAAGGTTTAAGTAAGTGTACCTTTTGATCTGCTGGAACGTTACAAAATACTGCCAAGCAAAAAAAATCAGGCACGCAATTAAAACGTTCGGTACAAGCAGCAAGGCTGTGGTGAGATTGTTTTGAAACAAGCTCGCCGCTATTTGCGGCACAAACAAAAGAAGCAGCCCAGAAACAGCCACGCTCGCAACGAAAACGATTAGTCCCGTGGAGTAGAACAACTCTCGGATGTCACGTTTGTCCTTTGCTGCAGCGCCAAACCGAATCAAGGAATTGTGGAGCCCTAAGGTCACAAGCGGGGGTAATAGGGCGAGTGTAATCATTATCAAAGCAAAGGCCCCGTAATCAGCTATGACCAGGTTCCTTGTTAGGATAGGGAGCAGAATGATATTGCTGAGAGTTACTAGAGGAGTTATTACTGCGCTCAATCCTATTCGCCGAACAGTGAGTGTGTATTTCCCCATTTACGTGGCTCTTCCTGTGTGATACATGAGCTTGACTGTTGCACGGCCGTTTTTCAACTTGCCGGTGCCGTGTAGCGCTCGTGCTAGGTCGCAAAAAACGGCTTAGTTGACCTTTGATCCGTCTTAGGTATTACTTTAATCGTCTCTAAACAATGTTGTTGACTGTCTCGCGCGTGGCACTTTTAAAAGGGGATTCCGAGTAATTCAGCTCTCCGCATCTGACTGTAGCGATAACAAAATGGCGCTTGCTATTTTTCGCATCGCGCTAGTCATTTGTTGCAGAGCGATCGGCGACGAGGTACTCCAGTCTCCAAAAACGGTGTGGATTTTCGATACGTTGTTCTTATGCTTCTTTATAACTCTTTTTAGTGCCACATAGTATTCTTTCGGCAGGAATGTTGACCCTGTCATCGGACAACGGGAAATCAATCGGTCGACGGGCTCCGTTGGCGTTGAAGAAGTCCCTTCTGAAAGATGATACGTATGCAAAGGCAACACGTAAAGGGCAAAGCCGAGCAGCGTGCTGCTTACGCAATACTCCACCGCGTATAAATGCCAACCATCGCACGTTATCTCGTCAAACTGCAGGACATTGAATACGTCGCGCGGAACGATCGTAAGACATTCGTCTAAAGTCTGTACAGTGACGGGTTCTGCTCCAACTATCTGTGTGCCTGCGGCGCTTGGAGGAGTACCATTTGTCAGGTTGGCTAAAATACAGCCACCCTCTCTCCTGCCTGCGATTCCAGCAACTCCGAGGTTTGGCAGGGAATCCAGCATCCTTTCGGCGTCGTGTAGCCACTTAGCGTTGCACAAGCGAATATCCTGATGAACAAACATAACATACTTTCCGCGTGCCTTTCGACCACCAAAGTTTAAAGCCTGCGCTGCTGATGAGAACTCATTTTCAGTATTATCGATCGCAATTAACTCGTGAGGTACCGTTTGACGACTAAGGCTGTCCAATAAGAAATCGGCAAGCAGATGCTCATTGTTGTAGACACACACGATTGATATCATTACTTCCTTGAGTCTCGAAGTTGTTTTCAAAGCCCCAGTTACACTCGCGGCTCGAACGCGGGATTTTGACAGTTCAGCAGTGCAGCCAGTGAGGTTAAGCGAACATGTGCGAACAAAAGCGATCTTTTCACGCGTTTCTTAGGTCAATTCGTGCCTTTCAGATCCCCGGCGGCAATCTATTGGTGCGTGACGAGGTAATCAAACACATCTGACGTGAGCCTTTATGTCGAAATAGTTTAGAATATGATGCTAAATAGCTTTTTCACCGGAGGTCGCACCGGTTGCTGCCTGTTTGCACGCGCAATGATTCGGTCAGAAGATCACGGACGGCCAAGAGACGAAGTTAACTGCGTCATTATCAGAGGGCCCGACGCAAACGCTGCGCGAATGGCCAAAGCGCTGGACATAGAAGGCAGCAGCTGCGACGTACGTGACTGGGATGCTCCGTGCTCCAAAGCGACCGGAAGCTAGATATGACCGTCACGCGGCCGACCGTGCCTATTAAATGAGCCGTGCTGATCGTACGAAGTCCATCGTTTTTAGAACAAAGCGACCTGGACCACGGCAAATGCATTGACGAAGAAAATCACCGAAATTGCCACTGAACCATCTGCACGCGTGCTTTGCTGCTTTACTTTGCGCAGTAGCAAAAGCAGCTTAGAAGTCGTGCTTATCGATTGACCGAGACGCTCTAGAGCCAGTCGAAGTCCGGACATTTGAGAAATTGGCGCCATTCGACTTTTTGTAAAACGGCCGTGCCCTTCCGCGTGCCAGACTCTTCCACGTGCTAAGTTGCCTAGGTCGCAAAGCTTATTGTGGGGCGATCAAGCCGATTCAGAAGCGTGTGGTCCCACCCGTCCTTGGTTTTATTCCGTGCTCGCGTAGTAGCTAGGCACCAGAGTAGATACCTAAGTGGCCTTTTATACAAAAGCTGTTCATGGGTTTGTTTGCTCTAGCAGACGACAAATCACTTGAAATACTCGCTCTGAGTTGTTGCTGTCTTTAAACTTGTTGAAACGCGCACACACTTCTCTTCGCTCAGCTTTCCACGAGTCTTTTTCGACCGCCTCGCGCAGCAGGCGGAGCACGTCGGGCCAGTCTTTTGCTTTAGGCCCAGGCGTCACTTGGTCATAATCGTAGAACAGCTCGCGGTCTGCTGTTATGTATTGCTGGATGTCAAAAGGCGCAAAAACAATCGGACGATCTAGAAGCAAATAGTCGAAAAATACACTGGAATAGTCCGTTATGAGTACATCGGTCTCTCTCAACAGCGGGTAAATGTCTGGAAGATCTTCATCAGATAGGGTAAATATCCTCTCGAAGCCCGCTCCGTCCGAATCAGGATCTGCATGTCCGTCGTAAGGACGTGCCCTGAAGTACAGATGTGTCTTGATGATTAGGATTGCGCCCAACTCGCGGAGAGTTTGGTTCACGGTGTCAGCTTCGAACCCGTAGCGCGTAAACAAGTCAAGTTCTCGGCTGGCTTCTTGTCGGTAGGTGGGAACGTACAAAAAAAGGAATTGAAAATCTACTTCTCGTTTGATGCGTCTGACATACTCGTCGTCGAGTTTATTTAACCAAGGAGCGCCGAGCAAGCCATCATTTCTAGGATATCCGGTGACGGCTATCTCTCTTGCGTCGTTAAAAACGGTTTTCATGGTCTGTTTACTTTCATCAGACGTCGCGATGACGACGTCATAGTTCTTGTTAGGGCGAAGTCCCTCATCTATGAGCCGCCGTGCATATGAGCTCCTACGCATCGGCGTCTGACGGCCTTGGGCAGGAAACTTCTTTAATGGAGTTCCGTGCCATAACTGCACTGATTTTGTCCCTTTTGTTGTGTACAGATTAACGTCAGATACGCCCACTGAAAAGATGATACAGCTGGCCCTCATTGAATAAAGGATGCCCCGGAGACTGTGCATGTAGTAGGCTTTATTTCCACTCGCTCGCAAGTCGGCTAGGATTGTTTTGTTGCGCGAGAGCCAAACGCCAGTAATTTCGGGCTGTTTGTGATGGATATAAAGGAATAGATATTTCGGGTTGTCAGCGAATTTCTTTCCGTCCCAAGAGCCGAAGATCCAAATGTTTTTTCTGCGCGGAACAAAGCCGGAGATCAAATAAATCGTCCTGGTTGCGACTGCGACGGCCAGCTCGCCTAAGGACAACAACCACGCCTGCAAAAGGAGCTTAACTCTAGTCGTCTTTCTTTGGTTCAATCGCGGTTCTCACCCCAGCGTGCATCTGCCGCTTCATCTGCCAAATCAGCCACGTTTTCGGAGATTAATCTTGCGGTACGCTCAGCCAGACAGGAGATGAGGTGAGACGCTAGCTATCGCAGCAGGCATTCTACGGAGCGAGAGGCTCTTTTGCCGTTTGGCATCGTGCGCTACGTGCTTCTTTGTCACAAATGACGTCAGCGATTTTTTCCGCCATCAGTCGCGCCGTCGTCAGTTTCCCGCCTATGACGTGGAAGGCATTCTTCGGAGCCTGTATCACTCGAAAATCGCGAGATTTTCGGCGTCCGTTCTCGAAATGGCTATCATTTTTGGCACTTTCTGGATGATTGTCATCGGCGAGTGCCCGGACGCCGGCAAACGTGCTTAGCGTGGGTTGGTCCTTGACGCCGGGAAGAATCTGCGCAAATTCTTTCTTAAGATATGCGTCAGCCCAAGGCTGTGGATTCGCTTCTTCCGGGTTGTTAATCGTTGTTGACGTCGTTCCGAGCCACCCGTATCCATCGTGCACGATGTATGCATCTGCGTCGGAGGGTTGGCGCAAATGCTGTATCCCGCGCGGAGATAATGCCTTTTGAACTATAATAGTGCCTTGGCTGTAAGTCACTGGGATGCTCGTATCGAGTTTGGCAGCTACCGTGTTGACCCACGGCCCCGTCGCGTTAATTATGTACGTAGTGCGCAAGTCGCCGTGGTTAGTCTTGATGCGGAATCCGTCATTGAGTTGGGTGATCGCACGTACCTCCGTTCCCTGGAAGAGACTGCCTCCGCAGAGCTCTGCAGAAGCACAATTGAGCCAGCAAAACCGTTGAGCATTTATGTTTCTGTCGGTCGTTTCGACCGCAACAGCGAGATCTATGTTTAACGAGGGAATTTCTCTGAATACATCGCGTAAATCGAGTTCGGTCGCTTTGACGTGAAGCTTCTTCGCTGCCCGGAGAGCGCCCCACGCGTACTCGGTGCTAAATCCAACGAAGTAGTTCTGCAACTCGCCGACGACTTCCGGAGCTATCGCACTGATAATCGCGTTCTCCTCGGCGCACTCTTGTGCCACGATAGGGTCGCTGAGAACGTATCGCAGGCCACCGAGCAGATTCTGGTGGGACGCAGACGTCGTGCCACTGGCGATAGTGCGTCGTTCTAAGAGGGCCACTGAGAAGCCTCTCATCGCCAGATCGCGAAACGTCGAGGTGCCGGTTGCACCGCCCCCAAAGATTACTACCTCGTATCGCACAGTTCACTTCTCGTGCTTTTTGATTTGCTGATACAGTGCTCTTGCGTAGAGCAGATCTTCATAGGTGTCGATTTCACAGCGGAGTAGCCCATTGGTATAAATAACGTGCAGCGTTGATGAATGTTGCATCAGGAGTCTGTCGAGCGGTTCCGAATACCATTCAGGGCGAGCTCTCGGCTCTTTGAGTGCGCGAGTGAACGCTTTCAGGAAGTCAGTACTGAGTTTGATCATGCTCGTATAAACAACGTTTCCTCGTACTCGCTTGCCGATACGTGCAGCGGTATTGTTTGTCACTACGACTTTACAATCCTCGGGTTGAATGTCTATGCTGTTGTCGACGATGCAGGCGTTGTCGTACGGCGATTTGATAAGTTCCTTTAAAAGAGCCAGCTCGAAAAGTATGTCTCCGTCTAAAACAAGTACTGTGTCGTTTTCCGCATCAATGTGTTCTAACGCAAGCGAGAGACTGAAAGCGTTATCGGTTTGTTCGAACAGCTCGTTGTTGACGATAGAGACTGGAAGGCCCGTCTTGACGTTCGCGATGTGCTCTTGTACCAACACGCGCTTGTAACCGGCCACGACAAAAACGTGGTTGACCGCAAGTCGCGCCAAGCACCGAATCTGGTGATCGATGATGGTATCCTCGTTGAGGGGCAACAAACATTTCGGCAAATCCTCAGTCAGAGGTCGCAATCTCGCAGAAGTGCCTGCTGCTAAAATTATTGCTTTTGTTTCCTTGCTTTTTTGATGCGTCATCTGTTCTTAGCCGATATGCGGTCTCTGATCAGGCTCTTGAGTAGCGCCGCGTCGTGCGCTCCATAAGCCCTTGGTAGGTACAGTATTCTGAGAGAGCGACGAGTGAAACGGTGATTCCGATGGCTATATTGCTAGGACCTAAGGCCGCGAGCAGAACAGTGATGCAGAGATCTGCTAATAAGACTTTTGATGTAGTTCTCGCGGCAAACACCCTTTAGAGCTCAGACCAGGGTTCAAATCCAGACCCGGACGCTCATTTTTTTAACATAAGATAACTAGAGCAGTTATTTGCTTCTATCAATTGTAAAATAGTATTAGTTTTTGATTTGATGGACGATATGCGATTTCTATGTCGCCCATCCCTCGTTGCGGCGCTGCTCGTGTGGGTATCTCGGGTGGTTCGACGCGATAATCTTCACGGAGAGTCGAACTGGTCGGTGCATCGTCCCTCGCTACTTTTTTCAAGTGCCGATAGGGGCCCGGGCCTACGTGTTCATAGATGCTACGTGGCCGTGAGCGCTTCGGGAACCCAACGAGAGCTCTGTGGGATGGTCGGTATTTTTTGTACTACCCTTTGTCATCATCGCTTGGTTCTACACAGCGTGTATACTCAACCCCAGTGACGGACGTTCCTAGTGCTGATCGCCATCCTCGCCCTCGACAATTTCACGAGTAAGTACGGCGTCTTCTCCTGCATTCTTATCGTCATCGTTCCTCTACCCGACGGTGATGTAGAACACGGTCGGGTCTTTTACGAGTTTCTACCTACCGGAGGCGCTAGTTTCTACGAGCCTTTCAGAATGGGTGGTCACAATCTCAGCAGGTGCATTTCTGTTGTGGGCCTAGGAGTTGAAGCGACAGCTTGGACACGGCTGGCGTTCGGATAGCGCACTGTAATCTGAGATTCCGCATCTCAAATTGGCAAAAGCAGGCCGCACAACGAAAAAGCAGACCCGGTAAAAAAGCGAAGATTCATACCTACGCGCCGTTGCACCTTTGATTCCGCGTGCTTTAGTTAAATCAAGCGTGAAGCCCCCTGCGAGAGCTAGGAGGTAGTCGCTGCAATGATGGTACCTAGTGTTCTGCGTGCCCCGAAAGCGGTGCTGCCGTAACGGCTTCCATCCGCGATAATACTCTCTTTGACCTACGCCTCACAAAGCAGCACAAACCGAAAGCCTTATCTCCCTTCTTTTTGCATTGCTGGCGTAACCAAACGTTCCGGCAGACATTATGAACGCTTATGGGCTTGCTGCTGTACTTATTGTGATCCTTCTTTCGTCCGCTGCTGGTCTTCCGACTGTCCGGGCTGCGGACGCCACAGTCAATAAGAGCCTCCCCACCGCGGGGGGAGATTCCAACTACTCCCAGGCTCTGAGCAATGCCGCTATCGTGAACGCTTCCGCGACCCAGAAGAAGTACATCGTATTTCGGGATGACGATATAGCACCGGACTATCCGAACCCCCATTATCTGGACACATTAAAAGCCGTCAATCAGGTGCACATTGATGAAAACGTCCCTGTGACGCTAGCGGTCATTCCACATCCGGATCCGAATCTCAGCGCAAGCACGAACGAGTTGCTGGGAGACACATTGCTCCTCGACTATTTGCGCTCGATTGTGAACAGCCCGCTGTTCGAATTCGCGCAGCACGGCTACACGCACCAAGAATACTCGCAAAAAACCGTGAGCACCGTGGAGCTTACCGGGGCAGCTCCACTTTTGGGTAGCGGCGGGCTGGCCGATGATTTCCCTGGGCTAACATCTGCGGCTCCGCTTGTTGGGCAGTCGCCGAGCGAGTTCTACGGGAGGCCATACGCTGATCAATACAACATTATCAAACAAGGACGTGACGATATCAAGGGGGCGTTCGGGGTACAGCCAACGACCTTTGTTCCGCCTTGGAATACCGGTGACAGCAACACTCTGAAAGCTGCGAACGCACTCGGGTTCACGCTGTATAGCACATCGCCAGCGGACTTTAACACATACGATGCGATCTTGCAGGGGATCCGTGTCCAGGGCGTGCCCCTTTCGCTCGGCTGGGCAAGCGACACTGATTGGCAGGCGGGAATGTCGCAACTCAACCAGCAGACCGACAGCCTATTGAACGCAGCAAATGGCGGCGGAACTTTTGTGGTACTCTACCATTTCAAGGATTTTATGAACCCTGACGGATCGCCGGATCCGGCCCGAATAGCACTGTTCACGCAGTACATCGACCATCTAAAAGGCCGCGGCGATGTGCTCTTCAGCACGCTTAGCGGTCAATCGGTGCTGAACCCCTCTCCAGCGCCAGCTGTGTACTCGCAGGATGGGAATAGTCTTGACGTCTTTGCACAAGGCGTATACCATGCCCTCTGGCACAAGGATTGGAATGGCACGACGGGCTGGTCCAGCTGGGAATACCTCGGCGGGTACCTGACGTCGTCACCCGTTGTGACGTCATCGGGTAATGGTGCGATTGACGTCTTTGTGCGCGGCACCGACGGCGCCCTCTGGTCGAAGTATACCACGGATGGAGGGACCAGCTGGTCCAACTGGATCTCTCTCGGCGGGCAGATTGCTGCCGGCACAGGACCAGCAGCGTGCTCATGGGGCTCAGGCCGTCTCGACGTCTTTGTAGAGGGTACGGATGGTGCTCTGTGGCATAAAGGAGGTACCGGCACGTGGTCAAGCTGGCAATCCCTCGGCGGGGTTCTTACGTCGTCACCCGCAGCGGCGTCACAGACGACCAATAGCATTAACATCGTCGTACGCGGCAACGACGGTGCTTTGTGGCATAAGTGGTGGTCGAACGGATGGTCAAGCTGGCAATCATTGGGCGGAAAGATTGCCTCCGGTACAGGACCGGCGGCCAGCTCATGGGGCTCAGGCCGTCTCGACGTCTTTGTAGAGGGTACGAACGGCGCCCTGTGGCATCGACCGTATAGCGGCAGCTGGGGAGGCTGGGACTCCCTTGGGGGGTACCTAACCTCGTCACCTACAGCAGCGTCATCGACTAGCGGTAAGATTGACGTCTTTGTCCGCGGCGGCGACAACGGCCTCTGGCAGAAGACCTATAACAACGGGTGGGTATCCTGGACTTCCGTCGGCGATATGTAACGCTGTCACCACGGGCGTTGTTTGCGCACAAAGCACGAGGCGACGCAAAGACCAACGCCACCGGCTGGTATTCGCTCACCTCGAGTGAGCTATACACCCGCATCTTCGAGTTCCTCACGAAGTATTTAGCGAATGCCACCTACGCCCCCCTCGACCGCGACACGATATGCTGCAGTGACGCTGAAGGCGAGTTAGGAGGTTACTGAGATAGTACAGCAATCTATTCTTTTTTCGATTTCAAGGCCTTAGAACGCGCTGAGTGCGGCCTCTCGTCGTCAGTTTCAGATCGGAGCCTTTATTTATCTGGCACGTTCTTGGGCGTCTAAGAACATTGCAAGAGGCGACGGTGCGCGTAAACAAGATCATCTCATTTTCTCTAGTCATCATTTCCATTGCTGTCTTATTCGCGGGCGCTGTAACCGTTCCTGCCGCCGCGCAAAGCGATACGATGCAGTTCCGCTACAATGCCCAGCGCATCGGTGATTACAGCCCCGTGGCGGGGAAAAACGCATGGAGTGGCAACACGTGGAGCTTTACGACCAGAGGCTATGTATTCTCTTCCCCCGCCGTCGCCAACGGCGTCGTCTACGTGGGGAGCGAGGATAACAACGTCTACGCCCTCGACGCCACCACCGGCGCGAAGCTGTGGACCTACACGACCGGAAGCAGCGTGTACTCCTCTCCGGCCGTCGCCAACGGCGTGGTCTACGTGGGAAGCTATGACCACAACGTCTACGCCCTCGACGCCACCACCGGCGCGAAGCTGTGGACCTACACGACCGGAAGCAGCGTGGGGGGCGCCCCCACTGTCGCCAACGGCGTCGTCCCCGAGGGGAGCTATGACCAAAACGTCTATGCGACCGGAAGTGCCGTGTTCTCCTCTCCGGCCGTCGCCAACGGCGTCGTCTACGTGGGAAGCTATGACCACAACGTCTATGCCCTCAACGCCATCACCGGGGCCAAGCTGTGGAGCTTCACGACCGGAAGCAGCGTGCACTCCTCTCCGGCCGTCGCCAACGGCGTCGTCTACGTGGGGAGCGATGACGGCAACGTCTACGCCCTTAACGCCACCACCGGCGCGAAGCTGTGGACCTACACGACCAGGCTCTACGTGGGCGGCGCCCCCGCCGTCGCCAACGGCGTCGTCTACGTGGGGAGCGATGACGGCACCGTCTATGCCCTCAACGCCATCACCGGGGCCAAGCTGTGGAGTTTCACGACCGGAGGCTACGTGGGCGCATCCCCCGCCGTCATCAACGGGGTGGTCTACGTGGGGAGCTGGGACAACAACGTCTACGCCCTCGACGCCACCACCGGGGCCAAGCTGTGGAGCTTCACGACCGGAGGCTATGTTGACTCATCCCCTGCCTTCGTCAACGGCGTCGTCTACGTGGGGAGCCTTGACCACAACGTCTACGCCCTCAGCGCCATCACCGGGGCGGAACTGTGCTACTACACGACCGGAAATGCTGTTGTTTCCTCCCCCGCCGTCGTCAACGGCACGGTGTACGTGGGGAGCGACAAGATCTATGCCATAGGCAACCCCCCCACGCTCACGCTCGCCTCGTCACCTGCCGCCGTCTCATGGGGCAATGGGCGAATCGACATAGTTGCGCGCGGCGGCGACGGCGCCCTCTGGCATAAGTACTACCAGAACGGCTGGTCCGGCTGGGAATCCCTCGGGGGAATCATTTACCCCGGCACAGGGCCCGCCGTGAGCTCATGGGCTGCGGGGCGGCTCGACATCTTTGTTGTAGGCACGGACCACGCCCTCTGGCACAAGTACTGGCAGAACGGCTGGTCCGGCTGGGAATCCCTCGGCGGGATCCTCACCTCATCACCCGCGGCGGCCTCACCGGCCTCTGGCAAGATCGACGTCTTTGTGCGCGGCACCGACAGCGGCCTCTGGCAGTTGGAGTATAACAACAACGGGTGGGGAAGCTGGACCTCTCTCGGCGGGATCCTTTACCCCGGCACAGGACCGGCGGCCAGCTCATGGGGCTCAGGTCGTCTCGACGTCTTTGTCGTAGGCACGGACCACGGCCTGTGGCATCAAGGGTATAACGGCGCGTGGTCCGGCTGGGAATCCCTCGGCGGAATCCTCACCTCGTCACCCGCGGCGGCGTCATCGACTAGTGGCAAGATCGACGTCTTTGTGCGTGGCACCGACGCCGGCCTCTGGCAGGTGGAGTATTCCAACAACGGATGGCTTTCCTGGACCTCTCTCGGCGGAATCATCTACCCCGGCACAGGACCAGCGGTCAGCTCATGGGGCTCAGGTCGTCTCGACGTCTTTGTCGGGGGTACGGACCTCGCTCTGTGGCACAAGTACTGGCAGAACGGCTGGTCCGGCTGGGAATCCCTCGGCGGGTAACTGACCTCGTCACCCGCGGCGGTCACTTGTAATGGGCGAATCGACGTCTTTGTCAGCGGCAACGACGGCGCCTTCTGATAAAAAGACCATTCAGTGGGCAGACTGCCTAGACGCCCATCGCTACGTATCGTTGTCACCACACGCCCGCTCTGGGTAGTACACAGAGCGTATGAGCCGCCCGGCCCTACTACTTCCGCGCCTACTACGCCGGCAGCTCCGCGGACCGCAAGGCCTTCAGCCCAACCGTGAAGGGCACAGTGGCCTAGTAGAGTCAACTGGTATACAACATCGACGAGCGCTGTCGTGACGATCACCGTTCATTAGTCCCGACTCGCGAGCAATGGCGTTGTTTGCGCACAAAGCACGAGGCGACCGCGAAGACCAACGCCACCGGCTGTATTCGCTCGCCGCGAGAGAGCTATATGCTGGCATGCACCGGCATCTTCGAGTTTCTCACGAAGTATCAATAGAGTGCCACCTACGCCCCCTTCGACTCCGACACGGCATACTGCAGTGACGGTGAAGGCGAGTTAGTAGAGGTCGCAGGGATAGCACAGCAATCTAATCTTTTTGCAATTTCAAAGCCTTATAACGCGCTGAGTGCGGCCTCTCGTGGTCAGTTTCAAACCGGAGTCTTTATAGTACCTACGAGATTTTGTTAGGCGTCTAAGAACATTGCAAGAGGCGATGGTGCGCGTATACAAAATCATCTCATTTTCTATAGTGATCCTCCTCATTGCTGTATTATTCGCAGGCGCTGTAACAGTTCCTGCAGCAGCACAGACCGATACAGTGCAGTTCCGCTACAACCCTCAGCACACGGGTGATTACAGCCCCGTAGCCGGGAGCGAAACGGGCAAGCTGACGTGGAGCTTCAAGACTGGAAACTACGTGGGGGGCGCCCCCGCCGCCGTCAATGGGGTGGTCTACATAGGGAGCGATGACGGCAACGTCTACGCCCTCAACGCCACCACCGGGGCGAAGCTGTGGAACTTCACGACCGGAGGCTACGTGGGCTCATCCCCTGCCGTTGTCAACGACGTCGTCTACGTGGGGAGCTTTGACCACAACGTCTACGCCCTCAACGCCACCACCGGGGCGAAGCTGTGGAACTTCACGACCGGAGGCCAGGTTGACTCATCCCCTGCCGTTGTCAACGGGGTGGTCTACGTGGGGAGCCTTGACCACAACGTCTACGCCCTTGACGCTGCCACCGGGGCGAAAGTGTGGAACTTCACGACCGCAGACAAGGTGTTCTCCTCTCCTGCCATTGCTAACGACGTCGTCTACGTGGGGAGCCTTGACAACAACATCTACGCCCTCAACGCCATCGCCGGGACGAAGCTGTGGAATTTCACGACCGGAAGCAGCGTGTTCTCCTCTCCTGCCGTCGCCAACGGCGTCGTCTACGTGGGAAGCTGGGACAAAAACGTCTACGCCCTCAACGCCACCACCGGGGCGAAAGTGTGGAACTTCACGACCGGAAGCAGAGTGTTCTCCTCTCCTGCCGTCGCCAACGGCGTCGTCTATGTGGGGAGCGACGACGGCAACGTCTACGCCCTCAACGCCACCACCGCGGCCAAGCTCTGGAACCACACGACGGCAGACAAGGTGTTCTCCTCTCCTGCCATCGCTAACGGCGTCGTCTACGTGGGGAGCTTTGACCACAACGTCTACGCCCTCAACGCCACCACCGGGACGACGCTGTGGAACCACACGACCGGAAGCAGAGTGTACGCCTCTCCTGCCATCGCTAACGGCGTCGTCTACGTGGGGAGCGTTGACCACAACATTTACGCCATCGGCAACGCAGCTCCGGCCCCAAGTCAGGGTACGAGCAACGCAGCTCCGGCCCCAAGTCAGGGTGCGCCGCCCGACGTCCTCGTCATGCTCGTTTTTGTCGGACTCATCTTTGTCGGACTCGTAATCGCAGCTTACGCAGTGAAAACATACCGATACTGAATGGGCGATGTATGTTGGTTAAAAGAATACTGATGCGCCGGAGCTTGCGTTGCCCTACTACGCCGTCAGCTCCGTGGACCGCGAGGCCTTCAGCCCAACCGTGAAGGTCACAGTGGCCTAGTAGAGTCAACTGGTATACAACATCGACGAGCGCTGTCGTGACGATCACCGTTCATTAGTCCAGACTCGCGAGAGTCTGTTGTCGGTCCGAGCTGAAACCAGAAGATGAGACGTCGGCCAAAGCGTAAACGCCGGAAACGTTTTCTATGCCGCTTCTCAAGCCACTTTCACGGGCCGCGACGATTAACAACGTCTCAAAACCACAACCCCTATGTATCGTGGCGTAGACGTCTGCGCGTGGAAGTAGCAGGGCGAACGATAACCAAGTATAGCATCGCCTTGTTGGGCATTGTGCTCGCCGGCGCTTTTTTCAGGGTCTATCACTAGGCACACAAAGCCTGTGGCTCGATGAAGTCATATCCGTGCGTTGGAGCCTGTTGAGCGTGCCTCAAATGGTGCAAGTTACAGCGCAGGATGTGCATCCTCCCCTCTATTACTTCCTGCTACACTACTGGATGACGATTTTTGGCACCTCAGAGTTCGGTGTGAGGCTTCTATCGGCTCTTTTTGGGATCCTCGCGATACCGATGATCTACGTGGTGGGCCGTCAGCTCTTCAACAAGCAGGTAGGGCTGGTGGCTGCGCTCAATCTCGCGCTGTCATCGTTCAACATTATGTACTCCCAAGAGGCGCGGATGTATACCCTTATGGTCCTCTTGGCCCTTCTCTCTATGTACTTTTTCTGGCGCTTCTTACAGCAGGGGAATCTTGTTTCGTCTATCGGCTATGTTCTCTCAACAACGCTTTTGGTGTGGACGCACAATTATGGCTGGTTTATCGTCATTGCTCAGAACATCTACGTCGTGATTTTGCTAGCGCTGTCAACGGATCGCACATTTCTGCTGAAGCGCTGGGCCGTGCTGCAAGCGATCGTTGTAGCGCTTTTTGTTCCGTGGATGGCCGTCTTGATCCAACAAATCTTGCGGCACTTAGCAACGGGATCCAGTTTAGCAGTCCCTACAATAGCCGATTTTATTTACACCTTTTCTGGCTATTCCGGCACGGTAGTGTTGTTAGTGCTCTTTCTGGGGTTGTCGGTAGTCTCCTTATTCGGGATTCAAAAAGTACGCGGTTCGATGGATTGGAAAGCTCCTTTGAAAGCTCTCGAAGGCTACGCTTGGGAAGTGCGTATTCAAGGTGCAGCACCGGTGCACTTTCTCGCGGTGTGGGTGCTCACCATCAACCTCATACCGTTCATTATTTCTCGCTTTTCCACCCCGATATACCTCGACAAATACACGATCGCAGCTTCAGTGGCGCTTTACATACTAGTCGCCAAGGGGATACGAAATATCAACTATAGGTACGCCCAGATCGCTGTTATCGGCATCATCGTCGTATTGTCTATGGCGAATTTGCAAGTGTACTATACTTCGATAACAAAGCCGCAAGCGCGACAGGCGATTAGTTTCATTGACACAAATCTCAAAAGCGGAGATGTTGTTTTAATTTCTCCCGACGGCCATAGCATAGTTTTTGACTACTACAACAACGGGATAGATGCTGTTGTCAAACCACTCCATTATTGGGGTGTTGTCGGCAACACAACCAACTCTTCGGCAACACCGTCAGTCAAGGACAAAATAAACGGAATTCAGTCAGATGTGAGTGGTCACGACAGAGTATGGCTTTTCGCTTCAAACTTCATAGCTGGAAAGGCTGCGGAGAATTTCACATTACGCATTCTCAATGAATCATACGTGAACATTGAAACTAAGACTTACGCAGGTGGGAGCTCGCTTTTCACATCATATGGCTATGACGTGTACTTGTTTGAGAAACGCGCGTGAACTTCCTCGAGCCTTGACGTATCGCAGACAGGATCAATCAACGATCCGTCTGACGAACGACAAAACTTGGCATTCGTTGGTGCAGTCGCTGAGCAACGAACAGATGAGATATCAAGTTCCTGGATGCCCGACGATATACACCAACGCGAGCGGCACGGCTAGGTTCACACAGACGTGGACGCAAGCCGGCACACTCCCTATTAAGCCTCCTTCGCTGGTGACACGTGGTATAAGGCATCGTCGGTCGCTATCTGATGACTCCAGATCTGGTTGATTGCATCAAATGCGCTACGCTTGCAACGCGGGCCAAGTTGCGGCTTATTGATGCCGTGCGCTTGCTTCGTCAGGAGCGAGATGTCTACGCGCACGCGATAGAGGGCTTGAGGTGTGACGCCGGAGACAAAATTGGCTTTACAGAGCAGTCATTGATTTTGCTCTCCAATGGGCTCATTTGTACGGGAAATACAACAGTATTTGGAAAAGAAAATCTCCAAACCACCAGCAGATGCTGAAGGAACGTCAGCGGAGAACTAACCAGCGCGTCTTTTTCCACATTTGAGGTAAATCGTTGGCAGCTCGTTAATGATGGAGTTTGAATCGCGCTATTGTCCTTCGCGTGACGTCTTACAGGGTAGCGGAGGGGGTCTCGCACACAAACGCTTGAGCGATGATCGAGCACTGTGTGGCCGGGGACAGTTGCTAACATAACGCAGGCCGCACAAGCTTTAAGTAAGCCCCAGCAAACCTCAAGTGGATGCAGGCAATCTCAATCGTTGGCACCGGATACGTCGGACTAAGTACGGCCGTTTGTTTTGCCTCACGTGGTTTCCGCGTCATTGCATCTACTCACGACAAAGAAAAGGCTGAAACGATTAATTCGAAAAGGGCGCCTTTTTATGAGCCAACGACTCGAAGAAATGCTCCGGAAAAGCGTCGAGTCGAAAATGCTGCGTGCGGTCGATACCCGCGATGAAGCGGTGCGTCAGACTAACGTGACGTTTCTTACGGTGGAGACTCCCGAGACTGCAGACGGACGAATCGACCTCCGCCACGTCGTTCGAGCCTGCGAGGAGATCGGCCGTGCGCTTAAGAAGAAAAACGCCTACCATCTCGTCGTCATCAAAAGCACTGTCGTGCCTGGGACAACTCGTGATGTGGTGAAACCTATCCTTGAGAGGACAGCGGAGTTGAGCGCAGGCCCCGATTTTGGGTTGTGCATGAATCCCGAATTTTTGCGACAGGGCTCAGCAATCGCCGATACATTGCGTCCTGATCGCGTTGTGATAGGTGAAAACGACGAGCGCTCCGGCAAAATGCTCGAGGACCTGTTTGACAGTTTTTACGGGCACAAGGTCCGTACACTCAGGATGAACCTTGAATCGGCGGAAATGGTGAAATACGCCAGCAACGCATTTCTCGCAACGAAGATATCATACGCGAACGAGATCGCAAATATCTGTGAGAAGGTGTCTGGTGTCGACGTCTCACACGTTATGGCGGGAGTCGGGCTCGACGTGAGGATAAATCCGAAGTTCCTCAACGCAGGAGCCGGGTTTGGCGGGTCCTGTTTACCGAAGGATGTAAAAGCCGTGCGGGCGTTTGCAGCCTCTCATAGCTACGAAACGCCGCTGTTGCGCGCGGTGATCGCCGTGAATGACGCTCAAGCGCTTCACGTCGCTGAGCTCGCACTTGCGAAGCTCGGGCAGCCGAAAGGCAAAAAAGTAGCGCTTCTTGGCCTCGCTTTCAAGTCCAATACTGATGACGTGCGGGAAGCCCCCTCTTTGAAAATCGCTAAAGCGCTCCTCTACGCGGAAGCGTACGTCAGCGCGTTTGATCCAGTCGTCAAGAAGATCTCGCTCCCGGGATTTGAAGCGCTCGAATGTGCAGATTCGATCCCCGCCTGTCTGTCCGGCGCTCACTGCTGCGTCGTCATAACTGAGTGGGAAGAGTTCAAAGCCCTCACGCCTGACGACTTCATCAAATACATGGCACAACCCGTCGTGGTCGATGCTCGACGGATTTTTGATCCGCGACAGTTTCGCCAAAGGTTGGAGTTCAGCGCGGTCGGTCTGGGTGGCGGTGAGACCTTTGACGGAGTCCCGTGCGCCGTGACATCCAAACCGCGCACAGAACCGCCTGATGCGCTTAGGGTTGAATAGCAACCTTTATGTCGCTAGCACAGACAGGATACAGAAACGAACAAGCACATGCGCGAAGCAATGACATCGGAGAGACTGGAGCAGAATTCACCGAAAAGCGGGCGAAGAAACGACGTATCAAGGGATTCCGACCGGCTTACGGTCATGGTGGGTATTCCGTGCTACAACGAGGAGGTAGCGATCGGCAGCCTCGTCGTACGTGCCTCTCAGTACGCGGACAGAATCGTCGTGCTCGACGATGGGTCCACTGACAAAACTGCGGAGGTCGCACGTCTCGCAGGTGCTGACGTGCTCGAACACAGCG
>Ga0187885_10001480_pt1 | contig 25632 bp, 22 predicted proteins | sample June2016WEW_20_1_3_FD_132970 | JGI IMG/M metagenome (GOLD analysis project Ga0187885, IMG submission 132970) | Peatland microbial communities from SPRUCE experiment site at the Marcell Experimental Forest, Minnesota, USA - June2016WEW_20_100 | ecosystem: Environmental > Terrestrial > Soil >... | reverse complement strand
GCCGTTGGGCAGGTGGAAGTTGATGTAGGTCAACGTGGACCAGAGAGTGGTGGTTCCGACCGTGACGCTCCAGTTCGTCTCGCTTGGGAGTCCTGCCTCCTTGAAGGTCACCACGTACTTCACTTGCGTGAATGTGCGGGTGACGCTCGCAGCGGCGCCGGCGACGTGGACCGATCCGGCATCCGTCGTCTTCCAGCCAGGGACGATTCCCAACTGGTACGCGTAGGTTCCGTTCGGCTCCACGAAGATAATGGTCGACGTGTTCGAGGCAATCGTCTCCGCTCCAATCGTCACGTTCCAACGCGTCCCTAGCGGTAGCCCGTGCTCCGTAAAGACAACCGAGTATTCCTGCGAAAATGTCACTGAGACGTTCTGTCTTGACCCATTTACCGTCACCGATCCATAGGAAGGGTTCGCCGAGTAACCAGGCACTGATCCTACCGTGTAGGCATACGTCCCGTTAGATTCGGCAAAAGAGATTTCAGAGGTGTTCGATGCCTGGACAACGCCCCCCATCGTGACCGACCAGTTGGTCGATTTGGGCAGCCCCGCTCCCGCGAACGTGACGTTGAAACCGGGGGTAACCTCCACCGTGAGATGACGTGTCGAGACGTTGCCGGCCAAGTCTGTAATGCTCACGGTCACGTTGTAAGTACCCACCGCCTCGAATGTGTGACCCGGGTTCTGGACGGTCGAGGTACTTCCGTCTCCGAACTTCCAGGCGTAGCTGTACGGAGGGATTCCCCCCGATCCTGTTGCGGCAAAGGAGTCGACTAGGGGCGCGGCTCCGGCGGAACGGGACTCGTGTGCGGTCGAATTAAGAAAGAGGTCGAAGGCATATACATCGTCGTCTCTGGAGCCTTGGAAGATCTCGCCCCGCGAGATTGACGGGGCGGCTCCAAATGGGCCTCCCACGGTGTCCTGGAAGAGGATCGCTCCAGTCGTCGCATTGAAGACGAGCAGGGTGTCTTGGTCTGCAACGACGAGCAGCTGGTTGAACCAAAGCGGTGCCGCGTACCCTTGGAACGACGATTGCGCAAACCCTCTCTCCCAAACGATAGCCCCGGTGAGCGGATTGAACGCAAAGACCGAGCTGTTGTAGTTCACTCCGTTGATCGTCGCGCCCGAACCCAACGCGTAGACGTATCCTCCTCCCCACGCCGTTGAGATGTGTTCATCCTCCGAGACGTTCACGCAACAGATTCGCTGTTCCCACGCAAGCGTGAGATTCGACTGGAATAACGCGTAGAGAATGCCATTCTTGTTCGCGGCGGTCACCATCGGATATCCACCGGTCGGAGTGAAGACTGTCGGTGTGACACCGAAGTCTCCGTCTCCCACTACCTGGGAATTGGGAACCTTCCAGCTCGCCTGGACGGCGAGAGTGCTCGCGTTGACCGCGATGACCGAATCGCTGTACGTCGTCCCAAACTTCGTGTAACCATTTCCGGTAGCGACGAAAATCGTGTTTGTGGCGGGATTGACCGAGGGTGATCCCCAGATGCTGGATCCATTCTTTCCTGGCGCGCTCGTGTTGAGATGCCCCACAAGCGTATGGGTGGCAAGAGAGTACTCGGCCAACCCTGCGGGAACAAGCGGCGCGTCGCAATCGCTGGCGATGCCGACGTACGCATTGTTGTCGTAAATGAGAGGACTAGACCAGTCATAGAATCCGAGGTTGTCCGAGCCCCCAATGAGCGCCCTCCATTCTATCGTGCCGCTCGACGAATTCAGGGCGTACAGATATGGGTAGCCACCATCAACGTACAACACGCTCCCCGAGACGGTCGCTGTTGAAGTCACTCCGATAGGGCCGGGGCAGCCGGTGTCGTTGTTATCTTGGCCGAGAAAGGTCTTCCAAAGGAGAGTCCCGCTGGTCGCATTGACGGCGTATTCATAGCCTGTGTTGCCCCCGAAGTAAACGATTCCGTTCTGCTCGACTGGTTGCGATTGAACCGCGCGCTTCCCAGCGTTGTAGGTCCAGAGGACGTGCAACGAGGGCGCTGTTGTGAGATTGATGAGCTGCTCCGACGATGAAGAGGAAGTACGCTCCTCATTGCCGAGGTAGGTCGAGAAGTCGCCGCCTGGCGTCAGGAGAATCGCTGATGACAAGTAGGTCGAAGCCGAGGCGGCCATTGGATCGTGTGCAGGGCCAACCAGTAGCCCGAACGAGGAGAGGACGAACAGAAATGCTGTTCCTGCTGCGAGGGCGGAGGGTAGCTTGACACCGGCCTGCTTTCGTAGCTGCAAGCTAGGGCACCGGACGTAGGGGGAGAACAAGGGGTATATCAAGCCAACACACGGGGGTCAAGTTTCTCGGTCCGGTCCAGAGTACGTTCTGAGTTGACGAGGGGAGGATTCAAGGTGCCAGATTCGGCGAGGGAGCATTCTACTTCATCGGAAACGGATCGCGCCGCCCGCCGCGGCTTCTACGCCTCGAATTCTTTGAAACTGGTCTCTACGTAGGGGACGAGCGGTCGCAAGCTGGTGCGAACCTGCGTTTCCGAAACAACTATCATATACGATATATGCATATGCATATACATGTCATCTCGAAACATCGCCGTACAGCGAGCTGTGTACGACGCCCTGACCCGTGAAAAGCGAGCCGGTGAGAGCTTCACGACGCTCTTCCGTCGACTCCTGGACCAGCGAGAGGGCCTCTCTGAGCTCGTCGGTCAGTGGGAAAAGACGGGGCAGCGGGCCGACCGGTCCGCTCTCCGTGCGTTGCGGACCGGAGGGACCCCGGGCCGATGAAGGGCCTCGATACATCGGTTCTCCTAGCCCTCCTCGAGGGAGAGCAAGGGACGCGGAATCTCCTGACACGGCTTCGCGGGATCGAACTCGCGACGACCGAGGTGAACCTCCTCGAGCTCTCCTACCTGTCCGCGCGGGGTCCCCCGAGAACCCGGGCCGCCCGACGGGAGTCCCTGGACCGGCTTCGTCGGAAGATCACTATATTGCCAATCGATAGCCGGGCAGTGGAGCAGGCCGGACGCAGACTCGGCAAAGGGAGCGAGAGGACTCCACCCCACGTCCTCGCCATGCTGGGCGCTCTCGAGGCGAACGGATGTGACGAGCTCCTCACGCACGAGACAACAATCGACCAGGGCAGGTGGAGGTTCAAGATCACCCACGTCACACACCGCAATACTAAGTAATGGTGATAGCGCATAGAAGGCACCTTGCAGTCACATTATAGATGACTCTACGGCCAGGACCGTGACGGAGAACGTCGGAAAGGCCCTCCGGAGCAATCCTCGGCCATCGGCCCGTCCGGAAGAGGCTGATTGGCTTACGGGAGACCTGCTTTCATGAAATGGAACAATTAGGCACCGTTGTTACGGTAAGCACGTGACTGGAAGTGGCTTCATACGTAGAACCGATTGGGCGAGTGACCCGGGTCCGAGGGATTCTCTGACGGAGCGGCGTATAACACGAGTTATACGAGCTGGGTGGGCAGGGCGCTCTCGGATCGCGGACCCCCCCAAAGGGGGGAAGGAGTTGACCCGCCAATCCCCTCCCGCTAGTGGGGGGGAGGCATGGTGGAGGAAACCGGCGCCGTGGACGACGGAGCGGTTGCTGGCTGTGGCAGTCCTCCGGGTGATCGGGCTAGAAGGATCGCCCCGACCAGGAGGAGGACGAACGCCACGATGGAAAGATACCAGCCGATGGCCGGTCCCCAGGTAGTTGTGGCCGTGACGTCGAAAAACGTGGTCGAGCTTGAGCCGAAGAAGGAATTCCAGGGCCCGTTGGCCGGGTGGCCGCCCGGCGTGTCGTTCCCGAACGCACCGGGAAGCACCGCCGCAAAGAGTCCCGGGGCGGCGATAACGAGGATAAGGGCGACCACCGCGAGCATGATGGCCGGAGTGGCCCGACGGGAGCTTCTCTGAGAAGCCACTCCGAGAACCGCGGCGATGATACCAAGAACCAATCCACCGATGAGCAGGAAGAACGCAGCCTCCGCGATCGTTCCGGTGTTGTTCAGATTCGCCTGAGAGTACGAGGTCTGGCTTTGACAGAAGGGAACGCCGCTGCATGAGTATTGGACTGTTCCGCTGGTCGACGGGATGCCCAGGTAGAGATTCGCGGTCTCGCTCACGCCATGCCCCGAGATCTCGTAGGTGTACCACGGCGTGAAAAGCGCCGCAATCAGGAGGACCGCTCCGACCAGGATGATGACCGCCGCAATCAGTCTGCCAACCTTCGCATCCGCCATCATGGAATCCGGATGCCGGCATCGACTCTACTGTAAAGAATCTTTGATGACCGGAGAGCGTCCCCGCGCGGCGGAACCCCGCCACCGGACGCTATGGAAGGGTTCGTCGTCGTGTCCAATATGTTACTGGGCATTGGCATACACGTAACAGACATTCTCCGATGACCCAACATGCATTACGCTCAAATGATCTCGAGTTGCCCGGCGGAACCCCGAGGCAGCTACAACCGGCCGGGTCGTGGGCTGGGAAGACCCAGCGATCGAGCGGTCTAGCCCAAGAACGAGCGAGGACGGCCGGGATTTGGCAAGCATATACATATGTATATGCATATATCGAGATTCGTTGTCCAACAACCGGGAGGCGGGGGTTGGGACCGGACCGAAGCGTTGTACTGGAACATCTCTCGGAGGGCCCCCGATTCCGGAGGTGGGCGGATGCTCAGGTGGGTTCTCGTGGACGCACGAGAATTGGACGGTCGTCGAATCGGTACGAGATGCGGAGCGCTGACCCAGGGCGGACCCACACCGGAAAGCGGACAGATGAAGCGAGTTAGCCGGTCAGGAAGAGCGAGGACTTTTACGATGGACCCTCTTCAGAACTCTCGGAGGTCCCGAGATTCCTCGGAACGATGCGCTCATGATGGCAGCGGATGGGAAGAAGATCTGGATGGATGGACGCCTCGTCGACTTTGACGATGCCAAGGTCCACGTGCTGAACCACACCCTCCACTACGGGGTGGGCGTCTTCGAGGGGATTCGTGCTTACCCCACCTCGCGGGGGCCCGCGATCTTCCGCTTGAAGGAGCATGTCGAACGCCTCTGCATCTCCGCGAAGTTCTACCATATGCCCATGCCGTTCACGGCCCCCGAGGTCGAGCAGGCGATCCTGGAGACCCAGGCCGCGAACGACATTCTGCCCTCCTACATCCGGCCGCTGGTCTACCGGGGCGAGCCGGCCCTCGGCGTCAAGAACCTCAAAGGCAGGGTCTCGCTCGCGATCGGGGTCATCCCCGCGAAGAAGTACCTCGGGGAGGGCTCGGAGTCGGGGGTCCGCGCGAAGATCTCCCCCTTCCGAAAGCCCCCCTCCGACGCCATCCCGTCGTTCGCCAAGGCTTCGGGCAACTACCTCAACAGCTACCTCGCCGGCGCCGACGCCAAGAAGGACGGCTATGAGGAGGCGATCCTGCTCGATTGCCGCGGGTACGTGGCCGAGGGAACGGGGGAAAATATCTTCCTGGTCCGCAAGGGGACGGTGTACACTCCCGGGCTCGAATCGGACATCCTGCTCGGCGTCACTCGGGACTCCGTCCTCCGCATCGCGTCCGACCTCGGTCTTCCGGTCGTCCAGAAACAGCTCTCGGTGAACGAGCTCCTTTCCTCCGACGAAGCGTTCTTCACCGGAACGTACGCCGAGGTTGCTCCGATCAAGGAAGTCGGTCACTACACGATCGGCACGCAGACCCCAGGGCCGATCACGCGCGACATCATGGAGGTCTTCTTCCGAACCGTGAAGGGAGAGGCCCCTCAGTACGATGAATGGCTGACCCTGGTGCCGTCCCGCGCGCGGGTCGCCCCGGCCCCTGGAGGGTAGCCGAACCCCCGGAAGGGGGTCACTCTTCGGGATCGGGGGCGGGCACGACCGGGCCTGGGGAGTGAGAGCAGGAGTGACTGTGCGGGTCCGGCCGCCAGACGAGCTCGATCCGCATCCCTTCGGGACCCCGTAGGAAGAGCGACCGCGAATCCTCGCGCTCCTTCTCGCCCGTGATGACGACGCGGGCCCGTCCCACCCGGCTCCGTAGCCCGGTCCACTCGCTCACGCGCAGCGCGATATGGTCGACCCCTCCCAGGGTCTCCCCGACCTTCGCGTCCCGGAGCCCGAGGACCTGGTCCCCGAAGAGCAGGAAGGTGTGGTCCGTTCCTTCACCGATCACGTCCATCCCCAACTGTTCGACAAAGAAGCGCTTCGCCTTGGTCCGGTCACGGACCCGGACGTCCACGTGGTCGAAGCCGAGGAGACCGAATTCTCTAGGAGCGGAGTGACTCGGCACGTCCGGCCAACACCGTCCCCCGCTATATCCGCTCGGTCCGGGCCGGCCGTGACCGGAACGAAGGTCCCGCGCGCCGAAGGAGGGCGACATCATGATTATCCCCGCGGACCCTTCTCCGATGCGGACGCCGATGGGAGAGCTCTCCGACGCCGAAGGCCACCTCTACGATTCCGTGGGCCGCTTGGCGGAGCGAGGACCGTTCGTCGAGGTCCTCGCGGAAGCCGCGACGGGTCTCTCGGCGCACTACGACGGTCACACGACCACCTTCCAAACCCCTTCCCGCATACGGGGGGCGGTCTTTCGGGCGTGGACCGGGACCGGTTGGACGGAGGTGTCGGTCTCGGGCCTCGACGCCCCGTCGCTTCGGTTCGCCGAGGGGATGATCGAGCGGGTCCTTTCTCACCGTCCTGCGCACGACAGTCCTCCGGGGGTCTCCTCGACCGCCCGCCTCGAGAAGGTTACGCCGACGGCCCGCCCGATGCGGGACATGGCCGAGGAAGAGATGGGAACGCTGGCCCGGGACGTTTTCTCCTGGACGACCGGGGTTCCCGATATCCACGAGACCCAGGTCCAGATCAGCTGGCGACAGGATGAGCGCCTTTACCTGAACTCCGCCGCCGCCCGCTGCTTGCAAGGGATCTGCCGCGTACGGGGCGCGGTCCTGCCGGTCGCGATGGAGAACGGCCGCGTCGAGTCCGACCGCTTCGTCCACGGAGGCGTGGGAGGCCGAGAGGTCCTGGATGCACTGACCCCGGAAAACGCGCGGAAGGCCGCGGAGAGCGCGCGCGACCTCCTGCGCGCCAAGGCTCCCCCGGCCGGGAAGCTGCCGGTCCTCCTGTCGCCGAGCCTGACCGGCTACTTCGCCCACGAGTCGTTCGGTCACGGAGCCGAGGCGGACCAGTTCGTCCGGAACCGCTCCTACCTCCAGCCGATGCTGGGTCAGGTGCTGGCTCCGGAGATCCTGACCATCGTCGACAACGGGGCCTACCCGGGAGCGTGGAGCGAGATCTACTGCGACGACGAGGGGCACCCGGCCCAGCGGACAGTGCTGGTCGACCACGGCCGGTTCACGGGAGCGCTCCACGACCGAGACACCGCCGCGGCCCTAGGGACCCTGCCGACCGGGAACACCCGGCGGTCGGACTTCCTGAGCCGCGCGTACGTACGGATGACGAACACCTACGTCGAGCCGGGGGAGAGCTCGTTCGACGAGCTCGTCCAGGAGGCCCGAAACGGGGTACTGCTCGAATCCGGGTCGGCCGGGATCGAGGACCCCCAGGGAGGCCAGATCCAGATCAAGGCGCGGAAGGGCCACCTCATCGAGAACGGGAAGGTCACCGACCTCGTGAGCTCGATGGCGCTCTCGGGGCGGGTCCTCGAGTTCCTGACCTTGATCCGGGGGGTCAGCGGGAAGCAGGACTTCGCGCTCGATACCGGGGCCTGCGGCAAGGGCCGGACGGACCTCCTGCCCAACTCCGCGGGCGGACCCTACCTCCTTTCTTCCGCGGTGGTCGGCCGGGCATGAGCCTCTCTCGGCCCGGCGATGCGGTCGCCTTCCGCGTGGCCGACCACCTGGCGGGCAAGGAACCGTGGGAGGTGTTCGGCGAACGGATCCGGCGCTATGAGATCCACCTCAGCGGCGACAAGATCGAGATGACCCGAGGGCCGATCACGCTCGAGGGTTACGGTATTCGGGTCTTCCGTCGTCGTGACGGAGCCACGGGGGTCGGCTACCAGGCTTCGAACGACTTCTCGCCCGAAGGGATCGCGACGGCGGAGGAGGATGCCGAACGGGCCGCTCGATACGCCTTGTTCCCCACGGCCAAGCTGGACCTGCCCACCGGCCGCGGTGCCACCGGGGGGGTTGTTGAGGTTCTCGACCGGGGGCTGTGGGAGTACCCCATGGATACCCTGGAGAGCTACGTCGCGGCCCTTCGGGCCGCGTTCCAAGGCCGCAAGCAGTTCGCCCTGAGCTTCGGGTCCGTCCGCGCGACCCTTTCCAATACGTCCATCAGCAACTCCGCGGGCCTTCGCACGGGCTACGGGCACACCACCGTCGACCTCGAGGTCGGGGTCAAGGCGTTCGGGGGTCCGGAAGGACCCGCGCCGGGGGAGTACTGGCTGAACGACTCGGAACGTCGCAGCCGGCCCGCGGAGCTCGGGGTGCGGGTAGCCGAATGGTGCCGCTACGCCGAGGACGTTCGCCGGGGGAAACCCCCGCCCACGGGAGAGGTGTCTGTGGTGTTGCCGCCGCCGGTCCTTGCGGGGATCCTACCGGTCGTGTTCGGGGGACGGTTCACCGGTTCGGCCCAGCTCCGGCGGGTGGCGCCCCAACCGGGCATGAAGCTCGGGGCGGAACTGGCGACCGTGTACGACGACGGGCGGATCCCATGGGCGCCGATGTCTTCCGGGGTGGACGATGAGGGGGTCCCGCAGCGCCGCCGGACGCTCCTCGACCACGGGGTGGTGTCGGAGCTCCTTTTCGACACGTTGCACGCGGGTGCGTTCGATGCGCGCTCGACGGGAAGTGGGTTCCGAGCCTTCTCGTCCGGTTTCCGAACCTGGCACCGGTTCATGCAACCTCCCACGGTTTCGACGTCCACGATCGTACTGGCCCCCGGCGAAGGTGGGACGGACGCCGAGCTCGTAGAGGCCGCCCATGAGGGCATCTGGATCCAGCAGATCGGATGGTCCGCCCCCGACCCCCTCACCGGGGCCTTCGGCGGGGAGATCCGCCTCGGCTACCGCATCCGGGACGGCAAGCTCGCCGAGTCGATCCGAGGGGGAACCGTGGGCGGGATCGCGCTCGCGGCCGAGGGGTCGCCCTCCCTCATGACCCGGCTCGAAGCGGTCGGCTCCCGAGCCGCGTTCTCGGAACTGGTCTCCTCGCCGCCCGTCCTGGTGCGCTCTCTTTCGGTGGGCGGGGAACAGTAAGTCAGCGTACTTTCAGGGCGACGCCTTCCCTTCGGGCAGGGAAAGGAGGATCGTGTGACACTTGGCGCACCTCTGGCCAGGGAGGTTCGCGGAGTACGTCCCACCGAATCCCGTGCCTACGAGGACCTCCAGCCCCTTCGGACGGAACCGGGTGGAGGTGGACTGTTGCGACCAGAAGAGGCCGGACCCGTTTGTCGTGGCCACGAACCCCGCCTCGAGCGGCCCTCCGCAGACCGGGCACTTCGAGTTTGGCATCCTGCTGACCCAGAGAGCGGCCACGGGGCTCGGGTATCTTTCCTTTGCGCTGGTCTTGTGGGGTGGGGAGGGACCGTCCCGTTCGGGCGCTAGGGCAAGAAGAAAGTCGACCCCCGCAGAGCCGGGTACTCTGCGGGGGCCAGGTCATCGTGAGTTCAGCGAGCCTAGAGAATGCCTATCGCTCCTCCTCCAGGAGACGAGCCTCGAGCCGGTGTCCGCCGGACCGGTACGTAGGGACGAGCCAACTAGGCCATCCCGACAGGACGAAGGAGTGGGGCTGAGGCGGGGGAGCGACCGCGAGAAGGAGCTGGCGGGAGCTGAGTTGGGCACGTTCAGAATCGTCCCCCTCGCTCTCCAACCGGGGTCGTTCGGTGCGCAACATCAGTAGACCTCCCCAAGGTCCGGTGGGGGGAGCCAAGGAACGCCCAGGGACCGGCCCCGCGTGTAGTCGCTGGCCAGCCGAGGTATCGTGAGGGAGTCCGCGACAAAGGGGCCGGCGTTCCCCAGAAGCTCGGAATCGCGGATTCGACGCGCGGGGGACACCTTGACGGGGGCCTCCTCGGGAGGGCTCGGGATGCTCACGAGCGGGAAGCGGCCCATCACGACCCGAGGGCACTCTCGGGGGGCCCGATGCTTCAAGCCGAACTTGCGCCCGTCGTGAACCTGCCCGCAGGCGGCGCAGACGTTGGATACCCCGAGCATCACACCGATGCCCCCGAGGTAGGCGCCGCTCTCTTGGGTCCCGCTCATGGTGAGGACTCTTGTGACAAATATGGTACTTAAACGTCGTGAGCTATTTTGTACAAAATAACTCTAAGTATAGGGTAGACGATATCGAGTGTCAGGATGGGCGCCCAGACCTACCTCCCGATAGAGATCCTCGACTACGTGGAGACCCACGCGCCCACGGACGAATCGCCGTTCGGGATCAGTCAAAGGGAGCTCGCGAAAGCCCTCGGCTACCACCCATGTTCCATGTCCCGTCCCCTGGCTTCCTTGGTGGTAGAGGGGTACCTGACCCAAGGTCGAGGACTGGTCCGCGAAGGGGTCCGGAGGCAACTTACATACCGTATAACCGAACCCGGGCGGACCCGCCTACGGCGCGAAACCAGGGAGGTCCCCCTCCTTTCGGGCGAGATTCCCCCGCCCCCCCACCCGTTCCTTGGCCGAAAGGAGGAGCTTACCCAACTCGCGGACTTCGCGAGGGAAGGTAGCGGCATCACATTCGTGGATGGACCCCCCGGAATGGGCAAGACCGCGCTGGTCAGCCGCCACCTTCGAAGCATCAAACGGGGCCGAATACCGTTCTGGTTCTCCGTCCGCCCAGCAAGTTCGCCGCGGCAGTTCGTGAGCGCGCTTACCCATGCCCTCTCGAGCTTGGGGGCTCATCAGCTGGCGTACTACACGCAACTTCCGCGTCCGCCCGTCGCGCGCGAGGTGGCGGACCTTGTGGCTCGGTCCTTGGGGAACCGCTCGCTTGTCGCGGTAATCGATGATGTTCAGATGGCGGGACCTGACATGAAGGCCTTCCTCGCATCGTTCACGCACTTCCTCGCTGCGCGGGGGAATCACCTATTCTATCTTGTAAGTCAGACGGAGCCAGCGTTCGAACCGGAGGGGGTCTCCGCCCATCGGCTGACAGTCGGCGGTCTCGATCGGGCGGCCGCCCACGACCTGACCGACCGTCGCGGGGGCCTAGCCGACCGATTCGAGCTGGTTTACCAGTCGACGCTCGGCTCTCCCCTCCTGCTCGAGCTGGCGGTCTCCAACCCGGATGTGGAGGCGGATGCCACGTCGCTCCCGACCGCGGTCGTCGCCCGCCTGTCTCAGGACGACATTCGCGCAGTCCTGCCGGTCGCCCTCGCCAACGAGCCAATCCCGGTCGCGTTTGCGAGCGAGATTGAAGGGACTCCCGTCGCACGTTTGATCGAGTTGGAGAGAATGGGCGTCCTCCACCGAACCTTACAGGGACGGGTCGAGGTTCTGCAGGTTGTCAAGACCGCGCTCCTCGCCCGTGCGACACCCCCGGACGAGCGGGAAGCGCACTCCCGGCTGGCCCTCTACTACTCCCGGAGCCACCGTCCGGATGCCGTTCGAGAACGGTTCCTGCACCTCGTCGAGGGGGAATTCTGGAAGGCTGCGGCCCAGCTGCTCTCGCAACAGGAGACCACGCTGCTCCGGCTGGGCTACTCGGAGACGCTGCGCAACGCCCTGAGACACCTATCCAACGTCCTGCCTCGTGGCCAAATGCGGGTCCGCGTCCTCCAGGTCGAGGCGACCCTTCTGCGACTCCACTCAGACTATTCGGACGCGATCTCAACGCTTCGGCGGGCGATTTCCGAATCCAACCGCGACCCACGGACTACCGGAGAGTGTCTCCTCTCAATCGCAGAGCTGTACATCCGCCTGCACCAAGTCGACGAGGCCCAGGAGGCGTTCCAGGCCTCCCAGAGAATTGGGCCGGTCAGCCGTCGCCTACATGCGTTCTTGGTGCTGACTGAGGCACGGTTGGCACAGGCCAGAGGGGAGGACCGGCTCGCCCAATCCGGCTATGAAGAAGCATTCGAAGTCTGTCGGAAAGTGCACGCCGGCGACCTCGCTCTCGAGAGTATCGCGGCGTGGTCCCGCTTAGCGGAGCTCCACAGCGGTCCCGAAGTCGCGCTCAGGTTGATCGCGGACGCGCTCCCCGAGGCTCGACAGGCGGGCCGGATGGATGTCGCGTTCAACCTCCAGCTCGTGCGAGCACGGGCCTATGCGCGTCTCGGCCAGGATAAGCTTGCCGAAGTCGAGATGCGGACAATCCGGTCGGAGGCCGAGGCGCTTGGGTACATGAGCCAGCTGACCTACGCTTTCAGCGGTCTGGCGTCGTTGGCCGGGGAGGGCGGACGATGGGCCGAGGCGGTCAACTACGCCAAACAGGCAAGCGCACTCGCGGAACGGCTGGGAAACGACTTCGTTCTGGGTCACACCCTGGCGGTGCTTTGCGCTACGGAGAATCGGCAAGCGCAGGCAATTGGGAATCCGGATTCCTCTCTCGTGAAGGACGCGATCGTCCACGGAGAACGGAGCCTTGAGGTGTTGGCGAAACTGCCGCCGTCCGATTCTCTTGTGCTAGCGCATACCTATCTGTCCGAAGTGTACGCCGATCAACACGACAGAGAAAGAGCAAGTCAATACTACAACAAGGCAATGGAGCTGGTCAATCAGCTGCAGCTCCCATGGCTAAAGGAGAAAATCCTTATCGAGCTCAAGCCCAAGATCTTCCCGGCAACGTGAGGACGGCGTTCGAGCGCCGCCAAACGCACCCGAGGGCGTCGGGGGGACCAGCGATCCGGGGAGTCAATCCCGGAACCGGTTACAGCTGGTCGTGCGGAGCCGGCGGGTAGATAGGCATGTAGGCGTGCATGATTGGGGCTCACCTCCGACCCGTGCCCTGAAAATCAGGGTATTTAATGGCCCTGATTCTCGATCGTGAGTCCGGGGTCAGATATACCGTCCGCATAGGTGCGCGCAAATGCGCATCCGGAATAGATTCCTGTTGGGGGTGGGACCCTCACGGCTCCGAGGGATTCTCCGGCGGTACGGGGCGGAAAAGCGACCGCTTTCTCACTCGGTGGATGACCTTCACATCATCCACATCGTACCGCGTTTCGGCCCACGGGTCCGCGATGTTGGAGTATCCCCTAACCTCCCAGAAACCCGGCTCGTCTTCCCGGGCAAACCTCAGTCCCCGCAACCACTTTGCAGACTTGTAAAAGTATCGGCTCGGGACGAGCGCTCGGACCGGTCCGCCATGCTCCGGGGGCAGGGGACCCCCCTCCACCGAATGGGCGATCAGCACATCGTCGTCCCGAGCCGCCTCGTACGGGAGGGAGGTCATGAAGCCCTGTTCGCACTCCAGGATCACGAACCAGACGGTCGGTCGGGGTGAGACGGCGTCGGCAATCGCGGAGAAGGGGACCCCCCTCCAATGCATACCCAGCTTCGTCCAGCTGGTCACGCAATGGATGTCGCAGGTGATCTCCTTCTGGGGCAGGGCAAGAAGCTGGGAGTACGAGAGCGTCATCGGGTGGTCCACCTCTCCGTGAAGGGAGAGGCTCCAGTTCTCCGGGCTCAGGCCGGTCCGGATGCTCCCCGCGTGGACCACGGGTGAGCCCTTCGTCGTGATCTGCCCGGGAGGCACCCGCGACGGCATGGTGTCGTCTCAGCTCCTGGGCGGTTCGGACACTCGGCGTGATTACCGACGAACCTTGCGGATCCGGACCTCGTCGCCCGTCCAGTCGAAGCGGAGGCGGGGTCGCCCCTGCCATCGCTTCCGACGGTCCCACAGGGCCCCCGCGAGAAGCGGGAGACCGATCGATGCCTCCAGGTGCGCCACCGCTCGCGTCGCCGTGCGGGAGATCTTACCCCAGGACTGGGCCTCTTCGAGCGTGCTGCCCGAGAGCCCTCCCCAGTGCGGGACGTCGGTCGTGAGCTGCAGGGCGTAGAAGTGGCCCTCGCCCTCGCGACCGAAGGCGTAGTTGGCCATCACGATCCCGTCGTTGATCCAGTTCTTGGGCGTACCCCCGCCGATGTAGATGACCGCGGTCCGGGGCGAGTGGCCCAGGATCTGGACGAGCTCGTAGTTGTCCCGGACCGCGTCCAGGAGGAAACGGTCCGGCCGGTGGCGGTTGGCCTGATAGTGCAGGGTGAGGCCGATCCCGATGGAGCTGTCGATCAAGGCGGGGGAGAACACGGGGACCCCCCGTCGCGCCGCGGTGGCCAGGATCGAGCTCGGGTCGGGAAAGCGCGAACCGAGGAAACCGAGGTACTCGCGGGACGATGCCGGCCGGCGGGGGAACTCTTCGGTGATCCGCCCGATCACCCGGTCGGTCTCCTCGAACTTCAGCTCGTCCACGTAAGTGTCGTAGATCCGGTCGAGGTAGAGCTCCCGCAGACGGAGGTCGTCCGCGTCCGGGGTCCCCATCCAGTGACGGCCCCCGACGGATTGGTACAGGTCCTGGTAGAGCACCGCTCCCGTGGAGACCACTACGTCGACGAGGCCCCAGTCGACGAGGTCGCGCAGGACCTTCCTAAGGCCCGCGGCGATGAGCGGGCCGGCGAGGCCCAGGAAGATCGTCGGTCGCTTGGGGTCCCGGAGCGCGTTCTCCCAGACCTCGAGACAACGACCGAGGTTGCGGGCCTGGATCGACGAGGACTGGAACTGCTCTAGGAGGCCGCCGATCCCCCCGGGTCGGGTGACGTCCACGGAGCGGACCGTCTTCTTCAGGAACTCACGGCGGGCCTTCGTCATCGAGGTCGGCACGGGCGCCCGAACCGGGCCCGCCCCTTAAACACTCTGCGTTTGGACCGAGTTCTCTTCTCCCGCCGGATGGGAGAGGGTTAAATCCTTCGGAGAGGGATACGAAAAGGGGTACCGGGTGCCTACCACTCCATCACCGGTTCTCCGCGCGATCCAGGGCCTCGCGGAGAATTCGGGTCGCACACTCGCCGTCGTGGGACCGCCTCTGAGCGGGAAATCCGCGGTCCTCAAGGAGCTGAAAGGCCTCCTCAAGGCTCAGGGCGCGCGGGTAATCGAGCTCCAGGGAAGCTACCGCGGTCGCGCGATCCCGTACGGAGCATTGGACGGACTTCGTCCCCGCCCTAGCCCGGTCTCCTCGGGCCCGCTCGAGGCCGCGAACGGAGACCTCCGCGGCGAGGAGCCGACCGAAGCCGACCTTCCGCTCGGGGCCGGGCCGGTCGTCCCCTACATCTCCGACCGACTCCCGCGAAGGAGCCGGCGAACCCGAGGAGAGCGCCCCCACACGACGTTCCTCGGGCAGCCCGTGCGGGGCCGGTCGGCGAACGAGGGAAACCCCGATGCCTATTGGCGGGAGATCCTTCCGGAGTTTCGGGGCGAGCATCGCCACGCGGTCGCGATCCTAGTCGAGGACGCCGCCCTCGTCGATACCGAGAGCCGGGAGTTCCTCGTCTCGCTCTCCCAGCGCGCCCGCCTTCGACCGCTCCTCATCGTCCTCGCGCTGGACACGACGGTCCCCGCGTTCGTCACGTGGGAACAGGCATTCCTCGGCCGCGGCGACGTCGACTGGGTGCGGTTCTCCACGAGCGTTCCCGACGCGCGAGAGGTCCACCGTCTGAAGGCGGTCTGGGACGACCTCCCCACGGTCACGCAGCGCGTCGCGGGATACGTCGCGCTCCTCGGAGGCACCGCGGGAGAGGTGGTGCTCTCGCGGGTCGCCCGTCTCAACTTCCCGCAGCTGGCCGAAGCGATTCTCCCTGCCACCGGCGTGGGACTGATCAAGGTCCAGGAGGGCCGGGTGATGATCCCTCACCAGGCCTGGACGCCGCTCGCGGTCGACCTCTTGCCCGATGCGAAACGCAGAGAGATGCACCTCGATATCGCGAACGCGCTCTCCGCCCTCTCCCACGAACCGAACCTCGCGCGGCGCATCGAGGTCGCGCGACACTACCTCTCGTGGTACCCGGGTCCGATGGCCCTTCGACACCTCCTCGAGGCCGCCGAGCTCGGGCTCGAGTTCTCCGCGTTCGACACGGCCGAGGAACTGCTCGCGGAGGCTATCGGTTGCCTCGGTTCGCTGCCCCCGGCCGAGCGGGACCCGCTCGAGCCGGAACTGAGGCTCCTCCACGCCGAGGCGCTGTTCGCGGCCGGTCGGGTCGGCGAAGCGGAGGGGGAGCTGCGCGAGGGACTCGAGAGGGCCCTGCGAGCGACCATCCCTCCGGGGACGCTCGCCGAGTGGGTCGAGCCGCTGATCCTCGCGATGCGGGTCATCGGTCCGAGGCCCTCGCTGTCGACCACCCTCATGGAGCTCGCGGAGCGATGCCACGATGCGGGGGTGGCCGAGCTCGAGGTCCTCTTCGAGGCGATGATCGCCGAGTTCTGCTACGAGCGGAACCTCCCCGAGAAGGCGCGCGAGGAGTCACACCGGGCCGCTCGTCTCGCACGGCAACTTCCGAACGGGCACCTCCAGGCGGTCGCGATGCTTGCGGTCGGCATGTCCCGGATCGAGGGGAGCCCGGCCGAGCAGGAGATCGCCGGGCGATTCCTTCAGGCCGCTCGGACCTTGCTCGGCCGGGCCCGACGCTGGGAGCTCGACTACCTCGCAGAGGACGTCGAGGCGCGCCTCCTGGAAGCGCGGGGGGAAGCCACCCGCTCGAAGGAGCTGAGGGAGCGCAGCCTGTCCGGCGTCCAGCGAGCGAAGCTCCCGGCGGTCGAGCTCTACCACCAGCTCGGAATCGCTGAGATCCTGCTCAACCGGGGCACGCCGAAGGGGGTCGACGCAGCGCTCGCCCGGGCCCGTACGATCACGGAGATGCTGCACCTGATCCCCCCCTCTCCCGGGCTCCTACGCCTCTGGATACTCGAGGGTCGGCAGTTCGCCCTGAACGACTCCTTGGACGCGGCCCAGGACCGGTGGGAGGCCGTCGCCGAGGAGCCGGGCGGGGACTCGATCCCCCGTCTCCGAGTCGAGGCCCTCGTCCGCCTCGCCCTCATGGCCTACTCGCTGAAGCGGACGGAGGACGCCGAGGAGCTGGCCAAGCAGCTCGCCGCACCCGACCTTCGAGCGGCCCTACCCCGCGGCTGGGAGACGTGGATCGGGGAGCTCGACCCGCGGGCACCGCACAGCGAGCACGGCGGCTCCCCCCTTCCCCCGCCAATCCCGGGACTAGAGCGGTCGCAGAAGTCCGAGCGTGGGGAACGCGGACGGCACTAGGCCGTAGGCGATCGTGACCGCCCCGACCACGAGAAGGACCGACACCACGATCCGGTGAAGGAGCCGCGGCTCGAGCCGGGCGCCGAGACGCGAACCGAGGTAGGTGGCCCAGGCCGCGACCGTGACGAGCGCGAGACTGCCCGCGACCAGGACGACAAGCCAGCCGAAAGTGGAAACGAAGACGGTCTCGAAGATCATCGTGGTGTCCCCCAGTTCGAGCAGCAGGATCGTCGCGAACGCGGTCATGAGGGCGGTGCGGGCCGTTCGCGGGCTGCGGTTGGGGTCGTCGAACTTGGGGTGGTAGTACAGCCAGAGGGCGTAGCCGATCAGGAACAGGCCCCCGGCGACCCGCAACCACCCGATCCGGCCGGGACCGAGGAGGTCGACCAGCGCCGAACCCAGGGTCACCGCGATCGAGCTCGTGACGACGAACGCCGCGGCTCCGCCGACCCAGGTCTGGAACGGATGGGATCGCGCGGCCAGCGCTATCAGCGAGAAGCTCGTCCGGTCGAAGACCTCGAGGCCCCCGACGACCGCGAATACGACCGCGAACCCCCCGAGCCAACCGAGGTCCACGCCCGCGTCTCCCGGCTTAGGCGAGGTGGTTCAGGAAGCTCTCTACGCGCCGCTCGCAGTACGCGCAGGTCAGGACCACCGGACGCCGCTCGATGACCTCGAACTCGCTCTCGACGGGCTCGGGCTGGTTCGTGATGCAGTTCGGATTGGGGCACTTGAGGATCCCGACGATGCGGTCGGGCAGGTCGACCGAGCGCTTCTCCTGGATCTTGAAGTCGCGGACGATCGAGATCGTTGCCTGCGGGCTGATGAGCGCGATCGCGTTCACCTTGCGGGGCGAGAGCTCCATGTTCTCGACCTTCACGATGTCCTTCCAGCCGAGCTTCCCCGACCGGACGCGGATCGCGACGCTCACGGTCGAGTCCTTGTCGAGCGACGAGATATTGATGATCCGGAGGACGTCGAGCGCGAGGCCGCTCGTGATGTGGTCGATGACCGTCCCGTTCTTGATCGGGGTGATTTTGAGTTCCCGGACCATCGTCTAACCCCCCTTCTTGTGCTCGCCCAGGACCGCGTTCAGGAGCGCCATGCGGACCGGGACCGCCAGGAACGCCTGACGGAAGTACGCGGCGTGGGGCGTGTCGTCCACCTCGGGCGATATCTCCCCCGCCCGCGGGAGCGGATGCATCACGATCAGTCGCGGCTTCGCGTCGCGCAGCACTCCCGAATCAATACGGTACGAACCCGCGACCTTGCGGTAATCGGACTCGTCCGGGAACCGCTCCTTCTGGATGCGGGTGACGTAGAGGACGTCCGAGTCACGGACGGCCTTGCGGAGGTCGGGCTCGGTCGAGACCTTGCCCCCCATGTGCTCGAGCCGCTCGATGACCTCGTCCGGAAGGCCGAGACCGGGAGGGGACGAGAGGACGATCTCGCTTCCGAAGAGCGCGAGGGCGTGCGCGAGCGAATGGACCGTTCGGCCGTACTTGAGGTCGCCGAGAAGGACGACCCGTAGGCCCGTGAGCGTGTCGAACGACTCCTGCATCGTGGCCAGGTCGAGCAGGGTCTGCGTCGGGTGCTGGCCAGCCCCGTCCCCGGCGTTGACCACCGGGCGGTCGGAGGCGCGGGCCGCGAGGCGCGCCGACCCCTCGTTGGGGTGCCGGATGACGATCGCCTCGGCGTATCCCGAGAGCATCCGGATCGTGTCGTAAAGGCTCTCGCCTTTCCGCATGGACGAGGCGCCTGCGTCGGCGATCGTGATGCAGCTGCCCCCGAGCCGCTGAACGGCGGACTCGAACGACAGGCGGGTCCGGGTCGACGGCTCGAAGAACGCCATCGCGACGATCTTGTCCTCGAGGGGATGCATCACCTTCTTCCCCTCGGCGTACGGGACCATCTTGCGGGCCGATGCGAGGATCTCCTCGATCTCCTCCCGGGAAAGGTCCCGGATAGAGATCACGTCACGGCCGTGGAGCGACATCCGGTGCGTGAGAGGGACCAACGGTTTAAGACATTCTCCCGCGCCCGCCGCCCGCCCTCCCCGTCCCGCGGGGCGCAACCCCTAAGCGGGAGAATGCGCCGAGGCGGCCGGTGCCAGCACGCGGTTGGTCCGCGACCACCTGGGGCCTCTTCCTGGTCGTCGCCGCCGTCTGGGGACTCAACTACGTCTTCGTCAACCTCGGGCTCGAGTTCTCAAGCCCTCTCTGGCTCGCGACGCTGCGGGCGGCCGTCGGGGCCCTGGCGAGCGCGGCGATCCTCGCGGCCTTCGGCGGAGGACGGAAGCTGGACCGACGCGGCCGGCGGGACGCCCTGCTCCTGGGGATCCCGAGCATCACGGTGTTCTTCGCGCTCTGGTTCGTGGCCGCCGACTCCGTCCTCCCCGGCTTCGCGTCCATGGTCATCAACACCCTCCCGCTGTGGATCGCCCTCCTCTCGGCTCCGATTCTGTCGCACCGGCTGACCGCACGACACTGGGTGTCCGTCGCCGTCGGGTTCGCGGGAGTGGTGCTCATCTCTCAGATTGGCACCCTCGCTGGGTCCGCCGTTCCTCTCGCGGCCGTCCTCGAGCTCCTCTTCGCGGCGGTCTCCTGGGCGCTGGCGACCGTGCTCTTCCAGCGCCGGTTCCGCCGGGAGGAGATGCTCGAGGCAAACGTTTTCCAGCTCACTGGGGGAACCGCGGGGCTGGCCGTTCTGACGCTGGTCCTCGCGCCGACCCCTCTACCGACCCTCGGGCCTGGGCTCTTCGTGACGGTGGCCTACCTGGGGATCCTGGGCACCGCCGTCGGCTACTCGATCTGGCTCGACCTCCTCGGTCGAACCCGCGCGGCGACCCTTGGCGCCTACCTGTTCGTGGTCCCCGTCGTTGCCCTGGCCGCTTCGGCGTTGATCTTTCACGAGCGTCTCTCGTATACGCAGCTCGTCGGGGTCGTGCTCGTCCTTGCCAGCATCTACGGGATCGGGCGAGCCCCCGGGGCATTGGACCTGCCGACGACCCCGAGCCCGGACCGGAGCTAATCGACGCTGCCGGCCGGCGGTCCCGGGGGAACACCCTCTCCGCCCGCCGTCGGCCTCGCGGGAGGCGACGGGGGCGGGCGGACCACGAGCACGGGGCAGTGGGCCGAATTCACGAGACCAGAGGATACGCTTCCGAGCAACAGGCGTCGGCTTCGTGTCAGTCCCCGGGACCCGACCACCACGAGGTCGTGGGGGTTCTGGGACAGGAACCCGAGCAGGGACTCGAGGGCCTCGCCGTACAGGGTGACGGGCTCCACGGCCCGCGCTCCGTGAGCGAGGGCCCGCTCGCGAAACTCCTCGAGAAGGGTCACGAACGTGCGGCCGTCCTCGCTCATCGGGACCAGCGCCTCGAGACGCGCGGCCTCTTCCCCTTGGACGGGAGGCCGGACGACCACGATCGTGAGCGTCGATTGCAATCGCCCGGCGAGCTCGATGGCCACCTCCACGGCCAGACGGGAGTGAACCGAGCCGTCGAAGCCCGCCAGGATTCGCTCGAACATCTAGCCTTCACTCTGCTCACTCCATGTCCGCGAGACCTTTAGAACGTGCGCCTGCCACCGAGACCGTGGAGCCCGGGGGCCCCCAATCCCCAGGGGCCAATCTCCTCCGGTGAAGAGCAGCAAGCAAGATTACCCCCGAGCTGAGTCGTGACCGCACCGATGGGCGGTCGCGCCGGGACGAAACGGGTGCGTCCACCCGATGCTCGGCAGGCGTGGGACGACGCCATCGACGTTTGGGAAGACTTCCAGGAAACCGGGAAGGACTTCTCCCGAGACCGGGTGCACGGACCCGCGCTCCTGCGCTCCCTCGGGCCGGTACGGGGGCTTCGCGTCCTGGATGTCGGTTGCGGACAGGGCCGGTTCACTCGTCGGTTGGCCAAGCTCGGGGGCCGGGTCACCGGCATCGACTGGTCGAACGGCATGATCGAGGCCGCCCAAGCTCACGAACGAGAAGCGCCCCTGGGCATCGAGTACCTGCGGATGGATGCTCGGAATGCCCCGCGCGCCTGGCCCCCGGCCACGTTCGACCGAGTGGTGGCGTGCATGTCGCTCATGGACATGCCGAACGCGCCCACCGTCGTCCGGGGGGCGCACCGACTGCTTCGACCCGGAGGCCGATTCGTCTTCTCCGTCTCCCATCCGCTGAACACGGCGGCAATCCAGTGGGAGCTCCCCTCGGCCGATGTGCGTTACCGAGGCGCGATGCTCGTCGACCGGTACTTCGAGGAAGGTCCGCGAGTGACCCAATGGGCCATGAAGCGGCTGAAGCGCCCGTTCGCGACGCCCTACTGGCACCGAACGTTCGAGAGCTGGTTCTCCCTGCTTCGCCGCTCCGGGTTCGAGATAGATTCGCTCACAGAACCCCATGCGACCGAGCCCGAGGTGCGCTCCAACCCGCTCCTTGCCGGCACGCGCCGGGTGCCGTTCTTCCTCGTGATGAACTGTATCCGAGGTGGGCCCCGGACCCCTGCGCGGTAGTGGGACGGTGGAAGGGTTCGCGCACTCGAAGCGGCACGTCTGGGTGCAATACCTGTCGCACCCAGCGGCCCTCTGGGCCCCAGGGCCGGTGCAACGTCGTGTACGAGTCGAGCACCGTTGTCAGCCCAGACCGGAGGCCGGCTTTCGAGCTTGGTCGCTCTCAGGGCCGACAAGACAAGGTCACACACGAGGAGGGAAGCCGATCCGGTGGCGATGGCCGTCGCGCCCGCGATGGTCTATAGGATTTCCGAGAGGCCTGCACCGGTCGCGTAACGGTGATGGGCGAGGCCGCTCGAAGGAGAAGCACACCGCCGAGCCGGGTGGTTCAATCCGAGGATTAGCCTTGCTCGATCTTGACCAGCGGGTGGCCCTGATGAGCCTGCATTTGGGCTGCGTCAGCTGAGTCGAATTCGGTTCCACACGCCGTACACTGCACCATCGTGGTCGTCGGGGTCGCCATGCGCTCGGGACCACCGTTCGGTATAAACAAACTGTGGAGCGTTCGAGAGGGGTCAGAGCTCTATCGGCACCGTGTCGACGACTACGGGCAATCTTGGTTTCAGCCCGGAGGCCATCCGAACTACTCGCATCCCCATTCGTGGCGCGGGATGCGACTGACGGTAGGTGCGACCCGCCGTGCATCCACATCTTCTGACTCGGGGGACGCAGGCCACGGCGGCTGCCGCTGCGATGGCACGACCTCTACTGGCCAGCGCGTCGCCAGGTCGTCCGGCGGTCCTCGTGGCGCGTCGGGCGGGAGCCTTAGTGGATCACGGAGACGGTCGCGGCCGCCTCGTTGGAGCAGTACGCGTCGAGGTTGGTCGGATCGTAGGCGAACCCACCCACCGGCCCTTTCCCAAGGATGAGAGTGGTGAGGCGGGTATTGGTCGTGGAGATCACCGTCACGTTGGTGGTCTGGGGCTTGCCCGTGGTATTCGAGTCGCCGATGACGAGCATGTCCTTCGTGGCGGGGTCGTAGAGGCCGACGACCGGGTACTGCTTACTCGGAATCGGGGATCCCACGAGGACGTTGGTGGTCCCATTGATGACGTATGTGGCGTTCGATTGGGCACAGGGCACGTACATGTCTTGGGTGGCCGGATCGTAGCTCGAGAGAAACGCCTCCTTCCCTACCTTCACCGTGGTGACGACGGTATTCTTAGGGCCGATCACGGAGACGACCCCGTTGGGGTACTGCCGGGTGGTCGCGTTCGGCGACCCCAAACTCACCACGAACACCTCGTTGCTCGCGGGATCGAGGGTGGCGGAGATGGGCAGCTTCGCGACCTTCAGCGTCGCTACGATCTTGTTGCTCGAGGAGAGGACGGAAACGTTCCCCGTCTTGGCGATCCCCTTAGTAACGTAGCCCGCATCGAGGACGTAGACGTCTTTGTTCGCGGGGTTGTAGAGCAGGGAGGCCGGATACTTCCCGGTGAGGAGGGTGACGGTCGTCACCGTGTTCGTTGAGCTGTTCACGATGGACAGTTGGTTCGCACTAGAATCCGCGACCACGAGGTCCTGGGTGGCGGGGTCGTAAAGGGTGGATGACGCGCCGGCGCCTACCGTGATCTTGGTGACCGCGTTGGTGGTCGGGTTGATCTTAGAGAGGTTGTAGAGGATGGAGCTGGGAGGCACGAATGCGTAGGAGAGCACATAGACAGCCCCGTTCGCCGGGTCGTAGACCATATTGAATAGCGAGATGGCGCTGATCGGGACGGTCGCGGCGATCGTGTTGTTGGACCGGATGACGGTCACGCTGTCCGACCCGAGGTTGAGAACGTACATTCGCGCGTTGTGCGGGTTGTAGAGCAACGTTTCCGGCTGGGCCCCCACCGTGAGCGTCTTGACGACTAGGTTCGTGGCACCGCTGATCACGGTGACCTTGCCGGCGCCCGAATCCGCGACATAGATGTCCTTGTTGCTGGGATCGTAGGCCACGCTCGTCGGCGTCTTGCCCACACCGACGTTCTTGACGACCGAGATAGCCGCGTTGGTGGCGAGCATCCCAGGATGGGAGACGGTCCGCGCACCGACCGGAGTGCCCGCGGCCAACGCAGACGCCGAGGAGAGAGTCAACAGAATGAAGATGACCGCGAACGCGATTCCCATAACTCTCAGAGGTTTCCCTAGCACGGACCTTACCCAACCTTCTGGGGCGGTAGCGGACCGCCTACATAGAACCTTCCTTCCCCGCTGCGGGAATTCGCGACACCAGCCGTCACGATCACCCCCCCGATCCTGTCACGACCGAACCACTCTTCTCTGACGTGAAACCGGCCCAGGATCGCCCCGGAAGGGGGTCTTTCCTCGGCGGAAAGCGCGCCACTCTAAACACGCGTCGGCGATCCCAATTAGACGGCGCGCGCGTTCGATGACCGACCGCGAGGAGCGCGCGGGGTCGTTCCGAGACGAGACGTCAAGGTGCGCTGGTCGGTCGTCGCAGCATTTCGTGACAAACCGAACCGGGAGTATGCTCCAGCGCCTCCACGACCCCCGTCGACACAAATCCACGACTGCGATACAAACGCACCGCAGAAACTTGAGAAGGGGCTACTGAAAGGCGAACCTCGGTCGAGGGCGAAGTCGTCCCTACCCAGCGGAGCAAGGTGTCAAGGAGTCCTCCGCCGATGCCGCGGCCGCGTTGCGTAGGCTCTACCCACATTCCCCAGACGTAGAAGGAATGGTCCTTCGAGAACACCCCAATCATTCCGACCAAAGAGCGGTCCGTCCGTTCCGCCACCCAAATCGCTTCGCTCGTCGAAGTTGCCCCGCGATTCACCCAGTCAATCCACCTCAGGTCATCTAGGTGCGATTCTTCCGCCCAAGTACTTGCGAACGCATTGTGGTCCGAGGCCAGGCCGCGAAGACGGAGGAGCTTGAACGCCTCCCAATCTGATTCTCTGAGTCTGCGGACCGTCACGGTGGGATCCATGTCACTGCCACCTCCGTGGAACACGCGGAAATCCTCGAATGACTCTCCTGAGAAAAGGATGCCCACCTCCCCAACGAGGACCTATCCGCGCGCGCGTTCGATGACCGACCGCGAGGAGCGCGACGTGACTCGCTGCGCGTCGCAGTCGCCATCACTAAGGCGCCGACAGCACCTCGTAGTGGTCCACGGTGGATTCAAACTCCAAGAGGAATTCCCGATCCTTAGGAAAATAGCGTGCCTTCGATACGTCCTCTCCCGCGAACTCGCGGAGGGAGTCCATGGAATCCCAGAGGGATAGGAGGAAGAACTCGGTCACTTCGCCCTGTCTCCTCTGGAGAACGTACACACCTCGGTTACCTTTCGTTCTCCGGTATTCGGCGATGCCACTCTCTTCGAGATACTCGTGGTAAGCTGTCGCCTTCTCAGTTGGGGTTCGACCTCGCCAAGTCCGTGCCATCATGACCGACTTGGAGGCGAGAGGGAGCTCCCGACTTAGTAGTTTGACCCGTCGCTCAACGGTCATCCAAAATCGCGTATCACTCAGGGGTCCCGCTCAACGTGATACTGGGAATCTACGGCCACACAGACGTAGCCGAGACGAGCTACTAGATCGGAACCGACCAGAGCGAGTAGCGGGCCGGGATCGACCGATTCGCGAGGGCCTTCGGGGTTCCCGGCCCGGAAACACCCGTTTCCGGGCCGGCGGCACATCATTTTACTGACATGCCGGCCAGGTCGTGGTAGTAAGCCCCGTTCCGTTTCAGGCAGCATTCGACTGCGCGCTCTCCTCGACGGTCGCGGAAACGCTTCATCCCGTCCGTCAGGGCTTGCTCCCGGGGAGTCGGCCGTTTCACCATATTCCGATGGATTCTCCGACGCAACGCCTTCACCGTACCACCGGACTGTGTCGTTTCTGCTCCGGAGCTCAGACTCTCGCCTGTCGGGTTCCCGCCCGACCCCGTGTTTCCCGGAGCGGGGACTTTCCTCAGCGGCCGGCCGTTGC
>Ga0187885_10001476_pt1 | contig 25722 bp, 27 predicted proteins | sample June2016WEW_20_1_3_FD_132970 | JGI IMG/M metagenome (GOLD analysis project Ga0187885, IMG submission 132970) | Peatland microbial communities from SPRUCE experiment site at the Marcell Experimental Forest, Minnesota, USA - June2016WEW_20_100 | ecosystem: Environmental > Terrestrial > Soil >... | reverse complement strand
GATGCTGGCCAGCATTGGACCGAAACCGCGGGCACAGTAAAGACCAGCGGAAACCTCGCCTTCGCTTTCGCGGATGCGAACCACGGCTGGCTGACGGACACCCATACGCTCTGGACGACAGCGAACGGCGGCGACACATGGACGCCGACTACCCTGCCGGTGCCCGGGTCGGTCCACGGCCAGTTGGACGTCATTACGACGCCGGTCGTCGGGGCCGATGGCGGCGCAGTCGTCGTCGCCAAGTACGACGCCACCCCCGGCATGGACGGCGCCCCCGGCCAGGAGGTCTTCTATCGCACGGTCGATCGCGGCGCTCACTGGACGGTGGCGTCGGTCATGGTTGATCCAGGGACGCTCACGATGTCGCTCGTCGATCCCACGACCTGGGTCGTTCTCGATCAGTCCGAACCGCCATCGTTCCAGACCACTACCGACGCGGGCTCCACGTGGCACACCATCACCGTTCGACAGCGCTGGCCTTTCAATGGCGGCTGGATCGACTTCGTCGATTCGCTCCACGGTTGGATGGTGGTCAGCGTGCCGCCGCCGTGCCCTGGAGCCCCCGTAGAGCAGTGCGACTATTTCTACGCCCCGCCTCAGCATCTCGTCACGACTGACGACGGTGGGGCCACGTGGGTCGAACTCAAACCGTAGATCGAGAACCCGGCGCGGGCTCCCGGCCGAGCTTGTGTGCCATCGCCAGCTCGCACCGCACCGTCCCCACCGGCCGGTTCGCCGTCAGTCGGGCGAGGACCACTCGGCCGGACTCGAACCACCGTTCGCTCATTCGTCGAGTCGAGATCACTACGGAGTCATCGTGGGTGTCGTCCAGGACGGAACTGATTGATCAGATCGCCTCGCTCTGGCTATCGGCTGCTGTCGAGGAAACGCGTGAACGTTAGTTTCGTTTGTAGCAGGGTGAGCCAGTCGCGGTGGCGGCATCGGACTACTACATCTTGTGGTTGCCGGCCTTCATCCCTCAACCTGTAGTTGGAGGCTGTAGAAGAACCGGCCGGCGTGGTGGACAAGTCCAGACTTAAGGGCTGTTGACGACGGCAGCATCGCAGCTAGAAACTGCTGTCCCTTCGGGCGCGTCCCCGCCCCACCACGACCGTCGCTCTCCGTATGGAGAGCGTCAAAGAAGGTCCATCCGTGGTCACGCGCACGCGGTCTCGGGCAACTGGCGTCCAAGCACCGCCGCGACTTCAGCACCCCGCCGAACAGCCAGTCGAGGCTCGCGCCCAGACTCAGCACAAGCTTGAGTTGGCCGATCGGTACTTCAAGTCGTGGTGCTCCATCCTGGCCCACGCCCACGGATATGACTTCTGTGTGTCAGATATGTACGTCGTCGATGCGCTCGCTGGTCGTGGCATGCACCAGAGCGAGACCGACCCAGACGGCCAGGTTCCCGGGACGCCTCTGCTGGCGGCGCGCGCGGCGCGGCATACCCAACAACAGCATCCTGACGCCCGCGTTCACGTTCGCGCCATTGAGCTGGACAGGGGACGGGCTCGAGAGCTCGACCTGAGGCTCCGGCGGTACGCCGGGCTGCCACCGGCAGGTGTCGATGTTCTGGTGCTGTACGGCTCGTTCGAAGACAAGATCTCTGCTATCAAGTACGAGATCGCCCAACAGGATCACCCACACAGTGAGGGGATAGGTCACAACCACGGTCACCGCAGCCTCTGGCTATTTGACCCGTATGGATGGATGCAGATCCCACACCATCCAATCGCCAGCCTAGGTCCGGGCAGCGAGGCAATCGTGAATATCGACATTGGCGGGTTCCGTCGGTTGGCTGGCGTGGCGACGGGCTCGTCAGCAGAGGCGCTCGCGAGCCGGTCGATTCTCGATGCCGCGTTCGGAAGTTCTCGGTGGCGCTCACTCGTCGGCAACCCCGCGCAGGCGATCGCGCAGGGCTATGCGGACACGTTCCTGGGATACCGGCACCGGCATGTGTACCCACTGCGTTCCAGCTCCTCACAGGAACGGTGGGTGGTGCAGCTGACCAATTCCACGACCGCTGTGCAGGCGTTCGCGCGCGACTACGACACTTCCATGCGTGCTGGGACGCTCATTGCAGGCGAGGTCATGACCGGACCGCAGCGAAGGATTGCTGCCGAGGCTGCGTGGAAGGCGTTCCGCGGCGAGGAAGTAACCATCGATGATATGTTCGCGACAGGACACGGCTATAGCCGGTCGCAACTCCGAGCCATCTGTGGTGCCGCTCAAGACGCCGGGTTCGGCCTATTCCATTCTCATGATGGCCTGATGGAGTGGTTCGAGACCCGTGCGGTCGAGCCCGATCTGACTCTCGGGCTGTAGGTCCTATGCCGACAAAGCTACGGCCGCGCGGGCCTCGGGGTATTCATCCCACAGCTGGCCGTCGAGCAACCGACCGGCGACCTTCGGAGTCCGACCGCCCCACTGCTTGAAGAAGAACGGCACGCCTGCACCAAGCGCGCGATCGCGGAGGTCGCGTGCCCAATCGGGGTTCATGGCCCTCGCGCCGGCGCCCGACTCGCCTCCGACGATCAACCAGTCGATTTCAGTCAAATCGAGCGAGGGGAGTGGCCCCAGCAGGGGCTCAGCGCTGATGAAGCGCACTGCGGCCGGCGTTGCCCTGAGGGCGTCCGCTCGTCCAGTCCACCGGTTGTTCTCGATCGAGGTGCCGAGCCAGACATGCTGAAGCAGGAGCTTTGCAGAGCGACGGGCGTAGTAAGCCTCGACCACCGCAGCCATTCGCTCCGGTCTCTTGGTGAGGATTTGGTAGGAGTGCCAGTTCGCCTCAGCCATGCGATCGAACACTTCGTGGACGAACGAGTCGGGCACGAGCTCATGAAACAAGTCGCTCATCGAATTGACGAAGACCCGTCTTGGCCGGCGCCACCGCAGTGGCTGGTCAAGACGCTCGGGATGGAGCACCACATTGTCGGCGGCGTACTCAGGCAACCACGGTCGCTTGCTCCAGCCGAAGCGCAGGCTGAGGGTTTCCGCATAGCAGTTGGCGCACCCAGGCGAGACCTTGGAACAGCCCGTAACTGGGTTCCAGGTGGCGTCGGTCCACTCGATGGCGCTTTTGTCGCTCACGGTCGTGTTTCTTTCACGGTTGCAAGGGTAGAGGGCGTGGTCAACGGAGCGCTGGTGACCTTGAGCTTGGCTCGCACCCAGCCGGCCGCGATGTCGAGCGCCAGCCTGCCCTCACCGAGCTTGTCGAGAGCCTCGGACTTGGCCGGCTCCACGAGGTCCGCCACGAGTTCTCCTGCCCGGACCTTGACCGCATCGGGATCCTCGGGCGGCGCTGGTTCGAGGCCATCGAGCTCGGCGGCGCGCACCGCCATGACCGCGATCTCCTGACAGGTTCTCAGCTGCCCCTCGAAGGCGGCGGCAATGTCCGGGAATAGGGCAGGGTGGCCGTCGAGGTAGCGGGCCTCGACGCTGGTGCGTGCCTCTCGCGACGCGAGGAGCTCGTTCACCCTCACGAGAGTCAGGCGGCGGCATAGCTCGAGGCGGCTAAGGTGCGAGTCGTCCGGATGACCTTTTCCGCCATCCTCACGTAGGAGCATCGCGAGCTGCGAGGCGAATAGCGCCGAGATGAGCTCCTCGCGATCGAGCAGCTCGTGTGCCGCCACGTTGATCTTCATAACGAGTTCGAAGCGGAAGACCGTCTCGCGCAGGGCGCTCTGGACGGCGGCGTCAATGACCTCGGGCCGCCTGCCGCGCGTTCCGGACCGCGCCCCACGAACGGCTTCCCGAGCCAGACGATCCAGGGGTGCCACCGGCGGGTCCTGGGTCAGAAGCGCGTTCACGTAGGGCACGAGGTCGCCGAAGCGGTGAGCCTCCGCCAGCCAGCGCAGGACGAGCTGGGTTGGAGAGAGCGAGGCCTCGACGCCCTCGAGTCGTCGCTTCAGAGTCATCGGGGCCCCTCCTCAGGGAAGGCGGCATCGTCATCTGAGTGGGGCTTCGGTCCAACGGCTGCCTCGACCGCGGCCAGACGTGCATCCAGATCGCCCGCCTCGATCAGCTTGCCCGCACCAGAGGCGGCACTGATGAGGGTGCGGTTGCGCGCGATGGAGTTCTCCAGGGCAAGCGTCTCGATGGCGGCGGTCTCGAGGAGCCGCTGGGCGCTCTCGACGGTCCGCAGCCCTGAGAAGTCGTAGATGGTCGCGACGCTCTTCGCCTTGCGTCGATGGAGCCCGCCGATCCGTCTTGCCTCGGCGACCTCCTCTGCTTTGTCGGGGTCGTGCCAGTAGCAGACGCTCTTGCCCCGAAGCGCCGGAGCCCGACAGGCGAGGCCGTCGGGCATGGTGAAGGTGCAGCCTCGGTTTACCATCGCTTACCTCTGGTATACCGCGAGGTCACCATCTCGCCATCGTGTCGGGGTCTCATAGCGGCTCCCAGCCCTGCCCCGCCGCTGCCCTGAGGCCCTTGACCCTGATCTCAATGGCCCGCGCGTGTTGCTCATCGGTGATGTCAATGCCGTCGAGCATGGCCCGGATGACACCGACGACGAGGTCGGCTTGCGTCTCGGCGATCTTGACCTGCTCGGCCGGACTCATCGGCGGAGGCGGCTTGAGCCCACGGCTCGCCTCCAGATAGCGGACGGCCCAGCTGTCGGCGGGAGGGCGTCGTTGCGTTCGGGCGAGCCCCTCATCGAGCTGGCGCAGGAGTTCGGCTCGGGCCGCCACCTTTGCCCGTGGCCCCGACACGGCCCTGAGGTGGGCCGATCGCCGCTGGCTTGGCGCGGTGGCCGACTCCGGCCGGACGGGCCGCACTCGCCTGCTCATCGGGTCCGCCCCCGAGGCGTGAGCAGAGCCAGCATCGCCGAGTCCCTAGGCGCCGGCGCGGCGTGGACCCCTGAGAGCGAGCTAGGGGTCAGACCGAGCTCACGGGCGAGGTTGCGAACCTGGTCAGCCGCGTCGCGGACCATGGCCACAAGCGGATTGCGCACCAGCTCCTGACCGCGGGCTCCTCGCAGCAGTGGACCGGAGCGGCGGAGGCGAGCGGAGTAGTCCTCGTAGCGGACGACCGCCTCGGCGTACATACGCAGCGTGTCGGCGTGGGCGGCGAGGATCACACCTGGGGCCTGATCGGTCAGGACCCGGTTCCACACTGCCTGTGCGGCGGGGTCGAGATCGTCGGGCATGCGCGGCACGTTCGCCGGCGGCACAGGCTCGTCGCGATTGAGCCGCGACGGCCGCGTCTCGCCGTGGAGCAGCTTGACCCGCGTCGGCAAGGGTGCCGGACCACGCCTACCCACGGTGAGCCTCCGCGCCTGTGAACGCCTGCCAGCGCTCGATCGTCACCTGGGCATACGCGGGATCGATCTCGAGGGCGTAGCAGCGCCGGCCCAGGGTCTCCGCGGCGATGAGGGTGGAGCCCGAACCCGCGAAGGGCTCGTACACAAGGTCGCCCGAGCGGGTGCTGTTGGCCAGGCACTCGGAGATCAGCCCCACCGGCTTCATGGTCGGGTGCTCGGCACTCTTCGCGGGCTTGTCGTAGGCAAGGACGCTGGAGGCTGAGTTGTCGCCATACCAGCGGGTACCCTCGTGCGCGCCTCGGCCGGGTCGGCCTGGTCCAGGGGTGTAGCCATAGAGGATCGGCTCGTGGGCGTAGTGGTAGTCGGAGTGGCCCAGGACGATGCTGTTCTTGACCCACACGAGTTCTTGGTGGAGGCGCCAGCCGACCTCGCGGATTGCGATCAGGAAGTCCGCCTGCCGAGGTCCGGCTGGGACCGCGACATAGAAGCGAGCACACGGTGCCAGGGGAGCGATCGCACAGGCTGCGCCAAAGAGGGCCGGACCACGCTCGTCGTCGTTGGCGATGGTCAGGGCTCTCTTGGTCTTGCCGACGTAGCCGACCCCGTATGGCGGATCGGTCCACATGCACTCGGCGGAGGCGCCTTCGGTGAGCCTGGCCACATCTTCTGCCTTGGTGGCGTCGCCGACCAGGAGGCGATGGTCGCCGAGCAGCCAGCGCTCGCCTGGCTTGACGTATGGATCCTCGGGAACAGCCGGCGCCTCGTCGGGGTCGACGAGGCCGGCCTTGGGCAGGTCGCCCGCCAGATCGGCGAGCAGGGCTGCCAGACCGGCGTCGTCGACCGAGAGCGAGGCCAGCAGCTCGTCGAGCACCGACTGCTCGGCGATGGCCATCGCACCTATCGGGTCGAGGCTCGCGAGAACGAGCGCCTCCTCTTGTTCGGATAGCTCGACGTACAGAACCGGGACCGTGGGCTCGCCGCGGCTGAGGGCCTCCTCGATCCTGGCGTGGCCATCCACGACGTGCCCGGTGGTGGTATTGACCAGGATCTGGGCGACCCAGCCCACGGTGTCCAGAGAGCCCCGCAGGGCCTGGCGTTGGGCCACCGGATGGCGGCGCCAGTTGCGAGGGTTGGCCAGGAGCTGGGCCGGGTCCTCCCACCCGGAGCCGACGATCCGGGAGCGCCAGGGCGCTGTGGCGGTCATCGGTCGGATCCCAAAGTGACCGAAATCGGAAAACCTGGATGCACGCACACGCTGCGGGCGTTACGGTATCCGCCATCGCCGAAAGGGCTTTGTTGGCGAGCTGGCATCTTCGGGGCCACGGGCCGCACGTCGAGCCGACCTGCGCCCGTCCACCAGATACCCCACTCGCGGGGCGTTCGCGCCACACGAGCGCCCACAGGGCCCGACGGCGCAACGGGGCCGGTCATGCCGATCGAGCCTGCGCGGCCGCGACCCACTCATCGCGACCCTCGATCGGGATCCGGTAGGTTGTTAACGCGTGTCCGACACCTGTCGGGCGCGCTTTACAACCTGCTCTGGTATCGAGCGCGCCCAGGTGAGTTAGTCGACGGAGCGACCGTCCGGACGTCGACGCACGATGCGCATCTCGTGGCGCGGCCCGGTGGCTGCTTCATCGGTGACGTGCCAGGTGGCGGGTCTGGCCCAGGGTCAGCCGCAGTCTCCGAGGTGGTCGAGATTGTTCGCGATCGTGTGGTCGCGCTCAGAGCGGATGGTGGGAAAACGGCATCGCTCGCAATCGACCATGACCACGCCGGCACGAGAGCCCGCTTCCTCCGTGTAGAACGTGTGCAGGCCCATCGCTGCGCGGACCTGGGCCACAGTCCAGCGGCGGCCGTCGACGGTCCCTACCGCGCTAATGTGTTGGCTGCCGTGGGCCGCCACTTTCGTGGTGCACACGATCCGGTAACTGGCCACCTTGTGCGACCCTCGAGCCCATCGATCGGCGACGCAACTCAACGTTGCTTGGACAGCTAGCGTAACGCTTGGATCGAAGGACAGCTCGAACCGGCCGGCGCGTCGGGGAACCGGCGGAGGCTTGGCCCAGGGTCCGCCCGTCCATGTCAGACTACCGTGCGGAGGATTCGCATTTGCCGCTGTTCGGACCGCCAAACGTCGAGAAGTACCTGGCCAAGCGAGACGCGCCAGGTCTGCTCAAGGCGCTCCGGAATCAGAAGCACTGGCGTGTCCGCCGGGACGCTGCCGAGGCCCTGGGCCAGATCGGCGATGCCAGCGCCGTTGGTCCCCTCGTAGGTGCTCTTCAAGATGACACCTCGGCCGTGCGCCGAGCCGCTGCGGAGGCTCTGGCCCAGATAGGCGATGCCGGCGCCGTCGTGCCCCTCATCGCCGCTCTTCGAGATGCGAGTTCGAGCGTGCGCCAGGCTGCCGCCGAGGCCCTGGGCCAGATCGGCGATGCCAGCGCCGTCGCGCCACTAATATCAGCTCTCAAAGATGCGAGTTGGACCGTGCGCGCGGCTGCAGCCGACGCTCTCGGCCTGATTGAGGATCCCCGCGCCGCCGAGCCGCTCAGCGCCGCCCTGACAGATGGGGACTCGAGCGTGCGGCGGGCTGCCACCGACTCACTTGGGGCGCTTGGCTGGCAGCCTAATAGGGCCCAGTCGGGCAGCCAGGGCCGAAAGGCCAGGGCATCGGTCAGAGAGCACTGAACGCAGTCTTTTCGCGAGCGGTTGGGGACCCGTCGACCCCTCACCAAGCCCGCTATCTCCTGATGCTCCTGGCCGCGTGAGGCGCGGCCGAGGCGAAGCGCGGATAGCGCGGGTTCTGACAGGCGCTATGGGGGCGATTGCGCGGATCAGGGAGCTCGAAACGCGCGGCAACATCTCCAGTCAAGGCCCGGGGGTCCAGGCACTTCGATCTCAGGCGTCGTCTGCAGGTCGGCCAGGAAGCGCGCCAGGAGCTGCTCGTCCCAGGTCCCCGAGATCCGATTGAGGGCGAGGTTCAGCAGGCGTGCCTGCTCGGCTGACAGGTCGAGCCAGGTCACCGGGACCGTGGCGAGCCCGAGGCGCTGGGCAGCAACGAGGCGCTGGTGGCCGCCGATGACGACGCGGTCCTGGCGTCGCGTGAGGACCGGCTGGACGAACCCGAACTGCCGAAGGCTCCGCTCCAGTGCGTCGAGCTCCTCATCGCTGATGCGTCGCGGGTTGGCGGGGTCTGGCCGGAGCTGGTCGATGGCGACCTGCTCGACGGTGAGGGGGCGGAGGGACGTGGTGGTCATGCCGATCTGACTCGCGCGGCCGCGACCCACTCATCGCGGCCTTCGATCGTGATGCGGTAGGCGGTTAACGCGTGTCCAACACCTGTCGGGCGCGCCAATCCAGCCTTTTCTGAAAGCGCCAGGGCGAGCCAGCTGGCACAGGCAGCGGGCGTAGGCCGTGCCCCGACGAACGTCCCGCCGCCACGACGATCCGCTCGTAGATCGCGTGCAGCAGAATGGTGGCCATGCGCGCCTTCATATTCGACCTCGACGGCACCCTGGTCGACACCGTTTACGCCCACGTGGTGGCCTGGCAGCAGACGCTCGAAGAAGCTGGCATACCCATCGACGGCTGGCGCATCCACCGCCGGATCGGCATGAGCGGCGGGCTATTCACGCGTGCGCTCGCGCGAGAGATTGGCCGCCCGCTCTCGGCGGATGAGCAGCAGCGGCTGCAGCAGCGGCACGGCGAGTTGTACCTCGAGCTGCTTCCCCAGCGGCGGCCCCTGCCGGGCGCGCGGGAGCTTCTTCGGAGGCTCCACGAGGGCGGTGTGCCGTTCGGCATCGCCACCTCCGGGCTGCACCCGGAGATCGACGCCTCCCTCGACGCTCTCGGCGTGCCGGCCGACGTGATCGTCATCGACCGCGGCGACGTCCTGCGCGCCAAGCCCGAGCCGGACCTGTTCCTGGCCTGCCAGGAGCGGATGGGTGTGCGCCGCGAGGACTGCTATGTGGTCGGAGATGCGGTTTGGGACCTGCTCGCGGCACGCCGAGCCGGGATGCTGAGCGTTGGTCTCTTGAGCGGCGGCTACGGCCAGGACGAGCTTACCCAGGCCGGGGCATTCCGCGTCTACCGGGACCCGCAGGACCTGTTCGATTCGCTAGACGAGCTGGGAGTCACGCTGCCCGGTTGAGCCTTCATGCCCGGGACTCCGCGCGACGACACGAGCCTGTCGCACGGGCAGCCACGCCCGAGCTGCTGCGAGTTGCCCCCGCCGGCTGCTTGCTACACTGCCGGCGTGGCCGACTTCGACGCCGAGAGATTCCGGACCGTGCTGGGCCGCTTTGCGACCGGCGTGGCCGTGGTCACCACATGGGATGGCGAGCGACCGTGGGGCACGACCGTCAACTCGTTCAGCTCAGTCTCGCTGCGACCGCCTCTCGTCCTGGTGGCCTTCGACCGCAGCCGGCGGATCGTGCCGGCCCTGAGTCGGACCGGCCGCTACGCGGTCAACATCCTGTGCGAAGACGATCGAGCCCTTTCCGACTGCTTTTCCGGCGGCCCCGAGCCGAGTCCGGCGGCCCGTTCGATCCCTTCGCAGGTGCCGGCTGCGGCCGCGCCGGCGGCCGTCGTTCGCTCGGACGCCCGAATCCGTTCACGCGGTGAGTCGCGCGCCGAGCTCTGCGGCGCGGAGTGGCATCGAGGAAGCACAGGCCTGCCCATCCTGGTCGACGCGATCGCCTCCCTGGAATGCACCGTCGTCGACGTTCATCCGGCCGGCGACCACGACCTCTATATCGCCCGCGTGGACGCTGCCGCCGCCGTGGGCGAGCAGCCGATGCCCCTGCTCTACTACTCCGGCCGCTATCTGCGGATCGAGCGCGCCAGCTCCCACGATCTCGAGGGCAAGCCCGAGCGCTAGCACCCGGGCGCGTCGCCGGCCTCTGCGCCGGCTCGACTCACATGTGAACCGGCGCGCCGTGACCCGGGCAGAGCAGCTTGATCGGCAGCGCCTTGATCCTCTCGGCGGATGCCTGCGCCTGAACTCGATCGAGCGCAAGACGCGGATTCGGCCAGCGAACCTGCCCGTGCTTGTCGCCGAGGAGAGCATCGCCGGAGAACACCACGCCGTCCTCTCGGCATAGAACGAGGCTCCCGGCGGTGTGCCCTGGCACGTGTATCACCCGGAGGCCACCAATCCTGTCGCCGTCCTTCAGGAGCAGGTCGGGCACAACCGGCCTGGGCCTGAGCAACTTGGAGAACGCCACCATTGCGAGCCCGCCCTTCTGCGGCCTCTCTTGCCCCGCGAGGATCGGACCATCCAGTTCGTGGATCGCGACCCTGGCCCCCGTCAGCTCCTTGAGTCTGGCCACGCTGCCGATATGGTCGATATCGCAGTGCGTAAGGACGATATAGCGCAGATCGGCCGCCTGGCGCCCGATGCTCTCGGTGAAGGCCACGATCCGCTTCGCGTTCCCGGGCATGCCGGTATCCACCAGCAGGAGACCATCGTCGATCGCCACGAGGTAGACATTGGCCGCCCCCACGCCGTCGACCTTGTGGACGCCGTCAGCAAGTCGCATCGGCGGCATTATGGCGCGTCAGGCGACGCTACATCGCCAGCGGCGCCGGTCATCGAGGCCAGCTTCCTTGGCGGCCAGTCGGTGGCGATCCCGAACGCCTGTCGTCCGTCGCCGAGCTTGTCCACCTGCCTTCTCTTGGCGTGAAACGGTTTCCGAACAACCATGCGCCCCTTGGTGTCATCTGCCATCCTGACCGGCGATGTTCGATTCGCTGCTCATCATCATCGTGGCCGGACTCGTTGGGCCGCTGCTGGCGGCCGGCAGGCGGCCCCTCATCCCGGCTGTGGTCGGGGAGCTGATCGCCGGCATCTGCATTGGCCGGTCGGGTTTCGGCTGGATCGATCCGACGACGCCCGCGAACGCCCTCCTGTACGGCCTGGGCTTTGCCATGTTGATGCTCGTGGCGGGCTCGCACGTGGACCTGAGCGCGCCCGGACTGCGCGCCGGCGTTCGTGCCGGCGCGATCGCGGTCGGCGTCGTGGCCGTCCTGTCGTTGCCGGTCGGGCTGGCCATCGGTGCGGTCCTGGAGCCCGGCGCTCCATCACTTCTGTTCCCGGTCCTGCTGGCCGGAAGCTCGGCCGCCGTCGCCTTCCCGATCCTCGAGGAGCGCGGCCTGATCGGTCCGGGGGTGGCCCTTCTGCTCGTCTGGATACCCCTGGCCGACGCACTCACGGCCCTGCTGATGCCGCTCACGCTGATCGGCGCCGCGAAGATCCCGGCGGCGCTCGGTGGCGACGCGCTCATCGTCGGCTGCACCCTCGGCGCCCTTTGGGTCGGCGAGCGAGTAAGTCACTTACCGCGGGCCATGACGTTGCGCGATCGCTCGCAATCGCGAGGCTGGGCTCTCCAGCTGAGAGTGACCTTGCTGATCCTGGTGGTTCTCTCGCTCATAGCGGCGAAGACCGGTGGCTCGACCCTGCTGGCCGGCTTTGGGGCGGGCCTGGTCCTGGCCCGCCTGCGCGAGCCCACCCGCCTCGAGGTGCAGCTCTCGGGGATCGCCGAGGGCTTCTTCGTCCCGGCTTTCTTCGTTCTGATCGGCTCAGAGCTCGACCTGCGGTCGCTGGCCGGGGACCCATCGGCCATTGCCCTGGCCCTCGTGATGGCGGCCTGCGCTCTGGCGATTCACCTGGCCGCAAGCCGGGCGGTGGCACCCGCGCCGTGGAACGGATTCGGCCTGGCCGCGGCCGCCCAGCTCGGTCTGCCTGCTGCGGCCGCATCGCTCGGCCTGGGAACGGGGGCCCTCTCGCCGGCTGTTGCGGCCGCGATCGTGCTCGGCGGCTGCCTGACCATCGTGCCGGCGTCGATCGGCACCCGCAGGCTGGCCGACATCCTCGCCGCTCCGTCGGCCGGAGGGGTTGGCCCGGGAGCCGCAGCCATTGAGCACGTACAGGAGGTTCCGGCTTGAGCGAACGCGTCCGCATCGCCGCCGTCGACATCGGCAGCGACACCGTCCACCTCCTGATCGCGGACGTCGCCGCCTCGCCCGATGGCCCCGTCGTCAGCCGCGTCGAGCAGCGAGGCGAGCTCATCGAGCTTGGCCGGCTGGTCGCGACGACCGGGCAGGTCGGCAAGAGAGCAGCCACGCGGCTCGAAGGGTATCTGACCGGGTACTTGAAGCGCGCCCGACGGGGCAGCGATCGAGTCGTCATCGGGGCCACCGAGGCGCTTCGCCGGGCAAGCGACGGACCGGCTCTCGTCGAGCGACTCTCGAGTGAGCTCGGCGAGCCGGTGCGCATCCTTTCGGGAGCGCGCGAAGCCGCCCTTGGCCTCGCCGGCGCGGCCCGCCGACTCGATCCCACCGGCTCGCAGTTGCTCATCGACTCGGGCGGTGCCTCGACTGAGGTGACCCTGACGGATGGTCGCCGTGCAGTGGCTACGGCGTCGCTGCCGGTCGGAGCGGCGCTCCTCGGTGCGGAACTTCGCGGCGACCCGCCCGAGGCTCTCAGCTGGAGCCTGGGTGGCGTTCGCATCGGATTAGCTCTCTCGTTGGCTCCCGCCGGTAAGCCGACCCGCGCCTGGGCGACCGGTGGCTCGGCCCACAACCTTGCCGGCCTCGAGCGCACGAAGGGTCGCTCCGGCGACCAGCGCCTGACCATGGCCGAGCTCTCGGCCCTGGCGGCCCGTTTGCTTGCGGAACCGGCTCGCAAGCTTGCCCGCCGCAGCGAGGAAGATCCGGGCCGAGTGGGAATCCTGCCGCCCGGCCTGCTGATCATCGCCGCCATCCTGGCTCACTATGGCCTCGAAGAGCTGACCGTCGTGCCCGAGGGACTGCGCGAGGGCATGGTCGCCATCGCGTTTGAGAACCCGGACGGCTGGTGGCAAGATCCGCCCTCCAAACGGTGAATGACTCGGCGCGTCGGCTCGGGAGCTGCACGATGATGATCGGTTGCTCGCAAGCTCTCCGAGGTCCGTGTTCGGCACGGTGAGCAGTTAGCGCCCACGCTGCGGCTGTAGCCCGAGTGTTACAGGTTGCTCGGCGGAACCGCCGGCACGAAGGGCGCGTCTCCTGCCCGTTACGTTGGTTGCGCGGGAGAAGCCGCCCTGTCTGCCAGTCGCCCTTGGATGGTCCGCTCGTTAGTCGTCGCGTGCGTCGTCGTCGGCAGCGCATTGATCGCAGTCGCTTGCGGCGGGACGCTGCAGACAGCACCACAGGCGACCGCCACGCCCCAGTCGTCTCCCTGGTGGTACTCCTCCGGCATGAACGCGTGCGGGATGTCGGCGCTGTACCGAGCCAACGGCGTGGCCCACGGCGCGGGTTCCTGCCCGGGCCTGTCGATCCCCCGGACACTGTGACGGTGCAGGTCGGGCAGACGATTGACGTGCACATGACCGAGGAGATGGGCGCATCCGGCAGCCTGGTTCCCGTGTACCCGCTGCCGAGCAGCTCAAACGACTCGGTCCTGCGGCGAGTCGCGGTGGCCGATGGCGGGTCGTCGGCCACGTTCCGAGCCGAAGCACCCGGAGCTGCCGTGCTCATGACAAGCGGCTACTGCATGAACTTGAAAACGCTCGAGCAGACCTTCGGTCCCTGTCCAGTTCTCGCGGTCACAGTCACTGGCGCGACTTCGAGCTGGGCGGCTGCTGTCGGCTGATCCGCGAACTCGTCGGCCCGCTGTGACGCCAGGTCCGATGGGCCTCTTTCGAGCCGGAGGCCGCCGGCCCCGCTCGATGAGCGGCCCGGGATTCGCGGCCGCCGAGTAGCCGCGCCGGCGAGCGGCACGAGCGGCGAGGAACGATTCATGCGCCGACCCGGGTCGTAACCCAGTCGACAGCTTCGCCGAAGGAAGCTACTATCCACCCGCCTGTTCAGGCTGTCGCCTCGGCGCTCTCGGGACGCCCGTCCGCTGCCGATGCCGCGGCGCCGAGGCGGGGCCGGCCGAGGTCGAGGACCGGCGCGCTGGTCGCCGCCCGTTCGAAGATCCGATCCAGGGCCAGACGCAGCCCGGTGGCGGCGGCTCCGGCGAGCACCGCGTCGGCGCCCAGGCTTGAGATCGCCAGTCGTGGCGAGAACGGGGAGATGGCGGCGAGCGCGTCGGTAACCGGCCCGAGCAGAAGGTCGCCGCCCCCGGTGCCGATGCCGCCGCCCAGCACCACCAGCTGCGGGTCCAGCACCGCGGCGATCGCGGCGATCGCGTGGGCGAGGCGGCGGGCCTCGATCGCCACCACGGCCGCCGCCGCGGCCTCACCGGAACGCGCCGCGGCGAAGACATCGGCGGCCGAGCCGGCCGCCGATAGCCCCATGGCGCGTGCGAGGGCGAGGATGCCCGCCGATGACACCAGGGCCTCGAAGGGGCCGGCCCCCCAGGCGACGACGCGCTCCGAGGGCGCGGCATCCATGTCCAGGGCGAGGTAGCCGATCTCACCGGCGAGGCCGGCGGCACCGCGGCGCAGCTCGCCGTCCAGAACCACTCCCATACCCACTCCGGTCCCCACCGACACGAGAACGAAATCGTCGACCCCCCGAGCAACTCCCTGGACGTGCTCGCCCACGGCGGCCAGGTTGATGTCGTTCTCGAACAGCACCGGGGCCACCAGGGCTCGACGGATGTCGCTGATGACACCTGCGGACTCCCATCCGGGCAGGTTGGGAGCGAGCGAGAAATGGTCTTCGCCGCGCCGGATCACGCCGGGGGTTCCGACGACGACCTGCTCGACTTGGGCCGGGCTGATCGCCACCTCGACGGCGAGCTGATCGGCCGCCTGGCGGAGCTGGGCGATCACCGCCGGCGCGGTCGAGGCCGGGGTCCGTGACGCGGTGTGGGCCACCACAGTACCCGTGAGGTCCGTGAGCGCGGCCCGCACCCACTGCCGTCCGATGTCGAGGCTGAGCACCCAGCCGGCGCGGGGGTTGACATCGTACAGCTGGGCGCTGGGCCCAGGATGTCCCCGGGTGCGCCCCACCCTCCGGATCAGGCCGAGATCGAGAAGCCGGGCGATGACCTCGCCGACCGTGGGTCGGGAGAGGCCTGTTTGCCGCACCACCTGCGAAGCGCCGATCGGCCCTCGAGCCTGGACCTCATCGAAGGTGGCTCGCAGGTTGATGGCCCGCACCAGACTCGGCTTGGCCGTCTCCCGTGCTCGCATCGCCGTCCTCCGATGTGATGGTTCTTGGGGACTCGTCTGTGTCCTCCGGCAACCATTGCCGTCAGGCCGGCGCGGGTCTCCAAGCGAGCGTCGCGCCTCCCGTGCGTCCAGAGCCCTGCTCCTCCACCTGGGCCCGGCACAGCCGCCGTGACCCGATGGCATGGGTGGCTTGGAATCTCATTGATATTAAGGTAACCTTCCTATGTATCATAGCACCTCGGGTTTCTACTGCGACCAGGTGGCTGCGGAGGACCAGGTGACCCGGCGGTGCGGAACGCGCTGAGGATGAAGGGAGACCATCGATGAGAGGCTCCAGGTTGTTCAGTCTTATCGTCGCTGCCGGCGTGATCGCGGCAGCCTGCGGCAGCAGCACCACAACTCCGGGCGCTGCCGGCACAAGTCCGGGCGCCGCGGGGACAAGCCCAGGGGTCACCGCCACGGCTCCGGGCGCGAGCACCGCAAGCCCTGTCGCGAGTGGCCCTGTCAACACCGGGAAGATCGGCGGCACGCTCGTCATCGACAACGAGAGCGGCAGCACCTGGACCTGCCAGTTCAACCCATACAACCCGTCAGTGAGCGGCACAGCGGTCGGTTTCATCTATGAGCCGCTCGAGTTCGTGAACGCGCTCCAGACAAACGCCGACGGCTCCAACGTGGTGACTCCATGGCTGGCCAGTTCATCCACATGGAGCCCCGACTTCAAGACCCTCACCTTCACCATTCGCAGCGGGGTCAAGTGGAGCGACGGCCAGCCATTCAGCGCCGCGGACGTCGTCTACACGTTCAACGCCCTGAAGGCTGACTCAGCCCTCGATCTGAACGCCCTCTGGTCTGCCGACGGTGGCCCGCTCACCAGCGTAACCGCCCAGGGCAGCGACCAGGTCGTCTTCACGTTCTCCGGTCCGGCCCAGACGTACTTCTTCTACGTCGCCGACCAGATTCCGATAATCCCCCAGCACATCTGGTCCAAGCTCGATCAGACCAAGCTCGACACCGAGGCCAACACCAGCCCGGTTGGCACCGGCCCCTACCTGATGTCGAACTGCACAGAGAACAACATCAAGTACCTGCGGAACCCCAACTACTGGCAGAGCACGGCCAGCCACCCGGTTCCCCAGATCGCAGAGGTGGACTACCCCGCCTTCCTCAGCAATACTCCGGCCAACCTGTTGCTGGCCCAGGGGCAGGCACAGTGGGGCGCGCAGTACATCCCCAACATCGACTCCTTCTATGTTGCCAAGGACCCCGCTCATCGCCACTACTGGTTCCCGGCCGTTCTCAACGTGGCGCTCTTCCCCAACCTGGACAACCCGCTGCTGGCCAACGTAGCGGTCCGCAAGGCCATCAGCCTTGCAATCAACCGCGCCGACGTCTCGCAGCGAGGCGAGTCAGGCTATGAGCCGCCGGCCAATCAAACCGGCATCGTCCTGCCGACATACACCTCCTGGTACGACAAGACGATCGACACAACCGCCTTCGACGTCGCCAAGGCCGACCAGACCCTGGAGGCCGCAGGGTTCACCAAGGGGTCCGACGGCATCTACGCGAACTCCAAGGGTCAGAAGCTCTCGTTCACGATCAAGACGATCAGCGGCTACACCGACTGGGACTCGTCGCTGACGGTGATCACGCAGGAGCTGAAAGCCGCGGGCATCGCGGTCAAGGTCCAGGACGAGGACACGACCGTCTACACGCCCGACCTCCAGAAGGGCAATTTCCAGCTTGCCTATGGTGAGGAGACCGGCGGACCTCTCCCCTACTACGAGCTCCGGCAGATGCTGCTCAGCAGCAATATCGGGTCGACCAACTACTCACGGTACAAGTCGACGGCCGTCGACACGCTCTTCAACAACTACGCGTCAGCCAGCGCCGCCGACCAGGTCGGCATCATTCACCAGATCGAGCAGGTTATGGTCAACGAAGTCCCGGTCATCCCCGTCGTTGAGGGCGTCGACTGGTATCAGTACGACACCACCAACTTCGGAGGCTGGCCCACCCCGGACGACCCCTACGCCCAGCCTCCGGTCTGGGCTACGCCCGACAACGGCGTCGTCCTCACCCACCTCTTCCCGACCAACTAGCCGAGGCCAGGTCAGGAGCAGCCGCCAGGGATCCCGTCCATGAGATACGTCGCCCGCCGGCTGGGACTCTTCGTCCTGACCCTCTGGGCGGCGCTGACCGTCAACTTCCTCATCCCCCGGCTGATGCCGGGGGATGAGGCCACGTCGGTGCTGTCTCGGATGAAGGGCGTCAACCCGGCCGCGCTGCACGCGTTGCAGGTCGAGTTCGGCGTAAACACCGACCAGAACATCGTCGTCACCTACTTCCAGTACCTCGGCAACTGCCTGACCGGCCAGTTCGGCCTGACCGCCGCCAGGGTCCCGGTCATGACCGACATCATGGACAAGCTGCCCTGGACCCTGGGCCTGGTAGGGGTGACCACGGTAATCGCGTTTGTGATTGGCACGATGATCGGGGTGGTCAGCGCCTGGCGGCGGGGAGGCCGCCTGGACAGCATCCTCCCGCCTTTCCTGTTCATCGTCTCCACTCTCCCGGTCTTCTTCGTGGCCCTGGTTCTCCTGTACGTCTTTGCCGTCACCCTCGGCTGGCTACCACTCGAGTCCAACTACAGCCTCAGCGCGACGCCCGCGCTCTCGCTCGCCTTCATCTGGGACGTGATCGTGCATGCGACTCTTCCCGCCGCCACCCTGATCATCGTTACCGCGGGCGGCTGGATCTACACGATGCGCAACAACATGGTGACCACCCTGGCCGAGGACTACGTGCGCATGGCCCGGGCCAAGGGGCTGCCGAGCTGGCGGATCATGCTCGACTACGCGGCCCGAAACGCGATCCTGCCCAATCTCACCGGCTTCGCGATGCAGCTCGGCTACGTGCTGGGTGGCTCGATCCTGGTCGAGTACACGTTCTCCTACCCGGGGCTCGGCTACCTCTTCTACACCGGCACGACCGACCACGACCTGCCGCTGCAGTCGGCCCTGTTCCTCGTGTACACGCTGGCGATCCTGATCTGCGTCCTCGTCGCCGACTTCGCCACCGCCTTGCTCGACCCGCGGACGCGGGACGCCTGAGGGCCGGGACGATGGCAGTTCCCGCGATTACCCCTGACGCCAGCTCTCTGAACGCAGTCCCCATCCAGGGCGGGTCGGCTGCCGTCCACCGCCTCGTCCAGGCGATCCTCCGCAATCGCAAGGCGACGCTGGGGCTTCTGATCCTGCTCGTCATCTCGTTCGTCGCCGCGTTCCCAGGACTCTTCACCCATGGCGACCCCCAGGCGGCCATCTACGGCCAGCAGCTCGGACCGTCTGCCCAGCATCTCCTCGGCACGACCCAGGTGGGGCAGGACGTCTTCTCCCAGCTCATCTGGGGGACGCGGTTGACCCTGGTAATCACCGTGGTCGTGAGCGTGGCCGCGACCATCATCTCCATTCTGATCGGGGTGACCGCGGCTTATGTCGGCGGGATGGTGGACCGCTCACTGTCGCTGCTGATCGACGTCTTCCTGGTCCTCCCCACGCTGCCGCTCCTGATCGTCCTCACTGCGTATCTGCCGAGCGGCGCCGTCACCATCACCGCGGTCATGATCGCCACCAGCTGGGCTTTCGCGGCCCGGCAGCTGAGGGCCCAGGGCCTGTCGCTGCGAACCCGCGACTTCCTCGAAGCGGCCCTGGTGCGCGGCGAGCGGCGCTCCTACATCATCGTCGTTGAGATCCTCCCCAACATGATCTCGTTGCTCGTGGCATCGTTCCTTGGCCTCGCCGTCTTCGTGGTGGGCTTCGCTGCGGGCCTGCAGTTCCTGGGGCTTGGCAACAGCACCGAGCTCACCTGGGGCACGATGCTCTACTACTCGCAGCAGAACGGCGCCCTGGAGAGCGGCAACGCCCTGTGGATGCTCGCGCCTGGTGCCGCCGTCGCCCTGCTGGGCACCGGCTTCGCCCTCCTGAACTACGCTTTCGACGAGATCGGCAATCCGGCGCTCAGGCCGGTGAGGAGGCGCCGTGTCAAGCCCACTGCTTGAGGTGAGCGACCTCTCGGTCGACTACGTCACCGAAACCGGAGACGTGCGGGCCGTCGACCGGGTCGACCTGAAGGTGCAACCCGGCGAGTTCCTGGGCATCGTCGGCGAGTCTGGCTGTGGGAAGTCCACCCTGCTCTTTGCCATTGCCCAGCTGCTCTCGCCGCCGGCGGAGATAGCCGGGGGCAACGTGGTCTTCAAGGGCCGGGACATGGTGCGCCTTACCGAGGATGAGCTGCGGCACATCCGCTGGCGAGACTACTCGGTGGTCATGCAGAGCGCCATGAACGCCCTCAATCCGATGAAGAGCATCGAGGCCCAGTTCCGCGACACACTCCAGGCCCATGCCAGGATGTCCGATCGGGCCATCCGCGAGCGATCAGCCGAGGTGCTCCATCTCGTTGGCATCGACGCCGTGCACCTCAAGAGCTACCCGCATCAACTGAGCGGCGGGATGCGACAGCGGGCCATGATCGCGATGGCCCTGCTCTTCACGCCCGAGCTGGTGATCATGGACGAGCCGACCTCGGCTCTCGACGTCGTGGCCCAGCGCTCGCTCATGAGCCAGATCAAGGAGCTCCAGAGGCGCCTGGGCTTCGCCGTGATCTTCGTGACCCACGACATGTCCCTGGTCCGCCACTACTCGGACCGGCTGATGGTGATGTACGCCGGACAGGTCGCCGAGCTGGGCGAAATCCGTGCCCTTTTTGGGAGTCCCCTCCATCCCTATACGAAGGGTCTTCTGGACGCCTTCCCGTCGATCCGCGGTCCGCGCCGACCTCTCACCGGGATCCCCGGCAGCCCGCCCGATCTCGCCCGGCCGCCATCGGGTTGCCGCTTCCATCCCCGCTGCCCGGTGGCGATGCTGCAATGCTCGACGCGGGTTCCAGACCTGTACGAAGTCGCGGGCACCCGGGTCCGCTGCCTCCTCCACGCCGATGCGCTGAAGGACGCCGTCTGAAATGTCGAGCCAGATGCAGAGCAGGAACGAGGCGGCGGCGCCGGTCGGCGAGCCGCTGCTGCGCACCGTCGGCCTGACCCGGCATTTCCGGCTCGGCGGGCTCTTCTCGAACCAGGTTCTGCATGCCGTCGACGACGTCAGCCTCACCATCGGGGAGCGAGAGCTCGTCTCCCTGGTGGGAGAGAGCGGCAGCGGCAAGAGCACGATCGCCCGGCTCCTGGCCATGTTGTACCGGCCGACGAGCGGCGAGATCAACTACCGGGGCCGTTCCGTCCACACCCTGCACTCCCGTCGGGATCTGCTCGACTACCGGAGCCAGGTGCAGATGGTCTTCCAGGATCCGTACAGCTCGATGAACCCGGTATTCCGCGTCTCCCACGGAGTCGTGCGCAACCTGAGGCTGCACCGGCCCGAGCTGGGCCGTTCCGAGCGCCTCCAGGAGGCGGAGCGGGTCTTCACCCTGGTCGGGCTGACCCCGGCGGCGGAGATGCTGCGGAAGTTCCCCTACGAGATGAGCGGTGGTCAGCGTCAGCGCGTCGGCTTCGCCCAGGCCGTTGCAGTGCGACCCAAGCTGATCCTGGCCGATGAGCCGGTCTCGATGCTGGACGTTTCGATCCGCGCCGGCATACTGAACTTGATGGCCGACCTGAGGGAGCGGGAGGGGGTTTCGATCCTCTACATCACCCATGACATCGCCAGCGCCCGTTATGTCGCCGACCGGATCGTCGTCATGTACGCCGGGTACATCGTCGAATCAGGCCCGACCGAGGCCGTGCTCGCCGACCCCAGGCATCCGTACACCCAGCTGCTGCTCTCGGCGGTGCCCGACCCACGGGAGCCGATCTCGGTCTCCGCGTCGCCGGCCGTGGGAGAGCCGCCAAAGGTCGTGAATCCCAGCGAGGGCTGCCGCTTCCGCGAGCGATGCCCCCTCGCCATCGACGAGTGCGGCCGCGTGACTCCCAGACTGCGAGTCCTGGCTCCGGCCCACACCGCCGCTTGCCACGTGGCCACGGCCGATGCCGCGGTGACCGACTCGGTTCGCTGAGGCATCGGGCCGCTCGCAACGGCCTGCCTCGTGCGCGGGCATCGAGCTTGCGTTGTGCGTGGCCATCAAGGCCGCGCACGCGTCACACCTGGACGATTGCGTCCTCCGTCAGCATCTCCCTCAGGCGCGCCGCGGCATCGGTCGGCGCATCGAGCAGGTCGAGGCCGAGCAACGCGGACCCCAGCACCGGCGGCGCGTCGAGCGGCCGGACCGTCGCCCGTGGCGCGACGGCATGGACGCCGGCCTCGACCCGCTCCAGCAGCCGCTCGTCGCGGCCCCGAAACATTCCGCCGCCGAGGGCGACGTGGACCGGCGCCAGCTGCAGCCCGAGACGCCGGATGGCAGAGCCGGCCATCGCGACGACCTCGTCGGCCAGCCGGTCGACGATCGCGGCAGCGACCGCGTCTCCGCCTCGCGAAGCCTCGAAGGCGACCGGGGCCAGCTCCCGGACGCGGCTCTCGGGGACCTGCCCGAGGTAGATCGCACGGGTCACGGCGTCGGGGGTGCGGAGCCCAAAGTGCGCCGGCACCAGGCGCTCGAGCGACGTGCGCGGTCCTCGCCCATCCCGGCCGCGGACCGCGGCGCCGAGCGCGGCCATGCCAACCGACCAGCCTCCACCCCAGTCGCCCGAGATGTCGCCGAGGGCCGCGAAATGAACGCTTCGTCCGTCCGGCGCCAGGCCGCTGCAGTTGATCCCCGCGCCGCAAACGACCGCGACGCCCCACCCGTCGGGTGACCCTGCGCGCAGCACGGCGATCGTGTCGTTCTTCACGGTGACCCTCGCCGCGAGTCGGGTCCGGGCGAGCCCCCGTCGCAGCAGTCGGAGGTCCTCCGGGAAATCGGCACCCGCCACGCAGAAGACGCCGGCGGCAGCCAGCGGTCGAGACGATGGGCCGAGACCGGCGAGGCGTGCGCCCGCCGAGGACAGCTGCTCGAGTTGGTCCATCGCGGCGTCCAGGCCGACGGCCTGGTGCGACGCCGACGGTCCGCGCACTGCGGCCAGCAGCCTGCCGTCGCGACCGACCAGGGCGAGGTCCGTCTTCGAGTTGCCGACGTCCACGGCGAGGACCGCGGCGGGAGCGGACGTCATGGCTCCGCGCCTTCCTGCGGGGCGGGGACCGGCTCGGCCGAACGGACGCGACCGCCGGTCGTCTCGAGGGAGTAGCGGGCCCGCTCTCCCGACACGACCGTCCTGCTGAACTCCACTGGCCCTTCGGCGGCGAACGCCGTCCCCTCGAGCCGCAGCGACGCGCGGGGCCGGGGCATGTCCAGGAGCCGGGCCTCCCGAGCGTCCGGGATGTATGCGGCGATCGTCTCCCGGGTCCAGGCGATCCGGCATCCGTACCGGCGCTCCAGCACCTCGTAAAGCGACGCGGCCGTGTAGTCCTCGTCGAGCAGGCCGGGGAACCGCCCGGCCGGCAGGTAGGCCTGCTCCAGGAGAAACGGCAGCCCGTTTGCGCCGCGCACCCGTTCCAGGTAGTGCATCGCCGCCCCGTCGGGCACGTGCAGCTCCGCCGCCACGGCAGGCGCGGCCGGCTCCGTCCGCGCCGTGACCACCACGGCGTAAGGGCGAAGGCCCAGCGGGCGCATCTCGTCCGTGAACCCGATCGGCGCCGCGAGGTCGCGAACGATCGGCGGCAGGGTAACGAACGTCCCCCGCCCCCGGGTGCGCTCGAGGCGGCCCTCGCGCACCAGCTCGTCGAGAGCGCGACGGACGGTGATGAGACTGCAGCCGTATTCGGCGGCGAGCTCGCGTTCGGTCGGCAGGCGTTCCCCCGGCCCCCACTCGCCCGAGTCGAGGGCGGCGCGCAGGTCCAGGTAAGCCTGGTGGTGGAGCGGGATCGGACCGGGCTTGAGGCGATCACGTGCCATGTTGCACATCATGATAACGTTATAGGCAATCTGCAAGTGATCCACAGGTTGAGGGCGAGGAGCAGGGTGACAACGAGATGGGCGTGAAGATCGCGGTGGTCGGCGCTGGATCGACCTACACACCCGAGCTGGTCGACGGGCTCGCGACGCGCGCGGACCGCCTGCCTGTGGACGAGCTCGCATTCCTGGACATCGACCGCCCGCGCCTGGACGTCGTCGCGGGCCTCGCCGGGCGCATGCTCCGTCGGCTTGGCTGGTCTGGCCGGCTGACATCGACGCTGGACCGTGACGCGGCGCTCGACGGCGCGGATTTCGTGGTGATCCAGCTGCGCGTCGGCGGACAGGCGGCCCGCCTGGTTGACGAGACGCTGCCGCTGCGGTTCGGCTGCATCGGCCAGGAGACGACGGGTCCCGGCGGGTTCGCGAAGGCGCTGCGCACCGTGCCGGTGGTGCTCGACATCGCCGAGGCCGCGGCGCGCCGGGCGGCAGACGGAGCCTGGATCCTCGACTTCACGAACCCCGTGGGAATCGTCACGCAGGCGCTGCTCGACGCCGGCTACCGGGCGGTCGGGCTGTGCAACGTGGCGATTACGCTGCAGCGCCGGATCGCGGCCCAGCGGGGCGTGGCGCCGGAACGGGTCGAGCTCGAACACGTCGGCCTGAACCACCTGAGCTGGGAGCGCGCGGTGCGCCTCGACGGTCGGGACATCCTGCCGGAGATGCTCGATGACGACGTCTCTGCGGCAACTCTCGCCGAGGAGCTGAGTCTTCCCGTCGACCTCCTGCGTACGATTCGCGCCCTCCCCTCCTACTACCTTCGCTACTACTACCAGACGTCCGAGGTGCTCGCCGAGGAGCGGGCAGGCCACACGCGCGCCACAGAGGTCATGGAGATCGAGCGCGGGCTCCTGGACCTGTATCGCGATCCCGCCCTGGACGTCAAGCCGGCGCTGCTGGAGGAGCGCGGCGGCGCCTTCTACAGCGAGGCGGCGGCACAGCTCATGGCATCGCTGCATGCCGGCACCGGCGACGTGCAGGTGGTGAACGTCAGGAATGCGGGCGCGCTCCCCGACCTGCCGGCCGACGACGTCGTCGAGGTGCCTGCGCGCATCGACCTGGACGGAGCGCATCCGCTACCGCTCCAATCGCTCGCCCCCGAGATGCGCGCGCTCGTCCAGCACGCGAAGGCGTACGAACGGCTGACGCTCGACGCCGCGATCTCGGGCGACCGCACGACCGCGCTGCGGGCGCTTCTGTCGAATCCGCTGGTCGCCGGGTGGGACGTCGCCGTGCCCCTGCTCGACGCGCTGCTCGACGCGAACCGCCCCCACCTGTCGCGCTTCTTCCCGGTTGGGGACTGAGGGAGCGCGGCGGCCGGCATCGAAAGCGTGGCGCGGCGCTGCTTGACGCGGCAGAAGTGGTTCTGGCGCGCGACGGCTAGAATGACCGGTGCCCCCGAGAACCCCGCCCTGGCGGCGATCTGCGATTCCGATGTCGAACAGTCAGGCAAGAGGTGCCAGCGTGCAAGAGATACCTGATGAACTCGCCTACCTGCTGCGCACGAAGGTGCTCGCGCACGTGTCCCTGACCGAAGCGGACGGGTCGCTCGTGACCCATGTCATGTGGGTGGACTACGACGGCGAGCACATCCTGACGAGCTCGCCGACCGAGTCGTACAAGAGCCGAGCCTTGCGCAAGCGCCCGAACGTCGCGGTCTCGCTGATGGACCCGGCGGACCCGTGGCGCCGCCTCTCGATCAGTGGACGCGTCACCGAGATCCGCGACGACGAGGGGCTGGCCTTCATCAACATGCTCTCCCAACGATACGTTGGGGCGCCCTATCCGCGGACGGCGCCGCGCGAGATCTTCGTCATCACGCCAGCCAAGGTCCGTGCGTTCCTGGGACGGGGCTGAGCTGCGGCGGCGTTCGGACCAATCGAAGACGGCACATCGCCGGGAGGCTTAGATGATGCGCTACGTGGAGGTCGGCGGCCTGCGGCTCTCGGTCATCGGCCTCGGGACCTGGCAGTTCGGGTCGCGTGAGTGGGCGTATGGCGCAACTTACGCGAGCGACACCGCTCCCGCCATTGTCCGACGGGCGATCGAGCTAGGGGTCACCCTCATCGACACCGCCGAGATTTACGGCTTCGGGCGCTCGGAGCGTATCGTGGGCGAGGCGATCCGCGGCCGGCGGGACGGGCTCGTCATCGCCTCGAAGCTCGTGCCGCTGCTGCCGCAGCCGTCGGTCGTCGGCTGGCAGGTGCGAGGGAGCCTGCGGCGTCTCGGAGTGGATGCGATCGACCTGTATCAGGTGCACTTCCCGAACCCGTTCGTCTCGCCCCGATCGACCATGGCACCCATGCGGCCACTTCTGGAGGATGGGCTCGTTCGCCACGTCGGCGTCAGCAACTACTCGCTCGGACG
>Ga0187885_10001472_pt1 | contig 25776 bp, 27 predicted proteins | sample June2016WEW_20_1_3_FD_132970 | JGI IMG/M metagenome (GOLD analysis project Ga0187885, IMG submission 132970) | Peatland microbial communities from SPRUCE experiment site at the Marcell Experimental Forest, Minnesota, USA - June2016WEW_20_100 | ecosystem: Environmental > Terrestrial > Soil >... | reverse complement strand
TCGGACCCGGCGCTGGTTCGGAAGGCTCTGCACCTCCTCCTGGACGCACGGCGGCCCTTGGTCCTCGCCGGGGCGGGGGTTCTGCGGGCGCGCAGCACGGACGCCCTCGTTCGATTTGCGAGCACGGCCCAGGTCCCGGTCGTCTCGTCCTGGCGACGGGGCGACGTCTTTCCCAACGACGATCCGCTCTACCTGGGCATGACGGGCTTCGGCTCGCCTGCCACGGTCAGGGCCAGGATCGAAGAGGCGGACGCGCTGCTGGTCCTGGGCTGCCGGCTGGGCGAGATCACGACGTACGGATACTCGGTTCCGGGCCCCGAAACGCGCTGGGCGCAGGTCGACCTGGAGCCACGCGGCGCCGCGGCGGCGCATCGCGCGGAGATCGTCATGGCCGCCGACGTGGCCGCGTTCCTGCGCGTCGCACAGCGGCTGCTGGGGCACGCGGCGCTAGAGTCGGCGAGCTTCGAGACCAGGCGCCTTGCGAACGCCGCGGATCGGGCCGCCTTCGAAGCGGCCTCCACCGTCGACGAGGAGCCGTGGGACGGTCCGGGCGTGCATCCCGGCCGCGTGGTGGCGACACTGGGACGAGTGCTGCCCCCCGAGGCAATCCTGGCGACCGACGCCGGCGACTTCGGGACGTGGTTGGCGCGAGGTTTTCGCTTCCGCCGGCCGGGCACCTTCCTGGGCCCCACTTCGGGCGCGATGGGTTACGGCCTGCCGGCCGCAATCGCGGCAGTGCTTGCCAGGCCGGGACGCCTGGGCATTGCGCTCGCGGGGGACGGGGGCTTCGCGATGACGATGGCCGAGCTGGAGACCGCGGTTCGCGAGCGAGCGCACGTGATCGCGATCGTCTTCGACAACTGCCGCTACGGCACCATCTGGCGGCACCAGGTGGAGCGCGGCGGCCCCGGCGGTCTCGCCACGCACCTGGGCCCGGTGGACTTCGCGGCGATCGCCGAGGCGTGCGGAGCGCTGGGACTCAAGGTCGACTCCGACGAGGATTTCGAGCCGGCGCTGCGCCAGGCCCTGGAGGCCGGACGCCCCGCCGTGCTGCACCTGGCCCTCGACGCGCGCTGGACCACTCCCGACGCGGGCAGGGTCAAGGTAGACCGCGAGGTGCAGGCATCCGGGCTCGGGGCCGACGTCGGTCCGAGCGAGGCATTGCCCGAGGTGGATTTCGCGGAGGCGTCCGCCGCGGTCGAGATGGCGCCGGAGGTCGAGGCCATCCCAGAGGTCCAGATAGCGCCGGAGGTCGAGACGGCGCCGGAGGTCGAGACGGCGCCGGAGGTCGACACCGTGGTTGTCGCGGCCGAGGCTCTCACCGAGGATCCCCCGGCGACCGAACGCTAGCCGGACCTGGCCTCCGTTCGACGCCTACTCGACGCTTCTCAGGATGAGGCGTGCGTCCTTCGCTGCTCCAGGACCTGGGCCGTGCGCCGCTCGTGGAGGCCCATCTCCAGGCCGACCGGGTATACGTGAGGATTCAGAAGCCTCCTGATCGCCGGATGGAGGGCCTCAACCTGGGACCGCGCCCGGGCGCGCACGTCATCGAGCGCGGGCGCGGGTGCAACGCGACGCCCGTTGCGGAGGGCGGGGAGGACCAGCTCTTCGGGCGTCCAGGCCGGATCGATCGTTCGCATGTGCAGCACGTCGGTGGGATCGACGATTTCCCCGCCCGTGTCCGCCGGCGGCATCGATTCGTCGTAGATCATGTCGGCGCGGAAGCGGCCACCCGAGTCGCGGAAGCGTCGCACGCCCAGGATCCCGGGCGTAGAGATCTTCGCCGTCTGTTCGGACAGCTTGACGGGGAAACGCCATGAGCCGTCGAGCTCGCTAACGGCGGTCAGCTTGTATACGGCGCCCAAAGCGGGCTGGTCGAAGGCAGTGTCCAGCTTCGTCCCCACGCCCCAGATGTCTATGCGAGCGCCCTGCTCGCGCAGCGACTCGATGGTGTGCTCGTCCAGGTCATTTGAGGCGACGATCTTCGTCTCGGCGAAGCCGGCGTCATCGAGCAGGCGCCGGGCCTCGATCGAGAGGTAGGCCAGGTCGCCGGAGTCGAGGCGGATGGCGTCCAGAGTCCGACCGCGGGCACGCAGTCGCCGGCCCGTCTCGATTGCATGAGCCACGCCCGTGAGCGAGTCGTACGTATCCACGAGGAGCGTGATGTTGTCCGGCTGGGCGTCGGCGTAGGCATCGAAGGCCGTCTGCTCGTCGGCAAAGACCTGGACCCACGAGTGAGCATGCGTACCTCGCACCGGTATGCCGTGGAGACGTCCCGCCATCACGTTCGATGTGGCAAATACGCCGCCGATGTACGCGGCGCGCGCGGCCGAGAGGGCACCGTCGGGACCCTGGGCGCGTCGCAGCCCGAACTCCAGGATGGAGCCGCCGCCAGCGGCCTCCACGACGCGCGCCGCCTTGGTGGCCACGAGTGTCTGGAAGCCGATGACCGTGAGCAGCACGCTCTCCACGAGCTGGGCCTGGAGAAGCGGCCCGCTGACCCGCACCAGCGGCTCGTTGGCGAACACGACCGTGCCCTCGGCGATCGCGTCGACGTCGCAGGCAAAGCGAAACGAGGCCAGCAGGCGCAGGAACTCGCGCCGGAAGAGCGGCTTGCCCGTGGCGCCGCACAGGCTGCGCAGGTAATCGATATCCGTCGTCTCGAATCGGAGCTGCTCCAGGATTTCCAGGGCATCGTCCAGCCCGGCCGCAACCGCGTAGCCCCCTCCGAAGGGCAGGCCGCGGAAGCTCAGGGCGAAGACGGCGCGACGGTCGGCCAGCCCTGTCGCCAGGTAGCCGGAACCCATCGTCAGCTCGTAGAGATCGGTCAGGGTGGCAAAGCTGGGCCGATACAGTTCTCGGATCGCGGACATCTGCGCTCGTTCCCCGGCTGCGGTGATTCCTCTCAACGGTACCCGGTTTCACGCGATCCGGACGTGGCGCCGAGCGCCATTGTCTGCGGGCAGGGGCTCCGAAACGCCCCGATGGCCCGCCAGGCAGGCGATGTCGCCTCCCGTATCATGGCCGCCATGGGCGTTGAGCGCGACGAAGGCGAGGCGATCGACGGCTCGCAGACTCATCCGGCGGGCTTCTGCCAGGGCGCCGGACTGATGGTGGTCCATGGCAACGCGGCCTTCAGGTCCGTGTTCGGGGCGGACTCCATCGGCCTGCCGGCCCGTGAGGGGATGCTGGGACTGTCCCGAACAGGGTTCACTCTTATGGACGCGGTGATGCGGCAGGGCCGGCCCCTGGCGCGCTGGGTTCGCCTGTCGGGAGAGACGTGGCGCATGACGGCCGCACCGCGCATAGACGCCGACAGCGGCGAGGTCTACGGCGTCGCCTTCCACCTGCGGCCTCGCGACCCCCAGCCGCCCGAAGCCAGCAGCTGAACGACGGCTCTACGGGCGGGCGTGCGGGCGCCGCTTTCAGGCCTCGGCGGCGCTCTTGTCGGCGAAGCCGCCGACGAACTCGACGAAGCGGTAGACGTCCGCGAAAGTCGTGACGATCCCGAGAGAGACTCGTACGGCGCCGGTGCTCTTGTCATCGATGCAGCGCCGGAACTCATCGACAGCCAGGCGGTCGGGCGCGCGGACGAAGCAGGAGGAGAGCTCCGCCGCGGACAGGCCCAGCGCCACCTCGCCGCCGCCGGGGTTGCAGAAGCAGCCAGTGCGCAGCGAGATGCCCGCCTGGTTGGCTCGTTGCTCCACGATCCGATGGTCGATGAAGTGTCCGTTCGCGTCGTACAGGTTCAGCGCGATCGTCCCACCGCGATCGGTGGCCTCGATCGGCCCATAGACGCGCACGATGGGCTTGCCGTCGCTGTGGCAGAGCGTCGAAAGCGCGCCCAGTAGCCATTCGGTCAGGCAGTGAACGCGAGTGTGGATTAGGTCCAGGCCCAGACGGTCGATGTGGCGCAGGCCGATCTCGACGGCCGGCAGCGAGAGGTAGTCGAGCGTGCCGTCCTCGAACGCGGCCGCGCCCTCGGCCATGAAGTAACGGTCGCCCTGGACCGACGCGACGGTGATCGTTCCGCCGGCGAACCAGGGCCGGTGGAGCTTGCGAAGCGCCGCCTTGCGGGCGATCAGGACGCCCACGCCGGTCGGGTAGCCGAAGATCTTGTAGAACGAGATCGTCACGAAGTCGGGATGCCAGCGGCTCAGGTCCAGCCGATTCGTCGGCACGAACGCCGCGGCGTCGAGCAGCACATCCCAGCCCCGCTCCTGCGCCCGGGCGATCCATTCGAGCGAATGCTGTACGCCCGAGAAGTTCGACTGCGCCGGGTAGGCGAGCAGGTTGGGAGCTCCCGGTCCGGCCTCGCCCAGAAGGGCAGCCAGTCGTTCGTCGTCGATCCGCATGTCCGGCGGGATAACCGGCGCGTAGGTCACCCGCGCGCCCCTGGCGCGGGCGAACTCGCGAATGCCGTTGACCGAGTTGTGGTTGTCGAAGGTCAGCAGATAGCGTCCGTCGGGTGAGAAGGGGTAGGCCTCGCCTACCAGGCGCAGAGCGCCGCTGGCGTTCTGCGTGAAGCACGCGACGTACTCGTCGGGCGACGCGTTGAAGTGCTCGAGGACGTATGCCCGGGCGCGCTCTACCCACTGCGTCATGACCAGCGACGCGGGGTTGGTCGAGTGCGGGTTGCCGAAGACGCCGCTCATCAGCAGGTCGGCATGGGCTCGGACCTGCGAGTCGCCGTACACGCCGCCGGCGGTGTAGTCCAGGAAGACGTGGCCGTCGCGGTCCAGGCGCGCATAGTCCGTCGCCCGCAACTCGTCGAGAGCGTGGGTCGCCTCGAACTCGGGATGGGCCTGCCGGAACCCGGCCTGTGAATCGGCCAGAGGGAGCAGGCGACTGGGCTGCATTTCAGTGTGAGCTTGGCGCTCCCGCAGGCCAGCGTCAAACGGCCGAGGGTTCGGACGGTGCGGCGAGTCCGAACCTGCGTCCGCGATAAGCTTCGCCCGGGAAGTCGACGGTCAGATCGTCCGCTGCGGAGAGATTCGATGTTCGCCCACCTGCCCACACCCCTGGAGCGCGCCGATCGCCTCGGGGCGGCGCTCGGCCTGGAACCCGGCCGCCTCTGGGTCAAACGCGACGACTGCACCGGCCTGGCGACCGGCGGGAACAAGGCGCGCAAGCTCGAGCTCCTGGTCGCCGAAGCCCTTGCCCGTGGCTGCGACGTTCTCGTCACCGCCGGCGGACCGCAGAGCAACCACGCCCGCCAGACGGCCGCAGCCGCGGCCCGCACGGGAATGGGCTGCGTCCTGGTGTTCAACAGCAATCCACCGAGCCGGACCGAATCCAACCAGCTTCTCGACGTGATCTTCGGCGCCGAGCGCCGCTTCCTTGGACCGATCGCGATGGACGATCTCAATGCGGCCGTCGAGAGCATCGCGGCCGAGCTGCGGGCCGAGGGCCGTTAGCCATACGCGATCCCGGTCGGCGGCTCGTCGCCGCTGGGCGCAAGCGCGTACGTCACGGCCGCCGAGGAGATCCTGGCCGACCTCGGTCACGACGACGTCGAGGTGATCACCGCAACCGGCAGCGGCGGAACTCAGTCCGGCCTGGCGGCGCGGCTGGGCCACGAGCGAGTTCTCGGGGTGGACGTGGGCGCCGTGGCGGATCCCATCGCCACGGTTCGCCGCCTGACGATCGAGGTGGCCGCTCTGTGCGGCCTTCTTGCGCCCACTGGCGAGCCTCGAATCGCCCGAGATCAAATCGGCGCTGGTTATGGCGCCGCCACACGTGCATGCCTGGACGCCATCCGCCTCGCCGCGCGCACAGAGGGCCTGGTGCTCGATCCCGTCTACTCGGGCAAGGCGATGGCCGGCCTGATGGCCCTGCCTCGGTCGGAGCTGAATGCCAGGGCTGTCGTCTTCCTGGCCACAGGCGGCGTTCCCGCTCTGTTCGAGTCCGGCTACGAGGAATGGCTGACTGGAGCCGAACAACGCGGAGCTGGCGACTGATCGAATTGGTCCTCCCGCGCCGGCTTCCGTGTCGACGGGACAGGCGTCGACGATGAGCGCAGAATGGTCGCCCAGTCGGCGGAGCTGCCGGGCATCCCAGACGAGGACCAGATGACGAAGAGATCTAGACACGAACGCGAGCAGCGAGCGGCGGAGAATGTGCGCGTCAAGCAGATCACTGCCGACTGGGAGCGCGCCGTTCCGCCTGAGCGCGCGGCATCCTTCGCGCTTGAGGTAGAGGCGGCCCGCGCCCGTGGGCCGCTGCCGGCTCGGCCGGACATGGCCCCCGGGACGGCTCCGAATCCGCCTCGTCCCGGCAACGAGCCTCGCCCGCCGAAGAAGGAAGAGACGCGCCACTCGCGCTACTAGGCGGCTTCAGGGCAGCCGCGCGTCTGTCGCCTCGTCCGCGTTGTGCGCGGCCAAGGGCCTGTAGGGGCGAACCCTAAGGGAAACGGCCCGGCCGTCCGAAGGCTCGAACATGGACAGCCTTCTTGCGGTCGGCTCGTCCCTGCCCCCCGTGCAAGGACGCTCGCTCGCGAGCCGCGACGCCGAATCGGCCCCGTTCATCCGGATCAGTCCGCCGGCTGAGCCGAACCCGACAGCGCCGCTGGACTCCGTGCAACGCGGAGATCCGGCTGACGATCAGCAGCGGATGATGCACTTTCTCAGTCACATCGATGCCGAGTGCTTCATCTCCCTGCTCCAGATCCTGGATCCCATGCCGGACGACTCCCGGGCCCAGGCCGAGTACAAGCGCCACAATCGGCAGCTTCGCGACGCCCTCGAAGTCCCGTTGCCGCCTCAGAACCCCCAGCCTGTCGGCCTGCCGACGGACTGAGATCCGCGTACAGACGCGGCACCAGCAGCCGGGACCAGAAGGCGGGTTGCTCTACGGGCGCACGGTCTCCGTCCCGCATCGCCCGCCGCTGGCCGGCTGCGCCGCTCGTGGTGGCAATCCCCGAGTAAGTCAGCGATAACCGCCGTCGTCACGATGGGCATGCTGCCCACCGGGGCGGCCTGAGCGTGCTAGTATGCACGTATGAAACGCACAACGTTGAGCCTACCAGACGATCTGGCCGCGGCGCTCGAGCGCGAGGCCGCGCGCCGGCGGGTATCCGTCTCGCAAGTAGCCCGAGAGGCGATCGAGGCGAAGCTCGGCAAGGGCAGTGGGGCTGTCCGCCAGCTGCCGTTTGCCGCCCTGGGCCGCAGCGGGCATACCACCACGGCCCGGGACATGGAGCAGATCCTCGCCGACGAGTGGTCGCGTGATAGCGATCGTTGACTCAGGCCCGCTCTACGCGGTCGTTGACTCGGACGACGTCGACCACGCCCGCTGCCTGGACGTGCTCCAGCGTTCCGACATCGATATCGTCGTTCCCGCTCTCGTCATCGCCGAGGTCGCCTATCTCGTGGCTCGGCGCCTGGGCCCTTCAATCGAAGCCGCCTTCCTCCGCGGGCTGACTTCGCTGGAGGTCGAGGCTCCGACCATCGAGGATTGGCCGGCGATCGCGGACCTGGTCGAGCGTTATGGCGACTTCCCGCTCGGCGCCACCGACGCCTCGGTCGCCGTCCTTGCCGACCGCCTCGACACCGATCTCATCGTCACCCTGGACCGGCGCCACTTCTCGGCGCTCAAGTCCCCCGCGGGCCGGTCGTTTCGTCTCCTGCCGGAGTAGCACGGCGGCCGGCCCCTGCCCAACACGTCCAGAAAGCCTCAGCTCCTCTGCCGTGTAGCGGCCGCTTCCCGCGCTTGGACGGTGCCACCGTCGAAGTCGCTCGCGCACTCCACCTGGTACTTCACGTCCGAGCGCGACCAGTCGAGCGGCCCGGTGAAGAGGTCCTCGATGATGTTCTCGGCCACCTTCTCGGCGGCGCGCCCGAGCCGATCCGCTTGCACAAGCCGCTGCTGCCGCTTCGCGGCGAACTCGGGCCAGGACGCCTGAAGCCGCGCGCTGAGTCGACGATGGGTTGCCAGCTGCTCGACCGACGTGGTCATGCGCTCCCTCTCCGACGGACCGTCGGCCTCAGGGTAGGGGAGTCGTCGAGTCGGACTGCGCCATGGCGACGGCGTCAGGGAAGGATGTTCACCAGGCAGGTCGGGCCGCCGTCGGCGAGCGCGAACTCGTCCAGCTCTAGCTCGTGAACTGGCATCCCGATTTCATGCATGAGCCGGGCGGCGGTCGGGTTTCCCGAGCCCAGGAACGCGTGCCCGCCGAGCGCGAGGACGTTGGCCCCCTGTAGTTCGTCGTCGGGCAGCAGCAGGCGGCGGATCTCGCCGGCCGGTGCGACGTCAGTGCCAGCCGCGTCTAGCGAGGCGAAGCCGGCCGCAGTACCAATGAGCGTGTCCGGCTCCACGGCGGTGACGGCCGTGGCGAGGTGGAGGCGATCCGCCACGGGGCAGAGGAACGGCCGGTATCCGAGCGATCGGGCGGCGTCGGCGAGCACACACGCGCCGAGTTCGTTGGTCCGGCCGCTCAGCCCGATCGCAAGGCGGTCGCCATAGACGACCACGTCGCCGCCCTCGAGCGTCCCCGGATCCTCGACCCGTGCGACCTGCGTTTCCGCCGCAAGGCAGGAAAGGGCCGCGCAGAGAACGGAATCGACCTCGAGGCGCCGGGACGCGATTGCGGGCCGCGCCACCACGACTACGGGCGGTCGATCGGGCAGGATTGGCGCGAGCGCGACGAGCGAGTCCGAGACGAACGTTGCGTCGGGGAGATCCGGCTCCTCAGGAAGACGCACCAGCTGCAGGCCGGCGTCCTCGAGCGCCGCGCAGAACGCCGCGTGTTGCGCTCGCGCCCGCGAGACGTCGATCCGGTGGCTGTCCGGGTGCGTGGAGATCGCGTCGCGGAATGCGGCGCCTGGCGGCCGAACGATGACAAGCATTCGCGAATCGTACCGGGTTGGGGGGCTTTGGAGGACCGAACAGACGTGGCGACGCTCTCGCGGGCCTGGAGGCGCTCAACTGCCCGGCCCATCAGCGCTAGCCGGGGCCTCTTGCCTGCCACAGCCAACACGGGTAGGCTTACGAGGTGCAGCGCCTCCGACTCCTCCGACAGATTGCACGTGCGGCTGCCGATAGGGGAGTCGAGTGGGAGTTGGTTCGCCAGGGCGCCAGGCACGAACTGTGGCGGTGCGGCCACCTTCAGGTGACCGTGCCAAGGCATCGGGAAATCAACGAGGTGACCGCGGAGTCCATTCGTAAGTCGCTCGAGTCCGAGCTCGGTGAAGGTTAGTGGCGGCAATGAAGACCCAATATCGTGTGACGGCGACAAGGACCGGTCGATGGTGGGCGATCGAGGTTCCCGAGCTGCCTGGCGTGCATTCGCAGGCGCGCCGACTGGACCAGGTCGAGTCGATGGCCAGGGAGGCGATCGCTTTGCTCCTTGGAGTGGGGGAGGACGCCTTCGATCTCACGGTCGAACCCAACCTGCCGTCGCTCGGCTCCCTGAAGGACTCGATTGAGGAAGCGCTTGCAGCCCGAGAAGCGGCCGAACGCGCTCAGTCGAAGGCCTCTGCCGCTATTCGACATGCCGTCCGAGAGATCCGCGACTCAGGCTATACGTCGCGCGACACAGGGATGCTTCTAGGCATGAGCAACCAGCGTGTTAGCCAGCTCGAGCGGGACGGCTGAGCGCATTCTCGACGCCGACACCCGTCACGTCATCGAGAAGTTCGACTTCGACGCTCAAATCGGCCACCTCGACCGCGCCAAGACCCCTACCTCGTCCTCTCCAAGATGACCGAAGTGGAGCTCCAGACCGACAAGGTCAGCAACGTGGAGATGGGCTACCTCTACGAGCCCAACACTTGTGAAGGCGGTAGCGCGGTGGGTGGAGTTTCGAACTGAGGTTCTCGATCAGGGACGCATTCAGGACTGTCTTCACTGCAGCATTCTATCCGCCGGCGACTGGCGCAGCGTGCGTAGCAAATACGGCAACGGACATAACCTCTCTTATCGGAAGTGCCGATCAGCCTCAGGAGCACCCTCAGGGCCCTGTCTATGCGGGGCTACCCGCCGCCATGGGCGGCCGTCTCATTGGTAGCCAAACGGCCCGCCGACGACGAATCGCATCGGCGGGCCGCGGGTGACGGACGGAGGCTGCAACGAGAACGCCCGAAGGAACCTCGAACCCGCATCGTTCGGCCGATCCGAGAATCGGTCGAGTCGTTCGGCATTTCGTGGCCCCTCCGGGCAAGATTGAATCTAACTTCCCTGGGGTGCGGCGCCAACTGGCTTATCCACGGGCCGCGAAGATCGCCGGAGCTCTGCTTGATCGTGTCCACCCGCCGTGCACAAATGTGGGCGCGCCGGTGTTGTCTACCGAAGACCGTTAGAACGGGCGTTCGGGTAGGGTCAGGCGGCTTCCGGGCCCCGGCTCGCCGGGGCGCCCGTCGGGCCCGGAGGTGGCTAGAGTCGTGGAAGTTCATCCGCCTCGGCCGGGAGCGCGTGGCGGCGGCGGTGCAGGGTCGTGATTCGCAGGCTGAGCACCAAGAGGAAGGCCTCCAAGAAGATGGCCATGCTCATCTTGGACTGGCCCACGCGCCGCTCTTCGAAGCTGATCGGGGTCTCGACTATCCGTGCTCCGGCCAGGCGGGCCCGGAAGGTCGTCTCGATCTGGAAGGCATAGCCACCCGCGTGGAGTCGATCCAGGTCGATCGCCCGGAGCGTTGAGCCGCGGAAGGCCTTGAAGCCCCCGGTGAGGTCGCGGTATGGCATCAGCAGCACGGCGCCGGCAAAGAGGCTGCCGCCCCGGCTGATCAGGCGTCGAAGGATGCTCCAACGCGGGATCTGACCGCCCCGGACGTAGCGGGACCCGAGGACCAGGTCGGCGCGATTGGTCGCGATTGGCTCGAGCAGGGAAGGCAGAAATCGCACCGGGTGGCTGAAATCGGCGTCGACCTGAACGACGACGTCCGCACCTCGAGCGAGGACGTCGCGGAAGGCGGCCACGTAGGCGCGCCCCAGTCCCTGTTTGCTAAGGCGGTGGAGTACGGCGATCTGGGGGCGCTGACGGGCCAGCTCGTCGGCGAGTTCACCAGTTCCGTCCGGGGAGCCGTCGTCGACGACGAGGATGTTCGCCTGCGGCACCTTCGCGAGGATCGCGTCCGTTATGGGACCGATGTTGTCGCGCTCGTTGTAGGTCGGAATGACGATCCAGATCCGAGGGCTGCCAGGCGCGGCGAGCGAGTGGGGCGACGGAGCGGCGGGCGGCATCGACTTCCTGACTGCGAAGGGGTCGCGGCCGAGGATACCCTCTCTCTCCCTTGGTCTGCTGGTCGGGCGAACGGTGGCGCCGTTGCAGGCACCCGTCTCCGGGCCGGCGGTCGCCGGGCGCAAAGAAACGCCCGGAGGAACCGTCTCGATCGGACTGCGGCTTCGCGTGTACCGACCGCTTCGACCACCGCGTGCAAGAGGTCCGAAGACTTCTCGCTCGATCGGCGGCCTGCGCTCCGGCCACTGCCGGAACCGCCACCGGCCCCTCTACATTTCTCCTTCCGCGGCTGCGATCTGCGATCCTGCCCAAGAACCCTTGCGAGTCCCTGGTCCTTCACACAAACCGATCACCGTTTCCGTCGAAACCGCTGAGTCGGTGTCGATCTCGCTGGCCCCTCCGGGCAAGACAGACAATACGTCCGGACCCGCCCGCGGAGAAGTGGCTTATCCACCAGTTTGGGCCGCGGACAACGTAGTTTTCAGACTTGTCCACTACCCGCCAACACGGGTGACTGGCCGCGCGCGCCGGATGTGAACGATTGTGAACAGGTGTTCTAGTATCTCCCCCACCCCGCCGACTCACCGCGCTGCCGCCGCGCACTGGATCCGGACCGGCGCCGCGCCTCAGGAATCGGCCGCGCTTACTTCGCCGTTGCGCAGCGACTCGCGGTGTCGGGCGGCCACGGCTTCCAGCTCGCCGGCCAGCGCCGGACTGACGCGGCCCCTGACGCGCACGTCGGAGGGGCGATAGTCGAGCTCTACGGTGCCGCGCTCCCGGACGCGGGCGATCAGCTCGCCGGCCCGATACGGGATCGCCACGTCTACGTCCACCCAAAGCGAGGCCAGCAGCGCGGACAGTTCCGCTCTCAACGTCTCGAGGCCGTATCCGGTCACGGCGGAGATCAGGACGGCGCCGGAGATGGCCGGCGCGGGTGTGTCGCCGTTGCGAGCGGCCGCTTCGATCAGGTCCGCTTTGTTGAACGCGACCAGGCGCGGCTTGTCGCCGGCGCCCAGCTCTTCGAGCACGGTCTGGACCGTGGCCCGGTGCTCGGCGAAGTGGCGGTCCGAGGCATCGACGATCTCGAGCAGGACGTCGGCGCGCGTGACCTCCTCCAGCGTGGCGCGGAAGGCGTCGACGAGCTGGTGGGGCAGCTTGTGGATGAAGCCCACCGTGTCGGTGACGATCGCCGTCTGGCCTTCGCCCAGCTTGACCTGGCGAGACGTGGGATCGACCGTGGCGAAGAGCCGGTCCTCGGCTCGCACGACCTCCTGTCCGACCAGGGCGTTGAGCAGGGTTGATTTGCCGGCGTTGGTGTAGCCGACGATGGCGACCGTGGGGATCAGCCGTCGGTCGCGCGCTCGGGTGGCGGTGCGGCGCTGTTCGGCCACCTGCTCGACGCGCTCCTTGAGCTTCTTGATGCGCTCGCGGACCAGGCGCCGGTCCGTCTCCAGCTGGGACTCGCCGGGGCCTCGGGTGCCGATGCCGCCGCCGGTGCGCGACAGGTGCGTCCACATCCGGGTGAGGCGTGGGAGCTGGTATTCGAGCTGAGCCAGCTCCACCTGGAGGCGGCCTTCGTGCGTCTGGGCGTGCAGGGCGAAGATGTCGAGGATGAGGCGCGAGCGATCGATCACCTTGGCCTTGACGGCTTCTTCGAGCGCACGCTGCTGGGCCGGCGAGAGCTCGTCGTCCGCGACGAGGACGGTGTAGGCGGTTTCCGACTTGGCCGCGACCAGCTCGTCGACCTTGCCCTTGCCGACGTAGAAGTTGGGGTCGACATGGCGGCGGTTCTGCCACTCCGCCCCGACGACTTCGGCGCCCGCGGTGTCGGCCAGGCTGGCCAGCTCCATGATCGACTCTTCCGCGGTCCAGCCCGGATCGTCCCCGGTGTCGACGGCGACCAGGAAGGCACGCTCCACCGGCGCAGTGAGATCGATCAGGTCTCTGGTCATACCGGCGCAGGATACTCGAACGGTGGAGAGGGAAGGCCAGGCTCGCCCAGGTAGCGCGCTATCTCGTCTCCGGCGGCGCTCGTCGGCAGGGCGCCGGTCGCGTCCAGCCAGTGGATATCCGGCTCGCGGCGGAACCAGGTGGCCTGGCGGCGGGCGAACAGCACATTACGGCGAGCATCCTGGGCGATGGCCTCTTCACGGCTGAGGCGGCCGCCGATGAGCGCCAGGCACTCGGCGTAACCGATGCCGGAGAAGCTGGGCAGGGCCGGGTCGAAGCGGGCAGCCAGGGCGCGCGTCTCTTCGACCAGGCCGGCATCGAACTGGGCACTGGCCCTGGCGTGGATACGTTCTCTGAGCAGCGCCTGGGGCACCGCCAATCCGAGCCACAGGACCGCCCGCCCGTAGCCCCGCGGTTCGGGGAGCGGCGCGTCTCCGCGGAGGCGGGCGATCTCCAGGGCTCTCACCACCCGGCGCGGGTTTGCCAGGTCGACCTGGGCGGCGCGCGACGGGGCGCGCTCGCGCAACTCACCCACGAGCGCCGGCAATCCCTCGGCAGCGAGCCGCGCCTCCACGGACGCGCGCACGGCGGCGTCCCACGGCAGGTCGTCGACCGCGAGACCGCGGGCCACGGAGCGGAGGTAGAGTCCCGTACCGCCGACGAGCAGCGCGACCGCGCCGCGCTCGGCGATGCCGGCCAGGGCCGCCGTCGCGTGGCGAACGTAGTCGGCCACGCTGAACGGCTGGTCCGGATCGACGAGGTCGAGGCAGTGGTGCGGCACGCGGGCACGCTCCGCCGCGGTGGCCTTGGCCGTGCCGATGTCCATGCCGCGGTACACCTGGCGCGAATCGGCGGAGACGATCTCGACCGCGATGCCGCGGGCCCGGAGCTCATCGACCAGAGCCAGCGAGAGAGCGGTCTTGCCGCTGGCCGTGGGCCCGGCCAGGACGACGAGGGGCGGCCGGGCGGCTGGAGCGGCCACCTCAGGCTCGCGGCACGTCGCCGCGCCCGACCGCGACGCCCCGGCGGCCGTCCAGAGCAGGCCCGTCCAGGACGCACTCATCCGGGACACGCCCGCGAAGGGCGAACGGCCCCGCGAACTCGATCCGCACGGTCACGAACTGGCCGACGAGCGCAGGATCGCCGGAGATGTGGACCAGCTTGTTGTGCCGGGTGCGTCCAGCCAGGGTCACGCTCCCCTCCCCCGCGGCGCCGTACAGGCGGCGCACCTGGAGGGCGGGATCGTCTGCCGGGGCTTTCTCATCGACTTCGCTGCGCTTGCACGGTGTGATCCGCTCCACGAGCACCTCGACCTCACGCCCGAGCCACCGGCGATTCAGTTCCACGCCGATGCTTTCCTGGCTCGCGAGCAGCGAATTGAGACGGCGCCGCTTCACCGCCCCGGGCACGTCGTCGGCCATCCGCAACGCCGGTGTCCCGGGCCGAGGCGAGTAGGCCGCGGCGAAGACCGTGTCGAACCGGAGCTCCTCCAGGATGCCCAGCGTGGCCTGGAACTGCGCCTCCGTCTCGCCGCAGAAGCCAACGATGACGTCCGTGGAGATCGCGATCCCGGGGACGGCGCCGCGTATCCGCGCCAGCCGCGCCCGGAAGTGCTCGACCGTGTACTGGCGCCCCATGCGCGCGAGCATCTCGTCGTCGCCGGACTGGATCGGCAGATGCAGGTGCTCGCACACGCTGGGGCATTCGGCCATGGCTTCGATGAGCCGGTCCGAGAGGTCCCACGGGTGGGAAGTGATGAAGCGCAGGCGCGGAATCGCGGGCCGCCCGTCGGAGCCTCGCACCGAATCGATCGTGCGCAGCAGCTCGGCCAGGTCGGGCCGCCCCTTCAGGTCCAGCCTGCGCCCGCTCGATCGTTCGGTGCGGATGTGGCCAAAGCGTTCCTCTGCCGGAAGATCGTGGCCGTAGCTGTTCACGTTCTGGCCCAGCAGCGTCAGCTCGCGCGCTCCTGCCGCGGCGACTGACCGCGCCTCGGCGACGATCTCGTCGAAGGGCCGGCTGCGCTCGGGCCCGCGTGAGAACGGAACTATGCAGTACGTGCACGTCTTGTCGCAGCCGTAGACGATGGGCAGCCAGGCGGAGATGGTCGAAGAGCGGGCAACCCGGCCTTCCGCCAGGGCCGTCGCGCGATTGGCGGCCAGGTGGTCCGCGGCGCTCACCCGCCGGCCGCCGACCACGGTCGTCGCCGCGGTCGCGGCCGTTCGCAGGCCAATGGGAGCCTGGGCGGAAACGAGCCCCAGGCGCAGCGCCAGCTCCGGCTCCTCGTCCGGTCGCAGGAACGTGTCCACCGCCGGGAAGCGCCGGGCCAGGCCGGACCGTTCCGACTCGCGCACGGCGCATCCGGTGAGCACGACGCGGAGGCCCGGCTTCGCCCTCTTTTGCTCGGCCAGCAGACCCTGCCGGCCGATGACCCTGGCCTCGGCGTGTTCGCGCACGGCGCAGGTGTTGATCACGATCAGATCCGCCCGCTCCATCGACGGCGCTCGCTCGCACCCGACCGCGAGCAGCTGGCCGGCCATCTCTTCGGAGTCGCTCTGGTTCATCTGGCAGCCGAGCGTCCAGACGAAGAAGCTGGGCATCTCGTGCGCGCCCGGCCGAAACTCGACTACGGCCGGATCCACGGCGGGCGGCAGGGCCCGACGCGCGACTTCGACTTCACTGGGCGGAAGTGGCGCGAAAGCCGCAGTCGACCGCGCCGTCATGAATGCGAATCCTCGGTGCGGATTGCCACGCGATGGCGGCCGAGGAGAGCGAAGAGGTTCGTGGCGTCCTCGTCGGGTACGTACAACGTCGCGTGCGCCTCAGCATACGTCTCCCCGTCACCGTGGTAGTCGCTGCCGCCGGTCTGCACCAGGCGAGTCTCGCGGGCCACCTCGGCCAGGTCGGCGACGGTATCCTGATCGAAGTGCCGGTAGTGGACCTCCAGCCCTCCGAGGCCGGCGCCGGCGAGCTCCTCCACGAGATCCTGGCGGTCCCAGGCGTCGGCGAAATGAGCCAGTGCGGGCAATCCGCCGACGGCCCTGATGGCGGAGATAGCTTCCATCGGGCCGAGGCCCTCGCGTGGCACATACGCCGGCCTGCCATGCGCCAGCAGCCGCTGCATGGCGTCGTCGACGCTGGAGGCGTAGCGGGCCGCGACCAGGCAGCGGGCGATCTGGGGTCGGCCGAGCGCGGCCCCGGTGGCCGCACCCTGCCCTGCCAGCAGCTCATCGACCTGGGCGTACATCGGGTACCCGAGCTGGCCCAACCGGTCGACGATCCGATTGAAGCGCGTGAGCCGGAAGCTGCGCTGCCTCTGCAGCGTGGCCTCGAAGGCGTCATCCGCAAGGTCCACTCCCAGACCCAGGATGTGGAGCTCCCCTTCCCAGAGGTGTGGAATCCCGGTGGCCACGCTGTTGATCTCCACCGCCGGCAGCAACTCCAGCGGCAGGGGCGGGTGGCCGGGGGCGCACAGCTCCCGGGCGCCGGCCAGAGTGTCGTGGTCGGCGAGGGCGAGCACCTGGACCCCGACCGCAGCGGCGGCTGTGACAAGCTCGAGCGGCTCGAGGACGCCGTCCGATCGCCGGCTGTGAGTGTGCAGGTCGACGCGTGACGGGTGCGGCGGGACGATCGGCTCACCCTGCGTGGCGCGGTAGGAATCGCTGCGATACCTGAACGAGCCCGTCTCGGCGTGCGAGTCGTCGCCGCGCCGCGAACCGGGGCGGCGATCCGCTCCCGAGAGAAACCGGCGTTCCGCGCCCGGCAGGGGCCGGCGCTCTGCGCCGCCGGGATAGCGGCGATCGGATGCCACCTCAGACCTCGAGGATCCGCTGTATCCGCTCGATCGCCAGAGCTCTGCCGGTGGCCGGGTCGATGTCGATCTGGCAAGCGTTGAAGACCACCGGACCACTTCCCACCTCGAAGCGGGTGGGCAGGCCGTTGATGAAGCGCGGGATGACGGTCGCGGGGTCGAAGCCAATGACGCTGTGAACGGGCCCGCACATGCCGAGGTCGGACTGGTAGGCGGTACCCCTTGGCATGATCCGCTCGTCGGCCGTGGCGACGTGGGTGTGCGTTCCCATGACCGCGCTGACCCGGCCGTCCAGGTAGACGCCGAAGGCGTTCTTCTCGCTCGTCAGCTCGCAGTGGAAGTCCACGATCCGGACGGGCGGCAGCGGCTCCGAGGCCTGCTCGATCAGTCGATCGAACTCGGTGAACGGATTCTCGATCGGAGTCATGTAGGTTCGGCCCTGGAAGTTGAGGACGGCGACGTCGGTGCCGTCGGTCGCCCGAAAGACGCCCCAACCGCGTCCGGGTACGCCGTCCGTGCCGTAGTTGTGGGGTCTCAGGATCCGCTCGTCGTGTTCGAGCTGGGCGTACATCTCGCGCTTGTCCCAGATGTGATTACCCGACGTGATGACGTCTATGCCCGAGTGCAACATGGCGTCCGCAGTGGCCGCGGTCAGGCCCATCCCACCCGCCACGTTCTCACCGTTTGCCGTCACGAGCCCGATCCTGCGTTCCTGGCGGAGCTGCGGCAGGATGGCCTCGACGGCCAGCCTGCCCGGCTTGCCGATCAAGTCGCCGATCATCAGGATCCGGCAGGCAGGGCGACCCGAGGGCGTCATGGGCAGGCCGGGCGAGTCGGGCACAAGCGGGCTACTTGGCGTATTCGACGGCCCGCGTCTCGCGGATGACCGTCACCTTGATCTGACCCGGGTAGGTGAGGCTGGCCTCGATCTTCTTGACGACGTCGCGAGCCAGGCGGGTGGCGGTGACGTCGTCGATCTGCTCCGGCTTGACCAGAATTCGAACCTCGCGACCGGCCTGGACGGCGAAGCTCTTGTCCACTCCTTCGAAGCTCTCGGCGATGGCCTGGAGATCCTCCAGGCGGCGCACGTAGGTCTCGAGCGACTCGCCCCGAGCGCCGGGTCGGGAGGCGCTGATCGCGTCGGCGACCTGGACGACCGGGGCCTCCAGGGAACCGTACTCGACTTCCTGGTGATGAGAGGCGATCGCGTTCACGACCTTGGGCGAGAGGTTGAGCCGCTGGGCGATCTGGGCGCCGATCTGGGCGTGCGGCCCTTCGACCTCGTGATCGACCGCCTTGCCCATGTCGTGGAGCAAGCCCCCGACCTTGGCCGCCTGGACGTCCAGGCCCAACTCCGCCGCGATCATCGCCGCGATGCGGCTGGTTTCGACCGAATGGGCGAGCACGTTCTGGCCGTAGCTGGTGCGGTACTTGAGTCGGCCCAGGAGCTTCACTATCTCCGAAGGCAGGGCCGGAATGCCGGCGTCGTAAATCGCCTGTTCGCCGGCCTGGCGCATTATCGTGTCCACCTCGGCCCGGGCCTTGGCGACGACCTCCTCGATGCGTCCTGGATGAATGCGGCCGTCGGCCATGAGCTTGGTCAGAGCCAGGCGGGCGACCTCACGGCGGACCGGGTCGAAGGCGCTGATGACGACCGTCTCGGGAGTGTCGTCGATGATGAGGTCGACCCCGGTGGCTTGCTCGAGGGCTCGGATGTTGCGGCCTTCGCGGCCGATGATCCGGCCCTTCATCTCGTCGTTGGGGAGATGGACGGTGCTGACCGTGTGCTCCGCGGTGTGGTCGGCAGCGATGCGTTGCATCGTCGTGATGACGATCTCGCGAGCCCTGTCCTCGGCCTCGTCACGGGCGGCCCGCTCGATTGCCTTGGCGATGCGCACCGCTTCGCGCTCGGCGTCGTCACGGACGGCCTCCAGGAGCTGCTCCTTGGCGTCGGCGGCGCTCATGCCGCTGACTCGCTCCAGGGCCGCCACCTGCTCCTGCTGGGCCTGGGCGAGCTGCTGGCGACTCCCCTCCAGCTCGCGCTCGCGCTCCAGCAGCTTGCGGTCTCGCTGCTCGAGCATGTCGGACCGGAGATCCAATTGTTCGTCGCGGGCAAGCAGGCGGCTCTCCAGGCCGGCCAGCTCGGCTCGTTTCGCCCGGGCCTCGTCTTCGGCCTCCCGCTGCAGGCGGAGCTTCTCGTCCTTGGCCTCGAGGATCAGCTCTTTCTGCTGAGCCCGCGCTTCCGCCACGATGCGATCGTGTTTGTCCTGGGCGCTCTTGACGGCCTGGTTCGCGACCTGGCCACGAATCACGAAGCCGACGACCCCGCCCACCACAAGGGCGACCACAGCAGCTGTGGCCACAAGGGCGTATTCCATATAGAGCCTCCCACCCGGCCGATGACGCGGCCGGAGGTAAGTGGATTCGAATTGAGCGGCTCCAGCGCGGTTGGGTCCTCGCTCCAGGAGACCGAACCGTGCGGCCGCGTTGTCATTGATTCGAGCTGACGCCGCCTCTTAGGGACGATGGGCGACGTGTTGATCGTCTCCCCTGTAGTCTACGGCGCGGCGCGGAAATGGGCCACGCCGCGGCGCCGCGCGGCCCCATCGTTTCGAGTGGCGTTCCAGCCGGGGGTTTCGAAGCGACTCGGCTACTGGTCCGGCCCTTCCCCGGATGCCAGGGCGACGAAGCGATTCGCTACGTCGCGGCACACGTCGGGGTCGAATCCATTGCGAGCGAGGAGCGCGTAAGCGCGCTGGCGGCGAGCACGCGGATCGGTTTCGCGTCGCAGAGCGCCCCCGTGCCTGGCGAGCAGCCGTTCCGCGGCCTGTTCGTCCACCGACCGTTCTGTCTCGGGCTCGCCGGGCGAGGGTTCGCGGTGCGATTCCTCGTGCCTGGCCATGGCGTCGTCGATGGCTGCCCGAGCGACGCCCTTGCGCGCCAGCTCGTCGCGGAGCACGCGGCTAGACCTGGGCCTGGCGCGGAACCGCGACTCGACCCATGCGCGCGCGAATGCATCGTCGTTGAGAATGCCCAGCTCGAGCAGCCGGTCGATCGCGCCCTCGACCAGCTCGCTCCTGTAGCCGCTGCCGAGGAGGTGCCTGCGCACCTCCTCCACGGATCGGGATCGGACCTCGAGGAACCGGGCGGCGACGTTGAGGACGACCTGCGGATCGTCTATCCCGGCTCGACGGGCACGCCGCTCGGCGAACGTCTCGCGTTGTCTCGGCTCGGCCGTGCGAGACATGAGCGGCTACTCTGCCTCCTCGATTCCCTCCACAGGCAGCGAAACCTCGGTGATCTTGGACCGGATCTGCTTCTCCACCTCGGCCGCCACGTCAGCGTTGGCCTTGAGGAACTCCTTGGCAGCCTCGCGGCCCTGACCCAGCCGCGTCTCGCCGAAGGTGAACCAGGCGCCGGTCTTGGTGACGAGGCTCATGGCCGTGCCGACGTCCAGCAGTCCGCCTTCTTTGGAGATGCCCGAGCCGAACATGATGTCGAACTCGGCGGCCTTGAAGGGCGGCGCGACCTTGTTCTTGACGACCTTGACCTTGACCCGGTTGCCGACCGAGTCGGTACCGACCTTGATCGTTTCGATGCGGCGGATGTCGAGGCGAATAGTCGCGTAGAACTTGAGGGCGCGCCCGCCCGGCGTCGTCTCTGGGTTCCCGAACATGACGCCGATCTTCTCCCGCAGCTGGTTGGTGAAGATGAGGGCCGTGTTCGAGCGACTGACGACGCCGGAGAGCTTGCGCAGCGCCTGGCTCATGAGGCGGGCCTGGATGCCCACGAACGAGTCGCCCATCTCGCCTTCGATCTCGGCCTTGGGCACGAGAGCGGCGACGGAGTCCACGACCACGGCGTCCACGCCGTTGGAGCGGATCAACGTTTCCGTGATCTGCAGGGCGTCCTCGCCGGTGTCGGGCTGACTGACCAGCAACTCGTCCACGTTGACGCCGCAGGCGCGGGCATAGCCGGGATCGAGCGCATGCTCGACGTCGATGAAGGCGACCACGCCGTGCTGGCGCTGGGCTTCGGCGAGGATGTGCTGGCAGAGGGTCGTCTTGCCCGAGGATTCGGGCCCGAAGATCTCGGTTATGCGGCCGCGTGGAATGCCGCCCACCCCGAGAGCGAGATCGAGCGCGATCGAGCCGGTTGGGATCACGTCCACGGCCTGTCGCTCGGCGGAGCCGAGACGCATGATCGAGCCCCGGCCGAACTGCTTCTCGATGGCCAGGATGGCCGCGTCGACGGCCTTCGCGCGTTCGTTCAGGCGCTCCGCGCCGGTTGTCCGGGCCTCAGGCCCTCGCTCGATCATCGCCACCTTGCTCCTCGCTCCTGGCCTCTCCGGGATGAGCGGAGCGGTCGCCTGATGGCGTCCGCCCGCGAGCTAGCTCTCGACCTCCTCGTCCCGCGGCTTCCGTTTCGGCTTCCAGACCTCCACGTTGGCCGGAGGCTCCAGCATCGGCTGGATCTTGGTCTTCTGACCCGCGTCCTTCGGCTTCTTCTTTTCCTGGCGGTGCGGGCGGTCTCGGCTCGCCATCTGGTGTGCCTCCGCTTGCGACAGACTACTGATGGGCTCTTCACTCCGGCTGCACTAGCAATTCACGTACCCGCGACGGCGTTACCCGCGCCCGGAAACCGGGCAGTCGGGCTGAGAACGAGCCTGAGCGCAGCGCGGTGCGGATTTCGGCCATGAAGTCTAGGGTGAAGGTCATGTTGTGACAAGTCGCCAGCCGGTACGCGAGGAGCTCCTGGGCGCGAAAAAGATGGGCCAAATAGGCCCGCGAGAAGTTGCGGCACAGCAGGCAGCGGCAACCTTCCTGGACCGGCCGCGGGTCTTCCACGAACTGCGCGTTGCGCATGTTGAGGCGGCCGTCAGGGACCCACAGCTGACCGTTGCGAGCGACCCGCGCGGGCAGCACCGAGTCGAACAGGTCGATGCCCCGGTGGACCGCCTCGAGCAGATCGGCCGGCGATCCGAGGCCCATCAGGTACCGCGGCCGTGGGTCCCCGTGGAGCAGGCCGACGGCCACGTCCAGGGCCGCCTCGCGCTGGGCCGGAGTTTCGTCCCCGGCCAGGCCGCCGATGCAGATGCCATCGAACGGAAGGCTCGTCATGAAACGGGTCGACTCCGCCCGAAGCTGCGGATCCAGGCCGCCCTGAACGATGCCGAAGAGGGCCTGATCAGGCCGCGCATGCGCGGCGATGGAGCGCTCGGCCCAGCGATGCGTTCGAGCGGTCGCCTCCGCGACGAGTTCGCGGGACGACGAGGCGGGCGGAACCGGCTGATCGAAGGCGACGGCGATGTCGGCGCCCAGCGCCTCCTGGACGGCGATCGAATGCTCGGGCGTGAAACGGTGGTAGGAGCCGTCCAGGTGGCTCTGGAAGGTGACGCCGTCGTCGTCGATTTTGCGCAGCTCGCCCATGGAGACGACCTGGAAGCCGCCCGAATCGGTCAGGATCGGCCGATCCCAGGCCATGAACTTATGGAGGCCGCCGAGACGGGCGATGCGCTCGTGGCCCGGGCGCAGGTACAGATGGTAGGTATTGGCCAGGATGATGCTGGCGCCGGCTTCTCGGAGGTCGTCCGGGGAAAGCGCCTTGACCGAGGCGTTGGTACCCACGGGCATGAACTGCGGCGTCTCCACGACTCCGTGTGGCAGCGCCAGGCGGCCGAGCCGAGCCTGGGTCGAGCCGTCGCCAGGCGGCCCGACGAGGACTTCGAAGCGCGCGGGCGAGACGCGGTCGCGCGGCATTTGCTCCGGCGCGGCCGGCAGCTCTTCCGGGCCGGGCGAGATCAACTGCCGGGTCCGCTCGTGTCCTGGCCATCCCAGAGAGCGGGCTGATCCAGCTCTCCCCGGCGCGGCGGCGGGATGTCGTATCCGAGTCGGGCCAGGTGCTGCCGGGCGGCGTCCGTGGCGATCCGACCCTGCGGCGTGCGATCGAGGAAGCCCAGCCGCAGCAGGAACGGCTCGTAGACGTCCTCGACTGTCTCGGGCTCCTCGGCCAGGACGGCGGCAAGGGCCTGCACACCGACCGGGCCGCTGCCGAACTTCTGGACGATGGCGGCCAGCAGCTTGCGGTCCGTCCCGTCTAGGCCCTGGTCGTCGATCTCGAGCGCGGCGAGAGCCTTGTCGGCGGTGCCGGCATCCACGCGGCCGTCGCCGTGGATCTGGGCGTAGTCGCGAACGCGACGAAGAAGGCGGTTCACCACGCGCGGCGTGCCGCGGCCTCTCTGGGCGATGGCCGCGGCCCCGTCCCCGTTGATCTCCACGCTCAGCAGGCGCGCCGATCGCTCCACGATGGCGGTGAGATCCGCCACGTCGTAGAAGTCGAGCCGGTACGTGGCCCCGAAGCGGTCGCGCAACGGGCTGGAGATGCGACCGGCGCGCGTGGTGGCGCCGACGAGCGTGAACGGCTTGAGGCTGAGACGCAGACTTCGCGCGGACGGCCCCTTGCCGATCATTACGTCGAGGGCGAAGTCCTCCATCGCCGGATAGAGGATCTCCTCCACGGCACGGTTGAGGCGGTGGATCTCGTCGATGAAGAGTACATCGCGCTCGTCGAGGGAGGTCAGGATGGCGGCCAGGTCCCCTGCCCGCTCGATCGCCGGGCCGCTGGCATAGTGGATGTTGGCGCCCAGTTCTCGCGCGATGATCGTCGCGAGCGTCGTCTTGCCGAGGCCCGGCGGGCCGTGTAGAAGCACGTGGTCCGCCGCATCCCCTCTCTGGCGGGCGGCGCCAAGCAGGATCGAGAGGTTCGCCTTGAGTTCGCGCTGGCCGATGTATTCGTCCAGTGTCCGCGGCCGCAGAGTTCGGTCGACCGCGACCTCGGCCTCGTCTGCAACGTCGGCCGCGAGTATCCGCGAGATGTCAGTCACGGGTACGCACGCTCATGGGCGGATCATACCAGACCGAACGGGTGTTCTACACATCTGTGCCGACGCTGCGTCGCGCGGCTCGATGGGCGTCTCGGCCCGTGTCGAGGAACTCGCGCCACATTCGCTAGCTCTTCAGAAGGGTCCGCAGCGCCGCCTTTACGCGGTCTTCCAGGCCGGGGCCGACGGTCGCGTCCAAAAGCGCCTCCCGAGACGCCTGGCGCGCCTCGGCGGAGGAGTAGCCCAGGGCCAGCAGCGCGGCCACGACCTCAGGCTCGCCGGCTGGGACGCCCGCGGCGGCCCCGGCGGCCACGCCTGCGGCCGCGACCTTTTCTTTGAGCTCCAGGACTATGCGAGCGGCCAGCTTCTTGCCAACGCCCGCCACTGCAGTCAGGAGGGCCAGGTCGTCCGAAAGGATCGCAAGCTGGAGATCGCCCACGGCGCGCGAGCCGACGATGGCCAGCGCGACCCTGGGCCCCACGCCAGTGACCGTCTGCAGCAGCCCGAAGAAGCCCAGCTCTTCCGGGGTTCGGAACCCGTACAGCGCCTGGAGATCCTCCCGCACCACGTGATGGGTGAAGAGCCTGGTCCGCTCCCCCACTTTGACCGCGGCCAGGACGGCGGGCGCGCAGTAGACGCGGTACCCGATGCCGCCCACCTCGACGATCAGAGAATCGGCGAAGACGGCGTCCACGATGCCGTTCAGCGAGGCGATCATGGCCGGCTCATCGGCGTGGTCGGGCGGCAAGAGTGCGCCGATCCCACCGCGGATGCCATCGCCTCTGCCCCGTCCGCGGCCTAGGAGCCGGTCCTGGCCTCGGGCGCCCGCGATGAGCGGCGAGCGCCCTTCGCGGCGAGCTCCTCGGCCTGAAGGGCTTCGCGGACTGCCTTCTCGAACGGCGTGACGCCGCGGCTGGCTGGATCGATCGCCGAGAGATCCAGGGCGCCGGTCCGGATGCGGCTGACGGCCCTCTCCCGGTTGGCCACGCATATGGCGATCGCCAGTGCGTCCGCAGCGTCGTCTGGGGCCGGGATGTCCGGCAGGGCCAGGATTGCCTGCACCATGCGCTGGACCTGCTCCTTGGCGGCGTTCCCGTGTCCGGCGGTCGCGACTTTCACCTCATTGGGCGTGGCCTCGCGCACTTCCAGCCCGTGTTGAGCGGCGGCGAGCAGCACCACTCCGCGGGCCTGGCCTACCGCAAAGGCTGTCTGCGCGTTCTTCGTGAAGAACAGTCGCTCCACGCCGACGATGGCCGGTGCATGCAATTCGATGAGATCGTTCAGCGCCGTGTAGATGGCCCCGAGCCGCATGGGCAGGGTCAGGCTCGCCGGCGTGGAGATGACGCCATAATCGATCGCTCGCAGGCGGGGGCCGGTACGTTCCACGATGCCGTATCCGAGCATCGCCGTGCCGGGATCGATCCCGAGGATTATCACCCGCCGACCTCGGCCAGCAGCGACTCGGGAATCTCGAAGTTGGCGGTCACGCGCTGGATGTCGTCGTGGTCTTCCAGGAGCTCGACCAGGCGCAGTGCCTGGCGCGCCTTCGCCTCCTCCAGCTCGATCGTGTTCGTCGGCGACATCGAAAGCTCGGCCGACGCGATCTTGACGCCGGCGGCCTCGAGGGAGCGGCGCACTGCCTCCAGATCGTGAGGCTTGGTATAGACCTCGACCTGTTCTCCAGAGGAATCGACGTCGTCCGCCCCGGCGTCGATGGCGATGAGCGCCAGCTCGTCGGCATCCCCACCCGGAGCCAGCCAGATCACGCCTCGCTGCTCGAACTGCCAGGCGACGCTGCCCGACCCGGCCAGCTGACCGCCTGCCTTGCTGAAGATCGATCGCACGTCGGCCGCGGTCCGGTTGCGATTGTCTGTGGCCGCCTCGACGATGATCGCCACGCCGCCCGGGCCGTAGCCCTCGTACATGATCTCCTCGAACTGCTCGCCCTCGCCGGCGCCGGTC
>Ga0187885_10001468_pt1 | contig 25830 bp, 28 predicted proteins | sample June2016WEW_20_1_3_FD_132970 | JGI IMG/M metagenome (GOLD analysis project Ga0187885, IMG submission 132970) | Peatland microbial communities from SPRUCE experiment site at the Marcell Experimental Forest, Minnesota, USA - June2016WEW_20_100 | ecosystem: Environmental > Terrestrial > Soil >... | reverse complement strand
GTGAACCCGACCGAAGCCCGGGCGCTCGCGGACCGGATCCGCGGGGCGGTGCGGACGGCGGTCGTGGGCCGGGAGCTCGCGGTCGAGCAGGTGCTGACCGCGCTGGTCGCGGACGGTCACCTCCTCATCGAGGACCTTCCCGGTCTCGGGAAGACCCTTCTGGCGAAGTCGTTCGCGAGCGCGCTCGGCCTCGAATTCCAGCGCGTGCAGTTCACGGCTGACCTTCTTCCGCACGACATCACCGGGGGGGAGATCCTCGACCCCGAGAAGGGGGGGTTCTCGTTCCGCCGCGGCCCGATCTTCACGAACATCCTCCTCGCCGACGAGATCAACCGGGCCCCGCCGAAGGTGCAGTCCTCGCTCTTGGAGGCGATGCAGGAGTACCAGGTGACGAGCGAACGCTCGACGTACCCGCTTCCGCGACCGTTCCTGGTGATCGCGACGGAGAACCCGCTCGAGCTCGAAGGCACCTACCCGCTTCCCGAGGCCCAGGTGGACCGCTTCCTCGTCCGCCTGCAGGTGGGCTACCCCACGCCCGAGGAGGAGCGAGGGATCCTCGAGCGACGTCGAGCCCGGAAGGTCGAGAACGTCGAGGTCCCGCCGATCGCGGACGCGACCACCTTCCTCGGCCTCCAACGGGCGGTCGAGGAGATCACCCTCGACCCGAGCCTGGCCGAGTACATCGTGGAGCTCGTCCGCGCGACCCGTCACGACGTCCGCACCGAGGTCGGCGCGTCGCCCCGGGGGTCGCTCGCCCTCCAGAAATTGTCCCGGGCGCGGGCCCTGCTCGAGGGCCGCGACTTCGTCGTTCCCGACGACATCAAGTCGTTCTCGGTCCCCGCGCTCGCGCACCGGATCATCGTGAAGCCGGAACCGTGGATCCGCGGCACCCGGGGCGCGGACATCGTCCGGCACTCGCTCGATAACACCCCGGTACCGAAGGTCGGCTAGCCCCGGGGGAGCGCAAAGGGTTTTCAGGATGGTCCGGGTCGGTCTCGCGATGTCGTCCGAACGGGTGGTCGTCGTCGCGGACCCGATTGACCGAGAGGCCCTCGACCGACTGAAGGCCGGCCCGTGCCGAGTGGTCGACGCGAGCGCCGACCCCGCGTCGTTGCCCGCCCACCTCACCGAGGCGTGGGGGCTCATCGTCCGAAGCCGGACGAAGGTGACCGCTGACCTCCTGGCGAAGGCCCCTCACCTCGAGCTCGTCGCCCGCGCGGGGGTCGGCGTCGACAACATCGACATGGCCGCGACCGCCGCGCGGGGGATCCGGGTCGTCAACGCTCCGAGCGCCGCGACCCAAAGCGTCGCGGAGCTCACCGTCACCCTCTACCTCCTGCTCGTGCGAGGCCTCTACCCTTCCATCTCGACCACGAAAGCCGGAGAATGGAAGCGGGGGACGCACGGTCGGGAGCTCTCGGGCAAGACGGTCGGTTTCGTCGGCTACGGCCGCATCGCGCGCGAGGTCGCGCGTCGCCTGGTACCGTTCGGCGTCACGACGATCGCGTTCGACCCGTTCGTCCCGAAGGCCGGGGACGGGACCGAGATGGTACCGCTCGACCGCCTTCTCGAGAGGGCGGATATCGTGAGCGTCCACGCGGCGGTGACGGCGGAGAACCGCCACATGCTCGACGCCCGGGCGTTCGGACGGATGAAGCCCGGCGCCTTCCTGGTCAATGTCGCGCGCGGCGTCCTCGTGGACGAGGCCGCCCTGCTCGCCGCCCTCGCCTCGGGTCGCCTCGCCGGGGCCGCGCTCGACGTCTTTGAGGTGGAACCTCCGATGAACCGAGAGCTTCTCGCGCATCCCAACGTGATTGCGACCCCGCACCTCGGCGCTTCGACGCACGAGGCCCAGCAGCGGGCGGGCACCGACACCGTGGACGAGGTCCTCCGCGCGCTCCGAGGGGAGCCCCTCACTGCCCTCGTCGCGACCCCGGGAGGCGCCCGATGACGTACGACCCCGAGACGGCGACGTTCCTGATCGCCGGACCCGTTCGGATCCACCCCCGGGTCCTCCGCGCGATGTCGATGCCGTCCCTCAACCACCGGGGCGATTACTTCCACGGCGTCGTCGCCGAGATCCGCGAGCTCGTGCCCGTCCTCTTCGGCGCGAAAGGCCACCAGGTCATCGTTACGGGCAGCGGCACGGCCGGCCTCGAGGCGGTCTACTCCTCCCTCGTGCCCAAGGAGGGGCGCACGCTCGTGCTGACGAACGGGAACTTCGGGGACCGGACGAACTCGCTCGTCCGCCGGTACTCGAGCAACGTGACCACGCTCTCCGCGCCCTGGGGCCAGCCGGTCTCGGTCGATTCCGTCAACGCCGAGCTCGCGAAGGGGGACGTCAAGGCGGTCTGCCTCGTCCACAACGAGACGAGCGTTGGGCTCGCGAACGACCTCCAGTCCCTCGCTCCCGCGATCCGCGCGTCCGGCGCGCTCTTCCTCGTCGACGGTATCAGCGCGGTCGCCGGGATCCCGCTTCCGATCGAGGCCTGGGGGGTCGACGCGGTGGTCGCGGGCAGCCAGAAGGGCCTCGCGGCTCCCGCCGGGCTCGCGCTCGTCCACCTCTCCGACCGGGCGGTCGCCGCGCTGCACCCGGGGACGTTCTACCTCGACCTCGCCGCCCACTTGAAGTCGATCGAGAAGAACGACACCCCGTGGACGCCCGCGGTCCCGCTCTTCCTCGCGCTCCGCGAGGCGCTCCTCCTCCTCAAGGAGGAAGGGCTCGACCACCGCCTCGAGAGAACCCACCGGCTCGCCGAGGCCTCGCGCGCCGCGGTCGACGTGCTCGGCCTCGAGCTGTTCCCGGACCGGAGGCACGCCTCCGACACGGTCACGGCGGTGAAGAACCCCGCCGGGATGGGAGACCCCGAGTTCCGCAAGGTGCTCGAGCGACAGTACAACATCCTCCTCCAGGGGGGCCAGGGGGCGCTCGCCGGCAAGATCTTCCGCATCGGACACATGGGGATCGCCGATTGGCCGGACCTCCTCGTCACCTTCGCGGCGATCGAGCGGATCCTGGGGAAGGCGGGCCATCTCCCGTCCCCCGGCGCCTCGCTGCGCGAGGTCGTCGACCGGATGCCCTGACGCACCGCCGCGCCCGCGGGCGAGACGAGACCCGACTAGATGTCCACGATCACCCGGGCCCGGCCGCGCTTCGGGTCGAAGACGAGGCCGTGGAGGGTCACCGCCTTGACCTCGGTCCGCGAGGTGTGACGGTCCGGGTCGAACCGCTCGCCCGAGACGCTCGCCAGGATCGCGGTCGGAGGGTCCCCGACCGGCCGCGCCTGGATGTCGCGGCCGATGAACCCGTCCGTCTGCTCGAGGACGATGAGCTCGGTCAGGAACGCGACCACGAGCTCCGTCGGGTCCCCTCCCGACGCGCTCACCGCCCGGTCCTCCCGGCGGCGGACCTTCCTCAGGTCGGTCATGAGGGCGTAGAGGCCGAGCCCCAGGGCCTCGAACAGGGCCGCCGAGGACGGCCCGGTCGCCCAGATGCCGACGTCCGCGGTCGTCGGGAAGCTCCCCCACCGGCGGGGTCGGCCCCCGCGATTCCCGTGCGCCTTCGTGGTCTCCGCGAGGTCCGAAGGAACTTTTAAGCGACCGGCCGGTCGGCTCTTCTCCTCCGATGCGCGCGACCCTCGTCGTTCCCACGCTCAACGAAGCCCGGTCGATCGCGCACGTGCTGCGCCGCTTCCGGACCGCGGCGTCCGAGGCGAACACGACGATCTTCTCGGGAGCGCCGGTCGACTGGGAGGTCCTCGTCGTCGACGGGGCGTCGGCCGACGGGACCGCAGCGATCGCGGAGGCCGAGGGGGTGCGGGTCATCACCGAGCGGCGCCGGGGCTACGGGCGGGCGTACAAGACCGGGTTCGCCGCGGCGCAAGGGGAGGTCCTCGCTACGGCGGACGGGGACGCCACCTACCCGGTGGAAATGGTCCCGGGGCTCGTGAAGAAGCTCCTCGACGAACGGCTCGATTTCCTCACGGGGAACCGGTTCGCTCAGCTCGACCGGAAGGCGATGACGACCGAGCACTGGATCGGGAACCGGCTCCTGAACCTCTTCCTCGATGTCGCCTACCACCGATACCTGAAGGGGGTACCGGGGGGCGTGCTTGAGGACAGCCAGAGCGGTTTCTGGGTGTTCCGGCGCGAGCTGCTGGAAAGGTTCCACCTCACGCAGGACGGGATGGCGTTCAGCGAGGAGCTCAAGCTCGAGGCGATCCTGCGCGGGGTTCGCATCCTCGAGATCCCGATCCCGTACTCGGAGCGTTGGGGACCGCCGAAGCTCTCGAGCTGGCGGGACGGGACCCGGAACTTCCTGTTCCTCGTGGAGAAGCGCTTCGCGGTCGCCCGCGAGGGATGGAGCGGCGCGCCCATGGCTCCCGCGAACGGAGTGAAGGGCCGCGCCTCGCCGTAGTCGAACCGTCGGGGCGGTGCCCCGAGGACCTCCCGGATTACGCGGTCTTCCCGGAGCGTTCCCGCGACTTCACGCGGAGGCCCTTGTAGCCGCACCGACGGCACTGGACAGCCTTCGGCGGATTCCGGGCCGAGCAGTTCATGCAGATCTTCTTGTTGAGCAGTCGCTCGACCGCTTCGGGAAACGGCATGGGGAGGCCGCTCACGCGGCCTCGGCTATAAAGCGTGCGCGGCGCGTGCTCCGAAGAGGCTTTCCGCGCCGTCCGCGCTTTCGCGTCCGTGCTCGCGGTCGAGGACGGCGTGGCCGCAGTTCGGCTCGCTCGTCGGGCGGTCGAGGGCGCGGTCGCTCCGCACCCGGGTCCCGACCCCACCGAGGCCGCTCGCGGCGAGCGTCTCTCCGCGGTGTTCGACGAGCCTCGGGGCGTATTCGTGACACTGAAGCGCTACCCCGACGACGCGCTCCGGGGTTGCATCGGCTATCCTCTCCCGGTCCTGCCGCTTCGGTCCGCGCTCGTCCGCGCGGCGGTCTCCGCAGCGGTCGAAGACTTTCGATTCCACCCCGTGCGCGCCTCCGAGCTCCCCCGCCTCACGATCGAGGTCTCGGTCCTCACGGTGCCCGTCCCGATCCGGTTCACGACCCCGGAGGAGGCCCTACGGGCGGTGACCGTAGGGAGGGACGGACTGATCGTCGAAGGCTTCGGGTCGAGCGGCCTCCTCCTGCCGCAGGTCGCTCCGGAGCAGGGCTGGTCGGCGGAGGAGCTCCTGAACGGCACGTGCGAGAAGGCCGGTCTCCCGCCCCGGGCGTGGCGGGACCCGCACGTGAAGGTGCGCCGGTTCGAGGCCGAGATCTTCCGGGAGGTCACGCCCGGCGGCGACGTGGTTCGGGCGAACCCGGGCGATGCTACGGCCGGCGGACCACCCGCGCGGAGAACGTGACCCCATCGATCTCCCAGTGGCGGACCTCGGGGTCCGGGGGAAGCGGGGTCTCGGTGAGCTCGAACGGCTCGGCGAGGAGGTCGCTCGCCAGCGCGGCGCGTCGGGCCTCCAGCGCCCGGTAAATGGCCCCGGTGGCGGCGACCGTGATCCCGACCTTCTCGGTGTACTTGAGGCCAAGTTCCTTCCGTGTCTGCTGGAGGCGGCGGGCGACCTCGCGCGCGAGCCCCTCCTCCGCGAGCTCCGGGGTGGGCTCCCGGGGCAGGGCCGCGACTGGCGTGGCGTTGTCCTCGCGTACGACCCAGGCGGAGTCCGAGAAGGTGGCACGTTCCCCCGCGGGCACCCGGCGGACGCGTTTCACGTTCAGTTCGTCGGCGAGAAGCCCCACCCCCTCGGGGCCGAGCCCGGCGAGGGCGGCCGACGGTTCGCCGAAGAGGACGAGCTCGGCGAGCGGGATCCGGGACCTCACGCCGGCCCGGTGCCGGAGCTCGCGACCGACTTCCACCAGAGCGCGCAGCTCGTCCATCGCGTGCTCGAGCGCCTCGTCGCGCGGCGCGAGCGAACGCGGCCACTCGGTCCGGTGCACGGAGAGGTCCCGTTCCCGGTAGCCGTGCTCGCCGACCTCCTGGTGGAGCCACTCGGCCGTGAAGGGCAGGAGGGGCGCCATCGTCCGACCGAGGCCGAGGAGGGTGTAGGAGAGGGTCGCGTGGGCGGTCCGCCGGTCGGGAGAGGCCTGGTCGGCCCAGAACCGGGGCCGGGACCGGCGCAGGTACCAGGTCGAGAGGTCGTCCACGAACGTTCCGACCGCGCGCGCCCCGCTCCCGATGTCGTAGCTCTCGAGGGACCGTTCGACCTCGGTGCGGGTCGTTTCAAGGCGGGACAGGAGCCAGCGGTCGAGAACGCCCGAGGGCAGCGGTCGCTCCCCTACGGGCGACAACCGGTCGGCGCGAGCGTTGCCGAGGTGGAACGCGATGACGTTGCCGAGCGTTCCGAGCGTCCGCGCGGCCGTCTTGCGGATCGTGTTCTCGTCCCCTCGCATCGGCTCCGTGTAATCGGACGAGAGGAACGTCCATCGAAGTGCGTCGGCGCCATAGTGGTCGAGCAACGAGAGGGGCTCGAGCGCGTTGCCCTTCGACTTCGACATCTTCCGACCGCCCTCGTCGAGCACGAGGCCGGTGGTGAGGCACGCGCGGTAGGCCGGCCGGTCGAACAGGAGCGTCGCGATGACGAGCAGGGCGTAGAACCAGCCCCGGGTCTGGTCGAGCCCCTCGGCGATGTAGTCGAGCGGCGCGGCCGGGTCGAACGGCCCGGGTTCGAACGGGTAGTGGAACTGGGCGAACGGCGCCGAGCCGCTGTCGTACCAGGCGTCGATCGTGTACGGCTCGCGTTGGGCCTCGCCGCCGCAGGTCGCGCACCGTAACCGGAGACGGTCGACCGTCACCCGGTGCGGGTCGAACGGCGTCGGGAGAGGGCTCCCGAGGCGCTCCTCGAGCTCGGCGAAGCTGCCCACGCACGTCGCGTGGCCCGCGGAGCACATCCAGATCGGGAGCGGCGTCCCCCAGTACCGGCTCCGCGAGAGCGCCCAGTCCTTCGCCTCCGTCAGGAAGTTCCCGAACCGACCCTCCCGAAGGTGCTCCGGCAGCCACTTCACGGTCGCATTGTAGCGGACCAGTCGGTCGGTCGCGCGCGAGGTGCGCACGAACCAGGAATCGATCGCGCGGTAGAGCAGGGCCGAGTCGCACCGCCAACAGAACGGGTACGTGTGGCGGAGGGTCGAGTGCGCGAAGAGCCGACCTCGCGCTTCGAGGTCCTTGAGGAGGATCGGGTCGGCGGCCTTGAACGACTTCCCCCGGACGAGCGGCACCGCCTCCGTGAACACGCCTCGGCTGTCGAGCGGGTCGAACACTCCGACCTTCTCCCGGGCCCCGATCCGCTGGTCGTCGGGTCCGTAGCTCGGGGCGATGTGGACGAGACCGGTGCCTTCCTCGGTGTTCACGAGGTCGTCGAGGACCACCCGGTACCGACCGGGACCCGGCCCGGGAGTATCGAACGGAGGCCGGTACGTGAGTCCGGCGAGGGCCGTGCCCGAGAGCCGCTCGACCACGGGGGTGCCTTCGGGGAAGTAGCGCGGAACGGCGGCCGTGGCGAGGACCAGTTCCCGGCCGTCGCTCGTCCGCACGACCGAGTACTCGAGGTCGGAGCGCGCCGCGACGAGCAGGTTCGCGGGAAGGGTCCACGGGGTCGTCGTCCAGACCAGCAGCTCGCGCTTCTCCCCCGTAAAGCCGTTGAGCGGGAACCGGACGGTGATCGAGGGGTCGGTGGTCTCGCGGTACCCTTGGGCGACCTCGTGCGAGGAGAGAGGGGTCTCGCAGCGAGGGCAGTACGGGAGAACGTAGTGTCCCTTCTCGAGGAGGCCGCGGTCGAAGAGCGTCTTCAGCGACCACCAGACGCTCTCGATGTACGGGGGGTCCATCGTCCGGTAGGCCCGCTCGTAGTCGAGCCAGTAGCCGAGCCGCCGGCTCATCTCCTGCCAGACCGAGGCGACCTCGAGGGTCCCGGTCCGGCAGTCCTCGCAGAACCGCTCGACCCCGAACGCTTCGATCTCCTTCTTCGACTTCAGACCGTGACGCTTCTCGATCTCGAGCTCGACCGGTAGGCCATGGCAGTCCCAGCCCGCCATGGGGCTCACGAGGCGCATCCCACGCATCCGACGGTAGCGAAGCTCGACGTCCTTCAGGACCCGGGCCACGAGGTGACCGAGATGCGGCGCCCCGTTCGCGGTCGGGGGTCCTTCGGTGAACCGGAACACCGGCCCTTCGGGCCGGCCCGCGAGCACCGACGCCGGTACCCCGGTCGCCTCCCAGTAGGCGAGGACGCGGGCCTGGACGGCCAGCGGGGACGAGGCCTCGGAGCTCTCCTCACCCGCCGTCATGGGCGGCCGCGACGAAGCCGGGAAAGATAAAGCCGAGCGGCCCCGCCTCGACTACCGCCTCAGGCCGTACGGCGGTCGGCTCTTCGATTCGAACCCGACCCGGCTCGACGGATGGCGTCGGACGATCGTCCCCTCGTACTCCGTGATGTGCGCGTCGCGACCCAGCGTGATCTTGGGGGAATGGACGAACTTCACGTCGACCGCTTCGAGGGTGACCGCATCGGCCTCGACCCGTTGGACGGTGACGGTGACCCGGCGGCCGAGGACCTTCTCTACGAGGTTCGGGACCCGGCCACGGACAGAGACCGAGCCGGCCCGGATCGTCCCGAAGGCGGAGTCCGCCGTGAGGCGAGCCGAAACGGAGCGCCCGACCAGGTCGCCCGCCACCTGGCCCTCCCCTTGGAGGGTGAGTTCCCCGACGATGAGCGACGGAGCGGTGAGGCTCCCCCGCACGGTCAGGATGCGGTCGACCGAGGTCGCGCCGAGCACCCGAGCGGTCCCCTTGAGGTCGGCGTCCCCAGCGTGGAAGGTGAGGCCCGCGCGCAGTGAACCGGAGCCGGTGAGCGTGCCCTGAACGTCTATCGCGCCTCCCACATCGAGCGTCCCGCGATACTCGAGCCCGGTCGCCGTGAGCTTCCCACCGAGGGATACCGTTCCGTCGAGCGTTCCCTGCCCGAGATCGACGTCCCCGGTCACCTTGACGGTCCCCCGAGCGGTCCATCGGTCGGCGTTGACCGACTCCTTGCGGACCGTGCCGGACTCCCGTAGGTCCCCGACACGGGGCCGCAGCGGTGGCGCGGTCGGGCGGGCGGGGGTCGACGGAGGGACAGGGGCGGATACCGGAGGAGAGGCTACCGACATGAGACCCTCTCAGGCCGCGCGGGGGGGGAGCGAGCCGCGAAGTCGGCGGTGCTGGACCATGATGCAGAGGTTCTCGACGACCGTCACGCCGGCGCCCCGCGCCTTCGCGGCGGCCGGCGCGTTCTCGACCCCGAGCTGCATCCAGACCGTTTGGGCGCCTCGGGCGATCGCTTCCTCGACGACCGGAGGGACCTGGTCGCTGCGTCGAAAGACGTCCACGAGGTCGACCCGGACGTCGGCCGGGATGGCCGAAAGGGAGGGGTAGGCCCTCTCGCCCAGGACCTCGGTGAGCATCGGATTCACCGGTACGATCCGGTATCCCTGCGCCTGAAGGTAGCGCGCTACCTCATTCGAGTCCCGGTCGGGCTTGTCGGAAAGTCCCACGACCGCGATCGTTCGGGCCCGTCCGAGGACGTCGCGGAGCTCGGCATCGGTGGCCGCCATCGGAGGGGGGACGCGGGTTCCGTTCTTGATGCTGACGGGGGCAGGGGGAGCAGGCGCGGGCCGCTACGGAAGGGGGGGAGGAGGGATCGGCGGAAGGTCGAACGGCTCGCGGTTGAGGTAGTGGATGAGCCCGATGAGGGCCCCGATGAGCACGACGAGGTACTCGAGGATGATACCCCCCTCTTCGGAGATGAGGGTGAAGAACGCGGCGGCGTCGTGCGCCCCGTGGAGGACGGCCGGGACGACGAGGTTGCCGCGCGAGAACCGGTACGTCGCGGCGAACGCGAACCCCAGGAGGAACAGGCCGGGAAAGATGAGCGGTGCCGCGACCCCATAGGTCGTCCCGTAGTAGAGGTGGACCCCGGCGAAGACCACGCTCGTCCAGACCGCGGGGACCATCCAGGGGCCCGAGCGGTCGCGCCAGTAGCCGAACATGAACCCCCGGAAGATCGCCTACTCCAACGCTCCGACGACGAACGAGAACCCGACGAAGAACCAGGGGTTCCCTGTCGCCTGTTGGAGCGCCGGGTTGGGCCGGTTCAGCAGCTGGAGCGCGGCCGGGTCGACGACCTCGTAGACGATCGTGAGGAGGAGGACCACGAGAAGGGCGAGCAGCGAAAGGAGCCCGTAGAACCGCAGGCCGTGCCAGGTGGCGGAACCCATGCGGCGACCCCAATCCCGCAGCGGAGCCCCGCCCACGAGCAGGGCGAAGGCGATGATCGGGATCCCGTAGACAACGAAGACGTCGCCCGGAAGGTTCCCGTAGACAATGTCGGTGGCGGGGAGCAGCTCGGGAACGAAGTACTGGCTCAGGATCGCGACGACGGTGATCACGACGCCGAGGAAGTACCGACCGAGCGAGGCGGGTACGATCGCGGGGCCGTAGCGCTGGGTTCCCCGCTCCCCTTCGGCCATTCGTCTAGGGTGGGCGTTCGCCCTTTATCGGTCCTTCGGGGCCACGGTCGGGTCGCTGGCGGTTCGCTCGGCCGCGCGCAGGCAGGCCAAGAGGTCCTCGAGCGTGGCGCGCGCGCTCGCGGCGGAGCTCGCGGTGAGCCGGATCTCGATGTCGCTCCCCTCCGTTTCGACCGAGACGAACGAGGGGTTGTCCGCCCGCACGGCCTCCACGACCCGCCGCGCGGTCGTCGGGTTCGGGAACGAGCCCCGGAGCCGGACCGTCAGCTCGACTCCGGTCCCTTCCGACGCGGGGGCTGCGATGGGTTCCCTCCTGGGGCCTGGGCGCCGGGCCCTCGACTGAGCGCTCCCGACACGACTGGGGCGGTATGGGTCCGGCGGGCGGTCTCGGCCTGCGCGCGCTCCTTGAGGTAGGTCACGATCGAGGGCCAGACCTTCCCATCGTCCCGTACCTTGTTCTCGAAGTTGTGCTCGCCGAGGAACCGGGTGAACGCCGCCTGGCTGACCGCGTCCCAGCTCCCCGTGAGGCGACCGGAGTAGTACCCGAGCACCCCGAGGTCGTGCTGGAGCCCGCGCGCGACGTCGCCCTCGATCACGAGGAGCGTCGTCGGGTCCTCCCGGCTCAGCATCGTCATGTCGTAGATCTGGAAGACCCGCTTGAGCTCCTCGATCGGCGACGGGTGCTCGTCGACCCGAAGGTCGACCCAGCGGTCGTTCCCCCCGCCGTAGCCTCCCCCCTTCCGCACGGCGTAGAGGGCGGCCGACTGCATCCCGCGCCGGTCGCCTCCTTCGCGCTGGCCGGCCGCGAGGGCGGCCAGGAGCCGGTCGAGGATGTCCCCGCCGGTCGATTCGTACGTCCGCGCCATCGCGCGGACCACCTCCGGTCCGAAGAGGATGTTCCCCTGGCAGGCGAAGCCGTTCCCTACCTCGTGCCCTGCCCACTCCATGCACTTCGGGCCGGTGAACGAGGCGGAACCCCCGTTCGCGTCGACGACCCCGATCTGGCGTTCGTCCCGGCCGGGGTCCGCCTCGGTGAGGTGCCGGACGACCTCCGGGGCGGCAAGTCCCTGGCGGAGCAGCGCGAGCCCCTCCGGTCCGTACGCGACGTTCGCGAGCGCCTGGGTCGCGATCGCCCCGACCCCGGCCTCGGCGAACGGGACGACCGAGCCGACGGAGATGAACTTCGACTGGACGGCGACCCCCCAGGTAGCGGTGTCGCGGTCGAAGGCAACGATCGAGAACGTTCCGAACCGAGGACGCGTCATCGCGGGGGCGGACACCTCGCCCGACTTTAAGAAGTGGGCTTCTCCGAGCGCGTGCCGGCGCCGGTGAGCGCCTCTACCTCGGTGAGGACGTCGTCGACGATCCGCCGTCCCTTCTCCCGGTCCCCCTCGCGGAACGCCTGGTCCGCCCGCCGGAGGCCGGCGACCGCCGCGTCGACGGAGTGGCCGTGGGCCCGGGCAAAACCGAGGAGCCGCGAAGCGAGGCGGAGCCGGTTCAGGTCCCGGTCCTCTTCGGGCGACGGGGCGTGCTCGGGCGCGCCGGTCGGTAGGTAATCGACCAGGCCACGAGGCCAGTTGGTCACTTCCCCCTCCCCCCGGCGGATGCGGCGTCGACCGCGCTGCGGCGGGTCCTCGGTCACGCGGCCCTACGCTTCCTCGGTACCGGTCGAGGACGACGGAGCGGCCGGGGCGACCCCGCCTTTCGGGGCCGGAAGCCGTCCGTGGAGGCCGGTCCAGACCGCGTCGATCTCCTCGTAGAAGGGAGCGAGGCCCGTGGGGTCCGCGAGTCGCGCGGCCGCCGCCTCGAGCCTCGGGGTCAGGTCCGCGGTCTCGACACCGTGCGCGGCGGCCCAGGCGAGGCTCCCCCGGGCGAGCGCGAGCTGCTCGTCCGCGGTCGTCCGGGCCTTCTTGGCCTCCTTCTCCGCGGCCGTGAGCGCGTGGTCCGGGTCCCAGTGAGGAGGGACGGGAGCGAGAATCGAGACGCGGAGGAGGCGGAACGGCTCCGGGAGGGTCGTCCACCGGGGCTCGGCGAACCGGACCGAGAGGAGGTCGAGCGAGGTCAGCGCGGCCGCAAAGTCCCCCTCCGCGAACGCGGCCTCCGCCTTATGGAACGGCACGGTCAGTTCGGGGCTAGGAGCTCCCTTCCAGGTATCGAGAAGGAGCGCGACGCGGGTCGGTACGAGCCGGCGGAGCGCCTTCTTCTCGGGCAGCTCGCGGAACGGCGTCGAGGGAGGGGCTTCGGGGGTCTTTTCCGGGGGGCGGTTCGGGGGACCGGGCATGGACGCGCGGAAGGAGGTTCAGAGGAACTCCTCGAACTCCTTCGTCACCTCCGGGTACTTTTCGTGGACCGCTTTGAGGATGTTGTGGACGCTCAGCTTCTCGAGCTTGACGCCCTGGAGGACGTCGATGACCTTGTCGAACACCTCGTCGCTCAGCTGGACGAGCTTCTCCTTCGCGAGCCAGTTGCGGTAGAGCTTCTCTTCGAGCAGAGCGCGCCAGCCCTTCTCGTACTTCTGGAAGAACTCCTTCGTCGGCGTGCCGGCGTGGACCGCCTCGGCGGCGACGGTCCCGCAGATCTTCCCGGCGATGCAGCCGTTCGCGATGCCGCCCCCGGTCAGCGGGTCGATCATCCGGGCGGCGCCCCCGACGAGCATGATGCCGTCCGCGACCGTCTGCTTGATCGGCGCCGAGATCGAGACCCCGCCCCCGACCATGTCGATCTTCTTGCCCTTCGCGTAGCCGGGGTGGTGGTCGATCCAGCGGTCGAGGAGGTTCCGGGCATCGGCCATCGCCTTCACCTGGCTCACCTGGACGCCGATCCCGACGTTGGCGAGGCCCTCGCCCTTCGGGAAGATCCATACGTAACCGCCCGGCGCGACCTTGCCGAGGTAGAAGTCGCAGTAGCGGACGTCGCAGTCGACGTTCGTCATGCGGTACTGAAGACAGGTATCCATGTCGCGCATCGCGAGGTTGGTGGGGATCCCCGCCCAGCGACCGACCTGGCTCTCGAAACCGTCCGCGCCGATCGTGACCGGCGCGCGGATTTCGAACGTCTCGCCGGAGTGCTTGACCTTGGCCCCGACGATGCGGCCGTTCTCCTTCAGCATCGTCACCGCGGCGGTCTTGAGGAAGATATCGACGCCGACGTTCGCGGCGTCGATCGCGAGCTGCTTGTCGAACGCGGTCCGCTCCACGACGTAGCCGACCTCGTTCCCCGCGTCCTTCTCGTTGATCTCGAAGACCTGCTCGCTGGGGGAGAAGATGCGCGCGCCTTCCACCTCGAGGTTGATCCAGCGGCCGGGCGTGATGCCGACGCCCGCGAGCCACGACTTGCTCAACCCCTCGCCGCAGCGAACGGGGCTGCCGATCTCCTGGCGCTTCTCGATCATCACGACCTTCGCGCCGTTCTTCGCCGCCCATTTCGCCGTCATGCTGCCGGCGGGGCCGGCACCGATGACCAGGACGTCCGTTTTCAGGTCGGGCATGGACTTCGAACCCTCCGTGAGGTCACCCGATCTCGATCGCGCCGACGGGGCAGGCCTTCACGCAGATCTCGCAGCGCGTGCAGACCCTCTCGTCGAACGTGATCCGGGTCTCGTCGAGGTAGATACAGTTGAGCGGGCAGATCCCCACGCACGCCCCGCAGTAGATGCAGAGCTGGCCCGAGGACTCGATATGGAGATGCTTCTTGCTGGGCATCGCCCGACCTCCGCGGTCACCGGGCCCCACGATATTAAAGGCTATCCAACGAGGGAAGGGGGTCCGGCTTACGCGGCCTTCGGCGGGGGCGCGGCGGGGGGTCGCTCGTGCTCGGCGAGCCACCGTTCGGCGTCGATGGCGGCCATGCAACCGGAACCGGCCGCACTGATGGCCTGTCGGTACCGACGGTCGTGCACGTCGCCGGCCGCGAAGACCCCCTCGACGCTCGTTCGGGTCTCCTGATGGACCGTGACGTACCCTTCGGCGTCGAGCTCGAGCGCGTCGCGGAAGACGTCGGTCGCGGGGACGTGGCCGATCGCGACGAAGAGGCCCCCGACCTTGAGGTCCGTCACCGCGCCCGTCCGCGCGTTCCTCACACGAAGGCCTTCGACCGTCTCGCGGCCGAGGACCTCCTCGACGATCGAGTCCAGGAGGAACGAGACCTTCGGGTGGGAGCGCGCCCGTTCGAGCATGATCGGGCTCGCGCGGAACTTGTCGCGGCGGTGGAGGATCGTGACGTGGGTGGCGAAGTTCGTCAGGAAGAGCGCCTCCTCCATCGCGCTGTCGCCGCCGCCGACAACGGCGAGCTCCTTCCCTTTAAAGAAGAACCCGTCGCAGGTCGCGCACGCGGAGACCCCGTGGCCCTTCAAGCGGTTCTCGGACGGCAGGTCGAGCCACCGGGCGTTGGCCCCGGTGGCGACGATCACGGCGTCCGCCCGCACCGTTCCGCTCGAGCCGGTCTGGAGGACAAAGGGACGCGTCGACAGGTCGACCCGAGTCACGTTGTCGTCCACGAACTCGGCCCCGAACCGGGCGGCCTGGCGTCGCATCCGATCGATGAGCTCGGGACCCTGGATCCCCTCCGGGAACCCGGGATAGTTCTCGACGTCCGTGGTGATGAGGAGCTGGCCCCCCGGGGGAACCCCCGAGATCACGAGCGGTTTCAGCTCGGACCGGGCCGCGTAGAGCGCGGCCGTGAGCCCGGCGGGGCCGCTGCCCAGGACCGCGACCCGGACCGCTCGAGGTTCTCCGTCCATCGTCCGACTACCCCCGACGGAGGTTAAAGGCGCGATCCCTAGCGTTTCTCGCGGGCCCCTAGGTGAAGGCGGTCGCCCGCCTCGGCCTCGGCGTAGGCGGACCGGAAGAAGAGGAGAGGAGGGGCGTCCCTCCCGACCTCCATGTGGACGACCTCCCCGACGAAGAGAACGTGATCGTAGGCCGGAGCGCGCGACACCACCCGGCACTCGAGCGCGCCCAGAGTACCGTCCAAGAGCGCCACGCCCGTGCGGCCGCGGTGCCGGGGAAGGCCCAAGAACTTCTCGGCCGGCGGGATCGGGCGGGCGAACCGCTCGCTCACGGGGCGCTGGTCGGCCCCGAGGAGGTTGACCCCGAAGAGCCCCGTCCGCTCGATCACGGGGGTCGTGTCAGCGTCCTCCGTGAGGCTCACGAGGACGGACGGAGGAGCGAGGGAGACCGACAGGAACGCGTTCACGGTGAGGCCCGCGTCGAGCGGGCCGTCGCGCGCGGTGACGACCGAGACACCGGTCGGCCAGCGGGCCATCAGGTCCCGGAACGCGGTGCCGTCGACCGGGGCGGGGGAGGGTTCGGGCGTCATTCGTCCCTCCACTTGAACAGGCGCACCGCGAGCAAGAAGACGACCACTGAGCCGACCAGGACGACCAGAAGGTCCAGCAGCGCGCGGGAGGTGTTCGAGAACAGCATCACCTGGTTCATCCCGTCGATTACGTAGTAGAGCGGTAGGATCCGCGCGAACGCCTGCAGCCCCGGGGGCATGCTAGAGACCTGGAAGAACGTTCCCGAGAGGAACATCATCGGGAACGTGATGATGTTACCGATCAACGCGGCGCTCTCGGGGGTCTTGGCGACCGACCCCGCGAGCATGCCGAGCGAGACGAAGAAGAAGGGGCCGACCACGAGGAAGGGGATCACCCCGAGCGTGAGCGTGACGTGGGCATTGAACAAGAACACCCCCGCGCCGATCATGATCCCGGCCGTAACGAACGTCAAGCCCACGTACCACACGATCCGGGAGGTCAACCACTCCGCCCGAGTGATCGGGGTCAGGGAGAGCTCCCGGAAGATCCCGTCCTTCCGGTAGGAGGAGGCGATGTCGACCATCGAGAACATCGGGCTCGTCAGGATCGCGAAGCCGATCAGCCCCGGGATGAGGTAGTCAATGTACTTGTAGACCTGGCTCCCGACGTTGAGGGTCGTGAAGCCGACGACCGGAGCACAGGACGTTCCGCTGCACACCGCCCTCAGGTTGAAGCCGTTCGCGACGCCCTGGACCGCCCCCAGGACCGTTCCGGTCGACGAGGCAGCCTCGGGGTTCGTGTAGAGGGTGAGGTTGACCGGCGTACGGTTGTAATAGTCGTTCTGGAACCCGTCGGGGACCACGAGCCCGGCCGGGTAGTCATTCTGACCGAGGTACGTGGAGAAGTTCTGCGCGCTGACCGAGACCAGCTGGACCTTCACGACGGTCGTGTCGTTGAGCGCGGAAAGGAACTCGACGCTCACGAGGGAGTTGTGGTCGTCGTTGACGACGACCAACGTGACCGCCCCGGTCCCGACCGTGGAGAAGATGAGCCCGAAGAGCGAGATCAGGATGATCGGGAAGATCAGCGAGAAGAACAGGGCCACCGGGTTGCGGAGGTACGTCCGGGAGACGATCCGCAGGTCGGCGGTGATATGGCGCATCTTCATGGCGTGCCCTCCGACTTGAGCGCGCCTTCGTCCATCTGGCCGACCAGGCGGACGAAGACGTCGTCGAGGGTGTCCTGGGTCGTCGAGAACGAAGACCAGGGAAGCCCGCTCGCCTCGATGGCGGTCAGGATCTTGAGGGCGTCTCCCTTATCGGAGAGGGTCACCGAGACCTTCCCATCCTCCATCACCGCGGACGCGCCGAGGTTCATCTGCAAGTAGGCCGCGAGGGCGGGACTCCCCTCCACGCTCATGCGGGCGGGTTTCCCGTGGGCCCGGATGATCTCCGCCGGGCTTCCCGAGGCGATGATCTTGCCGCGGTGGATGATCGCCACCCGGTCGGCGAGGAGCTCGGCCTCTTCGAGGTAATGGGTCGTCAGGAAGACCGTCCGACCCTCCCGCTTCAGCGTCCGGATGACCGCCCAGATCGCCCGGCGGGCGTGCGGGTCGAGGCCGGTGGTCGGTTCGTCCAAGAAGCAGATCTCCGGGTCGTTCGTGAGCGCCAGCGCGAGCCCGAGCTTCTGTTTCTGCCCCCCCGAAAGCGTGTCGAACCGGGAGTTCGCCTTGTCCGCGAGCTCGACCTGTTCCAGAAGGGTGTGCGGGTCGACGTGGGTGTGGAACAGAGCGCGGTAGTACTCGATCGCCTCCTTCGGCGTGATCTTCTCGAAGAACCGGAAGTCCTGGGGAATGACCCCGATGCGTCGGTGCAGCTCCGCCCCCTCCGTCCACGGGTCGAGCCCGAGGACCCGGACCTCCCCCTCGGTGGCCCGTCGCAGCCCCTCGAGGATCTCGGTCGTGGTCGTCTTACCGGCCCCGTTCGGACCGAGGAACGAGAAGACGGTCCCCGGCGGGACCGAGAATCCGATCCCGTCGACGGCCGCGAGAGCCCCGTAGCGCTTGACGAGGCCGGCCACCTCGATCGCCGCCGCCATCGGCGCGGTCCTAGGCTCGAAGGATAAGAGGTCTCCCCGCGGATCTCCAGGGTCGGTCCGTGCGCGCATCGCGATGTTTTTCGTGCGGTCGGGCGGGCTCGGCGGGCGGGTCGATGGGTTGCTCCTCGTGACTCGCGGTTACGTTCTCTGCAATTCTGTCCGAGGACGAAACGATTTATCCCGTCCCTGCCCCCCGACGTGACCCACCCGATCGGTAACCATGACCCGTCCTCTTTCGGAAGCGCTCCGCGCCTCGCCGCTGTTCTTCGAGCCCGTGCCTTCGCCCGCGAGGACCCCGGCGCATCGGGTCGAGGAGCGGACGGCGGCGGTCGTCCGACTGATCGAGACCGTTCCGCGCGTGGACGCCCTCGCGATCCCCGAGCTGGTCGACGAGAACCACGAGGGGAAGCCGCACTACCGGTCGGGGGACCCCCGGGCGTACGCTCGGGTGCTGGCCGAACGCACGGCGCGCGAGGTGGTCACGAACAAGGTCGTCGCGCACCTGCCCGACATCCCGGCGGTCGAGCAATGGGCCCGCGAGACGGTCGACCGGGGCATTCGGCACGTCGTTCTGGTCGGGGGGAGCAGCCGGTACATTCCGTACCCGGGACCTCCGGTCACCGAGGCCGACCGGCTCTGTCGACCGATCTTCACCGCCGCGGGCGGGTCGATCGGCAACATCGCGATCCCCCAGAGGGGGGGCGAGGCCCATCGGATGCTGGCGAAGACGCGCGCCGGTGCATCGTTCTTCACGACCCAGCTTCTGTTCGACTCCGAAGCCGTGCGGGCGGTCCTCCTTCGGTACGACCTTCTCTGTCGCCAGGCGTCCTTCCCTCCGGCCGCCGTTCTCCTCAGTGTGGCCCCCATCGCGGACGACGAGGATGCGCAGTTCGTCCGCTGGCTCGGGGCGGACCTCCCTGATTCCGCGGAGCGAGCGATCCTGGAAGGAGAGGAGAGCGACGCGGTCCGTCGGAGCGTGATGATCGCGATCTCGGTATGGGAGGACGTCGCGCGAATGGCCCGCGCGGAGCACCTCTCGGTACCCATCGGCGTCAACGTCGAGCAGATCTCGGCCCGCCACCTCGAGGTCGCCGGCGGGCTTCTCAGCGAGTTCGCCCGACGGATTGATTCTCCCCCCGACCCCTCGTAGGCCCGTCCGGTCGCGCGACGGTGCCGGGGCGGGGGTGACCCTCTATCTTCGCTCGGGGGGAGCTTCCGATCGGTTCGAGCCCCGCGCCCCCGATATGGTCGTTCCCTCCTCGAGGAACGGCTCTCCGTCGAGGTCCACGCTCGCGCTGGCGAGGGTGGTGAGGTAGGCGAAGCGGGAGGGGTTGCGGCCGCCGAGGGACCGGTTCCCTCCGAGGAGGAGGCCGACGGTCCCGGCGGCGACCTCTCCCACCTCGGGGGCCCGGACGATCGCCGGGTTGACGCCAAAGGTGAGCGCGCCGGGCGACTCGCGGCCCCGCCCTCCGCGAGCGTACGCGCGGGCGAAGGCGGCGCCCCCTTGGTCGAAGGAGTACTCCGTGAGCCGACCTCGGTGGAAGGCAAAGCGCGCTCCCAGCGCGACGGGAGGGTCGGAGAATCGGTCGTAGGCTTCCCGGTTCGATTCCCAGACGCCTTCGGCGACGCCCGGAGCGAGGGAGACGGCCACGACCCCGGTCGGGATCTGCGTCCAGAGGCGACCGGCGCGACGGTCCGCCCGGTCCACGCGACCATCCTCGACGACCGGGGGCGCGCGGAGGAGCTCGACCGTGAGGTCGGTCCCGTTCGGATGACGGACGCGAACCTGGTGGGTCCGATGCAGTCGTCGTACGAGTCGACCGGCGGTCCGGGCGAGTCGGTCGGGGGAGACGAGGCTCCCCTGGACCAGCTCCCGTTGCCAGGCGTCCCGGTCCACCCCGAACCGGGCCGCCGCGGTGGGGGTCGCCGCCGCGACCGCGATCCGCGCGGCCCGTAGTCCCGCGCGACGTGCGGCTCTCCACCACCCCGGGCCGTGGCGTCCGACCACCGCGTCCAGCTCCTCGGCCGAGAGCCCGAGGAGGCGCGGGAACTGCTCGGGACCCGGGAAGTAGACATAGGCGTCGCTTGCCTCGGCCAAGGCCGCCGGGGCGCTCGGGACGGTGCGCGAGTCCGACTGCGCGAGCGAGCGGAAGAACGCCTCCTCGTCCTCGACCACCAAGGTGGGTTCGCATCCGCGACGCCGCGCCTCCAGGACGAACGCGCGGGCCCAAGGGAGCGTGTGATTCCAGGTCTCGACCGTGACCGTCTCGCCCCGTCGGACCCCCAAGCACTGGTCGAGGACCACCCGGGCCAGTCGGTCCTCCGGGCGCGAGCGCACGGCGCGCGTCAACGTCGGCCGCCGTGCGGGTGGTGATGGCCGGTCCGGCCTCCCGCGACGGCGGGCGCCGTCACGAGCCAGCCGCCGTCCCGGACCCCCTTCACCCCTCGAAGGTCCTCGGCCGCCGTCTCGATCTCGCGCCGGCGGCCGAGCAGCAGGACCACCTCCGCGCACGCATCGCCTTCGAGATGCACGTGCGTCGTGGAGCGGACATGCTCCCCCCATCGGTGCTCGGCGGCCGTGAGACGTCGAAGAACGTTCGGGGTGTCGTGTCGGTAGAGGAGCGCGACGACGCCGAGGGCGTCGGAGTTCGGGTCGGTAAGGGTCCGGTCCGCGAGTTCCTTGCGGATCAGCGCGCGGATGGCCTCCGAGCGGCTCGGGCTGTTCCGCTCCGCGACCCACCCGTCCAAGAGCGCGAGCAGTTCCGGTTCGAGGGAGACCGCCGTTCGGACCACCTTGCGTGTCATGGTACTCCCGACCGACCGTCCTCAGGCGTGGAGGGGCGGTTCGGAGGGCCCCCACCCGATCTTCTCGTAGCCCTTGACGTAATAGATCGCCATGGCGACGGCCCAGCTCCCGATGAACAGAACGACGATCCCGATCCCGAGCGCTTCGAAGTTGAGGTTATCGAGCCAGTTCCAGAACGGTCCGCCCCACCCCAGCTCGCTGGAGATCACCTGGAGAAGCTCGACGCCTCCGATGGCGAAGGCGACCAGCACCGAGATGACGGTTAGGGTGAGGTTGTAGAAGATCTTCCGGATCGGATGGTTGAACGCCCACCCATAGGCGTAGCGCATCGCGAATCCGTCGGTCGTGTCGGCGAGGACCATGCCGCAGGTGAACAGGAGGGGCAGGAACAGGACCGACCAGATCGGGATCGCGCCCGATCCCGCCACCACGACCGTGAGCCCGATGATGAGCACCTCGGTGGCGGTGTCGAACCCGAGGCCGAACAGCACCCCGATCGGGTAGATCTGCCAGGGCTCCCGGACGACCTTGAAGAAGCGTCCGAAGATCCGGTTGAGGAATCCTCGTTTCAACATCTGCTCGTCCAGCGCCTTCTGGTCGAGCTTCCCGTCCCGGACCCCGCGGAACATCCGGTAGACCTCGAGGACGATGATCACGTTCACGATGCCGATGAGGAACAGAAAAGCGCCGGAGATCAACGTCCCGAGGACCGCCCCGACCGAGGCGAAATTGTTGTACTGCCGGGAGATGAACTCGGTGGCCACCACGAGGGCGACGATCATTCCGCAGACGATGGTCGAATGCCCCAGGGAGAACCAGGTGCCGACCGTGAGGGGTCTCTTTCCGTCGTTGAGAAGCTTCCGGGTCGTGTTGTCGATGGCCGCGATGTGGTCGGCGTCGAAACCGTGTCGGACCCCCAGAATGTAGGCGGTGATGGCGAGCCCGGTGAACAATAGTGCTCCCGCCGTAATCTGACCGGAGAAATGGTGAGGGAGGTACTCGAAGGCACCGGCGAAGGCCAGTACGGTGACGACCGCGAGCCCACCGTAGATCAGTCCCATCTTGAGAAGCTCGACGGGGGTCAGGCGGAGGTCGCCCGCCGGGGTGACCGATGCGGGTGCCGAGGGCATCGGGCGGCCCAGGTGGGTGCGGGATTTAATGGTTATGTCGTCTTTTCAAAAGGTGGTACGCGGTCGAGCGCCCGCCCGGCCCCTCGTCACTCTTCGACGATCGGCCGACGGTGCTTGACGAAATCCCCGCCCCGTAGCTCGCGCATCGCCTGGACGAGCTGCGCCTGGGTGTTCATCACGATCGGCCCGTACCAGGCCACGGGTTCGTGGAGCGGGCGCCCCGAGACGAGCAGAAAACGAGCGGCGGCCTCTGGGGCATGGGCCCGGACGGGTCCACCGGGGCCGAACAACGCGGTCTCGCCGGCCTGAACGGGCTCGGCATCGCTGCCGTCGAACCGGACCCCTCCCGTGACGGCGTGAGCAAAGGCAGTGTACCCCGGGTGAGTCTCCAGCTCGAAAGAGCCTCCCGCGGGCACCGTGACGTCGAGGTACGTCGGGTCGACCGAGATTCCCTTCACCGGGCCTTCCGTGCCGCCGTAGGAGCCCGAGACGACCTTCACGAGGCTCCCGTCGTCGGTCGTCACCTCCGGAAAGTCGGCCCGCGTCAAGCCTCGGTAGGCCGGCACCGACATCTTCTCCTCTGCGGGAAGGTTGACCCACAGCTGGAAGCCGGACATCGTGCCCTCATGGCGCTTCGGCATCTCCTGGTGGATGATCCCACTGCCGGAGTTCATCCACTGAACGTCGCCCGACCCGATGACCCCCGCATTCCCGAGGGTGTCGCCGTGCTCCACCTGGCCCTCGAGAACGTACGTCACGGTCTCGATGCCGCGGTGCGGGTGCCAGGGGAAGCCAGCGAGGTAGTCTTCCGGGTCCGAGGATCCGAACCGGTCGAGCAAGAGGAACGGGTCGAAGAGCGGCACCTCGTGGTTCGAGAACGAACGGCGGAGCCGCACTCCCGCCCCCTCCAGGGTCGGGACGCCGGGAAAGCGATGCGCAATCGAGCGGGTGGGTTCGGGCGTGAGCGTTACCTCACTCTATTCAATTACCTTTGGTTACTTAAAGGAGAGGGGAGAGCAGAGTAACTTCGGGGGTTACTGCGGGGGGAGGCGGGTCACAGGACGTGAAGCTGGGTCAGGGCCCAGACCAACCCAAAGCCGAGCGTGGCCCCCGACACGGGACCCGCGGCCCATCCAAGCAGGATGCTGCGAATCGGTTTCCAAAGGACCGTGGACCGACGGCGCGCGATTCCGGCGCCGATCATCGCGCCGACGAGCGCCTGGTTCATGGAGGTGAAGAACCCGAGCGCTACCGAGACGAGGATCACCGTGGATTGGGCCAGCTGGGAAGCCGTGGCCATTCGCGGGTCGAGCTCCACGAGGTCGAACGCGACCCGCTGAAGGAGTGGGCGGCCCCACGTCAGGACCCCCAGGGCGAGCCCGAGACCTCCGACTACGCCCGCGAGGAACAGTCCGAACAGCCCCGTCATGACGAACGCACCGGAGGCGTTCGAGACGTCGTTGGCGCCCATCGCAAAGGACGCGGCAGCCCCGACCCCGACCAGGGCCAAGGCCGCGCTGTTTCCGAAGGCCGGCCTTGGGCCCCCGTTTCGGGAGGGCCGGGGCGGACGGTACCGGTCCGCGACCCGTACGAACAGGAACCCGAGGGCGAACGCCGCGAACGGGGCGAGCGCCCACAGAACGACCAGCGAACCGATCGTCGCCCACTGGATGGGCAGACCGGCCGCGAGACCGGCACCCACGGTCGCGAACACCAGGATCTGGATGGTGGAGGTCGGGATCGTGACGAGGTTGTAGGCGCTGGTGAGGACGAGAGCCGACGCGACGATCGCGAGCGCGACCCCGAGGGCCACCGTGCCCCCGCCCAGGAGCCCGTGACCGACGGTCGCTTCGACGTGGCCGCTGGCGAACGCCGCTCCGACAAAGGCGAGCGGCGCCATCAGGAGCAGGGCGTTCCATGGGCGGATGGCCCCCGCCGCGTACGGCATTCCCATGCAAGCGCCGGTGTAGTGGGCGCCGATGCTGAAGGCGAACGCGAAAGCGACGGCGACCAACAGGTCGGCGGTCAGCGTCAAAGTCGCCCTCCAAGAAGAGCGATGACCGGCCTGACCCGGGCTCTCGCGCTCGAGGGTGTCCGGCCGAATCGGGACGGCGCCAACGGTCGCCGGAACGCTACCGGTAGTAAAATCTGACCGACCGCTGGGCCGGCCTTCGGGAGTCGTGTCAGCGCAGAAAGGAGGTGCCACCTCCGGCGGGGACGGGCATCGGAAATCTGTCGGAGTGCCGTCTGCGCCTACGGCAGATTCAGAGACTTCACGAACGAGGAACGCTGAGGATCCGCAAGCCGTGGTCGACCCGAGCAAAGTCATTGCGACCGGTGCGGCTCAGGGAGAACGCGGTCAGCGTGCTGGACCGCTCTGCCGCGCCTCATCCTACGCAATCCGCACCGCGAGGGGCGGCGAAGTGACCCATCTGCCCTACCGACGACGGGTTCAAGTGGAAGAAGAATGGTCCGACGCCGATGGCCGCGCGCTTCTGCGCCTACTGCGGTCGCCCGCTCGCCGCCAACGCTGCCTTCTGCTCCTCGTGCGGGGCGGCGGTGGGGGGTGCGCCTCCGCCTGCGGGTTCCGCGGTGTTCTCGGTTGCACCGGCCACCTCGGGAGCCCCAACCTATTCACCGTACGCGCCAACGTATCCCGTGCCCGGTGGCGGCCAGACTACCTTCGGATCCGCAGACCAGAGCGCGCTCTCGAGCGTGAGTTTGGCGGCGATTCTCGGATTAGTAGGGGCCGTACTCTCGATTGTGCAGCTGTTCTTCACTTCCGCGTTCTCGTTCCTCGGTGTCAGCTCCGCCGGATCGGGGACCTCTCTGACCCTGAACCTAACGGCGCTCTATCTGGTGGTCGCCGTGGGCGCCGTGGGGATTATCCTGGTCCTACTCGAACTGTGGCTCTACCGGCGAGCGTTCGTAACGCTCGGGAGACAGGACACGAGATTCTCTACCCCTGCCACGATGGTCCTTGTCGCTCTCGTGGCCTTGGCGATCATTGTCCTGGTGTTGGTCGCTCTCGTCGATGTGATCTATCAGGCGATCGTGTGTGCGGGATCCGGGAACCCCATCACTTCGGCGTGCATTGATGTGGAAACGGTTCTGGGACTTGCGGCCGTCCTGGGAGTAACGGCGATCGTCGCCTTCATCGGCGTCATCGGACTCCTAATCGGGATCTGGCGTCTCGGGACACGCTACGACGAAGCGATGTTCAAAGTCGGGGCGATCCTCTTTATCTTCCCCGTCCTGAATTTCGTGGCCCTGATCCTCATTCTGGTTGCCGCGCGGTCAGCGAGCCGTAGGCTCCAGAGCGTTTCGTCCCCGCTACAGTTCGGATGACAATCCGTCCCTCGGGCGGCTCGAGACAGCGGTTTGGGCGCAATCTCAGGTACGCCCATCGTCGAAGGCGGGTTTCCGTTTTGACGAGGGCAACTAGGTTGTAAGTGTATTTTTACATCGATCCCCCCCCGTCCTTCTTCCACGTTTCATTGGAGTAGGCAGACTTATCATCAATTGATTCAATTGAGGTACCATGCTCGATCATCCACATACGACGATCACCGTGCGCAGTTCAACACTGAAGGCCCTGTCCCTCTACAAGGTCGGTGGAAGGAGCTACGATGAAGTTCTCCGCGAGCTGATGGACGAAGTGCCACCCGCCTCCTTCCTCGAGTGGGCTCAGGCGGAACTTCGTCGTCCGGCGATTAGCCTTGCAGAGGCGCGAAAGCGTCTGAAGCTCCCGAGCCCCTAATGGCCCGGGTGACCTTCTCGCCGGAAGGGTTCCGATCCTTCACCCAACTCCCAATATCGGTTCGATTTCAATTCAACACAGGGTTCTCGATTCTCGAGAAGTCAGGACCGGACGTTGCAATCCTCGACACGCACCGGCTATCGGGAGCACGAGACCTCTGGACCCTAAGAATCGGCTTATACCGTGGCATTTACCGGTGGCGAATCGATGAGGCCCAGTTCATCCGCTTCGGCCACCGAGCTCGCGTATACCATCGCCTGCCGAAGTAAATCGAGAGTTCCG
>Ga0187885_10001467_pt1 | contig 25856 bp, 22 predicted proteins | sample June2016WEW_20_1_3_FD_132970 | JGI IMG/M metagenome (GOLD analysis project Ga0187885, IMG submission 132970) | Peatland microbial communities from SPRUCE experiment site at the Marcell Experimental Forest, Minnesota, USA - June2016WEW_20_100 | ecosystem: Environmental > Terrestrial > Soil >... | reverse complement strand
GCTCGGGCGTCGTGTGCGGCCACTGTGGCTTCAATTCTGGGCACGAGCGAGCGTTTTATTGCCCCAAGTGCGGCATGCGGATGCTGCGCGGCTAGACGGAGCGAGGAATCGGATGCCGCTCTACGACTATGTATGCACCAGCTGTGGCCACGAGATAGAGGTCAAGCACACGGTTCACGGCCACGGCCCCTCGGCCTGCCCCAGGTGCGGCTCGCCGATGAAGAGAGTGTTCTCAGCGTTCTCTTCGCCGGCGGTCCACTACAAGGGTACCGGCTGGGCGCGCAAGGAGCAGTCGTCCGCCAAGTCGAGCAGGTCGACGCCCACGGAGGCGGGCCCCGTCGGCGGCGGCGAGACCGGCTCCGGCACTTCGGCAGCGTCGTCCGGGACGCCTGTCCGGACGGACGAGGATTAACCGATGCCGAGGCCACCTGGCGATTGGATCTCCCTTTCGGAGGCGGCCGAGTTGCTCGCGGCCTCGAATGTCCGATTCACATCCGACACGATCGGGCGTTGGGCTCGCGCCGGACAACTCCAGAGCATCAAGCTGGGCAACCGGCGGTTCGTGCGCAGGGCCCAGGTTCGCTCACTGCTCCGGCCGCACGGGATTGTTCACGCCGAAGATCTCCAGCCGAGCCTCTTCGAGGACCTGAACCACTAGCTTGCGGCGGCGGGTCGCGCCGGATCCAGGGGCCTTTCAGGCCTGCTCGGTCCCGCAACGGCGGCAGTAGCGCGCGTGAGTCGAGACCGGCAATGCGCAGCGATGGCACACTCGGACGGAGCCGCGGTCGAGCACCTGCTGCGCCGATTCGGCCCACAGCGCCGCCACGAGCGGTGACTCGGCTATCTCCGCCTGTTCGGCCTGCCGTGCGGCGACGAAGGCGGCCGGTGCGGGCTCCTGGACGGGCCACGGGGCAGGCGGCTTCTCCTGGGCGGGCCGGCCGCTTCCGATCGGCGGCCACTTCGCCGGGACTTCGGTGGGCCCGGCCGAGGTCGTGGGCTGGAGTCGCTGCGGCAGGGTCGGCGGCGCGGGGCGGGTCAGGGCGTCGTCGAGCGGTGCCGCGGCGGGCCAGTCGGCGGCGCGTTCGGCGCGCACCTCACGGCGCACGTCCGGCTCGCGCTTCACGTCGGGCCAGCGATTGGCGGTCGCGGGAGGCAACGTGAACAGGGGCTGCTGGGCCGGCTGGGGTTTCGATGCGGTGGGCCCGGGCGGCGTGAACAGCGGCGAGTCCTGGACGGCGGGCGCCGCCTCGGGCCAGGCGGCGACGGTCCGTCCCGTATCGGACTCAGGTCCAGGGGTCCCTTCGGGCTCGGATTCCTCCGGCCTCCGGCCTCCGGCCGGGGGCGGAGGCTCGACAGCCTCGACGCCGGCACTCGCCGCCGGGGTTTCCTCCGTGGCCTCCACGGTTCCGGCATCGGCCCACCAATCGTGGGGCTCTATCGGGCGCTCCGTCCAGGGCGTCGGCATCGGCCAGGGGCTGATCGCCGCCTTGTCTTTGGGCTTCGCCGCGTGCGCCGGCCTGGCCGGGTTGACCGGCTCGGTCAGCTTGACCGGCTGGGGGTGTGCCGACGGCTCGGTCCCATGTCGGCCCAGCAGGCGCCCGATGACCGGGGCGCGGCGCGGCTTGGCCTCGGCTGGCGGCTGCGCCTCGGCCTGCGGCTGCGCCTCGGCCTGCGGCCTGGCCTCGGCTGGCGGCTGCGGGAGCTCGACGGTGCCCCTGAGCGAGCGAAGTAGATCGAAGTCGCTGGACGGTTGCTTGAGGGGTGCGGGGGTTTCAGGTTCCCACGCGCCCGCGACCGGGACTTCCAGCTCGGATGGGCGCGCCGGCTCGGCGCCGCCGACGCGGGCGGCGTCCTCTTCGAGAGTGTGCGACGGTGCGAACGCTGCCGCATCGGGAGCGGTCGTGGAAACGGCCGGAGCAGCCGGTTCTTCCGGCGGTCCCGCATGGCCAAGCTGAGCCTGAACCAGCTCGAGCTCCTCGGCCGTCAGGTTCAGATCCGGGTCCGGCTCATCGCCGGCCGGCCATAGGGTCCAACCGTCGTCCTGCGACTTCCAGGCCTGCGCCTGAGCGAGCAGCTGTTCGGCCGCCGCGCGCTCTTCCTCCGTTACGCGGCTCGGCTGGCGATGCGCGGGCGTCTGCGGCGCTGGCGTCGGCGAGGCGAACGGCTGCGGCTGAGTTGCCGTCTGCGGCGCGGCCGACGGCTGCGGCGGGCGCGGCCCGGGCGGCGCGAACGGGCGCGGAGTCAACAGTCGCGGCGCCGCGAACGACTGCGGCCCAGGCTCGACAGCCAGCCGGGCGACGGGACTCACCGGCGCCGGCGTCGTCGCAGGCTTGCCGTTGCCGCTCCCGCCGGCGCCGAGGGGAAGAGGATCCTCGGCCGGCCAGGGCACGACCCCCGGTCTTTCGTCGTTGGGGCGCAGTTCGATCGTCGATGTCTTGCCGCTCACGGGCGTGCGAATGATCAGGTGACCCGGCGGCGCGACGGGTTCCTGGTCCCACAGCGGGGCGCAGGAGAGGCAGGCGCTCTGGTTCTCGTTCCAGCACTTGTCGCACGCGTACTGGCGGCAGGTGATGCAGAAGTTGAAGGTGCGGCGGAACTCCTCTGCGACGCGGGTGGACGCGTCTCGCGTGTCGTCGATGCGCGCCGCCGCCATGGCCTCGTCGAGCGAGGTGCCGTCGGTCATGACGAAGTTCTTCAGGCCCCGGGCCAAGACGCGCGCGCCGGCCAGGGTGAGTCCCTTGGAGGGGCCGGGACCGAAGGTGTAGCGGGTGCCACACCGCTCGCAATACGAGTCGGTGAGTTCGCGCATCTGTGCTCCGATGTCCAGTTCCAGCTTCGAGCGTTGCCGTCACTGCGCTCGTTGGGGAGGTTACGCCGGTATCACCTGCGCAGGAGCCGCCCTGCTGGTACTCGTCCTCGGGTCCGAAGGTCCCATCTCCTGCAAGGCGGTTCGCAAGGCTGCCAGGATAAGGCGCCGAACGCACGCTGTCGAGGCCACCTCGACTCGGTTCAGCCCCGCGTCGGCGGTGGCGTGGGTGGCCCTTCGGTCCGGGGACGTGGGGCTCCCCCGGTACCGCGAGCCGGAGCGCCGGCCGGGCTGTGCGAGACCGGTCCGGGGTCTGCGGCGTAGTATGTGGCGACTTCCGCGAGGTCAGGAGAGGGAAACATGGCCGACATTCAAGAACTCGGCGAGAGAGTCGCTGCCAACGTCCAGCGCGTCATCGTGGGCAAGAGCCACGAGGTTCGCTTGACTCTGGTAGCGCTGCTCTGTCGCGGGCACCTCCTGATTGAAGATGTCCCCGGCACCGGGAAGACCATGCTGGCCAAGGCCGTGGCGCGGAGTCTGGGCTGCAGCTTCCGCCGCATCCAGTTCACCCCCGATCTGCTCCCGTCCGACGTCACCGGGCTGTCTATCTACAACCAGCGCACCCAGGAGTTCGAGTTCCGGCCGGGCCCGATCATGGCCCAGGTCGTCCTCGCCGACGAGATCAACCGGGCGACGCCCAAGACCCAGTCTGCCCTGCTGGAGTGCATGGAGGAGCACCAGGCCACGATCGACGGCACCACCTACCCCATGCCCGAGCCGTTCCTCGTGATCGCCACCCAGAACCCGATCGAGTACGAGGGCACCTTCGCGCTGCCGGAGGCCCAGCTGGATCGTTTCATGCTCCGCATCCGTCTTGGCTACCCCGGCCGCGCCGACGAACAGACGATCCTCGACCAGCAGAAGATCTCACATCCTCTCGACGGCCTGGGCGAGGTCCTGTCCGCGTCTGAGCTGCTCGAGATGCAGAAGGCGGTCCGGGAGGTCCACGTCGAGCCAGCGGTGGCCGAGTACATCGTTCGTCTGGTCAACGCCACGCGGACCCATCCGGACGTCTATCTGGGCGCCTCGCCGCGCGGCTCTCTGGCTCTCTACCGGACCGGCCAGGCGCTGGCGGCGCTGGTCGGCCGCGACTACGTCATCCCCGATGACATCAAGGATCTGGCAGAGTCGTGTCTGGCCCACCGACTGATCATCAAGACGAGCTCTTCCATGCACGACATCGATCCACGTCTGGTCGTAACCGAGCTGCTCAACACGGTGCCCGTGGAGGTCAGTCCGGCCGTCGGCGCCGGGAGGAGAAACGTGAGAGCGGCAAACACGGTGGACGAGAAGGCCGCGATCCGGAGGGATGCGAGCGGTAGCCCCGCCCGCTGATCCCAGGAAGGGCGGCGCGTCGTGGTCCGGCGTCTTCAGTTCCTGGTCGTGGCGATCGTCCTGCTGATCGCCGCGTTCTCGACCGGCCTGGCCTTCCTCTTCTTCGTGGTCTACCTGGGGCTGCTGGCCGTGGGTGGCAGCTACGTGCTCACCAGGTTCGGCCTGGCCGATCTGGAGGCCGGATATCGCGTCGACCACCGCCAGGGCCATGTCGGGGAAGACCTCCGCACGACTTACAGCATCTCCAACGCCAGCCGCCTGCCCAAGCCCTGGCTCGAGGTCTACAACCCGACCGACCTGCCGGTGCCCCTGCCCGGGCGCGCCCTGGGACTGCGTCCGTGGGCGCAGCGCTCCTGGGTCGCCATCGTGCCTCTCACGAGGCGAGGTACGTATCGCATCGATCCGATGGTGGTGCGCACGGGCGACCCGTTCGGCTTCTTCGAGGCGGCGGCCACGGTTGGCCGGCCGACGGTCATGACCGTGTTTCCGCGGGTGGTGCCGCTGCCGCGGTGGCGGCTGCCCAACGCGAATCTCGAAGGCTCGCACTCGGCCCCGGAGCGTACGCTCCAGACGACTCCGCTGGCGACCACCGTCCGGCCCTATGCCCCCGGCGACAGCTTCAACCGTATCCACTGGCGCAGTACCGCGAAACTGGGGGAAATCCAGGTAAAGGAGTTCGATCTCGAGCAGACCGCCGACGTGTGGCTCTTTGCGGATCTCGACGCCGAGGTGCAGGCCGGCGAAGGCGACATCTCGACCGTGGAGGAGTCGCTGCGGGTGACGGCCTCGATCGCTCACTACGCCATCCTGGAGAATCGAGCCGTGGGCCTCACCACGAGCGGGCATCGACTCGTCTCGATCCCGGCGGATCGCGGGCCGCGTCAGCGCCTCAAGCTCATGCAGCTGCTGGCCGCGGTTGAGGGGGACGGCCATACGCCACTGGCGGAGGTTCTCCTGACCGGGTTGCCACGCCTTCGCCGGGGGATGACGGCCGTGGTTGTCACGGCCTCCCGGGATCGGCAGTGGGTGCGCGCGCTAGCGGGATTGCGGGCCAGGGGCGTCGCCGCGGTGGTCGTGACGCTGGACGCCCCCAGCTACGCGCGTCGCCACGGTGGCTCGGGCCCCGAATCAGAGACGGAGGCCCAGGAGCGGCGCGCCCTGCGCTTCGCCGCGGCCGAATACGATCTGAAGGCCTGCGAGGTCCGGGCGGGCGACGACCTGGGGAAGGTGCTGGCATGACCCACTCGCGTGCATTCGCGCCCGGCGCCGAGAAAGGCCGGCGACCATGACTGCCGGTTCGCAGCGGCAGGCGCCTGTCGCGGACCTGCGTCCCCGAGACTGGGACGAGGACTACGGGGAGTTCGGCTCACTCGGCGCGCTGCTGGCACGGTTTCGGCCCGACGAGGGCTGGCTGGGCATCGTGCTCGTCCTGGTCATGGCCGGGACCATGGCCTGGTCCATAGCGGACGCACGCTGGATTCTCGGGCGAGACGAGCTGACGAGCTTCGTCATCTGGATCGCGCTGGCCGCGACGCTGTGGGGCTATCTCAGCTCCAGGCTGGGCATCGCGCCCTGGATCGCGCACGTGATCGGGGCGGCCCTCGGCGCTTTCGTCCTGATCGAGGTCGTGGGGTCGCTGATGCCGGACGCGAACCCCAGCCTCGGCGGCTGGTTCCAGGCGACCGCCCAGTCCGTCGCCCAGGCCTATCTCGATCTCACCTGGCGCCACAAGATCTCGACTCTCCAGTACGGCCATTTCTGCCTGATCATCGGGATCGTCGTCTGGGGGACCGCTCAGGCCGCCTCGTACGACGTCTTCGGTTATCACCGCGCCATCAACGGGGTGCTGCTGATGGCGTTCGTGCTGCTGGCCAACATGGCGGTGACGGCCGCCGACGCGAACGGCCAGTTCCTGGACCTGGTCGTTTTCAGCAGCGCCGGACTGTGGCTTCTGGTGCGGGCCCATGCAGCCGATGTCCGGTCCAGCTGGCGGCGGCACCGCATCTGGCGCGGCGCCGACCTGACCGCGTCCCATGCCCAGGGCGGCGTGGGGTTTGCCTCGCTCACGATCTGCGGCGCTCTGATCCTCACGAGCGTCGCGAGCTCGGCTCCCCTGCAAAGCCTCTGGCCGGGCGTGCAGGACAACTTGCGGGGTTTCGAGACCTGGATCAGCGCCTATCTTCCGGCCGGCGGCCAGAGCCGCTTCAGCCAGGGAGCCGACTTCGGAAGCTCGACCACGATCGCGTCGTCGTTCCAGGGGTCATCGAGCCTCGTCTTCACCATCAGCGATCTGCCTGCGAGCGCATCGAGCAGCCACTGGCGGGTGATCTCGTACGACACCTTCGAGTCGACCGGCTGGACCACCGGCGCGGGTTCGCAGAGCAGCTTCCAGGCCGGTGTGGGGTTGAACGACGGCACGCTTGACCAGGTGAGCGCAGACACTCCGGGCCGGAGTCCGTACTCGTACGTCATCAATGTTCGCGACTCGTCGCTCCAGCATCTCGTGGTCGCAAATGAGCCGGTGTCGGCCAGCGTTCCCGTCACACGCATCCTGGTGGGAGGCTCGCCATCCCTGTCCGACGTGGTCTGGTTCGCCACGAATGCCACGACCTACACCGTCATCTCCTTGATGCCGGATGTGGACCCCAACGGCACCGGATTGACTGCGTGGCGGCTGCGACAGGCCGGCACGAACTACCCGACCGGCCTGTTGGCTCGATACACGCAGGGCGCAGGCCTCGTTGGGGACTACGGGCAGACCCTGCTGCGCTCCATTGAGTTGTGGGCAGCCTCGCGGGGCGTGGCCGTGGACAGCGGCGGACACTTCACAAACGCCTACGACGCGGCGAACGCCATCCAGGACTACCTGCGCGACCCCGAGCATTTCACCTACGACCCCAACATCACGGCCCTGGTCTCTAGGTGCGCGTCCCTCTCGACAGTCGATTGCTTTGCCAGGTACAGGATCGGGTTCTGCGAGCAGTACGCCACGACCATGACGATGCTGATGCGGATGGAGGGCTTTCCCGCTCGCTACGTCGAGGGTTACCTGTCGGGCAAACTGGACGAGGCGACTCGCGCGATTCTCGTGACCGGGCAGCAGCGTCACGCCTGGGTCGAGGTCTACTTCCCGGGCTACGGCTGGATCCCCTTCGATCCGACGGGCGGCCCGGTGGGCCAACCCACGCAGCTGCCGGCGGGCAGTCCGGCTGCATCGTCGCCGAGTCCGTCGCCCTCCCCCGTGGAACCCGGCCAGACGGGCGACCAGGACGTGAAGCCCCATCGCACCAGCGGCGGCTCGACGTCGATCCCAACTGCGAGCACCGGCGGGCAAGGGGGTCTACTGCTCGCCGCCGTGATCAGCCTCGTCGTACTGCTGGCTTTGGTCCTGCTGTGGCGGCGGCGCCCGCGACGGCTCCAGAGTTCGGACACGGTGTATCGAAGCATCGTCCGGTTGGCCAGCAGGCTCGGGTACGAGCCGCTTCCCACCCAGACGATCTACGAGTACACGGGGATGCTCGCCGAGGTCGTGCCGCGGGCCCGGGTGCCGCTCGATGTCGTGGCGAAAGCCCAGGTCGAAGTCACCTACGGCCGGCGTCAGCTGCCCGTGGACCGGCTGATCGTGCTGGCCGGTGCGCAGCGCCTGGTCCGCCAGGCCCTCCTGCGGCTCGCTCTCAGGGTGCCGCGAGTCGGCCCGTGGCGGACAGGCAAGGATCGGCAGCCGCCTCGCTAGCCAGGTCGTGGCCGACGGCGACGCGTTGCCACGGGTGGGTTCGAGGCGCGGCTTTCAATCCGCGGCTGATTCGAGGCCCAGCGAACCTCGCCGAGGGCTTGCTGCCCGATCAGAGGGCGCCGCGTCGGTTTCCCGCCGTCTCAGGGTCGGCCGTGGCCCCGTCGGACCCGAGGTGGCCGCCCAGATTGAGCGCCCGAATCACGGCGCGACCGGCCCGGATCTCGATGACCGTGATCTCGGCAAGACCGAAGTCGAAGTTCCAGAAGTGCTCGGCCGGCAGACCCAGCAGCGCGCAGGCGGCCACGCGGAAGACGCCGCCATGGCCGACGACGAGCGACCAGCGCGGGCTCTGGTGGGCGGCATCCGAGTAGCCCAGGACCTGGTCTCGGTCCAGCGTGCCGCGGGGCGAACCCTCGGCCATCTCCGCCAGCAGGGCCGCCAGCGAAGCCTCGACACGAGCCCGGACCTGGTCCAGGCTCTCCCCGCCGGGGGCATGGACGCGGCTGGGCCAGCGCCGCCAGCCGGCCAGCGTATCGCCGAAGCGGGCCTCGATCTCCGTCTCCTTCAGTCCCTCCCATTTGCCCTGAGAGATCTCGAGGAAGCCCGCGTCGGGGCGCAGCGGTGGAGCGGCCCGGCCGGCGGCGTTCATCGCGGCAGCCACGATTTCCGCCATGCGGAGAGCCCGTCCCAGCGGGGAGTGGACGATTCTGAACGGCGCCGTATCCGGGATGGGGAGGGGCGGAGAGACGTGCGGGGTGGCCAGGCGGATACCTGCCAGCTCGGACTGTCGCTCGCCGAGCCGGGTCAGCGGCCCATCCATCTGGCCCTGGAAGCGCTTCTCGGCGATGAACTGCGTCTGGCCGTGGCGGAGCAGGACGAGCGTCGCGTCCAGGCCATCAGGAATGAGCGGAGCGGCCCCCTGGGGCCGCTCCGGGTCCCGCAGAGAGGACTTCAACGGTCGGTGGCGGCCCGGATGACCCATACATCCAGGACCGCCGGGTGGTTCCGGATCGCCTCGGCTACGGCGTCGGGAACCTCGTCGTCGACGGCCAGAAGCATCAGGGCATCCTGCCTGGGCGCGGTCCGCGCCAGGTGCATCGCGCTGATGTTCACGTCCGCCTCGCCGAGCATGAGTCCGATGCGACCCATGGTGCCAGGTTTGTCCTGGTGGCGCGTGACCACCATCAGCGGCGTCGGCGCCATGTCGAGCCAGTTGTCGTCGATCCGCGTCAGGCGGGGCTCGCCGTTGGCGATGGTTCCGGCCACGACGGCCTTGCCGGTGTCGCCCTCGAGGGTGAGAGTGACCAGCGAGGCGAAGGTGCCGGCGTCGGAGGTCTTGCGCTCGTTGACGGTCAGGCCGCGGTTCTTCGCCAGGAACCCGGCGTTGATCAGGTTGACCCGCTCAGTCGTGGCGTTCTCCAGGACACCGCGCAGGGCCGCCGCGGTGAGCTGCGAGGCATCGTAGTTGGCGAGGTCGCCGGCCACGTCCACGGTGAGAGTCTTGACGGCGCCGCGGAAGTACTGGGCCGCGATCCGGCCGAGCGTTTCCGTGAGAGGCAGGTACGGCGCGATGGCCCGCGCCGTTTCCGGAGTGAGCAGTGGAGCATTCACGGCGTAGCGGGCGGAGCGACCGGCAAGGACGTCGATCACCTGCTCGCATGCTTCCTCGGCCACGCGGACCTGCGCCTCGGCCGTCGAAGCGCCGAGGTGCGGGGTCAGCACGGTGTTGGGGGCCGTGAGTAGCGGCGAGTCGACCGGGGGCTCCGTCTCGAAGACATCGAACGCGGCGCCGGCGATCTTGCCGTCGGCAAGACCCTGGGCCACGGCGGCCTCGTCGTATACACCGCCACGAGCGGCGTTGACGAGCATCACGCCGGGCTTGAGCCTGGCCACCTGATCGGAGCCGATGATGCCCCGGGTGGCCTTGTTCAGCGGCACATGGACGGTGATGACGTCGGCCTTCTCGATGATCGTGTCCATGTCGACGAGGGCGATGCCGTGAAGGGCAGCCTGGTCGGCGGTCACGAACGGGTCGAAGCCGATGATGTTCATCTCGAGGCCGCGGGCGCGGTCGGCGACGGCCTGACCGATCTTGCCCAGGCCGATGATGCCGAGGGTTCGGCCGCGCAACTCGACGCCGGTGAAGGCGCTGCGCTTCCACTCGCCCTTGCGCATGGAGGCGTCCGCGGCAGCGGTCTTGCGGGCCAGCGCCAGCATCAGGGCAATCGTCTGCTCGGCGGCCGAGACGGTGTTTCCGGTGGGCGCGTTGACGACCACCACGCCGGCCCTGGTGGCCGCTTCGAGGTCCACGTTGTCGACCCCGACACCGGCCCGGCCGATGACGATCAGGCGGCTGGCATGGGCCAGGATCTCGGCCGTGACCTTGACCTGGCTGCGCACCAGCAGGGCGTCATATTCGCCGATGATGGCGTTCAGCTCTTCGGGCGTGAGGCCGAGCTTCTCGTCCACCTCGTGATGGGCGCGCAGGATCTCGAGGCCCTGTCTGGCCAGCTGCTCTGCGACGAGGATCTTCATGGGATTCTCCTTACCCGGCCAGGCCGAGGGCTTGCAGCGCGGCGACCTGGGCGGCGGCAACGGCCGCGCCGGGTGTCACTGGACGATCGAGCTCGATGAGCGTCTGCTCGAGAACCGCCATGGCGTTCAGGATGTTCGGGACGGTGACGTGACCGAGGTGCCCGATGCGGAAGATCTTGCCCTTGAGGTTGCCCTGCCCGCCGGCGACGATGAGGCCGTACTTGCGAAGCTTGCCGTTGAAGGCCTTCCAGTCGAGGTCTTCAGGGATCCACGCGCCGGTCACGGTGTTGGAGGCATAGGCGGGATCGGCCAGGAGCTTGAAGCCCAGGGTCGTCAGACCCGCTCGAACAGCCGCGCCGACGGCGGCGTGACGTTTCCAGATTTCCTCGAGGCCCTCCTGTGCCATGAAGTCGAGGGCGACGTCGAGCTGGAACATGACCGCCACCGCGGGCGTCCAGGGGGTCTGACCTGCCTCGGCGCTGGTCTTGTGGGCCGCCAGGTCGAAGTAGAACTTGGGCATCTTTGCCACGGCCGCCGCTTCCCAGGCGCGCGGGGAGACGGACACGAAAGACAGTCCGGGGGCGACCATCCAGGCCTTCTGAGAGCCGCTGACGACGACGTCGAGCTGCCAGTCGTCGGTCTCGAACGGGACGGCGCCCAGGCCGCTGATGGCGTCCACGATGACCAGAGCGTCGGGGGCCACGTCCTTGACCGAGCTGGCCAGGTCTTGGATGGGGTTGGTGACCGCCGTGGAGGTCTCGTTGTGGGTCATCAGGACCGCCTTCCACGGTCCGCCGGCCTGGAGAGCCTCGCGCACCCTGGCCGGATCCGCGGCCTTGCCCAACTCGAAGGCGAGCTTCGTGACGTCCGCGCCGTAGGCGGCGGCGATCTTGGCGAAGCGATCGCCGAAGGTGCCGATCGTTACGCCCAGGACCTTGTCGCCCGGGGAAAGGAAGCTCACGATCGCCGACTCGAGCCCGCCCGTACCGGCGGCGGTGACGATGAGGACGTCGTTGTCGGTCTTGTAGAACTTCTTGAGGCGCTCGATGATGCCGTTCTGGAGGGCGGCGAACTCGGGACCGCGGTGGTTGACCATCTGGCGTGCGCCGGCCTCACGGACGGCATCCGGCAGGGACGTTGGGCCGGGAATGCGCAGGTTGGGCTCGAAGGGGTTCACTGGCTCCACCTCGTGCGTGGTCGCGGGACGACGGGTGGATGCTACGGGGCGTGGCCGCCTCGTGCCAATGTGGTATATATGACAGCATATGCTCAAGCGGACCACGATCCTGATGGACACCGACCTGTTGGAGCGGCTCGACCGCTACGCGGCTCGGACCGGCGCGACCAAGACCGCGGTCATCGCTGCCGCCGTGGAGTCGTATCTGGAGTCGAACGACACCACGCCCGATCTGCCGTTCCTCGCGGTCGGCCGAAGCGACCACGGACGGCTTTCGCTGGACGGGCGGGGGATCGTACGCCGCGAGGCGGGCCAGCGGCCTCGTTCGGAGGAGGGCTGAGTCATAGCCATCCTTCTCGACTCCAGCGCCATCCTGGCCGCCGCCGACCAGTCGGACCTCAACCACCGGGCCGCGCTCGGATGGTTCGGCCGGGTCAACGAGCCGCTCATGATCGGGGCGCTGACCCTCGGCGAGGTCGACCTGCTGCTCCAGCGGGAGCTGGGCCCGCGGGCGACTCTGGCGCTGCTCGAGTCGATTGGAAGCGGGGCGGTGCGCGTGGTGGCCCCCACGCAGCGGGACCTGGCTCGAGCGGCGGACCTCCTCCGCGAAGCGGCGGAGTACCGGCCGCGCCTGACGGACGCGGTGCTGGTCGCGACCGCTGAGCGTCTCGGCATCACTCGGGTGGCGGCCTTCGACCGCCGTCCGATCGCGATCTTCCGACCCAGCCACGTGCGCGCCCTGGATCTGGAGCCCTGACGCACCATCGGAGACCGATCGCCGCCAGCGCCGGGCCGTCAACCGGCCAGGCCGGGTGGACGGGAGGCCTGGCCGGCAGGAGACCAGGCCGGCAGGAGACTAGGCCGGCAGGAGGTCCTGGGCCTCGATCTCGGCGCCTTGTTCGCTGCGGACTACGCGGAGCCCCATTCGAGCCGCCTCGGATCGGCCCGAATCGAAGCCGGAGGTTGCCTCGGTCGGAGAGATCCGCCTGTCGCCCTGGCGGGTCAGCATCGCCAGGATCACGTCGTACGGCTGGGCGGTGCGCCGCTCGACCAGCTCCGCGATCCGAGCGGGGTCGTTGGCAATCCTGCGCAGCTTCGCCCGGTCGAGCCGGGGCCAGAGGAGCATCGCGCGCTCCAGGTAGCGCGAGGTCGTTGCCCGCTTGGGGCGGGGCGCGACTCTGGGGGCCGATGCCCTCGAACCATGCGACGGCCCACGGTACGGAGCGTTCGCGCCGATGGGCGCGACAGCGTGCGCACGAGCCATGGCACTCCCCATGCTGAGGAGAAAAGACGCGGCTTAGTATTCGGCCGTCCGGGCGAGAACTGTAACCGCGCAATCACGGCAGGCCGTGTCAGATTTGTTGCACCCTGTGCCTGGCTGTTGTCGCATGCATCGCGCATGCGTTCGGACTTGCCAGCGGCCTTCGCGGAGTGCCGGCGGTGGATCGGTCGGCTCGGGCGGTTCCTCCTCAGACTTTGACCTGGTTGCGAACCATCACAATTCCTCAAGTCAGGTAATCACGTCGAGCCGGAGAGCAAGTCGGGCAGCCAGGCCGGACTCTTCGTTTGTGCCGAGCGAGTGATGCTACCGCCCGTCAATCATCGCCGGCGTCGCGACGTTGCTCGTCGGCGATCGCGCGCAGGCTGTCCCGGCGGCGTTGCATCCCTTGCGAATCCGCAGCCATGGGATCGCCGCCAGGTTGTCCATCGACGGCGCGCTTGCGGCGGGGTGGAGCGAGGCGAGCCTCGCGCAGCCGCTCGAGGCGTTCGCGGATCTTGATCTCGGCGCCCTCGTCGCCCGGGAAGTAGTAGCGGCGAGCGGACAACTTGACCGGCAGGTACTGCTGTGCCACGTCGTCACCCTCGTAGTCGTGCGGGTAGCGGTAGCTGTGCCGGGCGGTGCCGGTCGAGCGCAGGTGTGCCGGGACGGGTAGAGATCCGTGGCTCAGGACATCGTCCATGGCGGCGAAGTAGGCTCGTCCGGCGGCGTTGCTCTTCGCAGTCGCGGCCAGGAAGACGGTGGCCTGGGCCAGCGCGTATTGGGCCTCCGGGAGGCCGACCCAGTCGAGCGCCTGGGCGGCGGCGACCGCAACTTCGAGGGCGCGCGGATCTGCCAGGCCTACGTCCTCGGAGGCGGAAATGATCAGGCGACGGGCGATGAAGCGGGGATCCTCGCCGGCGGCGATCATGGCGGCCAGCCAGTAGAGCGCGGCGTCGGGGTCGTTGCCCCGAATGCTCTTGATGAAGGCGCTGACGGTGTCGTAGTGGCCGTCGCCGGCCCGGTCGTAGGCGAGCACGCGCTGCTGCGCCGCCGCCTCCACGTCGCTCAGCCTCGGCGTGACGCGCCCCTGCTCGTCTCGAACGTTCTCGGCTTCGGCGATGGAAAGCGCTCCTTCAAGGACGTTGAGGGCCTGGCGCGCGTCTCCCGAGGCGAGGCTGACCAGATGCTCGAACGCCTCCTCTCCCACGGCGACCCCGCCGGTCGGTCCCAGGCCGCCGGCCAGACCGCGCTCCGCGTCCGAAAGTGCGCGCCTGACAAGGACGGCCACCTGCGCGTCGGTCAGCGGCTCCAGGCGGTAGACGCGAAGTCTCGAAAGCAGGGCCGAGTTCACTTCGAAATAGGGGTTCTCGGTGGTCGCGCCGACGAGCGTCACCGTGCCCTCTTCTACGTGCGGCAGCAACGCATCCTGCTGGGCCTTGTTGAAGCGGTGGATCTCGTCGATGAACAGGATCGTCTGGCGGCCGTTGAGAATCAGCCGTTCTCTGGCCTCCGTGACAAGAGCACGTATCTCGGCGACGCCGCTCATTACGGCCGAGATGGTCACGAGCTGAGCGCCGGCGGCGTCGGCCAGGACCCTCGCCAGGCTCGTCTTGCCGCTCCCCGGCGGCCCCCACAGGAGGATGGAGCCGAGGCGGCCTCGCTCGACGGCGCGCCGCAGGGCGCCGTGCTCGCCGATCAGGGACTCCTGGCCCACGAGCTCGTCCAGGTTCCGCGGCCGCATGCGGGCGGCCAGCGGCTGGCTGCCCGGAGGCGGGGCGAAGATCGGCTGCGCGGCGGGGGATCTGGTTGCGCGGGTTCGGCGAGTGGCCATCAGGTGGATGCTACTAGCCGCTCGTGCCTCCGGCTCACCGATCGATCAGTCACCGTGCGGATCCGACCCGCACGCGGCCGGCGAGGGACCGCGTCAGACCGAGATGACGTGCAGGACGTCGATCAAGACGACCAGAACGGCCAGCGCCGCGACCATGGCGCCACCGACTCTCAGGATGCGACGAACGTCGCGTGTCACGTATGCGTATTCCTCGGCCGCGCGAATGGCAAGAGGGCTCTGGCCGCGCGCCCGTCCGGCAGGAAGGGGCTCCGCGTCGCGGCCGCGATCCCGGCCGCGCCCGAGATTAGCCTGCTCGGTCCGCTCCTGAGCCACGATCTGCGATTCCAGCTCCGCTGCGCGCGCTTCCTCCGCGGCCGAAAGTCCCTGAGCGGGCCGGGTGGCGGGTCGCGTCTGGGGTCTGGCGGGAGAGTGCGAATGCCGCTGGCCGGGCCGCTTAGAGCCGCGGGTGCGTTTGGCCATCTTGGTAATGGGCCTCCGTGGTCGTTCGATACCTGATCGAGCATAGCATCCCGCTCCCCGGCCGGGTTGGCCGGCCGGGGAGCGGGATGCCCGGGCACCGCTGCTGGTAGACTCGCCCCGAGCCTAGTGGAGGTTGGAGTGTCGCAACTCAACGATTTCGTCGCATCGCACCTGGCTGCCATCGGCGTCGTCATCTTCATCGGATGCGTTGTCGTGCTACTGCTCGTCCTCATGCTGTTCATCCAGTCGCGTCGGATCGCGCTCCTGAGCGAGCGGCTGGACTCCCTGACGCAGGGCGCGGACGGCCAGAGCCTCGAAGGCGTGCTGGCCACGCACCTGGACACCGTGGTCCGTGTTGCCCAGGAACTCGATGAAGTAACAGCCCGCACGGCCATTCTCGAGGCGGGTGCTCGGATGCACTTCGGGCGGCTCGGGTTGGTGCGTTTCAACCCGTTCGACGATACGGGCGGCAACCAGAGCTTCTCGCTGGCGATCCTGGACGCCAACAACGACGGCTTCGTCATGAGCAGCCTTCACTCGCGGACCGCGACCCGGGTTTACTCCAAGGCGATCTTCGGCGGCGAGTGCGAGACGACGCTCGGTGCCGAGGAGGCCCAGGCCGTGGAGATCGCCGTTTCCCAGGGCGGGGGTTCGTCGGCGCCGCGCACTTCCCGGGCGGCCGCCGCACGCGGGACGACTGGCAGAGGCTCCGGGCGCGGGAAGGCGGCGGGCACCGCGAGTGGGGCGGCCAGGCCAGACCGTCCAAAGCAGGCAGCCGCGATGACCGCATCCAGTGGCGAGTCAGCCGAGCCCATGGATGCCGGGTCGGGCGCATCGGAGCCTGAGCCCGCAGAGGCTGGCTCGGCCCCGCCGCCGGCCTGACGGGCCGGCCGGCCGTCGTGACACGCGAGATGTCATCGCCGCGGCGATCCTAGGGGCATGACTCGGACGACCCGCAGGATCCAGCGCGAGCCGGCCCGGCTCGAGCAGATACCGGTTTGGGCCGGCACGCCGGACGCGGAGCCCGACCAGGCCGCCGCACCGGCCGGGGTTGCGGCGATGCTGGCCGGCCTCAATGCCGACCAACGCCGCGCCGTCTGCCATGACGCGGGTCCTCTGCTGGTCGTTGCCGGCGCGGGCACCGGCAAGACGCAGGTCATCACCCGCCGCATCGCCTGGCTGATCGCCACGCGGCGAGCGCGACCCTCGGAGATCCTGGCGCTCACGTTCACGGACAAGGCCGCGGCAGAGATGCAGACGCGGGTCGACCAGCTGGTGCCATACGGCTACACAGACGCGGCCATCTCCACGTTCCACGCCTTCGGCGATCGGATCGTACGTGAGTTCGCCCTGGAGCTGGGACTGCCGACCGACACGCGCGTCCTGACCCGGCCGGAGGTCGTGATCTTCCTACGCGAACGCCTCTTCGCCTTCGAGCTGGACCAGTACCGTCCGTTGGGCGATCCGACGCGGTTCCTGGATGCGCTGGCGAGCCTCTTTTCGCGCTGCAAGGACGAGGACGTGAGCCCGCAGGCCTACCTGGATTTCGCAGCCGGACTGGCCGACGCGGCCGAGGCCACGGGACCGGTCGGCGCGGCCGACGAGATCGAGGCTCTGCGGGAACGGGCCCGGCGCGAGGCCGAGCTGGCGCGGGCCTACGCCCGATACCAGCAGCTGCTCGGCGAAGCCGGTTTGATCGACTTCGGCGACCAGGTGAGCCTGGCGCTTCGGCTGCTGCGCGAGTCGGCGGCGGTTAGATGGGAGCTGCAGCGACGCTACCGGTACATCCTGGTGGATGAGTTCCAGGACACGAACCGAGCCCAGTCGGAGCTGGTGGAGCTGCTGGCTGCCTCGCACGGCAACATCGTGGTCGTTGGCGACGACGACCAGTCGATATACAAGTTCCGCGGCGCCTCGATCAGCAACATCCTGGAGTTCAAGCGCCGCCACCCGCGCTGCCGCCAGGTCGTGCTGAGGCGCAACTACCGGTCGCGCGCGCCGATCCTCGACGCGGCCTACCGGCTCGTCCGCTTCAACGACCCGGACCGCCTGGAGGTCCGCAACGGCATCGACAAGCGCCTGATCCCCGAGCGTCGCGGCGGCGAGCGGCCCGTTCGCCGCCTCTCCTTCGCTTCGGGTTCGCAGGAGGCCGATTGGGTCGCCCGGGAGATCGCCACTCGGATCGCGGTCGGGGCCAGGCCCAGGGACTTCGCGATCCTGGTTCGAGCCAACGCGGATGCCGACCCCGCCCTTCGCAGCCTGAACCTGGCCGGACTGCCGTGGCGTTTCTCCGGCACCTCGGGGCTGTACGCGCGTCCCGAGGTTCGCCTGCTGCTGGCCTTCCTGCGGTCGATCGCCGATCTCTCGTCCAGCGTGGACCTGTACGGCCTGGCCGCCTCGGAGGTGTACGGCCTGGGCGGCGAGGACCTGACGGCGATCGTCAACATGGCGCGGCGACGGAACCGCTCGCTGTGGGACGTGGTCGAGGAGCTCACTCGTCAGCCGGGCCTGCTGCGGCTCGACCCGGCGACGCGTTCGATCCTGGAGCGGCTGGTGGCGGACATCCGCCGCTTCACGGAACTGGCCCTCGAACGGCCGGCCGGCGAGGTGCTGTACCAGTTCCTGCGCCAGAGCGGCCTCCTCTCGAAGCTGGCCTGCACGGAGTCCGCCGCCGCGGAGGAGGCGCTTTCGAACATCGCCCGCTTCTTCGATATCGTTCGCTCGCAGTCGGACCTGCTGGCGGACGATCGGGTCGTCTTTGTGGCTCCCCACCTGCAGACTCTCATCGACGCGGGAGATGACCCGGCCACGGCGGAGATCGACCCCGATGCCGACGCGGTCGCGGTCCTGACCGTGCACAAGGCCAAGGGTCTCGAATTCCCGGTCGTCTTCATGATCGGCCTCGTGGACGGCCGCTTCCCGGCCAGGACCAGGCGTGAGCCGCTCGGCCTGCCGACGGAGCTGGTGAACGAGGTTTTGCCGGAAGGCGACGCGCGCCTCCAGGAGGAGCGCCGTCTCTTCTACGTTGGCATGACCAGAGCGCGCGACGAGCTGGTCCTGAGCCACGCGGGCGACTACGGCGGCCGGCGCGCTCGGCGCGTGTCGCAGTTCGTCCTGGAAGCGCTGGATCTTCCGGCCACGAGCGCGACCGCGACCGGCGGGCCCGATGCGGAGCTCAAGCCGCTGGAGCGCCTGGTCTCGTTCGAGCCCAGGACTGCCCCGGCCGAGCCCGGCCGGGGCGTGGTCGAGGGGCCGCTCAGCCTCAGCTTCTACCAGGTGGACGACTATCTGACCTGCCCGTTGAAGTACAAGTACGTCCACGTGCTGCGTGTCCCGATCGCGCCGCACCACTCCATCGTGTATGGAGCGGCGCTGCACCAGGCGGTGCAGGAGTTCCACCGCCGCCAGGCGAAGGGCTACCTGATGACCGTGGACGAGCTCGATGCGGCCTTCGACCGGGCGTGGTCCAACGAGGGCTTCCTGACGCGGGAGCACGAGGAGGCGCGGCTGGCGGCAGGTCGGGCCGCGCTGCGCCGGTTCCGCGACGAGCAACTGCGGCCCGGCGCGACGGTGCCGGCCTACGTGGAGCGCGAGTTCAGCTTCCTGCTTGACGGGGACCGGATCCGGGGCCGGATGGACCGGATCGACATCGAGCGATTGCCGGCCGGCGAGGTGGGGCCGGGCCGAGCGGGCCACGATCCGGCGGGTCAGCGCCAGCACGCGGATGTCGCCTCGCCTGCGCTGCCGGGCCTGTATCCGGAGCGGGTGACGATCACCGACTACAAGTCGAGCGATGTGCGCAATCCCGCCAGAGCCCGGGAGCGAGCGCGAGACTCGCTCCAGCTCCAGATCTACGCCATGGCCTACCAGGCGGAAAGCGGCCGACTGCCGGACGCCGTGGCGCTGTGGTTCCTCGAGTCCGGCCTCGTCGGCCGGGTCGAGGTGGAAGAGAAGCGGCTCGAGAAGGCGCGCGCCTCGATCCGACAGGCGGCGAGCGGTATTCGGGCCCTGAACTTCGAAGCCACGCCGGAGTACATCGCCTGCGGCTACTGCGCCTTCCGCGATATCTGCCCCTCGAGCGCGGCCCGATGATCGAGCGCGAGGACCGCCAGCCGCGCGAGGTCGATGTCGTGGCGCTGGGCAGGTCGATCGAGGCGATCACGCTCGACTTCGGGAACACCCTGGTGGCGTTCCCGGGACAATCGATGGCCGGCGTGTTGCGGGCGACGGCGGAGGACGCTGCCGAAACCTGGGGCTTCGACGCCGCCGAGTTCGCGCGAGTCTGGAGCGAGGAGCGGCTCCGGCAGTTTGCCGAGGACGTGCCCGGCGGCCGCGAGGCGGACATGGACATCCGTGCCGCCCGGGTGCTGGCCCGGCTGCGGGGCTGCCCGATGCCGCCGGCTCAGGAACGTTGGGATGACGGCGACGTCGCCCGCTGGTCGAGCCCGACCGAGGTGGCCGCCGTCCTCGACGCGTACGCATCGGCCTTCGTGCGCCAGACCCCCGTCCCGCCGGAGATCGGGCCGACGCTGGAGCTGCTGGCGAGGCGGTACGCGCTGGCCATCCTTTCCAACTGGCCGCTCGCCATCGCCCTGGAGCGCTACCTGGATGCAGCTGGCTGGTCGCCGCATCTGGCCGCGGTCGTCATCTCACAGCGTGTCGGTGCCATCAAGCCATGGCCGGAGATATTCCGGGCCGGGGCTCGGGCGCTCGGCGTCACGTCGGGCAGGCGGCTGCTCCACGTGGGGGACGATCTTGGGGCCGACGTGGGCGGGGCGCACGGCGTGGGCTGGTGGGCGGCCTGGGTTCGCCTCAAGCCCCAGGACTCGCCCCTGCCCGTGGGATCCTCGGGCGGAGATGAGCGACCTGACCTCATCGTGGATCGGGTCGCCGATCTGCCCCGAGCCCTCGGTCTTCACTCGCCGCGGGTTCCGTAGCCAGCGAGTGATCTCGCCATGCTCGCCGGAGCGGCGGCGGGCGCTCGTCCGGCGCGGCGATCCGCGGCGCTCGACCGCCGGATCCCGGCTTTAGACTGTCGCGGATGGAGCTGCGCGACAGGACGGGCAACTACTTCTTCGTGCTGCTGGCGATCGCGGCGTGGGCGATGGTTTACGTCGTGGTCACGACCACGTATCCGCGTGAGAACCCGATGAACGGCCTGGTCGGGGCGGGAGCCATCGGCGCGGCCTGCGGCCTGACGGCGGTCCCTCTCTTCTGGCTGGCCGTCTTCGCGCGCCACCATCGGATCGCCTTTCGGGGCGATTGGTCGCGGGCCATCAGGCGCGGCGCCTGGGTGGCGATGATCGTGGCGATCATGGTCGCACTGCGACTCCAGGAAGTCCTGGGCCTGCCGATAGCGGTCTTCATCGTGGCCCTGGTCGTGCTGGCCGAGATCATCCTGTCCGTGGAACGTTGACGGCCGCGCTTCCCGGCAGAGCGCCGGATGACCGGGCGCGCGCCGCCTTCGACCGCCTCTCCGAGGCGCTACGCTGTAGCCGATGACGGAGTTGCGCCGGGACCCAGACACCGCCGCCGCGCTGGCGCGACTGTACGACGTGGATCTGCTCGAGGATCCCGGGGACATCGACCTGTACCTGGCCATGGCAGCCCGGACCGGCGGCCCCATCCTGGAGCTCGCTGCGGGCTCAGGGCGCGTGACGGTCCCGCTCGCCGAGGCTGGCTACGAGGTCACCGCGGTGGACCTCGATCCGGCCATGCTGGCACGCCTCGGGCTCAGGCTCGAAGCGGCGGCCCGGGACGCCCCGGAGATCCGCGGCCGCGTCCGAGCAGTGGAGGCCGACCTGGTCGGCCTGGAACTGCCGGGCGGGAGCCCCTTCCGGCTCGCGATCCTTGCTCTCAACTCGATCCTGCTGCTCGGTTCGCGAGAGAGTCAGCAGGCGGCCCTGGAGACGATGGCCCGTCACCTGGCCCCCGGGGGAGTGGCCGTGGTCGATGTCTGGCTCCCGAGCGCCGATGAGCTCGCTCGTTACGACGGCCGGATGAGCCTCGAATACGTGCGCCCGGATCCCGACACGGACCTGACGGTCGTCAAGAGCACGAGCGCGGAGCACGAGCCGACCCACGGGCGCGTGGAGCTGACGGCCATTTACGAGGAAGGCACCCAGGGCAGCCCGCCGCGGCGATGGATCCGGCATGATCGACTGCGCCTGTTGGGCGCCGAAGAACTCTCATCGATGGCGGAAGACGCGGGTCTGGTCGTAGAGGTGCTGGCGGGCTCATACGAGCTGGACCCAATCGTCAATCATGACGAACGGGTCATCCTGGTAGCGCGGAGGCGGGGGAGGACCGGCCCCGCTTCCTTGGTATAGTCGGCCACGTGGCGAATACCACCTCTATCCGGCTCCTCGTGGCGGAAGACGTTCCGCAGGTGAGCCAGCACGTCCGCAACCTGCTGAGCATCCAGTCGCAGGTCAAGCTGCTGGAGGTGCTCACCGATGGCTCGAAAGTCGTGGACGCCACCCGGCAGCTTCGGCCGGACGTAGTGATGATCGATCTGCTGCTGCAGGGCAAGGTCAAGGGGCCCCAGCTGATCGAGAAGCTGCGCGACTCGGGGCTGGACATCCCAGTCGTGGTCCTGACCGTGCCCCAGCATCCGCTGGCGCGAGACCCGAATCGCGGCATCGACGCCGTCCTGACGCTTCCGTTCAGCGGCTTCGAGCTGGTCAACACGCTGGCCCACGTCATGACCGACCGCCAGGCGCGGGCCGCCGGCGCCTGCCGGGTCATCTCGGTGTTCTCGCCAAAGGGCGGTGTGGGCAAGACGACGATCGCCTTCAACCTGGCCGTCGCCCTGGGTCAGCTCGGCATCGCCACGGCGTTGATCGACGGCAGTCTCCAGTACGGCGACCTTCGGGCGCTGCTGAAGGTGCCCAACGACGTGCCTTCGATCCTCGACCTGCCCACGGACCGGATCCAGGAGTCGGATCTGCGCGATGTCCTGTGGCGCGACCCGGCCGGCATCGACATCCTGCTCGCCCCGCCACGCGTTGAGATGGCGGAGATGATCACGGCCCGGGACGTGGAGAAGACGGTCTCGATTCTGCGCCGGCTGTACGAGGCCGTCGTTATCGACACGCCGACTTCGCTCTCTGAGACAACGCTGGCCTTTCTGGACGCGTGCGACGTCATCCTCTTGATCGTGACCTACGACTCGACCACGATCCACAACGCCATCGCCGTCGCCGATGCGTTCGCCTCGGTCGGCTACACGGCCGACAAGGTCCACTACCTGGTCAATCGGGCCGACTCGAGCGGCGGCATCAGCCGTGACGAGCTGGCTCGGGCGATCGGTCGAAAGCCGGATTTCGAGGTGATCTCGGACGGGCGGGTGGTGGTCCAGGCGAACAACGAGGGCATGCCGTTCGTGGTCGCCAATCCCGAGGCCGCGGTCAGTCACGACATACGCCGTGCGGCGGCGATCATCGCCGGACGCACGGTCGGCGCTCCGGTGAGACACTGAGGACGTGTCCGATCCACGTCCAATCGGCGTATTCGACTCTGGTGTTGGCGGGCTGACCGTCCTGCGCGAGATCCTGCGCCGTATGCCATTCGAATCGACGATCTACCTGGGCGACAACGCGCGCGCCCCATACGGCATCCGCAGCGACGAGGAAGTGCGGACCTTCAGCGTGCAGGGCCTGGACGCACTCGTGAAGCGCCACGTCAAGGCGCTGGTGGTGGCCTGCAACACGTCTACATCCGTGGCCCTGATGGACTTTCGCCGTCGCTACGACCTGCCGGTCCTGGGCGTGGTCCGGCCCGGCGCCTCGGCCGCCGCCCTGGCCACACGAACCCGCCGCGTCGGAGTGATCGCCACGCCGGCGACCGTCCGATCGCGCGCCTACTTCAACGCCATCAAGGACGAGAACCCTGCCATCGAGGTGTACGAACACGCGACCCCGGCGCTCGTGCCCCTGGTGGAGGCCGGACGTCTCTGGGGCGTGGAAGTCGAGGAGGCGGTCCGCCAGGCGGTGGCCCCGCTCCTTGGCGAGCGGAACGAGGACGGGGAATTCATCTTCCCGATGCCGCGTTCCGCGCGGATCGATACGCTCCTGCTGGGCTGCACCCACTACCCGCTGCTGGCGGGAGTGCTGCGCGACTGCGTCGGCGACGCAGTGGCGATCGTGGATTCGGCGACGGCGACGGCGTCGTCGCTGGCGGAGCTGCTCTCGGTCAACGGGCTCGAGGCGCCCGGAACCAGCCGGGGCACTGCGGCCGATGCGGGCATGGCCGGCCATGAGCCACCGAACGAGACGCTGGCCGCGGCCACGCACCTGCAGTTGACCAGCGGCGACGTGGCCGCCTTCCGGGCGATCGCGGAGAGGATGTTCGGCCAGGAGTTCCCGGATGTCGAGACGGTCGACCTGAGGGTAGGCGCGGCGGGCCAGGGAGTGTCGTGAGCGACGAGCAGGACCCGCGGGCGCGAGGGGGGCTGGATCGAGCCGCGCGCGGCCAGGCGACTCCGCGCCGGTCGAGTCGCCCCGGCTGGCGACGTGACGCTTTCTTGCAGGCCGGTTTCCTGGTCGGAGCCGTCGTGGGGGCCGCGGTAACCGTCGTCGGGCGGCGCATGGAGCGCTCGGCCCGGCGGGGCTTGATCGACTGGCGCGTCGCGGAGCGTCTGGCCGTGGACCGGGTTCGCAATGCCGAGGGCACGTTGACGCCGGCAGAGCTCCGGATGGCGGAACCCGTCTACGCGGCCGCGATGCGGGAGGTCGTGCCCGCCCTTAGCGCCACGTTGAAGTGCGAGTTGCCGGGCATCGTGGAGCGCAGCGGTGTCACGGCTCGGGAGGACTGGGTCAGAGCGAACGTCTCGACGTTCGCCGAGCTGATGAGCAAGATCGAGGCTGGCCTCCTGAGCGAGGTCCTGCCCCCGGGAGCGGGCATCATAAAGTCCACGATGGCGATCGCCAACCGTGCGGTCGCCACGCGCCAGGTCGGCTACCTGCTCGGCTTCATGGGGCAGCACGTTCTGGGCCAGTACGACCTGGCGCTCCTCTCGGCCGAGGCTACGCCGGGCCGGCTGGTCTTCGTCGATGAGAACATTCGACGGGCTGCGGCTTCCTTGCGCGTGCCGCTCGATCCGTTTCGGACCTGGATTGCTCTCCACGAGACGACCCATGCCTTCGAGTTCGAGGCGCATCCCTGGCTTCGGCCGTACCTCTCCGGCCGCCTGGAGAGACAGCTGAAGTCGCTTTCGTCGGGCGTTTCCCTCCTGAGCCGTGACGCGGCGGCCCGGCTCGGCCGCACTCTCCGGGGCCAGAACTCGGGCGAAAGCTGGATGGAGGGGCTGATGACGGACGAGCAGCGCCGGGAATTCCGCGAGATGCAGGCGGTGATGAGCCTGCTCGAGGGCTTCGGCGACTATGTGATGGATGAGGTGGGGCGCGATCTGGTGTACGACGTCGAGCGAATCAGCGAACGCTTCCACGCCAGGCGCGAGCAGCGGAGCGGGTTCGAGCGGGCCATGATGCGGGTCACCGGCCTGGACCTCAAGATGGAGCAGTACAAGCAGGGTGAGAGGTTCGTTGCCGCCATCGCTCGAGCCCGCGGAACGGTGGCGCTTCACGCCCTGTGGCGCGGACCGGACACGCTGCCCCGGCCGGAAGAGATGGAGCGGCCGTCGCTGTGGCTGAGCCGGGTCATGTCCGAGCCAGGATCGTGAGCGCCGGTGGCGGAAGCGCAGGCGGGCGTCGTCGGGAGCGCGCACGGTGGTGTTTGGAGCGGCGGAGGCGAGGAGGCCCAGATTGAGCGCGGAGAGACTCATCGGCTTGGTCGGTCCCGGCCACGGGCCCGGCGGCTCGCCGCGGGCGATCGCGATCAGCCCCGTCCTGACCGGCCGCGATGCCTTTGGGGCGATGCGCGCGCAGATCCTGGCCGCGGCTCCCGGGTCGAGGCTGATTCCCGTTTCCGCTGAGGGGATCGCCGATGAGCCGGTCGATGAGGTCGAGGTTCTGATGCGCGGCTGGTCCCTCGGCGGAGACGCGCTGGACCGCTTCGTCGGGCGGACACCCAGGCTGCGCTGGATACATTCGGTCTCGGTCGGAGTGGAATCCATCCTCACGCCGGTGATCTGCCTGCGTGGCCTCACGGTCACCAACGGCCGGAGCGTCTTCGATCAGCCGATCGGCGAGTACGTGATGACGATGATCCTGTCCAGCTGCCGGCGACTGCCGCAGCTGCTTGAGCTGCAGCGGGAGCGGGCCTGGCAGCCGATCGAGGCGATCGAGCTGGGCGAGACGACGATCGGGCTGGTTGGCCTGGGCGGGATAGGACGGGCGGTAGCCCGGCTGGCCGAACCCTTCGGCCCTCGGATCGTGGCCGTGCGGCGCCGGCCGGGGGCGGGCGATGCGCCGGCGGGAGTGAAGGTGCTCGGGGACATCGAGGCGCTGCCCGAGCTGCTGTCCATCTCGGATTTCGCGGTCCTGGCGCTGCCGCTCACCGGCGAGACGGAAGCGGTGGTCAACGACGAGACGCTGGCCCGGGCCAAGCCGGGGAGCTGGCTCATCAACGTGGCCAGGGGTGCCCTGATCGACGAGAGGGCGCTCGTTCGGGCACTGCGCGATGGGCCCCTCGGTGGGGCGATCCTGGACGCCTTCTGCGAGGAACCGCAGAAGGCGT
>Ga0187885_10001464_pt1 | contig 25938 bp, 21 predicted proteins | sample June2016WEW_20_1_3_FD_132970 | JGI IMG/M metagenome (GOLD analysis project Ga0187885, IMG submission 132970) | Peatland microbial communities from SPRUCE experiment site at the Marcell Experimental Forest, Minnesota, USA - June2016WEW_20_100 | ecosystem: Environmental > Terrestrial > Soil >... | reverse complement strand
TTAGGGCGGCCCAGGGGCACCGTTCGCGTAGCCGCCCTAATCGGTCCGCGCGGCCTCCATCATGGACCCCCGCGTCAAGGGCCGTTATCCCCCGCTGGTAGGGGTGTGTTTGCCGATACTGACGCTAAAACGACGCCCAACTCTTCGCCCCGCGCCACACGAGCCTCGCGACCGGCGTAGACTACCGTCCGGGTCGATATCCAAGATGCCCGCCACTTAGCCCCCCTCGGTGACGGGCATTTCTTATGCTCAAACAGAGCGACTAACAGTGCCCCCCTCGGTCCCCCATTCACGCTCAGTAGCACGTCCGGTTGAGGATTCGGCTTAGAAGGCGGCTGCTCTATCCGCTGAGCTACGGGGACGTCAGCCCGATGCGCTCCGAAGTCTACGCGCCTCGTTAGCCCTCCACGTGGCGGCGGACCGCTCGCCCAAGACTTCGCGCATCTGCCTGACGGCCCTGGGTCGCTTCCTGGGCACCTGGAGGCTCAGCGCATCCGCCGACCGGGGCGCGGGAGTCCGTCGCGAACACGTCGAGAGCTATCCGGCCCAAAGGCACGGCGAGGTTGAGATTCTCTCTCGTGGGGAAGCCCGCCCGGACAGGCTGCTAGGGGCCTTACCGGCACGGGCTATCGCCGCCGCACGTGGACCTCTACGTCGACGTGTTCTCGGTCCGGGTCTGGGCGATCCTTTTCGGAGACGACCTGGAAATTGAGCGGCAGGTATGGGGAGTGAAACGATCGAACTCCTTCCTCGATTCCCTGCACGCTCCGGGCGGCTCCCACCACCGCCCCGACGTGCGACACGACCTGGTCTCGCGTTGGCGGCAGCACGTCATCGCCAACCAATAGCCTTACCGTCTTGTAGCCTTCCCACGGCCAGGGCCACTCGCGCGTCGGGGTTCTCATCGCAGCACTTCTCCTCAGGGTCGGACAGGCGCGGATTCTACGCCCCACCCAGGGCCCGGTCGCCCCGGGCCTCGCTCCGCGGGACGCTGTTCCATCCGCCGGGCTGCGGGCCCACCGACGAGCCCGGACGCCGCACGCAGAGCAACCCGCTCTGGCTGGCAGGGCCCGTCCGGCGTCCCCTAGCCGGTCGGGATCGACCCCAGAAATCGTCCTTTAGTCCCATGGCCCGCGCTTTGGGCGGTGCTAGACTCCATATCCTTCGCGTTCACCACGTACGCGCCTGCTGTGCCCTCGGAGGTCGTATCGGTGTCGTCGCTTCGGCTCGAGTCCGAACTGGCAGCGTTGCCGTCGGCACTGGTCGAGCGATCGGACGCGCGAACCCCATCTCGACTCCTCGCCGGCCGAGCGGCGGCTCCCCAAGCCGCCACGAACGGCCAGCTCGCGCTCCAGCTTCCGAGCGAGCTTCCGCGCCTGGCGATCGCTCCCGAGTGGAAGGATCAGCAGCGGCTCTGGGGCCACACCTTCCACCCCATGTGCTCGTACCTGGCGAGCTTCCCGGCGGGGCTCGTTCACGCCTTCATCGCCCGCTACTCGCGACCCGGCGACGTGGTCCTCGATCCGTTCAGCGGGCGCGGGACGACGCCCCTCCAGGCTTGCGCCGAAGGCCGGATAGGGGCCGGCAACGACCTCAACCCGTTTGCCTACATCCTCACCGCGGCCAAGGTGGATCCGCCGACCAAGTCAGACGTGAAGACCCGCCTGGCCGCCCTTCGCGTGGCCTGGGCGGCTACCGCCGGCGAGTGGAACGAGATTGCCAACCGCGTGGTCGACGAGCCCGGCTCTCCGGAGATCCTGGTGCCCGGACCCGGCAGCCGGCCGATCGGCGGCGCGGTCGCGATTCGCCCCGATGCATGCGTCCCGGCCGAGGTGGCCCTCGCGTTCCATCCTCGGACCCTCGCACAGCTGCTCTACCTGCGAGCCGGCCTCGACGCCGACGATCGGACCGATCGATTCCTGCTGGCCTCGCTGACCGGCATCCTCCACGGCAAGAGCGCGAGCTACCTGTCCGCGGTGATGCCGAACACATTCAGCATGGCTCCGCGCTACGTCCGCGACTTCGTGGCCAGGACGAGCTTCCGCTCGCCGGAACGGGACGCCTTCGGGCTGCTGGAGGAGAAGATCCGTCGCCTCTACCGCCAGCCCGTGCCCTCCACGCGAGGCGTCGCCCTGCTCGGCGACGCGCGCGACTCCGGGGTTCGCTTCCGCGAAGCGCTGCGGGCGCGCGGCCTGCCGGAGCGAGCACGTCTCATGGTCACGTCGCCGCCTTACCTGCGCGTCGTGAAATACGGCTACTACAACTGGCTGCGGCTGTGGCTCCTGGGCTACGACGCCGCCGCCATCGACGACCTTCTCGACGATGCCCATCACCGCGACGCGTACCTCGTATTCATGCGCGAGGTCCTGCGCAGCCTGCGCTCCGCCCTCGCCGACGACGCGGTGGTGGCCCTGGTCATCGGCGACGTGGAGCTGGATCGCGGGCGGCCGGCCAACGGTGGCGTGGGTCTGGCGGAAGCGGTCTGGGAGCTGGCCGCCGCGCCGGAGGGCTACCGTTTGGCCGGGATCGCCCTGGACGACGTGGCAGCGGGTCGCAAGATGACCAAGCTCTGGGGCGACGAGGCGGGCCAGGCCACCAAGCTGGATCGGATCCTCGTTCTCGCCACGAGCGAAGCCGGCCGGCGCCGCGCCCTTTACGGAGCCTCTCTGCCGATCGACTGGTCCTGGCCGCCGCGGACGCCTCGGGCGCTGTAGGCCGGCGCCGGGGCGTGGCGACGGAGACGGCCGCTCCGGCGCGCACCGCGACGCCATCCAGTCCGGGCCCATACAATCACGCCATGAAGCCGATGTACGACGACAGCGACCTGGCGGCGATGGACCCGCTGGTGCTGATGAAGAACCTGGACCACGTGCGGATGTCGAGCCGCCGACTGAGCTACATCCTCCAGCAACAGGTTCACCTCTACACGCCCGAGGCCACCCAGCTGCGCCAGCGGATCGACTCGTACGTCGAGGCCGAGCGCCAGATCGAGGCCGAGATGGCTCGCCGGCAGCTCCGCGCCTGATCGGAGTCGAGCCCTCCCGTTCACCGGCCCGACACAACCGCACCAGAAAAGGCCCTCCCGGGTGGGAGGGCCTCTCTCGATCGATGGAGGCGGTGGTCGGCGACCGGCGGCGCTGAACCTGCGGGCGCGGGGTGCCCGGGTTCAGCTGGCCGTGCCCACCAGGGCACGAGGGTGCCTCACCTCCTCGGGCGCCTCCTCCGGCGCGTCCGGGCCCACGGGCACCGGGGCCATCACGCCGGCGAGCAGCCGACCGCGCCGCTCGACCTCCTCCCGCGCCACCTGGGCGACGAGCCCGGCCAGGCGGGGCATTTCTGCAAGTCCAAAGGCGATTCCGTGTTCCGCAAGCTCCCCGAAACCCAGTCCGTGGTACAGGCCGCGGCTGGCGACGACGCACATCTCGTCGTACAGCTCGGGCCAGCCCACGCGCCGGCGGCGGTGACAGAATCTGACGAAATCGAGGGCGGCGTCAGCGGTTGCGCGATCGTCAGGGGGCCTGCGCGAATCCATTCGATGCACTCGCTCCTCTATCAGTTCCGACCGAATCCAGATCCTCGACACGACCGCCAGACCACGGCCCCGGCTGGTTTCGGTCCCCTGCGCGTCTCTCCGCCACGGCAGGCTGGCGTGCATGCTAGGCGTGTGCCGGGTGCCGATAAAGGGAGTTCTCCACCAAGTCGTCCACGAACTTGTCCACAGAACGCCCGTTCGCAGATCGCATGTTCGACGGCCTCGAATGGAGACCAGCCGGGCCCCGATCAGGCCTCGAATCCGAGCCCTGAACGGCCCCCCGACCGGCACCTCGAGAGCCTCCGCAGAGCCCTGGAGCGAGCCCCGGGATGGCGACAAAGGAACGCCCCCGGGGCGCGGTCCGGGGGCGTTGGGAGCTAGCTATTGGTACCGCATATCGGATTCGAACCGATGGTCTCCGCCTTGAGAGGGCGGTGTCCTGGGCCTCTAGACGAATGCGGCATCGAAGGCACCGCCCGAGCGGCGGGCCGGGCGGGATGATAGCAGGCGTCGCGAGTGCGCGCCATCGGGGATCTCGCACCATCGGGGATCTCGCACCATCGGGGATCTCGCACCATCGGGGATCGCACGGCGCCACGTCGCCGCGACTGCCCCCTACAGGCGGTGCGACTCCAGGAAGGCCCGGATTCCCTCGGCGACCTGCTGGTAGCTCTGCTCGCCGATGACCAGGCCGTAGTGCGAGTGAGCCCCAAACGGCTCGTACGTGCCGCCCAGCCAGTCGGCCAGGCGCCCGGCACCGGTGGCCGACGACGTCCCGTCCAGGCCGGCCCCTACGACCAGGATCGGCACGGCGGCGAGCCTGGCTCGATCGATCGCGATGCCTTCGAGAATCTCGCGCTTGGCCAGACCCGACTCGTGAGGCTTCTGGCCGAAGAGATGCTGCAGCCTGATCACGTCATCGATCGTGAGGTCGCGATTCTCTCGCTGCAGCTTCTCCGGCAGGGTCTCCCAGCCGATGTGGTCGCGGCCGTAGACGTCGGGGATCTCCCGCAGCTCGTGCGGTCGAGCGGGCGGGCGCAGGTCGCGCGGGAGCTCGCTGTCGAGCAGGACGATGGCCCCGACCGGATGACGCTCGGCCGCCTTCAACACCAGGAGGCCGCCCATGCCGTGCCCGACGGATACGCTGCTGGGCCCGAGCCGCTCCATGACCGAGACCACGTCCTCCACGTACGCCTCGAAGTCCGTGGTCGCGATGTCGGTCGTCTGGGACCAGTAGTGGTTTCGCAGGTTGAGGGCGTGGCCTTCCCAGCCGCGGCTGGCGAAGTACGAGAGATACCGCTCCCAGATCCAGGAGCCGGTCAGCTCGCCGTGGACGAAGAGGAGAGGCCGCCGCCGAGAACGCCTCTCCGGCATCCACGACTCCACGTAGAGCCCGCGCTCGGGAACCTCGATCTCGTCCTTGCGGATCGGCCGGCCGTTGGAGCCGACCGGGTGCGGCCGCCCACCGCGCAGCCTGTCGGAAGTGCCGTCGCTCATGAGAGTCGCGTGCCCGGCCGCTGGGGGCTTCCCGCCGGCCCGGTTTCACCATTCATGCGGGTTGATGATGAGCCCCGTGAGGGCCTTTGGGTAGAAGTAGGTCGACTTCTGAGGCATCACGTCGCCAGCCCTTGCCACGGCGACGATCTCGGCCACCGGGGTGGGGTCGAGCAGGAAGGCCATATCGGCGCCCTCGCGACCCTGGTCCACCCAGTCGAGCGCCTCGCCCACGGACTTCGTGTAGAGCAATCGCCCGGAGGCTATCGCCTCGCGCTCGATCCTACACAACCGATCGAGGGCCGTCTGCAGCAGGGTCACGTCCAGCCGGCGAAGCGCCTCGCCTCCCGGTGGCAGGAACCGCGCGAAAGCCTTGCGCTCGGCTCGCAGGATGGCCCCGCGTTGACGTGTCCACAGGCCGAGCCGACCCTCTCCACCGGGCGCCCTGTCCACCGCGGCGAAGGCGGCCTCCAGCTCGGCCCGTCCCGCCACGGGGCTGACATCGAACAGCTCGTCGGCGCGCGACAGGAACGTCGCAACTGCGGCGTCTCCCAGGTCTCGCACGACGCGGTGCGTTGGCAGCACGGTCAGCTTCTGGTGAGTCGTCTCCAGGAAGAGCATCAGGACGTAGTCCGCGGCCGGATCGACCTCGCCGGTCCTGTTGCCGCGCCGCTCGTCGCGATAGCGGATCGCCGTCTCGTAGCGATGGTGGCCGTCGGCGATGGTGACCGGCTCGCGGCCGGCAGCGGACAGGATGGCCGTCACCTTCTCGGCAAAGGGCCCGTTCGCCGGCACGGCCCAGAGGCGATGCCGCACCCCATCGTCGTCGGTCACTTCGACGTCCGCGGGCGCTGCCGCGATGGCCTTCATCGCCCGGACGGAGGCCCCTCGCCGGTCCGCGTACAGCCCCACCACGGGGCTGGTGTTGACGGCGGTCGCCCGCATCAGCCTGTAGCGGTCCTCCTTCGGCGCCGAGAGCGTCCGCTCGTGAGGAAGGACGCCCGCGCCGGGCCCGAACGTTTCGAGCTTCAGGCAGCCGAAGAAACCGATCTGGGTCCGGTGCCTCCTGGTCCCGGGCACCGCATAGGTCTGCTCGTAGACGTAGATGCCCGGGTAGCGGTCCTTGTGGAGCGTGCCGTCGGCGCGCCATTCGGCCAGGCGCTTGCCGGCTCGCTTGTAGCGGTCCTCCGGCTCGTCGCGGGGCTGAATCTCCGGCAGATCGATGCGCACGGCGTTCCGCGGGCTCCTCTCGAGGAGCTTGCGCTGCAACTCCGGGCCGATGACATCGTAGGGCGGGCAGACGACCAGGTTGAGATCGCCCACCACCGCCGGGTCGTATCGAAGCGCACGAAAAGGTCGGATTTTAGGCACGTGTTTGCTCCTCAGACGGCCGCCCGGGAAAAGCCGCGACTGTGCCCCGGCGCCCGCCCGGTCCTAGCGGACCGGCCATTCCCGATCTGGGCAACACGGATCGTAGAGTAACGGCGCCTCGTGGGCCACTCTGCGGGCCGACTGTCCGGCGACCGCGAGCGGAGAGGCCGGGCGCGCTGCGCCGGGACGGGCCCCCGACCGGCCAATGCAAGTTTTGGCGGGCGCTGTTACTTTTCGCCAATGGACCACCACCGAACCGTGCACGCGGAGCTGCCGGCCAAAGACGCCGCCGCCGCGGATCACGCATCTGCAGCCGCGACCGACCTCGCTTCGACCGCTGCGCAGCCCGCCGCTCCCTCCCCCTCGGCCGTCGCCGCGGTTTTTTCCGGCGCCCCGTTCGAGCACGGCACCGACGCCGAGATGATCGACCGCCGGGTGCGGACGGCCGACCCGCTGGTCGCTCCGTCACCGGGCCCCGGCGCCTCCTCCAACCTGCGCCGCGACGTGCTCTACGCGCTGCGGACGGGCGGACCGGCATCTCCCGACCAGGTCGCCGATCAAGTCGGGGCGAGCCGAACCGGCGTCCTGCAGCAGCTTCGAACCCTGGAGACGGCCGGCCTGGTCACACGCAGTCTGAGCCGCCACGGAGTCGGCCGGCCGCGTCACGTCTACGACCTGACCCCTGCCGCGCAGGATCTCTTCCCCGCCAACTACGGGGCGCTGACGCAGTCCGTGCTGACGGCAATTCGGACGATCGGCGGCGACAAGCTGATCGAGGAGGTCTTCGAGGCGCGCCGCGAGATGCTTCGGGCTCGGATCCGGCGCCGCATCCAGGAGCGGCTGCCGGCCAGCGCCACGCTCTGGGAGCGGGTCAGGGAGGTGGCGAGCTACCAGGACGAGACAGGCTACCTGGGCCGGGCAACTCGCGACGCGGACGGGATGATCCGCCTCTGCGAGCACAACTGCGCGATCTACGGTGTGTCGGGCACGTATGCCATCGCCTGCGCGACCGAGCTGCAACTCTTCAGCGAGGTGCTCGGCGCGAAGGTCATTCGAGAGTGCCACATCGCCTCGGGCGGCCGGAGCTGCACCTACCGCGTCGAACCGGTCGACGACTGACGGGTCGGGGCGCGAGCCTGCGCCCGTGCGGGCCGCGAGCCTGCACCCGGGCCGCGAGCCTGCGCCCGTTGACGTTCGCCCCCTCAGGCCTCCTCGCGCTCCACTTCTTCGCGGGTCGCCGGCTCCAGGATCGGGACCGGAACGGAGCCGACGTGCGGCACGAACGAGGCGGCGACCGAAGTCTCGACCGCCCGTACCTGCTCCTCGTACGAGAGGATTCCCAGCCGCCCCAGCGTGGCCAGCTCGTCGCGGATGTAGGTTCGCAGCATCTCGGGCCCGTCGGTGCTGACGGCGTAGCGAACCTCGTTCCGGCGGAACTGGTCGAAGATCCAGCGGAACTCCTCCCAGCCCGAGACGACCTCCGTCTGCAGGTTCGAGGAGGGGCAGATCTCCAGGACGATCCCGCGCTCGCGCAGCATGGCCATTGTGTGCTGGTCGTAGGCCGACTTGACCCCGTGCCCGATTCGGTCGGGCTCGAGCTGCTCGATGACTTCCGCGATCTCCTCCACCGGCCCGGCCTCGCCGGCGTGGACCGTGATGCCCAGGCCGAAATGACGAGCGCGCCGAAAGAGCGCGCGATAGTCGGCCACCTGGAATCCCTGGGACACGGGACCCGCGATGTCGATCCCAACGATGCCCCGGTCGTGCCAGGCGATCGCCTTCTCCGCGATGATCTCGTTCAGCTCAAATGGAAAGCCGCGGTCCAGGCAGAAGATCAGGCCGGGCCGGATGGGGTACTCCAGCATGGCCCGGTCCATACCCCGCAGCGCCGCCGCGATGATGTGGTCGAGGTCCTGTTCGCCACCCCGGTTCCGCTTCATGGGGTTGAAGCGCAGCTCCACGGTGGTGACGTGGTTCTTGCGATAGGCCCCGCCCACGACCTCGTACACCGACCGCTCCATCGCCAGGGGCGAGGACTGGATCAACTCGGTCCAGTGGAAGAGCTCCAGGTATCCCTCGAAGGAGTGGCCGCGGGACGGCGAGGCGGTGATCATGTCGCGGAATTCCCAGTAGTCCTTGGTCGGGAGCCGGATCCCCTGGGAATGCGCGATGCCCCACATCACGGCGGGCGTGACCGCGCCGCCGAGGTGACAGTGGAGCTCGGCAAGCGGCATGCGGCGCGGCAGCTGGCGGGCCATCTCGCAGAGCATATTCCTTCGCCGGCCGGTTGCCAGGGATGCCTGCCCGGCGTCGCCCCTGTCGCCGCCGCCGTCACTGCCGCCGAGCCCGGCCAGGATGGCTCGCCGCTGCCGCCACGCGATTGCGGGGATCCTGCGTTTCTTGCACGGGCTCGCGCCTCAGGCTACGCTGCCGCCACCCATACCCCAGCCCACGCCGTGATCCGGGGCCCAGATAGGACAGAGGGATGTTCCTGACCTCGCCCAAGTACCGTGTCGTCGGTTTGCTGGCCACGGCCGCAATCGCCATCGGGGCCTGCGGCAGCGCCACGGTGACGCCCACCCCGACCGCGGCCCCGACGCCGACACCGGTGGCGACGCCCGTGCCGACCGCGACCCCCACCCCGATCCCTCTACCGACTCAGCGCGTCGTCGCGTCACTGCTGCCCGAGCAGGTCGTGGCCGCGGGCCAGCTGACCATCTGCTCCGACACCCAGAACCCGCCGCAGGAGTTCCTGGACAGCCAGGGCTTCCCGACAGGCTCCGACATCGCTCTCGCCCATGAGATGGCCAACCGGCTCGGCTTGAAACTCGCGGTCGTGAGCACGGCCTCGAGCTCGATCGTCGCCGCCCTGGGGATAGGGACGTGCGACATCGCCATCTCGGCTCAGGACATCACCACGGCCACGCTCAAGAAGGTCGACATGCTCCCGTACTTCCAGGCGGGACAGGTCTTCGTCGTCGCCAAGGGCAACCCGAGCGGCATCAAGACGGTCTACGACCTGTGCGGCAAGGCGGTCGGCGTCAGACGCAAGACGGCCGAGTCCGACCACCTCCTCGGCGGGGGGAGCTACAACCCCGCCACGGGACTGAGCGCCATGTGCCTGGCCGCCGACAAGAAGCAAATCACCGTCAAGAGCTATGCCAGTGACAGCGCCGCGATCATCGCCCTCGAGGCCGGCAAGCTCGCGGCCTGCTTCACCGAATCTCCCGTAGCCGGGTACGCCGTGGTCCAGGCGCCCGACCAGCTGGAGCTGGTCCCCGATCTCGTCTTGAACGAGGTCATCGAGGGCATCAGCTTCGCCAAGGGCCACGATGAGCTGTTTTATGCCGTCCAGGCGGCCCTCCAGTCGATGATGGACGACGGCACGTACCTCCAGATCCTGAAGACCTATGGCGTCCAGGCAGACGCCGTCGCCTCGACCTACTCCTAGGCTGAGGCGTCTCGTGGTTCTCCCGAGCCGCGCGACTTTGGCTGTGACGGGCGTTTCGCAACCCGGCCGCAACCGTGGATGTCGCGCCCGTCTTGCGCGCTCTCGCGGCTGAGGCTACGCTGCGCCCACGTATCCCACGGGCACGCCGACGGGGTGGACGGCGGCACTCATTGGGACGCATAGGAGGATTGGAGGAACGCTCGTGATTTCATCTCGACTCCGCATCGCCTGTGTACTCGCCGCGGCGGCAATCGTCGCTGGCGCCTGCAGCAGCGCGGCCACGCCGAGCCCCGCTCCCGCGACGGTGGCCCCCGCGACGGTGGCTCCCGCGACGGTGGCTCCCGCGACGGTGGCTCCCGCGACGGCGGTCCCGCTTCCGACCGTACCGACGAATGAGCTGATCAAGGCCGGCACGCTGACCGTCTGCTCGGACACGTCGTATCCGCCTCAGGAGAGCCTCGACAGCAGCAACAACGCCATCGGTTCTGACATCGACCTGGCAAAGGAGATCGCCAAGCGCCTCGGCCTGACCCTATCCGTCAAGTCGACCGTTTTCGACACGATCATCCCGGCCTTGACCGGCGGCAGCTGCGACATCATCATCTCCGCCCAGACGATCACGGCCGAGCGCGAGCAGGCCGTGGATATGGTCCCCTACTTCGCAGCCGGCCAGTCGTTCGTCGTCCTGGCGGGCAACCCGGACAACATCAACACCATCGATGACCTGTGCGGCCAGGCCGTGGCCGCCGAGAAGGGCACCATCGAGGCCGATCACATCGCCGGCACCGGCTCCGGGTACAACAACAAGAACAGCCTGGACGCCAACTGCAAGACGAAGGGCAAGGCCCAGATCGCTCTGAAGGTCTTCGACGCCGACACCAGCGCGCTCCTTGCGCTCCAGTCCGGCGTCGTTGTCGCCCATTTCACCGATGAGCCGGTCGCCGGCTACGAAGTGGCGCAGGGTAGCGGCAAGTTCCAGATGATCCCGTCCATGACTCTCGAGCGCGGCGCGGAAGGCATAAGCGTCACCAAGAACCACCCCGAGCTGCGTGACGCCGTCAAGGCTGCGCTACTGTCAATGATCGATGACGGAACCTATCTGCAGATCCTCACCAAGTGGGGCGTGCAGTCAGGTGCCATAACGGACGCGGACGTCAATGCGACTCCGGCGCCCGCGGCTTCGTAAGTCATTTCGAACGCCAGCCAGAAAGACGCGATGACCGCGTCTTTGTTCAGCCGTTCGGGCACCCGGCGAGCTCTGCTCGTCGGGTGCCTCGTGCTTGTGGCCCTGACGGTCAGCGGCTGCTCGAAGACCTACAGCGTCAGGCCGCAGTTCTTCTGGGACTCCCTGTTTCATCCCAGCCCCGCCATCGTCAACGGTCTCGGGCTGACCCTCGGTATCTCGGTCGTGGCCCAGTTCCTGGGAGTAATCCTCGGTGTCTTTGCGGCTCTGGGCAAGATGGCCAAGTTTCGGCCCTTCCGCACCATCGCCAACATCTACATCTGGGTGTTCCGAGGGACCCCGCTCCTGGTTCAGCTATCCTTCTTCTTCTACGGCTTCGCGACGGCGGGCCTCTTCAAGTGGCCGACGGTGACTTCCGGGCCGATCTACATCCTGCCCGAGGTCCTGGCAGGGACCGTGATCCTCGGGGTCAACGAAGGCGCCTACATGGCCGAAATCGTCCGAGCCGGGATTCTGGCGGTCGATCCAGGACAAACTGAGGCGGCCAAGTCGCTTGGGATGACATACGGGCAGACGATGCGGCGGATCGTGCTGCCCCAGGCTGCGCGAGTGATCGTTCCGCCCCTCGGCAACGAGTTCAACAACATGCTCAAGACCACGTCGCTGCTGTCGGTTTTGAGCGTCATGGAGCTCTACAACACGTTCTCCGTTGCAGCCGGCAATTCTTTCGCCTCGTTCGAGCTCTTCGCCGCAGCCGCCGTGTGGTACCTGCTGCTGACGACGATCTGGGGCTTAGTACAGAGCCGCATCGAACGGCGCCTCGCTCGCGGCACGGCAACGGGTTCCTCGGGCCCATCCGGCCCACAGGGACCTGGATGGCGTAATCGCTTCTTCGGCCGCCAGTATTACGACGCCAGCGCAAGCGGACTGGGTGGCCACTGATGACGGCCCCCGGCACAGCACCTGGCAGTCTGCTCGGCGCGATCGGCGGCGTGCCGCGGCCTGAGACGGACGTGGTGGTCGATGCGCGGAACGTCAACAAGTGGTTCGGCCGACTGCACGTCCTCAAGGACGTCAGCATTCAGGTGAAGCGCCAGGAGGTCGTGGTCGTCATCGGCCCATCGGGCTCCGGCAAGACGACCTTCATGCGCTGCATCAACCATCTCGAAAAGATCCAGAGCGGCCGCATCTTCGTCAACGGCCGCCTGATCGGCTACCGCGAGGCGGGCTCGGGCAAGCTGGTCGAGGACAAGGAGAAGAACATCGCGTTGCAGCGCCAGGAGATCGGCATGGTCTTCCAGCGCTTCAACCTCTTCCCGCACATGACGGCCCTGGAGAACATCATCGAGGCGCCGATCCAGGTGCGGGGGACGCCGCGCGAAGAGGCGGTGGCCGTCGGCCGGGCTCTCCTCGACCGGGTCGGCCTGGCGGCCAAGGAGAGCGTCTACCCGAATCAGCTCTCCGGCGGGCAGCAGCAGCGCATCGCCATCGCGCGGGCCCTGGCAATGAAACCCGCTCTCATGCTCTTCGACGAGCCGACCTCCGCCCTCGACCCCGAGATGATCGGCGAGGTGCTGGAAGTCATGAAGGAGCTGGCCCGCGAAGGCATGACGATGATCGTGGTCAGCCACGAGATGGGCTTCGCCCGCGAGGTTGCGAATCGTGTCGTCATGATGGACGACGGGGTGGTCGTCGAGGAGGGCACGCCGGACCAGGTCTTCAGCTCACCCAAGCAGGACCGGACGAAGGTATTCCTCTCCAAGATCCTGTAACCGCGCTCAAGGCGTGGAGCTTGCTGTGCGGCGACGGCTCAGGGCGCTGGGCTGGGGGCGGCGGCGCGCTGCGGTGGGGCTGACGGAGCCAGCGACGTACCTCTGCCGGGCGTGTCGGTAGCGCGGCGCCAAAGAGTGGGGCGAAGCGGTCGACGGCGTTGCGTGCCCAGGTTTCCTCGGGCAATACGAGCACGCTGCCAACCGCGAGCGGCCTCCAACCGAGTTCGCGCGCGAGCATGGGACAGAGCCGCCGCTTGCGGTCCATCTTCGAAAGGAGATCCTGCAGATTCGCCAGCTTCGTCTTCACCTCGACGCTCAGCAGACCGCGGAAGGCCGGCTGCCATGCCAGCACATCGATCGACCCCTGCTCGCCGCGGACGCTGAAAGTGTGCTCCGGGACCGCCTGCCGGCCGCTCGCCGCCAGTCTCCGGACGACCTCCCTCTCTGTCAGCCTACCAAGGACGGGTGCGTGTCGTCCTGCTCACGATCCCGCCAAACACGGGCTCCGTCGCCTCTTGGAACGCAGCCACCCGCACGCTTGCGGCCTCGCAGGGTTGCCAGCTCATCGCGCCCCTGCGACGCATAAGTCCAATCCTATAATACCGGTGGGCAGGCATCGCAAGGCGGGCATGTTTCTCCCTCCGCCTCCTGCCCCTCCCTCGAGGGTCGACGGTCCGCCTTCTGGTGGGCGACTTTCAGAAAGGCTGCGAGGTGCCCATCGAGGTCGGCGGAGAACTCTAGAAGCTGCTAGCCGCGCCGATCGCGCAGCAGGCCCCGACGCGGCCGCGCGAGCCGGCCGGCGCGGGGCCGGGATCGGCGGCGGATCTCGGAGCTAGGGCGTGAGGAGACGAGCGGGAAAGGCTCATATGCGACCTCGGCTTCTGGTATCACTTGCTCGGGAGGCAGTACGACGCAACGCTCTGGCGCGGCGCCCTTCATGCGGCCTTCCCCCACTCTGACCATCGCCGGGGAACCGTCGTTGGGGCCATGGAGCAGACACGTCTTCTGCGCAACAGAATCGCCCACCACGAGCCCATCTACAGTCGCGACCACGCTTCAGATCAAACCAGAGCCCTCGACATCATCGCCTGGATCTGTCCGACGACGAGGGACTGGGTATCCCAGGGGTTTCGCGTGCCAGAGGTGCTGCGCTCTCGTCCCTGTCAATGACCAAGCTCGGGGATCGTCGGCGACCAGCGGAGCGGAGGCCGGAGGGAGACAAGTCGGGAACTAGCTGGTGGACCTCTGAGCGGCCCTGCACTTGTCGCACAGGGGGCGGTAGTCCGTACCCGCTCGAATGTTCTTGTCCTCGATCCGTGATCCGTCCTCACAGTCGGGCCGGTTGTGGTACCTCGGATGCTCTTCCTCGGCGGCCGTGTGGTAGGCGCTCCAATCCTTCCGCGCCTCGACCCCGTGCCGGATCAGATCGTCCATCGTAGGACTCCTTGTGCAGCCGCGCCGCGCCCGGCCTCAGACCGGCGATCGCCGTGCGGACGGGTTGGTCTCGCCAGTGGCTCGGCGCGGTCGCGGCGGGCAAGGGTGCGGACCGCGTGTCCGAGCCCCCGCGCTTGGCACGTATTCTCGCACCCGGGGGAAGGTGCTCCCGACGCAAGCCACTCGAACCGGCCGGCAGACGCCGGGATCGTCGGCGGGTAGCGGAGTGAGGGCCTGACGGAGGCTAGCGTCGGGCCACCGATGCGGGGGTCAACAAGCGCCCGGGCGGGAGGCACCGCTCAGTCGGGCCGGCAGCCACTCAGTCGGGCCGGTAACCGCTCAGTCGGGCCGGTAGATGACTCGACCCTCGCCGTCGACGCTGGGTGAGCGGCGAATGGGCGCCGAGATGCCGGGGACGGCGGACCCCGCCGCTCCGGATACGTCCCCTCCGGCCGCCGCCGCCCCTCCGCCCGCCGATCCCCCACTCTGAGCCGCGCGCGCCGCTCGGTCGGCTCGACGCGCCTCCGCATCCGGTACCTGGTCACGGGCGTGGTAGCTGGATCGGACCAGCGGTCCCGACTCCACGTGCTTGAAGCCGAGCGTCAGCGCCTCGGCGCGCATCTCGGCGAACTCGTCGGGGTGGTAGTAGCGCTCCACGGGAAGATGCCCCGGCGACGGCCGCAGGTACTGCCCGATCGTCAGGATGTCGCAATCGACCGCGCGCAGGTCCACGAACGTCCGGCTCAGCTCCAGCCGCGTCTCCCCCAACCCCACCATGATCGACGACTTGGTGTGGACCGCCGGCTCCGGGTTCAGCTCGCGCGCGTACGCCTTCGCCCGCTCGAGAACGCCGAGCGATCGGTCGTATCGAGCCCGCTTGCGCACCGGCTTCTGCAGCCGCGCGACCGTCTCGACGTTGTGGTTCAGGATGTCCGGCCCGGCCGCCATCACCGTCCGGAGCGGCGCCTCCTCCCCGTTGAAGTCGGGGATCAGCACTTCGACGCCCATGCCGGGGCAGGCGTCCCGCAGCCGCCGGATGGTCTCGGCGAAGATGCCGGCTCCGCCGTCGGCCAGGTCGTCGCGGGCCACGCTCGTTACGACCACGTGCTCGAGTCCCAGGCCGCTGATCGCCTCGGCCACCCGGCGCGGCTCGTCCAGGTCGTAGACGGTGGGCTTGCCCGTCTTCACCGCGCAGAACCCGCAGGCGCGGGTGCAGGTGTCGCCGAGGATCATGACCGTGGCAGTGCGCTGGTCCCAGCACTCGCCCACATTGGGGCAATGGGCCTCCTCGCACACGGTGTGCAGAGACAGCCCGTGGAGCAGCCGTCGAACGTCCTGGTACGTCTCGCCGGAAGGAATCCGCGCCTTGATCCAGTCGGGATGCCGCCGCGGCGCCGCGGACCCGTCGACAGCGGCCTCGAAGGTACCGCCGCCCATGGCGATCGTGGACGGCAGCACGCGCGAAAGGGACCGCTCGTTCTCCATTCGACCAGTCTAGTAGATCGGCGTGTCGGGGCCGACCGCCTCGAGCTGGCAGATCACGTCGCGCACGAACCGGCCGACCTGCGCCCCGTCGGTCGCCCGGTGGTCGTAGCCGGCGACGAGGTTCATCATCGAACGGATGGCGATCACGTCGCCGTCGGGCGTCTCGCGAACCACTGGCCGCTTGACGACCGCCTCGGTCGTGAGGATGCAGACCTCGGGCGCGTTGATGATCGGTACGGTCAGGACCGAGCCGAACCAGCCGGTGTTGTCGATCGTGAAGGTGCCGCCCTGCAAGTCTTCGAGGCGCAGCTTGTTCGCTCGGGCCCGTGCGGCCAGGTCCTGGACCGTCCTGTTGATGCCGTTGATCGAGAGCTGATCGGCGTCGTGGATCACCGGCACGATCAGGCCGTTGTCCACGGCGATGGCGATGCCGATGTTGATGCGGCGCTTCCGCAGCAGGCCGCCCTCGGTGTAGTGGGCGTTGAGGTCGGGATTGACCATCAGCCCCTCCACGACGGCCTTGACCACAAACGGAAGGAAGCTCAGGCCCGCCCCCTCGCGGGCCCTGTACGCCCCACCGACCGAGGCGCGCAGGTTCACGACGCCCGTCATGTCCGCTTCGAAGGTGCTGTGGGCAACCGGCACCGTGGCGGCGCGGGTCATCTGGGCGGCGATACCGCGGCGCATCTGGCTGTGCGGCACGAGAACCTCATCCTGGCCCGCCTCCCAGGTGACGGCGGGCGACGGCGGCGGGGCCGAAGGTGCGGACGGTGCCAGGCCCGGCGCATGGCTTGCGACGCCCACCCCGGGTGCCTGCGGGGCCGGCCAGGAGACCGCGGCCTGACCGGCCGCCACTGCGGCCGGAGCGGCCGCAGTGGCGGCTCCACGCCCCGTGGCGAGTTCACGCCCCGTGGCGGCTCCACGCCCCGTGACGGCTCCGCCGCTGCGGTGGCGTTCGACCACCGCCAGCACGTCTTCGCGGGTGATACGGCCGGCGTGGCCGGTGCCGACGACCTGGACCGGCGTCAAGCCGTGCTCTCGCAGCATGCGACGAACGGCGGGGGTCATGCGAGCGTCGGGGTTGCCGTTGCCGGGCGGAGGCTCGACCTGCATCACCGGCACCAGTGCGGGGTTCGGCGCGACCGGCTTGATGGGGAGCGGCGCCGGCCGAGGCAGAGCAACAGTGGCCGGGGCGACGGCCGGGGGCGTTGTCGCGGCCGGGGCAGCGGCAGGGGGCTTGGCCGCGGCAGGGCTACCGGTGGCCGCCGCCTTCGCGACGGCCGAGCCCGCTCCCCGGGAAGCGTCCCCTGCGCCCGCCACTTCCTCGATCACCGCGATCTCCGCGTTGTATGGGACCGTCTGCCCCTCCTGGACCAGGATCTCGCGCAGCACTCCCTCGAATGGCGAGGGGACCTCGGCGTTGACCTTATCGGTGATGACTTCCAGCAGCGCCTCATTCCTGGCCACGCTGTCGCCAGGCTTCTTGAGCCACTTCCCGACCGTCCCCTCGGCGACACTCTCGCCGAGCTGGGGCATCGTCACCTTGGCCACGTATCGCTCCTCCTGCGAGGTATGGCACGCCGCCTGCCATGAGGCACCGCGAGGCGCCGGTCGAGCCGGTGTTGTGGAGTCTAGTTTGGCCCATCGCGTCCAGTGGGGCCCAGTTGCACGCTGAACGGGCCCGCCCTGCGGACTCCCAGACCGAGGGCGCGGCCCGAGCCGAGAGCATGCCGAGCGTGGATTCGGCCGCGGAAGCCTCCTAAGCGCGGCTCCAACACGTAAGAGGCCGCTGGCCTTGCTCGGCGCCACAGACGGTGACGTTGATCAGAATCTGTCGAGCAGGGGCCCGAGCGGGCCGGGCGCCGAGGCGGGCGCCGTGCACGGGCCGATCCGGGGCGAGGCGGGCGGGTCGGGGCGGTTGGCTCCGAGGCGGACGCGGACGCAGGCGCGGTCAGCCTGCGCCTCCAGGCCAGCGACCCGGGGCAGGTGGCCCCGGCACTCGCTCAGGCGTTGATCTGGCGGCCGGCGACGGCCATGGCCGCTTCGCCGAGGACCTCCGCCAGGGTGGGGTGCGGATGCGTCGCGGCGCCGATCTCCCAGGCCGTGGCCTCGAGCGTCATGCCCAGCGCCGCCTCGGCAATCAGATCCGTCACGGCCGGCCCGATCAGATGCACGCCCAGGACCTCGTCCGTCGCCGCGTCGGCGATCACCTTGGCGAAGCCCTCGGTCTCACCAACGATCACCGCCTTCGCGTCCGCGGCGAAGTTGAAGACTCCCTTCTTGATCGCGATCCCCCGCTCGGCGCACTGCTGCTCCGTCAGGCCGATGGACGCGACCTGAGGCCGCGTGAACGTGGCTCGCGGCTGGTGGTCGTAGTCGATGGCCTCGGGACCCTCGCCCGCGATCTCGTGGACGGCCACGATCCCCTCGTGCGCCGCGACGTGGGCGAGCATCAGCCCGCCGATCAGGTCGCCGATGGCGTAGACCTGCGGCTCGGCGGTCCGCATCCAGCCGTCCACCTTTACGAACCCACGCTCGATCTCTACCTTCGTCGTCTCCAGGCCGATGCCCTCGGTGTTCGCGGCCCGCCCGGTCGCCATGAGGAGCTGCTCCACGCGCAGCTGCTCGGCCTGGCCGCCTTCCGGACCCACGACCAGCGACACGCCGTCGTCGGTCACCTTGACGGACGCCGCGTCGAAGCGCGCTTTCGTGACGACCTTGACGCCGCGCCGGACGAAGCTGCGCTCGAGCGCGGCGCTGACATCGCGATCCTCCAGCGGAACGACTGCCGGCAGGTACTCGAGCAGCGTCACCGCGACGCCGAGGTCGTGGTACATGGAAGCGAACTCGGAACCGACCGCGCCGGCGCCGACGATGGCGATGCTCCCGGGCAGGTCCGCCTTCGTCGTGACATCGTCCGAGGTGATGATCCGGCGGCCGTCCGGCACGATGCCGGGCAGGCTCTTGACGCGGCTGCCGGTGGCCAGGATCACGTTCGTCGCGTGCAGGACCTGCTCGCCGCTCGCTCCAGGCGCGCCGTCCTCGCCGTTCAGTGCCACGCGGACGGTCTGCGACCCGTCGAGGCGGCCGCGCCCGCCGACCCATGTCACCTTGTTCTTGTCGACCAGGCCCTTCAAACCGGTCCACATCCTCTTCACGACCTGGTCGCGCCGCCGGGCGATCTGCTCGAAGTCGAAGCCGGGCTGGCCCTCCAGCAGGATTCCGAAATCCCGAGCCTTCTTCAGGCGCGCGAACAACTCGGCCGACTCGAGGAGCGCCTTCGTCGGAACGCAGCCCACGTGCAGGCACGTCCCTCCGATCTTGCCTTGATCCACGAGCGCGACGCGCATGCCCAGTTGCGCAGCGCGGAAGGCGGCCGTGTAGCCTCCGGTGCCGGCGCCGAGCACGATGAGGTCGAAGTCGTTGCTGGAGCCTGCGGCCATGGTTCGGCGGCCTCGCGCTGCGGGAATTGGTCGGGTCAAGGGAGAGCGGCCGCACCGGCCGCTGCGAGCATCGTAGATGAGGGCCGGAGAAGGAGCAACCGGACCGGATCTGGCCGGACGCTCGATGGAACGCGGGCACATGAAACGACCCGGGCACAAGGCCCGGGTCGTGGGCTGCCGGATCGGAAGCGCTAATTGCTGCGGACGCTTCGGAAGCAGTCGCTGCAATACACCGGCTTGCCGTTGGTGGGGCGGAATGGAACCTCGGTGGAGCGCCCGCATCGGCTGCACGTAGCGGGGAACATCTCGCGCGGGCCCCGATCGTAGCCGCCGGCTCCCAAGCCGCCACCGTGGCCGATACCGCCCTCGGGCCGGGCCGCCTTGCGCGCGCTACGGCAGGCGCTGCACCGCTTCGGGTCGGAGAAACCCCGCTGGGCGTAGAAGTCCTGCTCGCTCGCGGTAAATACGAACTGCTGGCTGCAGTCGGCGCAGACCAGAATCTTGTCCGTGTACACGAGAAACCTGGAACTCCCTTCAGTAGCCGCTCCGTGTCCTCGCGGCTACGCGTGAGAGGCCCGGTCCGTGCTACCAAGACGCGCTCACGGCCAGCCCGCGAGCTATGCGGCGGGATTGTACGTCCGGCAAAACCGCGTGCATAGAGTTCTGTAAGGCCAGGTTTGGTTTGCGCCACCGACACGGATGGGCAGTTGACAGCGCTTGTGTGACTGGTAAGAAAGGACCGGACGATCGACAGGACCCCCGTCCGGTTCCTTCGGCACCCGAGTTCGACTAATCTGAGCCGCGGAGCCGGTGCCGTCGGGGCGGTGGCTTTGCAGGACCGCACGCTGGACTGGAACTGAGCCGATGAACCACCACCGTCGCATCCTCGCCACGCTGGGCACGCTCGTCCTGATGGCCGGCGTCGCCGCTCTCGCCCCGGCCTACGCAGCCGCGGCAACCCCTGCCGCCACCTTCGTCACGCCGGCACCGGGCGTCATCACGGTGCTCCAGACCGGCTCCTACGCCGCTTCCTGGACGATCACGAAGGGCGTGGCCGTCTCGACGACAACCGTAGTCGTGCAGACCTCACGTCCGATCGGCGTCAGCGGCTGCGACATCCGCTGGCTGCCGGCTCGCTCGTCGGCCGTGTCGGGCACCTCGTACCAGGCCAACGGCCTGCCACTGAATCGTTGCTACAGGTTCATGCTCATGCTGGCGACCGGCACGGGCCAGCAAACCGTGACCTCGGCGCCGATCATTCCCGCGCCGGCCGGCCTCGGCGCCACCGCCACCTTCACGAATCCGTTCCTGGATGGGGTCGTCGCCTACGACACGACGGCCAGGATCGGCTGGGCAGAGCGAGACACGTTCGGCTCCAAGATCGTGTCGCGGAGCCTGTACGAGCAGTCCGCCCCGGCACTGAACGGCGGCTGCACGGGCGTGGCCTGGTCCACACCGGCCAAGGTGTCGTTCACCGGATCGAGCGTCGTTCGGACGGTGCGGCGCTCGTACTGCTACCGATATCTACTGACGCTCCAGGACGCCGCCGGCTTCCGCAGCCTGCTCACGTCGGGAGCGATGCCGGTCGCCTCCACGTTGCCCGCCTGGACCGGCACGCTCGACTTCTATGAACCCAGCGACTTCGCCTCCCAGGCGACCACGACCTGGTGCGTGGCGGCGAGCAGCCAGATGATGCTCAACATGATCCTGGGCCAGAGCGACTCGTCGAGCAGCTCACAGGCGACGTACATCGCCTACGGCCAGGCCAATGACGGCGCCAGCTACAGCCAGGGCACCGATCCCGCCGGCTGGGTTGCCATCCTCAACCGGTACGGCGGAGCCGGCTACTCGGTCCAGCGCTTCACCGACAGCACCTCGGCCCTCAAGAAGGCCGCGATTCGGATGCGCCTGACGAACAAGCCTGTCGGAATGCTGGTCTGGCAAGGACGTCACGCCTGGGTCATGAACGGCTTCAGCGCCACGGCCGACCCGGCAACGACCAGCGACTTCACGATCACTGCGGTCTACGTCACCGGACCGCTGTACCCGCGACCTGCCAACGCGTCGGGCTATGACCAGCCTCCCGACACGGAACTCACACCTGGTCAGCTGTCGAAGTACTTCGTCAAGTACTACGACTCCCAGGTGAAGACCTGGAACGGCGGCTACGTCCTGGTCATGCCGTAGCCTCGCAAGCGAGTAGCCGCGACGCCAGGGCCTGGCGGGCTGCCCGGGCCGGGCCGGGAGGAACCGGACAGGCGAACCTGGCTCCTCAGATCGGGTCGGCTTGCTGGGGGATGCCGATAGGGGCCACCAGGACCCGGCCCGCCACCGCCGCGCCGCGTCTGGTCAGCAGCCCGGTCTTGGGCCGATGGAACGTGACTGTGAGATGGGCTCGAACGACGGGATCGGAGAGATCGCCACTGGTCAGGTCCACGGCGGTGGGACAGTCGACGGCGACAATCGGGATACCGGCTCGCCGCGCCCTGGCGATCAGCTCGACCGCGCCGCAAATGGGCTCGCGCAGCGGTCCCGCCGTCCCCGTGCCGAGCAGGGCGTCTACGACCACGCCCGCCTTCTCGAGCCCCTGGGCGAGGATCGCCACGTCGCGCGCGACGGGGGTGTGGATCCGCTCTACTCGAGCTTCGGCTTCAAGGCGGTCCCAGTTGCGTGCGGCGTCCTTGCCCGCCGGGCGGCCTTCGCTGGCCACGAGCACGACCACCACCCTGGCCCCGTGGCGCGACAGGTGACGAGCCGCCACGAAGCCATCGCCGCCGTTGTTGCCGGGGCCGCACAGGATCAGGATCGGTCCCCTGGCCCAGCGTTCTGTCTCAACGGCCAGGGCCCGAGTGGCCGCGGCCACGGCGCAGCCGGCGTGCTCCATCAGCCGCGTGCCCGGTACGCCCAGGGCCTGGGCACGGCGATCCGCACCGCGCATGGCCTCGGCCCCGATCGCCGCGGCCGCCATGGAGCGCGACCAGCGTGCGGCCAGCTGGTCCAGGGTCAGCCCGAAAAGTGTCGGGTCGTCGGCCGGCAGGGGCGGCGTCTGCCACTCGGCCGCGGCGGCACCGGCGGCACCCTCGGCCGCGGCGGCACCGGCGGCAGGAGTGTCCGAGACCGAGCCACCTGCGCCGGCGGCGCGCCGGTTCGAAGGCTCTCGTTTCGGCCCGGGCATCGCGTCCGCCACCCTAGCCGGTGTTGCGAAGTCCGGCCGCCACGCCGTTGACCGTGAGCTGGACCAGGGTCGCCAGGCGCTCGCGGTCCGGGTCGTTCGGCGGCAGGGCGCGCAGTCGGGCCAGGAATCGAACCTGGATGTGCGACAGCGGATCGATGTAGGGCCGCCGCAGCCGGATCGAGCGCCGGGTCGCGGGATCCGTTTCCAGCATCTCCGCGTGGCCGGTCACCTTAGCCAGCTCGGCAATCGAGAGCTCGTACTCCGCCAGGATGCGCTTCCACAGACGCTCGTCGGTGGGAGTGGCGGCGAGAGCGGCGTAGAGCCGGGCAATCTGCGGCTCGGAGCGATAGAGGATCAGCTCCGCGTTGTCGAGGGCGCTGGCCAGGAACGGCCAATCGCGGTACAGAGCGGCGATCTTGTCGGTGGCACGCTGCTGTCCGTGAGCCTTGCGGTAGGCCGCCAGGGCCGAGCCCAGCCCGTACCAAGCAGGCAGCCCGATCCTCGCCTGCGACCACGAGAAGACCCACGGGATCGCCCGCAGCGATTCGATCCCCGGTGCGGGCTGGTCCTCCACCACCCAGGCCTGTTGCGAGAGGCGCCGGGGCGGCTCGACGCTGGCGCGACGCGCCGGCCGCGATCCCAGGGCCATGGCCGAGAGTTCGGCCACGGGCGTGGCGGCCCGGAAGAACTCCGGGAAGCCCGGCTCGTCGTACACCAGCGAGCGGTACGCATCTCGGGCCCGATCCGCGAGCTCCGCCATGACGGCCTTGCCGCGGGCGTCAACCTCGGCCACGCAATCGTCGTGCTCGGGCGTCGAGGCGATCACGGTCGCGCTCGCGACGAGGCCCAGGTGGTGCTCGGCGATGTCCGGGTTCGAGTAGTTGGCCGCGACGGTCTCGCCCTGCTCGGTCATCTTGAAGCGGCCGTCGATCGAGCGCGGCGCCTGTGCCAGGATGGCCCGGTTCGTCGGCCCGCCGCCCCGGCCGATGGCGCCGCCGCGGCCGTGGAACAGGGTCAGCTGGATGCCGCGGCGGCGCGCCACCTCGGCCAGCCGCCCCTGGGCCCGATACAGCAACCACACTGCGGAAAGGAACCCGGACTCCTTGTTCGAATCCGAGTAGCCCAGCATCACTTCCTGGCGGTTGCCGCGAGACTCCAGGTGGCGCCGGTAATCCGGGTTGGCCAGCAGTTCTTCGAGGATCTCTCCGCAGCTGGACAGGGCATCCGCCGATTCGAACAGCGGCACGATGTCCAGGTTCGCCTGGCCGCGCACGAAGCCTCCGGTCGCCACCGTGGGCACGATCCCGCCGGCCGCCATGTCCGCCAGCTGCAGGACCGCCATCACGTCGCCCGCCGTCCGGGTGAAGCTGACCACGTAGCGGTGGCAGGCGGCCTCGCCGAAGCGTCGCTGGATCGCGGCCACGGCCCGAAAGGTCGCCAGCACCTCGCCCGGCGATACGCCCGGAACCAGCTCTCGGGCCAGGTCGGGCGAGGTCATGCCGCGCGAATGGAGCAGCGCGTTGAGAGCTTCGGCGTGCACTTCGGAATGCTGGCGAATCTCCAGGCTGGCGAGGTGGAAGCCGAACGTCTCGACCTGCCAGCGCAGATCCTGGATCTCTCCGTAGGCCACGCGCGGCAGCCCATCGGCGATCAGGGTGGCCTGCAGCTCCGCCAGTTCCTCCACCAGCTGCTCCGGGTTCTCGTAGCGGCCCGCCACCGGGCCCGCCTCCTCGGTCAGATACCAGCGCGTCCGCCGCAGCCTCTCGGCGATGGCGCCCAGGCGTCGACGGTACGGCTCGTCGGGAAAGCGCCGGGCCAGGTCTCGCATCGTCTCGGGCAGGTCCTCGCCGTCTCGCGCAAGGGTGTTCTCGAGCTCCGGGTGGACTGCCTCGCGTGGGACCTGGATCGAAAGCGTGGACAGCAGCCTCATCGCCACCGCCTCGTAGCCGCGCATGACGTGGTCGGCGTGAATCCGCGGCACCTGGCGGGTCAGCTCCGCAGTCACGGCCGGGTTGCCGTCGCGATCGCCGCCGATCCACGAGGCCCACTGCATGAACGCGGCAACGTGTGGCCGCCTGGTTCCGCTCCGTCCCGCATCGCTGGCGAGGCCGGCGCCGCGGTTGGCCCGACGGGGCTTCGCCAGGCGATCCATTGCCCGATCGAAGGCTCGATACACCGCAGGCACGGCCCGGAAGAGCGTCTCGTCGAAGAAGGCCAGGGCGGTCCGGACCTCGTCGATCGGGGTCGGAGGCGTCTTGCGCACCGGCGAGGTCCGCCACAACAGGCTGATCTCCTCGCGCAGCTTGCGGCGAATCTCGGCGTCGTCCACCGGGCTCAGGCGCGGATCGTCGAGCTGTTCGAGGAGCCGATAGCAGCGCCGCAGCGCCGTCAGCGTCGTGCGCCGCCGGGCCTCGGTCGGATGCGCGGTCAGGACCGGCGAGATGCACAGGCGCCGCAGCAGCTCCTCTACGCGATCGGCCGACCAGCCGCGCTCGCGCAGCCAGTCGATCGCGCACTCGGGAGAGCCCTCGTCGAGCTTGCCCGCCTTCTGGGCCCGCTTGAGCTGGCGAACCTGATCCCGCTCCTCGCACAGGTTCACGAGCTGGAAGTAGAGGCTGAAGGCGTTGGCCAGCGACTCGGCCTGTTCGATCGGCAGGGCGTCGAGCTCGTCGGCCAGCGCCGCGCCCACTTCCTGCTCGCCTGTTTCCCGGAACTCGATCGAGCGAAGCCGGCAGCGCTCGACCAGTTCGAGCAGCTGCGGCCCACCCTGCTCGGCTATGACTTGACCGAGCAGCGCGCCGACGAGCTTGACCTCGCGCGAGAGCGGATCGGCCGTGCCGGCCGTGCCAACGGCTCTCGGCTCCGCCCTTACGGCGGCGTTGGCGGCGCTTCGAGGATTCGACGGTGCGGACGACGCGGAATAGGCGGACATGCTCCGGGAGCATACAGCGGCCGAAGTTCCGCCGACAGCGAGGCCGTCGCCGATGCGCGGCCGGGATCTCCAGGACACGTTCGCGCTACGATCCGCCGCGCACGATGGCCACGCCCGCGCTAACATCCCGCCGTGGCAGTCGAGACCCCGCTTCGCCCACCGATCGCCGACGACGACCGCGCGGTCGCAACGTCGCTAACCGTCCTCTACGACAGCGGCTGCAGTGTCTGTTGCGAAACGGCCCGACTCCTACGGCGCTGGGACCGCGACGCGCGCATGGAGTTCCTGCCCCTGCAGATGGCCGCGACCTCGGGCCGGCCGATCCTCGCGCGCCTTGCCGCGGAGGGCCACCTCGGCGACGAGATCCACGTTGTCAACGAGTCGACGGGCGAGGTCGTTTCGGGCGGGCATGCCGCCCTGGCCCTCCTCGACGCCCTGCCCGGCGGCTGGCTGTTGCGGCCCTGGGCCGCGCTGCCGCCCATGGCGCTCGCCGCCGACGTCGTCTGTCGCGTCGCCAGCCGCCACCGCGACAGGGTGGCGTGGCTGATGGGGATGCGCAACGAGGTCAGCTGCCCCGTTGAACCCCGCGCCGGCTCGGAAGACCCGGGCCGCTAGTTTCGTCGCGCCCTTGCCCCACTGGCGGGCGAATTGGCGCTCCCGTTCGGG
>Ga0187885_10001463_pt1 | contig 25959 bp, 26 predicted proteins | sample June2016WEW_20_1_3_FD_132970 | JGI IMG/M metagenome (GOLD analysis project Ga0187885, IMG submission 132970) | Peatland microbial communities from SPRUCE experiment site at the Marcell Experimental Forest, Minnesota, USA - June2016WEW_20_100 | ecosystem: Environmental > Terrestrial > Soil >... | reverse complement strand
TCGCAAAGCAGATGCAGGCCACGATGACCAACAGCGACTTGGGGTTGCCATAACGACCCATCGGAGGCTCCTCCATCGGGACCTGGCCCGCTCGACCAGCCATACGCAGAGCGGGAACCGGCCGGCATTAAGTCTAGCCCCGATCTGGCCCACTAGGCGCCAGGATTCTGACAATGGGCGAGGCCGCTGGTAGTGCGAACACAGGTCTTGGCCAGCGTCCGGCGCACGCTTTCGGCCTATGACGCGCCCTGTGTGACTTCTCCGTCTGCCCATACGGCACGCAGCCTGCTCGGGTCGAAGGTCGTGGCCCCAGGCCGGCCGGGCAGGACGTCGACGTGGTTGATCACGGTGCGTTTCATCGCAAGGCTCAGGGAAGCTCGTCGGCGCCTGGCGATGGCGAGCACGAGGCGCGTGGGCAAGTGCGCTATCACGCGTCGGGCGATCGCGTGTCCCACCAAGGCCTCAGTCGGCAGGGCGAGGATGGCGAGGTGCCGGCGCGGACAGGTATAGCGGGCCTGCCTCTCGATGCCGCGTCTCTGTCCGTTGGTGTCGAAGCGTCTGGGGTGGCGGGTTCGGGAGTCGGCTTCGAGCAAACTGCCGCAGAGGGAACACCGGAGGATCCCCGTCAGTTCGCGCCGTAGCCTTCCGCCTGTATGTCTGGTCGTCATGGCGTCCATTCTGGCCTTCCCAATCCCACCCCGCCTTGCCGGGGTGTTCAGCATGCCGCTGTGCCTCTTGATGCCCTACAACACAGAAGTGCTCCTAAGGGGTATCTCTACAGCTCCTGAGGGGTTGTCTCATCCGCTCGAAGGGTTCGCGTGAGCGTGAAGCGGGACCCGCAAGCGGGTCGCCCCCGTGCCCGTGCCGTGCTGACTGTGCCTCAGCTACACGGGCCGCAGCCTCGCGGGCCCGCGTGGTTCCGCCGAGTCGATCCGCCTGCCGTGGATGGGCGGGGTGACACTCCCCGGTCCTTGTTGCAATACGTTGCAATAGTGGCTCGGAGACGTTCGAGCGCTCGTCTGCGGGTCGAAGTGTCCGCACTCTCACGCTCAAAGCGGCCTTTCGAGGCTCGAAAGTGGCACGAAACCCCGGGTCGGTAGCGCCTCCTCGGCCTTCTGGGCGGCTCCGGACTCCCTGGCGAGTTGGACGGATGGGCACCTTGGGCCCGATTGTTGCCTCCGGACCGTCCTGGACGGGCTGTGGTGGCTCCTGGCGGTCTAGGCGCTCTGGCGGGCCGCGATCTCCGCCTCGTACTTGAGGCTGGCGAGAACCTTCCGAACCGTGGCGATGTGCCACCGGGCGCCTGGGACGACGGTGGGCACGTTCTCGGCGTTCAGGCGGTCAGCGACAGCGGCCAGGGACAGCCCGGAGGCCCGGAGATCCGCGACGTGTTGGCGTGTCTCGTCGGTCATCCTCCAGGGGCGCCCGATGTGCCTCGGACTCGTGGCCCTGGCGATGGCGAGTGCGTCCTTGATGCGGGCGCCGATGCAGCGTCGCTCGAACTGGGCGAACTGCGCCATAACTCCCGCCATCATCTCCCCTGCCGGGGTCGACGTATCCACGTCGCAGTCCATCGCGATCAAGGCCCAGCGCTCGCGGTGGGAAGCGTCCATGACCGCCGCGAAGTCGCTCACCCTGCGGGAGAGTCGGTCGAGCTTGGATGCCACGAGTACGTCTGCCCGTCCCGCCTCCAGTTCGGCCAGGGCGTAGGTCATGCCGGGTCGGTTCAGGTTCTTCCCCGAGTAGCCGGCGTCCTCGACGATTTCCAGGTCAGTCCAGCCGCGTCGTGCGGCCTCGGCCTGGATCGCCGCTCGCTGCGCCTCTAGGCCGTAGCGGGTGTCCGCCTGCTCCTGGGTCGAGCATCGGACGTAGCCGATCGCTTTGTGCGTCCGCTGTCTCATGGTCGCGTCCTGTCGTGCTACTTATGATGTCATTAGTAGCATACGCCATCCGTTCACACGCTTCAAGCGCACAAGTCGACGGGGTTGGATGCTCGCCTGCCTGCCTGGCGAGCGCTACTGAGAGCATGCCAGGCTCGCTCCTGCCCGCCTGCCGCCTGGCTTAGTCTGAGAATGAGGCGCGCGCCAAGGCCAATAGGTTACGCCGCCCCCCGGGTGGGGATGGCAATCTCCGGCGCCCCGGTGAGAAAGGGGAGTGTCCTCAGCCTCCCGCACCCCCATCGTGTTTCTGGGTCCCCCACCCTCCACTTGGGGTCCCATATCTGGTTCCATCGCCTGTCATGCGGCTCTCGGGTGCTCTGCCGCCCACGTCCATGCGGAGATCATCTGCTCCACCCGCTGCCTCGGGTCGTACTCCGCGATGATGCGTTCTCGGGCGCGGCCGGCGATCTCTGCCCGGAGCGCCGGAGAGTCGATGAGCTTCCCGATGGCATCGGACCATTCGGCTCGGCCACGCGCCAGGAAGCCGTCTACCCCGTCGCGTACCACGTCATACGGCCCTGGGCCGCCTCGCCATCGCTCACACACACAAGGGGCCCCGGCGGCGGCAAACTCCAACCAGTGAAGCTCGGACTTGCAAGCGTTGTAGGCGTTGACTCGGAGCGGGGCCACGCCGATCTCGGGATAGGCGTTTGCGAGGGTCTGTTCCCAGACCCGCCAGTCTACGACCGGGTGTAACTCATCGAAGCCCGCGGCCCTCAGTTGCGCCTCGGCGTCGGGATAGTGGGTGTTCCATCCGAGGCATATGGTTCGGAGCTTGGCGCGATGGTCCTGCACCCCCTGGCGGCAATACGAGGCGCGTTCGCCCGGGCGCAGAGGCGAGCCGGTGAAGTCTCGCTCTCGTCCTAGAACCCCATACCAGACGAGGCGCGTAGGTCCATCGGGACGCGGACGGTTCGGGACGAACGCGGCCGTGATGGCGTTGCGGATCACGCGGACATTGGGATTGAAACGCTGTGCGACTCGCTCCATCGCCGGGGTCGAAACGGTGAGTAGAGCGGCCTCGCGGTACGGATCGCCGAACCGATCACGAAACTTCCCGGCCCAGAACGCCGGCGTCGCGGTGAACCAGTCGTCCGCGTCGATCACGAGCGGGAGGTTACGGGCGCGCGCCTTTGCCCATAGGTCCCGAAGGTGCAGATCGGACGGAAAGACGCGCTCGCCAGCCTGCCAGTGCTGGTACGCCTCGGCGTCCCAGCTTGCGACAAAGGGGCAGTCGGAACAGACCCAGTCGTAGCCCTTACCCCACCACACGGCAACGTCGGCCCAGGCGATGGCTTCGAGCGCCAGTTCGTGCCGCTCGTCGAGCGTCGTCCCTGCCGGCCAGGGGATCGGCCGAACCTCGATCCCGCGCTCCGCCAGGGCCGGGAGGAAGCGCAGAAGGCGGATCCCGTGGGCCTGGCCTAAGCCCGGTAGTTGCGTGGCCTCTAGGCCCCACGTCGGCGCTGAGGGCGGCAGCCAGGGCAGGCCGAGTCCTGCCGTCCCAGTGCCCTTCGACCCGCCGAGTACCCAGCCCAAGACCTTCATTCCGTCGGTCTCAGTCGGTCCTCAGGAGGGCCGGGGGGCGCGGCCAGCAGATTGCGCTCCGGCCCTCCTGATCTCGCGGTGCCGGAGTCGTCTCTTCATGCTGCCCTCTCAAACTAGGGCGGCGAAAGCGGCGATTTGGACTGGTCTGGTGACTTTGTCCACTTTCGGCCTCTGCGGGGCGCTTTGGCCCCTTTTCGCCCCGGCTGGCACGATCCAGGCCGGGATCGGCGGGTCATCCGCTGGCGCGTAACCCGTGGCGCGGGGATGATGGCGGATCCGAACGGCTACCCCCTCCGGCCACTCGATCCGGCGAGGGTGCTCGGTCTCGGCCCTGGTGACGTACACCGGGTCCGGGTGCGGGCCGAGTGGACAGGGGCCGAAGACGTGTTTGTGGTCGACGAGGTCGTAGGCGGCGGTTCGACAGTACGTGCAGAACGCCCCGGCGACTTCATGGCGGCCACACCGCGCACAGAGCGAGAAGTACCCGCGTAGGCGTTCCGGGTCGAAGGTCGGCGGCGTGGTCTCGCTGGGCATGTCAGCTCCAACGGCGGCGCTGGGGCAAGCCCAGAGGCTCCGGCGGCGCGGCCTTGCGAACCCGCGGGAACGAGCTGACCTGCCGACACTCGGTCGAGCAAAAGCGATCTGGCGACAGGCGGCCGCAGATGGCGCAGGGGATCAGGACGGGCTCGGCGGGGGGCTTGGGAGTGGTCATGTTGCCTTCCTTTCACGGGTCGGTCGACGGTGAGTCGGCCCCATGCTGCCTACAGTGGCTCGTGACGGGCGGTCGGCTGGCCGCTGTCGTCGAGGTATCCCGCGTCGCGAAGTTCCCTCGCCAGTGCGGCTCCCTTGAGGCGGGCGGGTAATGGGTTCAAGTTGCTGCCGGGCTGTGGTCGGATCGCCGGTCGCGGCGCTGGCGTTTCGTGGGTCGCGTGCCAGGCCATATCACTCATGAGGTCTTGCTGGTATCCAAGCCGGGCCAGTTCCTGTGCCCTCCACTCGCGCGGAGAGAGTGAGGCGCTGGCGAGCAGGGCGGCATCCTCGGGGGCGAGCGGCCCGCCTTCGACTGGCTCGCTTGGAGTCGATCGAGCCGCCTTGGTCGGCGCGTATTTACTGGCGAGGGCTACCGCGTCGGCGGCGCGTGGGTTGGGTGGTCGCGTCGCCGGCTTCGGTGGTGTGGCGCGAGAGCCCGGTGTTGGCTGCTGGGCGGCCATCAGTTCGGTCCAGCGGTTGCTCATCGTGCCTTCCTCGGTCGAGGGCTGACGGGGTGAACGCCGGCGCGGGCCTGAGCGTTACCGTCCTCGATGACCTGGCGGACCACATCGGGGATGTCGCCCTCGATTGGTGGGACGATTGATGCGCATTGCGGTCGAGCGGCGAGCACCGCGCGGACTCTTTCTTCGGTGCTGGGGTTCTTCTTGCTCATTTCTATTCCTTTCCTGTTTGGACTCTGAAACGCTTTTGCTCAAAGGTGGCGGCCGTGATGACAAAAGGAATGGCGCGCTGGATCTGGTAGAAGCCGGGGTGGTGGTGTGGAAAGTTCGCGCAATCCCGGCCGCCGATGATCGGCATAAGGCGATCAAGTTCGGCCGCGTACTCGGTGATCTGATCCTCGAAGGTGGCGAGGGTCGCGGCGAGGTTTTGGCAGACGGTCCCGTAGCGCTCTTGGCTCATTTGCTGGAGCCGGTATAGGGCCTGCGATGCTGCTAGTTCTTCCTGGCGTTTTTGCTCTGCGGCCTGGCGCTCTGCCGCGCGTTTTCCACCCCCGGCGGTTTCAAGGGCGTCTTTCGCCTTGGCCTCGTCCCGGAGAGCGCGGGAGAGTTCCTTTTCGCTCGCCTCTCCGGTTGCTACCTGTTCGTGGAGATCGTGTACGTATGCCGACGCCGACGCAAGGGCGGCCTCGGCCGTCTGAACTCGGGCCTGGGCGTCGCTGATGCTTAGTGTGGTCATGTTTGCCCCCCTTCTTCGTGTAGTCTTTCGAGGTCGACGCGGGCCACGTCCTCAACCTTCCGGGCGGCGTCCCAGAGGTGGCTTACGGCGTTAGCGAGGTCCGGGCTCAACATGCCGCCCGGGCACTTGCCGTTAGTTAGTGCATTCAACCCGGGCAGCGACTCGCGGACGTACAGGCCCGCCCGGGCGAGCTGGTCGAGAACACCCTCAAACGGGATGATCGGCCGGCCGTCTTTCGTTAGCGCCATCTTTGGGCTCCTTTCGTATGGGGTTGTGGGATGGGGTTGAAACAGGGTTACAGATGAGACAAGTCCATCGTTCGCGGACCAGGCGGTGGCTATCCATATGCCCGCGGTAATCGGCGCAGCGGATCGTTGAGGTGGTCATGCGTTGGCCTTCTCGGGGCGCAGATAGACTCCGTGATCGTCGCAGAAGGGGACTTCCTGCCCGCGACGGAGCCATACCTCGATCCTGTGCGCGACAGGGGCGTGGTGGATCTCGCAGTAACCTGCGGATCCGCTGAGAGGGCAGACGAACCTCCCGTCTCGACGGGCAACGGATCGAGTGACGGCTACGTAGTCGAGGCCGTTCATAACGCCTCCCGGCTGATCGCTACGGCGTCGCTGATCCCGGGGACGACGGTGGGTGCCGGAGTGTAAGCCGGGTGCGGGTCGAGTAGTCGAGCCTCTCGGGCAGCTTTCCGTGCGGCGCTCTGCGCTGCCTTGATCGCGGCGAAGTGGTCGACGGGTGAGGTCGGTTGCTGATCGTCTGGGGCGCTCATCCGTGGGACGGGATCTGCACCCCCCACCGTGGGGACGACGAGTTTCGCAAGGATGTCGCCGAGCGGGGTGGGCTGATCCACTCGGGCCGGCCGTGGCGCTTGGTCAGCTTCTCGGGCCTGGTCCTGGATCGGATGCCACTTGCGCAGAACATCGCCGATCACGTCGAACGGCGTCGTGGCTCGACTTGCCCGGATCCATCGAACGAGGTCGGTGGGTCGTGCGTCCAGCACTTCCCAGAGCATCGCCCGCTGTCCTTTCGGATCCTCGACATCTCCGAATGGTGGCAGGCGGAAGCCCTTGGCGAGCCAGGCGGCCTTGAAAGCATCCCATTCGTGCGGGAACCCCGCCCATGCTTCGCGCTCTCGGGCCGTAAGTGGTCGTGCCCTCACCCTCGGGTGAAGGTCGGCGGCGATCTGGCTCTCAGCATTCGGGTTGGGCTCGGTCGTCCCCTCGCTCTCGGAGAGAGTTCCCTTCCCGCGCGAGGTACTTTCTTCGTTAACGGATACGGATACGGGGCTGGCTAGCGGCTGGACTAGCGGCTGGACCACCCGCTCCACCCGCTTAGGCACCCGCTCGGCTGGGTTCTCGGCTGGGGCGGGTGGCTTTACATACTTGCCGTCCGGGCCCCTGGCCCCCGTCCTGCCCCGGACGGCGCCGCCAAGGGCGGCCGCCTCTGCTCTCTGTTGGCGCTCGGCTTCGATCTCGGCCCGAGGTCGGAGATAGTCGAAGGGGCCGACGATCTGCCATCCCGTCCCAGCCTGCTCGATGAACCCCGCTGCGGCGAGTTCGTCGGCGAGGTGGGATGCCTCACCTGGTGCGAGGTCGACCGCCGCGAGTGCCAACCCTGAACGATCAAGGACACCGTCTGAGTCGCGGTCGCCACACACCCCCAGGAGATCGACGAACAGGGCACGGGCTCCCGCCGAGAGGCTTCGCCAACGTTCGGTTCGCCAGAGGTCCGAACTGATCCTAACCCAGCTCATCGGGTCGCCTCTGCCTGGGCCGTGCCATCGGTCGGGACTCGGATGAGCCGCGCCTCGGCTTGCGCCAAACTCCCGATCTGGACGACCCGTCTTGGGGTATGGGCCTGCGGGGAGGGGCCGCCAACCGGGACCCCTCCCCTATGGCCGTCGTTTAGGGCGCGTGTGGAGTTGGCTCGCACGGCGACGGTCATCGTTCCCCCTCGACTGTGGCGATGATCGAGCGCATGGCGGCTGCGTAGCCCGGGCTCGGGTTCCTATGCGGTGGCCCTGATGCCAGCCAGCGGCAGATCACTGACTCAGTCGCCCCGAGGAGTTCTGCGGCTCCTCGGTGGGTCAGTCCCCGCTTCTGCCGGAGAAGGGCCGCGTACCGGACGGTCAGTGCATCGGGCAGTCTCGTGGCCATGGCAACCTCCGGAGTGGTGGAGGGACCAGGGGATCCGACAGCGCGGTTTAAGCGCCCCATGCCAGAGGCGGAGTTCGCCTACGGCAAGCGTCGATGCCCTGGGGCTGCCATGGGCCTCAAGCTCGGATCGGCATTGTACTTCTCGCGCTTCCAGTGGCGTCGTATAGATTTAGACGTTGGCGCGGTGGCCCTGGCCCGATCCGATGAGCGGGAGCCGAAGATCTGTGTCTGTCCTAGAGAACGCCTGTTCTATCTTACTCGCCCCGGCGTGGCCGTCAAGTCGCCTCGACGAGGCCGGGCACGGGAAGGCCCCGGTCTTTTCGGCCGGGGCCTTCGTTCTGCGGCGGGGTCTGCTCGGGTTAGCTGTCGACGCGGGCGAGCAGCCAGGCGCGCCGGGTCTTGCGCGGGACGGCGTAGAACGCGCGATCGAGGCGCCGGTACTCCTTGCCTGTCGTTGCGGCCATGAACTCAGCTTCGAGCTGATCGAGTTCCTTGAACGTGACCTTCATCTCGAATGTCTCCTTCGGGCTTGAGAATGTCGGCGGTGGCCGTCAGTTCATGGGCGTCTCCCGGCCTCAGCCCACGAACCGGATGGTGTAGTGGTGCGCCCGCGACCTTACTCATCGGCGCTCACCTGCGGATCACCTGGCGATCACCTGAAGATCCACCGCGACCGTAGCGCGGCTGGACTGACACTCACTTCGCGGCCTCGGCGACTGCCTCGCCGAAGAGCTTCAGCCCCAGGGCAGCCTGTTCGGCCGTGATGACGAGCGGCGGCGATATGCGGACCACGGTGTTGCCGGCCTCCAGCGTGAGCAGGCCGCGCTGGAACGAACCCCACTCGACAGCCGCCGCACGCTCGTGCGTGTCGAACTCGACGCCGATCATGAGGCCGATGCCGCGCACGTCGCGGATCACCGACGGGAACCGCGCCTGGAGGGTGCGGAGTCCGGCCAGCAGCTCATCGCCGCGCGCCTTCGCATTGTTCATCAGGCCGCCTTCGAGCAGCTTGATCGTCTCGAGCGAGGCGGCGCAGGCCAGCGGGTTGCCGCCGTACGTAGTGCCGTGCGCGCCCGGACCCCACTTCGTCATGAGCGAGTCGCGGGCGATGAAGGCGCCGAGGGGCATCCCACTGGCGATCCCCTTGGCCGTAGCGACGATGTCCGGCTCCACGCCCCAGTTCTGGATGGCCCACATCTTGCCGGTCCGGCCGCCGCCCGACTGAACCTCATCGGCGATCAGCAGGATGTCGTGCTTGTCGCAGATCTTGCGCAGGCCCTGTATGAAGCCGTCTTCGGGGACGACGTAGCCACCCTCGCCCTGGATCGGCTCCAGGATGATCGCCGCCACCTCTTCGGGCGGCACCAGCTTGTCGAAGAGCACGTCGTCGAACCACTTGAGATCCGCGACGTGACCGAAGGGGGCGTGGAAGACGCCCGGCAGCATCGGCCCGAAGCCGGCGTGGTACTTCGCCTTCGAGGCGGTCAGCGAAACGGAGCCATAGGAGCGGCCGTGGAAGGCTCCCAGGAATGCAACCAGGTACTGGCGCTTCGTTGCGAAGCGGGCGAGCTTGATCGAGCCCTCGACCGCCTCCGTCCCAGAGTTCCCCAGGAACACCCGGCACTTCTCCTTCATCGGCGCGATGCGCGCCAGCTCGGCGCACATCTCGGCGTAGATCGGCAGGTAGAAGTCGGCGCTGTAGTGGATCAGCGTCGCGGCCTGATCCTGGATTCGGCGGACCACGTCGGGATGGCAGTGGCCGGTGGAGGTGACCGCGATACCAGCGTTGAAGTCGAGGAAGAGATTGCCGTCGATGTCCTCGATGACGCAGCCCTGGCCGCGCACCGGCACGATCGGGTAGGCCCGTGGCACGCTGGGCGAAGTCCACTGGCGGTCGAACTCGAGGTGGGCGCGAGCCTTCGGGCCGGGCAGCTCGGTGACGATGTGGGGAACGGCGGGAGCCTGGGCGAGCTTGCCGGGAGCCTGGGTCACGGTGCACCTCGACGGAGTTGTCGCCGCCGCCGGAAAGGCACAGCGGCCGCAGACGGATAGCCTTTATGCAGATTGGATACTACCTTCAGTATAGCGGAGCCCGTCCTCGACGGCCTCAGTCGACGAGGGTCTGCGACTGCTCGCGCATGAACTGCTGGACGTAGTAGAGCCCGCCCGAAGCCTTGCCGGTCGTGCCCGATCCCTTCCAGCCGCCGAAAGGCTGGATGCCCGGCCAGGCACCGGTCGTTGCGCCGGCACGGCGGTTGATGTAGATGACGCCGGCCTCGACCGCTTCCTTGAAGCGCTCGATCTCTTCGCGATCCTCGCTGAAGAAACCGGCCGTCAGACCGTAGATCGTGTCGTTGGCGTGCTCGAACGCTTCATCGAGCGACTTGACCTGGCCGACCGCGACCAGCGGCACGAACAGCTCGTCATGCCAGATGCGATGCTCGAATGGCAGGTCGGCGACGATCGTGGGGGCGACGAACAGATCGCTCGGCATGCCCGTCAGCCGCTCGCCACCGAAGACGACCCGGCCGTCGCGCTTTGCCTCGGCAACCGCCGCCTCGTACGTGGCCACGGCTGCGGTGTTGACCAGCGGGCCGAGCCAGATCTTGCGGTCCGTGGGGTCGCCGATGGCGAGTGCCTTTGTCTTGGCCACGAGCTGCTCCAGCAGAGGGGCGTAAACGGGCGCCTCGACGTAGACGCGGCTGCAGGCCGAGCATTTCTGGCCCGCGAAACCGAAGGCAGACCGGACGATCCCTTCGGCCGCCTCTTCCAGGTCGGCTCGGGCACTGACGATGGCGGGGTTCTTGCCGCCCATCTCGACCACGACCGGCTTCGGGAAGCGCTTGCTGAACGTCTTGAAGATCGAGTTGAAGCCGACCTCGAACGAGCCGGTGAAGAGCAGGCCGTCGATGGCGTCGTTCTCCTGCAGCTCCGCGCCGACCGAGCCGCCCGGGCCGCTGACCATGTTGAAGACGCCGCGCGGCAGACCGGCCAGGTCCGCGACCTCGGCCAGCTTCACGCCGCACAGCGGGGCGTCGCTCGAGGGTTTGTAGATGACCGCGTTGCCGGCCACGAGCGCGCCGCCGGCGGGCCCGCCGGAGAGTGCCATCGGGAAGTTGAACGGGCTGATCACCGCCCACACGCCGTGGGGCTTCAGCACCGACCGGGTGTGGACGGTGGTATCGCCCAGGTTGCCCATCGGGTGGTCGAAGCCGTCGTTCGCCACCATCTGATCGCAGTAGTAGCGGATGAGGTCGGCCGTCTCCTCGACGTCGCCGAGGGCCTCGAGACGGTTCTTGCCGACCTCTATAGCCATGATGGCCGCGAATTCCATCTGGCGTTCGCTGATCAGATCGGCCATGCGGCGCATGACCGCAACCCGCTCCAGCCACGGCGTGCGGGCCCACCCCGGGGCGGCAGCGCGAGCGACGGCAATGGCGTCCCGGACGTCCTGCCGCGTTCCTCTGGCGAAATTGCCGACGAGCGTGCCGTCGATGGGCGACCGCTTCTCGAAGGTCTCCTTTGCCGGGTGCCACTCACCGTTGATGTACACCCCGTGGGTGCCACCCAACTCGCCGCGCGCGGTCTCCAGGCCGGCGTCGTACGAGGCATGCAGCTGCTCGTTGTCGTTTCGCATGGTGGCGTAGGTGATCTTGAGCCGGGGCTCAGACGTCGCGGTCATCCGAACGCCCTCCTGGTGCCGGGCACCTGGAACTGACTGGGCCGCCTCGAGCCGCGCGCCCGCTGCAGGGCTCAGCCATTTGTCGCAAGTTTAGCCCGGATCGCCGCTTGCACCTCATTCGGTCAGGCGGCGCATTCCGGCGTTGGCTCGTGCGCCCCTCGCTCACGCAGTGCGCTCGCTGCGGTGCGCGTCGCCACCCTGGACTGCGCTCGTCGGACCGGCCGAAGTAGCCCTTCTTTCCACGGGCGGGTCATTGACAGGGGTTCGTGGCGCCCCACCATTTTCCGCCATGGCAGCCACCTCGACCTTGGAGCAAACCCCCACGAAGCCCGCGTCCGCGCCGGCCTGCGCCGCGCCGGCTCGTCCGGGATTGATTGCGGCTGGGGGCTGGGCTTATTCGGGCGCGATCGGGCTTTCGGCCTGTCTGCTCTTCACGCTCGAACTGATGGTCGGCCTGCTACTCCTGCCACTTCTCGGCGGCGCGCCCTCCGTCTGGGCCACGACCCTGGGCTTCTTCCAGCTGATCCTGCTGCTCGGCTATCTGTACGCGCACGTTTCCGTGACGCGGCTCGGGCGCCTCGGCCCGATCGTCCATTTCGTTCTCGCGATCGCTGCCGTCGCGGCCCTCGTCTTCGGCCCGAAGATGTCCGACATCAACTTCGACACGCTGCACCCGGTGCTGCAGGTCCTGGCGACGCTCACCGTGGCCGTGGGACTGCCGTCGTTCGTCCTGTGCGCCACGACGCCGCTCCTCTCGGCCTGGCTGACGACCGTGCTCTCCGTTTCGCCGGGGACCGCGATCGGCGCCGGCAAGGATCCGTACCGGCTGTACGTCGTGAGCAATGCCGGCTCGCTGCTGGCGCTCCTCGCCTACCCGCTCGTGATCGAGCCAGCCCTGGGGCTGGGCACACAGCGCATCGTGTGGGGTGCCTGCTTCGGACTTCTGGTTGTGCTGCTGACCGTGGTCGGGGCGCTTCGGGTGTGGGCCTCGAGCCGGGTAGCCGGCATGGCCGCGGGCGCAGCGGGCGGCGCCGCGTCGGCCCGACCCGAAATGGAGCGAATCGCGGCCCGGCGCGTGGCCCGCTGGCTCTTCCTGGCCGCCGTTCCGTGCGGCCTGCTCTCGGCCGTGACCAACTTCATCACCGCCGACCTCATCTCCGCGCCGCTGCTGTGGGTCGGGCCGCTGGGGATCTACCTGGCGACGTTCATCGTGGCCTTCTCCGCCCGCGGCCGGCGCCCGGTGGTCATCGCGACCGCGCTCGCTCCGGCTATGGCCACGCTGCTGTGGGTGCCCTTCGGGTACTCCGCCCTGTGGCCGACGCTGCCGCTGCTGCTGCTCGAGCTGTTCGGCTTCGCGGTGATCGCCCTGACACTCCACGGGGCGCTGGCGGCGGATCGACCCGGACCGTCCCGTCTCACGTTCTTCTATCTCGTAGTCTCGGCCGGGGGTGTCCTGGGCGGAGCCTTCGTCGGGTTCGTGGCGCCGGTCGTCTTCCCCGGCATCTGGGAGTACCCGATCCTGCTGGTCGCGGCGCTGGCCGGGATTCCGCTGCTGGGCGGCGCGCTCAGCAGCCCCGCGCCGGCCGCGGGTGGCCCCGCTACTGCCGCCGGCGAGCCGCCGCAGTCGGGCCCGCCGCAGTCGGGTGGCCCGGCGCCTGCCGCTGGCGAGCCGCGGGGGCCGGCGAAGCGCCAGGGGCTCGACCTCCAGCCCTTCGTCGCCGGCGCTCGTCATCGACTGGCTCCGTTCGTCATCATCGGCGCAGCTTGCTGCGTGCCGATCGGGGTTGCCCGGCCGGCCGTGCTCGTGGTTGTCGTCCCGTTTCTCGCGCTCGGCGGCTTGATGCTGCTGATCGGCGCCAAGCCGAGGATGCTCACGGCGATGACCGCCATCGTGCTCACCGCCGTCGTGCTGGTCCAGCCGTTGGCCCCGATCTACGCCGAACGCGACTTCTTCGGCGTCGTGACGGTGAGGCGCGAGGATGGGGTCACGACGATGTGGCACGGGACGACGCCCCACGGCAGCCAGTCGACCGACCCGACACTCAGCCGCGAACCGCGTGGCTACTACGACCGCCGCGGGCCGCTGGGCGACGTCATGGCCCTGGCCCAGGCGCGGGGCGGACAGCAGATCGGGATCGTCGGCCTGGGGGCCGGCGTCATCGCCGCCTACGAGCGACCGATCGACCACATGACCTTCTTCGAGATCGACCCGGCGGTGGTGCGCATCGCCGAGGACCCGAGCCTCTTCACCTACCTATCGCAGGCGCCGAATCGACCGGCCGTGGTCGTCGGCGACGGGCGCCTGGAGCTGCGCAAGATCCCGGACGCGAGCTACGACGTGCTGATCCTGGACGCGTTTTCGGGCGACGCGATCCCGACCCACCTGATCACGGTGGAGGCGCTGCGGGACGACCTGCGCGTCCTGAAGCCGGGCGGGCTGCTGATCGTCCACGTCTCGAATCGCTATTACGACCTGGCCCCGGCCGTGGTCGCCGGCACTGAAGAGCTCGGCATGACGGCGCAAGGCCGAACCTTCTCGCCCACGCAGGCCGAGATCGATGACGGGGTGCAGGCCTCCGAGTGGGTAGTGGCCACGCGTTCGCCCGACCTGCTCGCGCCGCTGGCGGCGGACGGCTGGTCGACCGTTCACCCGGCTGATCGGCCGATCACGGACGACTACCCCGACGTCCTGCGCTTCGCCCGCTTCGGCAGCTGGCTTACCTCGGGGTAAGGGCCGCCGCGGACGCGCCAGGCCGGTGGAGCCCGCGTGGCGATCGCGGCCCTGAGGTGGAGCCGGCCTCGTGATCAGCTCGCCAGGGCCGCAACGATTTCGACGATCGACGGTGCGATGGCGTCCGGCGCCCGCCCGCCGCGCTCCGCGGAGATCCGGGCCAGGTCCGAGTCGCCGTGCTTGCCGGAACGGACGAAGACCCCCTTCAGCCCTGCCCTCTGGGCACCGAGGACGTCGTTCCAGAGGTCGTCGCCGACCATCGCGACCTGGCCCGCGGAGAGATGCGTCCCGATCCCGACCTGTCCGCGCGCCGCCGCCAGTTCCTCGAGCCGCCGCACGCCCTCGGCGAAGAACGTGCGCGATGGCTTGCCGGTCACGAGCGCCCGCCGCTGCGTGGCGTACTCCAGGCCCGCCACGTAGGCGCCGGCGTCGAGCGTGGTGCCGGCCGCCGTCAGCCACCAGCGGTTCTTGTGCATCGCCACGAACCGGGCGCCCCCGTGCAGCAGCGTGAAGGCCGACTGCATGTTCCGGGGCGTGAACTCCTCGGCGGCGTCGCCCACGACCACGGCCGCGGCGCGAGCATCGGGCGCAGCCGCCTCGTCGTGCGACAGGAGACGCAGCCCCTCGAACTCGACGCGCGCATCGGGCGCGACCATCACGTACAGGGGCGCGCCGCGGAACCGTCGCCGAAGGTGGGCTGCCGCGGCCGAGGCGGCGCTGACGATGCGGTCGGCGGCGATCGGCACGCCGGCGCGGGCAAGGTCCGCCGCCATCGTGGCGCGGCTCAGCATCGACGTGTTGGTCGCCAGCAGGTACGGCAGGCCCACGGCATCGAGCCTCGCCAGCGCCTCTGCCGCGCCGGGAATCGGCTCTCCCCTCAGGACGACCACGCCGTCCATGTCCAGGAGGAGGGCGCGAACGCCGGCCAGGCCGGCGCGCAGCCGGGCGATCGTTTCAGCCGGCGGCCCGGCCCCGTCTCCAGGTGTCATGGCGGGATCGTCGCACATGAGCCTGCGCCGGCGCCACCCGGCAGCGCCACCTGGTCCAGGCCATGCCCCCAGCCGCTCGGCTTCGCGGCGACCCGACGTCTGCCCCCCCGCGCCGGGGTATAGTCTGCGCCGGACCTGCGGGCGGGGGCAACGCCAGCCGGTCCACGCCACCCGGGAGGCGCTCGAGCCCGGGAGAGCCCTATGCGATCCTCCCGCCCCGGGATGACCGGGCGGCTCCCGGAGAAGAGGATGACTGACCAGAGACCCATCCACTCGGTTGTGCTGGTGAAACAGGTGCCGGATACCCACAACATCACCGGAGATGTGATGACGAAAGACGGCACCATGAATCGCAACGCGCTGCCGGCGATCTTCAACCCGGAAGATCTCAACGCCCTCGAGATGGCGCTTCAGGTCCGGGAGCGCCTCGGCGGAACCGTGACCGTCATCACGATGGGACCGCCCAAGGCAGCGAACGTCCTGCGCGAGGCACTCTTCCACGGCGCGGACCGGGTCATCCTGCTGACCGACCGCAAGTTCGCGGGCGCCGACACGCTGGCCACCTCGTATGTCCTGCAACGCGCCGTGCAGAAGGCCGGTTCGTTCGACCTCGTTTTCTGCGGCCGCCAGGCCATCGACGGCGACACCGCCCAGGTCGGCCCGCAGCTGGCCGAGAAGCTCGGCATCCCGCAGATCACCTACGCCGAGACGATCGTGGATCTCTCGGGCGACCAGATCGTCGCCGAGCGGGTGCTCGATTCCGGTTCGGAGATCGTTCGCTGCAAGCTGCCGGTCCTGCTCACCGTGGTGGGCTCGGCCAACACGCCCCGCCCGGCCTCTGTCCGTCGCCGCATCGAGCGCAAGCTGGCCGCCGCTCCGGGCGAATACGCCGCCATCCGCGCCCGGTGGCCCGAGTTCGAGTCGGACGAGCAGCTGGAGGCGTACCTGACCACCCACGGCCTGAAGATCGAGGTCTGGACGGCCGCGGACATCGGCGCCGCCGAGGAGCAGATCGGCCTGGCGGGCTCTCCCACGCAGGTCCACAGGATCAACTTCGTGGTCCTGGAGAGCACCGAGAGCAAGACCATTCCCCCAACGCCCGAAGGCATCGCGGCGATGGTCCAGGAACTGGTCCACGAATACATCGTCGGGTAGGGCGAGCCATGGCAGCACCCAACGGCATCTGGGTCTTCATCGAGCAGACGGACGGCAAGATCGCCGACGTCAGCCTCGAGCTGACCGGCAAGGCTCGCGAGCTGGCCGACCGGCTTGGACAGGAGGTCGTCGGCCTGGTCTTCGGCCACGGCGTCGAGGCCCTCGCCGACCAGGTTATCAAGCACGGCGCGGATCGTGTGCTCCTGGCCGATCATCCCGAGCTGGCGGAGTACCGCACCCTTCCGTACGCTCGAGTTGCCATCGCGGAAGCCAGGGCCCGCCTGCCCGAGATATTCCTGATCGGCGGCACGCCCAACGGCCGCGACCTCGCCCCGCGCATAGCCAGTGCCCTGCGCTGCGGTCTCACCGCGGACTGCACGGACCTGCAGATCGGCGATTACACGATCAGGAAGGAGAACAAGACCTACGCCAACCTGCTCTACCAGATCCGGCCGGCCTTCGGCGGCAACCTGATCGCCACGATCGTCAATCCCAGGACGCGGCCGCAGATGGCGACCGTCCGCGAGGGCGTGATGCGGATGCCGGCTGCCCGGCCGGGCCGCGAGGGCACGATCGAGAAAGTCGTCCCCGAGTTCGAGCCGGGCGACTTCGCCCTGGAGGTTCTAAGCCGCCAGGTGCGCCACTCGACGGTACAGCTCAAGGATGCCCCGGTGGTCGTGTCCGGCGGCGCCGGCATCGGCAGCGCCGAGGACTTCGCTCTGCTGCGAGACCTGGCCAACCTGCTGGGCGGCGAGGTAGGCGCCTCCCGGGCGGCCGTGGACGCGGGCTTGATCGGCCGCGAGCACCAGGTCGGCCAGACCGGCACCACGGTCCGGCCGCGCCTCTACATTGCCGCCGGGATCTCGGGGGCCATCCAGCACCGGGCGGGCATGGACCAGTCCAGCAAGATCATCGCCATCAACACCGACGCCAGCGCCCCGATCTTCCAGATCGCCCACTACCGCATCGTCGGCGACGTCGCCGAGGTTCTGCCGATCATCGTCAAGACCCTCCGCGAGCGCTCCATGGACCAGCGAGAGCACGAATGACCGACAGCTTCTTCTTCGACAACCCGGACCTGCAGTTCCGGCTGGCCCAGCTCGACCTGCGGGAAGTCGTCGAGCTCAAGGAAAAGGGCTACTCCGAGACCGACAAGTACCCGGCAGCGCCACGCAACTACGCCGACGCCAGGGACAACTACCAGATCGTTCTCGAGGTCCTGGGCGAGATCTGCGCCGAGCGGGTCGCTCCTCGCGCCGCGGAGGCGGACGAGGAGGGAGCCCACTTCGCAAACGGCCAAGTAACCTACGCCGCGCCCACGCTGGACGCCATCGGGGCGCTCCGCCAGGCGGAGCTGTTCGGGGCGATGCTGCCGCGCGAATACGGCGGCCTCAACCTGCCCGAGTCGATCTACCAGATGATGGTCGAGATCGTCGCCCGGGCCGAGAGCGGACTCATGACCGTCTTCGGCCTGCAGGAGATCGCCTCCTGTCTCGAGGAATATGGCGATCCCGAGACCAAGGCCCGCGTCCTGCCGCGCTTCTCGCGCGGCGAGGTCTCGGGCGCGATGGTCCTGACCGAGGCGGACGCGGGATCTGACCTGGGCGCGGTCGCCACCCGCGCCACCCTGGACGAGGCCACCGGCCAGTGGCACCTCAACGGCGTGAAGCGCTTCATCACCAACGGCCTGGCCGACGTCTCGCTGGTCCTGGCTCGCAGCGAGGAAGGCTCCACGGATGCGCGCGGCCTGTCGATGTTTCTGGTGGAGCGCGACGAAACGGTCAAGATTCGCCGCATTGAGAACAAGCTGGGCATCCACTCGTCGCCGACGTGCGAGATCCAGTACAACAACACGCCGGCGATCCTGGTCGGCAAGCGCCGCTTTGGCCTGATGCGCTACGCCATGAACCTCATGAACGGCGCTCGTCTGGCGGTCGCGGCACAGGCCATGGGGATCGCCGAGGCCGCCTACCGCGAGGCCGATCGCTACTCCAGAGAGCGGATCCAGTTCGGCAAGCCGATCCGGGCCCTGCCGGCAGTCGGTCGACTGCTGCTCTCGATGAAGGTCGACCTCGAGGCCAACCGCGCTCTCCTGGCCGAAACCGCCCGCTGGGTGGACCTCTGGAAGGTCTACGAGAAGGCCGTCGGCGAGGGCACCGCGCCCGACATGGACGCCGCCCGGGCTCGCCACAAGCAGTGCCAGGCGCTGGCCGAGACGCTGACCCCGATGGTGAAGTACTGCTCCACCGAGATGGGCAACCGTGTCTGCTACCAGTCGATGCAGGTCCACGGCGGCGTCGGCTACATGCGCGAGTTCAACATCGAGCGGCTCTTCCGCGACGTTCGCATCACGAACATCTACGAAGGCACCAGCCAGCTGCAGGTGGTCGCGGCCATCGGCAAGCTGCTGAATCGCGCTCTCGATCCGCTGCTGGCCGAGTGGCAAGCCGCCGAGTACCCGGCGGACATGGCCGCCGAGAAGGCGACCCTGGTCGAGCTGACTGCCGTCTACCAGAAGGCCGTCGACGCCCTCAAGGCCCAACCCGAGCGCGACCGGGTCGACTACTACGCCTGCGACCTCGTCGACGTGGCCGTCTGGCTGACCTGCTCGTGGCTGGTCCTGCGAGACACTGCCGTGCTGGACGCCAAGAAGCCGGTCGCCCGAGCGTACATCGCCTCGGTCGCGCCGCGGATCCGCGCCTCCGCCGAGGTCGTGATGGCCTCGAGTCCCGTCCCGCTGGAGGCGATCCCCGTCCTGCTCGGCTGATCAGACTCGTCCAGTTTCGGTAACCGCGGGCCGTGCCTGGCGGTAGCCTTTGCCTCGGGCAGACCACTGGTCGAGGCAAAGTTGTATAGCGACTTGCTAAGGTTTATTCTCCGCGCTGGCCGATGGCTGCCGTCACGGCGGCGAACCCGTCGGGCCGGTGACGAAGGCGCTGCCGCGTCGACACCCCAACCGGAACCCCCGTCCGGCGAGTTTGAGAACGTGCCCAGTGCGACTTCTCCCGCTGGCGTAACGATTGGCGTCGACCAGGGTTTGGACAGGGTGGAAATGGCCGCTGCCGCGGCGGCGCAGCGGCCGGCCAGCCCGCGGCCCACCGGGATCGCAGCACCGGAAACCGGCGATCCCGGAACGGCGGATATCGGAGGACCCACGGAACTGATGAGATCGACCAGGCCATCGGCAGCCCAAGCCGCCGAACAGGAAACCACAGCCGGGCAACCACCGTCGGCGCACGGGTCCGCGACCGGGTCGGAGCGGGCCGCCCCGGGGTCGCTGGCGGCTGCCGTCGAGGTCCCCACGGCCGTCTCGAGGGCGAAGGTGAGCCGGCGATTGACCCGGCCGGCGCAGGGCTGCGATCGGGAGGGTCTGCTCAAGGGCAAGAAGGCGCTCGTGTTCGGCGTCGCGAACGACCACTCCATCGCCTGGGGGATCGCCAGGGCACTCTACGACCAGGGTGCCGAGGTCGGGTTCAGCTCGATGGCCTCGCTCATCAAGCGGCGGGTCCGCCCGCTCGCCGCCTCCATCGGTTCGACCTTCGTCGAGCCCTGCGACGTACGCGACGACGACGAGATCAGGCGAGTCTTCGAGCGCTGGAAGGCCCGGGAAGGCAACCTCGACATCCTCGTCCATGCCGTCGCCTTCGCCGAGAAGGAGGACCTGGCCGGCCACTTCGCCGACACCAGCCGGGACGGCTTCCACACCGCCTTCGACATCAGCGTTTACTCGCTCATCGCGATGGCTCGGGAGGCCCGGCCCTACATGCTGCCCGGCTCGTCGATCATCACGATGACCTACTACGGCGCCGTGAAGGTCGTGCCCCACTACAACGTTATGGGCGTGGCCAAGGCCGCCCTGGAGGCCACGACCCGCTATCTGGCCGCCGATCTCGGGCCCAGCGGCATCCGAGTGAATGCCATCAGCGCCGGGCCGGTCCGCACCCTCTCCGCCCACGGCATCGCCGGCTTCAAGACGATGTACGGCGCGTTTGCGGAAGTGGCGCCGCTGCGATCGCACATTACGATCGAGGACGTGGCCGGGACGGCCGTCTTCCTGGCCAGCTCGCTCTCGGGCCAGACCACGGGCGAGACGATCTACGTCGACGGTGGCTTCAACATCCTGGGGCTGCCGGTAGCCGACGAGTAGCCGAGCCGCGCGCCACCGGGCTGAGAAACGCCGGCCTCAGCCGCCGTCGGCGCTGCTGTGGCGGTGGCCACTCCTGGCGGGCGCGATGCCAGGGCGCCGCACAAGATCAGCAGGATCGTCAGTTCCGGTCCAACCGCGAACGGATTGGCGAAGCCGCCGATCACGAGGACGGTCGCCAGGACCGGCCAGGCCGCGCGGGGCGCTACCGTGACCGCTCCGGCCGACCCGAAGCGCGGTCCTCTTGTTCAGTCGCTCGATCCCGGCAGCTCGAAGCGCATCAGGCGCCAGCTGGCCACGACCAGGGCCACGACGACCAGGATCGCCGCCAGCGTGACCGCGGTCCCGGGCGAGAGGCGCGCCGGATCGTTGTGGAGCTGGAAGAAGGCATCGGCCACGCCCAACGCGTACTGCCGGATCGAGAGATTCGCGATGCCCGGCAGGAGCGACGACAGTCCGCCCTCCCAGATCAGCATGTAGCCGATCCCTATCACCAGGGCTCGCCGGGTGAAGAGGCTCAGGGCCAGGAACAGCGCGACGTAGCAGATCGAACCCAGGGCCATCGCGGCGATGTAGGCGAAGGTGGCAGCCTCACCGTCCGAGCCGGCCGGAAGCAGCTCGATCACACCGCTGAGACCCGCCGAAACGACGGTCAGCAGGATGGCGACGGTTGCCGCACTCGCCGCCTTGGCAAGCACGACGGCAGCTCGCGGAATCGGTTTGGCGAGCAGATAGATGATCGTCCCATCTTCGATCTCAGCCCCGAAGGCCCCCGTCCCGAACAGAACCGCCACCAGGGGCAGCAGGATCGCGACGTACAGCCCGTCGAAGACGATCCGGGTGAAGCGCAGGATGTCGACTTCGCCGGACGCCCGGAAGGCCGTGGCCAGCAGAACCGGCACGAGCGACAGCAGCACGAGCAGGATCGTCCGGCGTCGACCCAGCAGCTGGCGAAGGGTGACGCCGGAGATCTCCCGCACGGCGACAAAGGAGCTCACCGCCGAGCCTCTCATCGGCGAACCAGGTAGTCGAAGACGCTTTCGAGGGACTCATCGGCCGGAACCACCTCCACCAGGCGTACGCCGGCGGCGCGGCTGACTCCGGCCACAAGGCGGCGGAAGGTCGACAGGTGAGCTGTCTGAACGGCCAACGACCCGTCTTTGAGCTCGACCGCGAAGACGGCTGGATCGGCCATCAGGGCGGTCGCCAGGCGGCGGTCGTCGCTCGAACGAATGCTGATCGTGTGCGGACGATCGGTCATCAAGGCGCGAATCGCCCGGAAGTCGCCCGAGGCGGCAAGTCGACCCGAGACCATGACGAGGATCTCCGTGCCTACGCGCTCGACCTCCTCGAGGATGTGGGAGGAGAAGAGGATCGTGCGACCGGCGTCGGCCATCTGCACCAGCAGATCCATCATGGCCAGGCGCTGGCGGGGGTCCATGCCGTTGAACGGCTCGTCGAGGAGCAGCACCTGCGGGTCGTGGACCAGCGCGCCCGCGACCTTGGCCCGCTGGCGCATGCCCTTGGAGTAGGTCCCGATGGCCCGGTCGGCCGCATCGTCAAGGCCGACAAGAGAGATGGCCCGCCGGGCGGCGGCGTCGGAGTCGGCCAGGCCCTGGAGCCGGGCATTGAAGCGGACGTACTCGAAGCCCGACAGGAACGAATAGACGGCCTCCCGCTCGGGCACGAGCCCGATCTGCCGGTAGACCGACGGATCGCGATGCGGGCTGCGGCCCAGGACGCGGACCGTTCCGGCGGACGGGGCGAGGAAGCCGGCGAGCATGTGCAGCAGAGTCGTCTTGCCGGCGCCGTTGGGACCGAGCAGGCCGGTCACCCCGGGACCGAGCGCGAAGCTCACGTCGTTGACGGCGACGACGTTGCCGTACCAGCGCGCGGCGTTGACCAGCTCGATGGCCGCGGTCAAAGCGGGCTGCGGCGCCGGCGGCGCTACCTCGGCCGTCATGCCGAGATCCTCCGATACCGCAACAAGAGGATGGCGCTAAAGACGACCGCGCTGGCTATCGCGGCCACCAGGAAATCACCGCGGCTGAGGGTGCTCGGCAGGCTCGAGTCGAGGGCCGTGCCGAAGAACCAGTTGACCGCCGAGGCCAGGGTCGTCGTCGGCGCCAGCAGGAGCAGGTCGTCCGACCATGCCCAGTTCACCTGGCCGCCGTGGCCGACGGCGTAGATCGCGGCGGGGACCACCTCCATGAGCAGGAAGTAGGCCACCAGGCCGATCGCCGCATACGCGCGTCGCGGCGAGAAGGAGGACAGCGCCAGCGAGATGGAGGCCATGCCGATGGCAACAAGGAGGCAGGCCGGCAGGGCTGGCAGAGCCTTCGGCCACTCGTCGCCGATGGCGGCCAGAGTGTCCGGCTTCATGAGCACGTCACCCACGAAGAGGGCGATCATGGGCACGATCAGGGCCACGAAGAGGGCAGACGTCAGGGCCGCGAGCTTCGCCACGGCGTAGTCCAGGCGGCTGAGGGCTCGCGTGAAGTAGAGCGGCAGGACCTGGTAGCGCTGATCCCGACACACCAGCTCGGGGGCCTGGGCCACGCAGAACAGGATCATGAAGAAGTCGAACTGCCGGTAGTAGCTGTCGTACGTGAGCAGCTGGACGGAATAACCGCTCTGGATCTCGGTCGCGATGGTGGACGAGAAGGCGAGCTGGAGACCCGCCAGCATCGCGTACAGACCGGCGATGATGAACGGGGCGGCCTTCGCACGAGTCGGACGGCCGAAGCCCCACACGCTGCGGAAGCTCTCGACGGACAGGGACCAGAGGGCGTAGCCGCGGCCGAGATGCTTGCCCTCGTAATGGCGGTAGCCGAGATCGTAGATGCTGCCGGAGGGCGAGCCAGTGGCTGTGCTATTGACGGCGCTCATGGCGCACTCCCGGCGACCGGGGCAGCGTCGCGGAAGATTTCCTCCAGGCGCCGTCGCTCCTGCTGGATTCGCACCAACGCCAGGCCGAGGTCGGCGATGGCATCCCTGACCGCGTCGTACAACCGCTCGTCCTCGAGCGCCAGAAGAACGCAGGCTTCATCCTGCCTGGCTCTGAAGCCGCGACCGACCAGGGCGGCTGTCAGCCGGTCCGCGCCCTCCTCGACTTCGACCGCCAGAACCGGCGTGTGCTGGGTGAACGTCGATATGGGGGCCGCGCGGAGCAGGTGGCCGGCATCGATAGCGAGCAGGAAGGAGCAGACCTGCTCGATCTCGCCCAGCAGGTGCGAGGCCACCACGACCGATATGCCGAAACCGGTGCCGGTGCGCTTGATCAGGTCCAGCATCTCGTCCCGGCCGGTGGGGTCGAGCCCGTTCGTGGGCTCGTCGAGCAGCAACAGCTTGGGGTCGTGGGCAAGCGCCTGGGCCAGCTTGACCCGCTGCTTCATGCCGGTGGAGTAGCCGCCTATCTGGCGGTATCGCTCCTCATACAGGCCCACGTGCCGCAGCACCTCGGCGGTCCGTTCGCGCGCGGCGGTCCGCGGCAGGCCGGAGATCCGGGCCATGTGGGTCACGAACTCGGTCGCGCCGACATCGGGCGGGAGGCAGTCGTGCTCGGGCATATAGCCCACGACCTTGCGTATGTCCCGCGCCTCGTTCGAGACGTCCATGCTCAGAACGGTTGCGCGGCCGCTCGTGGGCGGCACCAGGCCGAGCAGGATCTTGATCAGGGTGCTCTTCCCGGCGCCGTTGGCGCCGACCAGCCCGATGATCCCGGGTTCGACCGCAAGATCCAGGCGGTCAAGGGCCTTGACCGGCCCGTAATCCTTGGTCAGACCGGCGGTCTCGATCAACGCCATGCGTGCAACGCTCACCCCAGGACGCAAAGGAGAGCCCATGATACCCGCATGGAAGGCCTCCGGACCGACTCAGCGCGGCATGGCTCTTGGACGTCACCACAGGGAACGGCCGGTACCGAGAAGCCTTGACCCGCGGGAGGGGCAGTTCTTCATCATTTCGACGTATGCGTTGCGCAGGCGCGAGACGAGGCGAGGATGCCATGGGCCGGGCCTGGTAGGGACCCACTTGGGGGCACTCCCTTTTCCGTAGATCGGGTAGGACCCACCCGGCCGAACGCCAGCGGAAGACACCACGATGGCCCTACCTGACCAGGAAGCGGTAGACGGTCGAAGTCGAGTAGGTCCCGCCGGGCTCGAGGGTCACGCTCGGGAATCCGGGCTTGTTCGGAGAATCCGGATAGTGCTGCGTCTCCAGGCAGAAGCCGCTGTGACGCGAATAGGCCTGGCCCGCCTTGCCGACGAAGGTCCCGTCCAGGAAGCTGCCGACGTAGAGCTGGATCCCGGGCTCGGTCGTCAGGACTTCGAGCAGACGCCCGCTGCCGGGCTCGTAGGCCGCCGCGGCCAGCGTCCGGCCCTTCCCGGAGCCGCGGTCCAGAGCCCAGTTGTGGTTGTACCCGGCCCCGAGCTCGAGCTGCTCGTCGGCCTGATTCAATCGGGCGCCCAGGGCAGTCGGCGTGCGGAAGTCGAACGGCGTGCCGGTCACGTCTCGCAGCTCACCCGTGGTGATCAGGCTCGAGTCCACCGGCGTGAACCTGCCCGCGTTGATCTGGACCTCGGTGCCCAGGATGTCGCCGCTGCCCTCGCCTGCCAGGTTGAAGTAGCTGTGATTGGTCAGGTTGACGACGGTGGTCTTGTCCGTTGTCGCCGTGTAGTCGATCCTGAGAACGTTGCCCGGGGAGAGGGTGTAGACGACCCTGGTCGTGAGCTTCCCGGGAAAGCCCTCCTCGCCGTCGGCGCTCATGTAGGTCAGCTCGAGGACCGCATCCTTGCCGGCGAGGGCTGCCTTCGCCTCCCACACCCGTTTGTCGAAGCCGTGCCGCCCGCCGTGCAGGTTGTTGGGGCCGTCGTTCGCCGCGAGCCTGTACTCGACGCCCGCCAGGGTGAACCTGGCCCCGCCGATCCGGTTGCCGTAGCGGCCGATGATCGCGCCGAAATAGGCGCCGGCGTTCAGGTACTTGTCGCTGCTGTAGTCCTCCAGGTCGTCGAAGCCGAGAACGACATCGGCCCGCCGGCCCGCCCTGTCCGGTGCGGTCCAGGACGTGATGATGCCGCCGTAGGTCGCGATCTTGACCGCCGCGCCTTCATCACCGGCCAGGGTGTATAGGTCGACAGACTTGCCGGCCACGGCGCCAAAAGGGGCCTCGTGATGGTCGTCATCTCAGCTCGCTCCTTCTGGGGCTCCGGTCCGGCGAGCGCCGGGATGAGCTCCGGGATGCAATCCCTTCGGCAGCTCATGGGCGGGCCCGCGGCGGGCTCAGTGCAGTCTACCCAGCTGCGTGGCATCCCCGAGGGTGTTGTCCTGGAGCGAGTTCATCCAGCGATCTGGCCCGAAGCATTCGGCAGGGACGGCGCGTAGGCGAACTCCCGGCTTGAGCCGGTCGACCGCCTGGCTGTCGCCTGTGTTTCGCGTTGTGGGCTCCATTCAGTACTTGCTGAACTATGCGAACGTTCTAAACTAGGCGAACGCGAGCCGGATCCCCGCCATCCGAGGTCGGGCAACGCCCGCGACCTAGTGTCTCGGCCCGCAGCAGGCTCAGCAGTTCTCGCCGTTCGCAGCTACGATTCGGTGTATGCCGAACCACCCAGCGTCTCCACTGGTCATCACCGAGTCTGAACGAGCTTCGCTCCGATC
>Ga0187885_10001454_pt1 | contig 26044 bp, 20 predicted proteins | sample June2016WEW_20_1_3_FD_132970 | JGI IMG/M metagenome (GOLD analysis project Ga0187885, IMG submission 132970) | Peatland microbial communities from SPRUCE experiment site at the Marcell Experimental Forest, Minnesota, USA - June2016WEW_20_100 | ecosystem: Environmental > Terrestrial > Soil >... | reverse complement strand
TCGCCGGCCGGGTCGCCGGCCGGGTCGCCGGCCGGGTCGCCGGGCGCCCTCTCGAACGGAGAGCTGGCGCGCGTCTTCCAGGAGATCGGCGACATGCTGGAAATCAAGGGCGAGCTCGTCTACAAGACAGTCGCCTATCACAAGGCCGCCGACGCGATTGCCCATTCGCCCGTCGAGGTTTCGCGCGCTTATCTGGAAGGCCGGCCGCCGCGCATCCCCGGAGTAGGGGAGGCGATCGCGAAGAAGATCGAGGAGCTGACTCGGACCGGGCGCCTGGCTTTCTACGAGCGTCTGCGCGAGGAGGTGCCGCCGAGCCTCGTGGCGCTGCTGGCGATCCCCGGCGTGGGACCGCGGACCGTGAGGCAGCTCCACGATGAGCTGGGGGTCGAGACGCTCGACGATCTCCGGCGGGCGGCGGAGGCCGGGGCGCTGCGCGGTCTGCGGGGCATGTCGGAGAAGACCGAGCGCCAGATCCTGAGCGGGATCGCGGCCCTCGAGAGTCGCCCGGAACGGATGCGTCTGGGAACGGCCGAGGCGATCGTGGAGACGCTCCTGGCCGAGCTGTCGGACGTGCCCGGACTGCGCTCGATCCAGCCCGCGGGGTCGTATCGCCGGCGCCGCGAGACGATCGGAGACCTGGACCTGCTGGCGGAGACGGACCGTCCGCTCGACCTGGTCGAACGCTTCACCACGCTCGGCTCGGTCGAGTCGGTCCTGGCCAGGGGCCCGCGCAAGGCCGCGGTCCGTCTGCTGCGCGGGCCGCAGGTGGACTTGATGATCATGCCGCCCGGCGAGGCGGGCACGTACCTGGTCCACTTCACGGGGTCGAAGGAGCACAACGTCCGGCTGCGGGGGATCGCCCGCGACCGCGGCTGGAGCCTCTCGGAGAAGGGCTACCTGCGGCTCGGCGACGATGGCGAGCCACTGGCCGGCGAGGCGGCGGAGCTTCGAACCTTCGCCACGGAAGCCGGGGCGTACGGTTTCCTGGGCCTGCCGTTCATCGAGCCCGAGCTGCGCGAGGACCGTGGTGAGATCGAGGCCGCCCTGGCGGGAACCCTGCCCACGCTTGTGCGGCGGATCGATCTGCGGGGCGATTGCCACAGCCACTCCGACTGGTCGGACGGGGTTCACACGATCGAGCAGATGGCCCTGGACGCCCGGCGGCGCGGCTACTCCTACCTGGCCCTGACCGACCACACGGTCAGCCTGGCCATCGCCCGCGGCCTGGACTTTGAGCGCGTCGAACGGCAGCGGCGGATCGTGGCGGCGCTGAACGAGCGATTCGCTCGGGAGGAAGCCGAAGGGACGGCCCCGCCCGAAACCTCGGCTGAAGGCTTCCGGCTGCTGCACGGGTGCGAGCTGGAGGTCCGCGCCGACGCCACCCTGGACTACCCCGAGGAGATGCTGGCGCGCTACGACCTGGTCGTCGCCTCCGTCCACGTCGCCCGCCGCCAGGCGCGCGAGCAGCTGACGGCCCGGACCCTGGCCGCCATCCGAAACCCGAACGTCGACGTGATCGCCCACCCGGCCGGGCGCTACATCGGCAGCCGCGACGACCTGGACCTCGACTGGGACGCGGTCTACCGGGAGGCGGCTCGGACCGGAACCGCCCTGGAGTTGAACGGCTCGGACGAGCGGCTCGACCTCTCGGACGTGCGGGCTCGCCGCGCCTCCGGGTTCGGCTGCGTCTTCACAATCGACTCGGACGCGCACCGGACCGAGGAGCTCGACAACCTGCGCTGGGGCATTGCCATGGCCCGCCGCGCCTGGCTGACGCCGGACCAGGTCATGAACACCCGATCGCGTGCCGAGCTGCTGGCGTGGGTTGCCGGCAAGCCGGAACGGGCCCGGGGCTGACGGCCGCCCCGGTGCCGGCGGCGCCCAGCGGACGCCGCTGTCTCGTACCATGCCCGAATGAGGCAACGCAATGGCTCCCGCGAGCTCGGGCTGGTCGTGGCCACGCTGGCAGCGCTCAGCCGCTTCGTGACCGATGGCCCGCTCTGGCTGGCGACGGCGCTGGTAGTCGTCGTTGCCGTCGCCGGAACGTCGAGCCTCCTGGGCGAGATCCGCCCGTGGCGCTGGCCGGTGGATCGTGTCGCGCTGCCCGCAATCGCCGCTTTCGCGGCGGTGGGTACGGCCCGCCTCGTCGACCCGGTGCCCTGGCTCGCCTTCGTCTTCGCTGCCTCGTGGCTGGTAGTCACATGGGCGGCTTGGATCGAGATCCAGCCGTCGGCGCGAGGCGTACCGTCGGGCGCGGCGCTCCCCGCGAGCTCGCATGCGCAACCCACCTCGGCGCGCCTGGGCGCGTTCGGCCTGGCGTTCCTGGGCTTCGCCGCGATCGGAGGCATCGTTCCCGGCGGCGTGGCCGGCGACGGACAGCCGCTCACCGTCGCGGCGTTCCTGGCCACCATCGCGCTGGATCTGGCCGTCGGCGACCTGGCGGGCTGTCGCATCGCCGCGCTGCGGCCGCACACGCGCCGTGACGCCGTTGTCGCGCTGTATCAGTACTCGATGATCCTGGCACCGACCGGCGTGCTGGTGCGGGTGCTGGCCCTGCCGCGGCTCTTCGGTCCGGCCGTGCTGGCCCTCGTCTTGTACCTGGTCACGTCGTTGCGAGAGTCGGACGAGCCGGTCCGCTTCAACGCTCGCCTGCTCGAGGAGACGGTCGTCCTGATAGCGGCCGGGGCATTGGTCGTGGTCCTGGGTCTGCTCGTCAAGTAGGGGCCCGACGGGGCCGTGGACGCGGCACTTGGCTCGGCATGCGGCCCGATCTGATATAACAGGCCTGCCTCGAGCGGGAGCAACTCAGCTGGCAGGCGAGTGTCGCCCAGGCCGGCTTGCAGGCGAGGAGGAGTTGAGCGTGAGGCGTCCGCATGCGCCGTCTGGACCGGGCCGGTCGCCCTGGATCCTGACGGCGGCCAGGGCGACCGCAGCCGGCCTCAAAGCGGGATTGGCCGCGGGTGTGGCAACGGCCGTCCCGTTCGCCGTGATCGCAGGCGTAGCCGCAGGCCTCGGGTTCTGGACGGCAGGAAACGCCGTCCTGCTGGCCCTGGCCGTGCTCGTGACCGTGACCGCGATCACGACGGTCGTCATCGGTCAGACCTTGCCGTTGTGCCTCGAGCTGCGGGCCATACGCATGGAGGTTTTGTCGATCGACGGCGTCGCCTCGCTCGGGGCAGGCTACCCTCTGCCCTTCGGAATCGGCTACCCTATGTACCCGATTGCCCTGGGAGAGCTCGCGCGGACGGTCGCGGAACGACAGCCGGACACGATCCTGGAATTGGGATCCGGCCTTTCATCGCTGATCCTTGGCTTGACTGCCAAGCGGATCGGCCGCGGCCGCATCGTCACCTGCGATCACGACCCGGAGTGGGCGATGGTCACACGGCGGCGCGTCGCCGCGCTTGGCCTGGACGAGGTGGTGACGGTAGTTCATGCGCCGCTCGTCGAGATCGAGGTCGAAGGAGAGCGGCGTAGATGGTACGACCTCACCAATGTCGTCCCCGCGGAGCCGATCGATTTGCTGGTTGTGGACGGTCCGCCTGGTTACCTCGAGAGGGACGGTCTCAGCCGCTGGCCGGCGCTGCCCGTCCTCGGCCCGTACCTGTCGGATCGAGCGCTGATTTTCGTCGACGATTTCGATCGCAAGGGCGAGCGCTTGATGGTCGAGCGCTGGATCGCCACGAGCCCCGAATGGAAGCCGCGCCGGGTCGAAACGGGGCATGGCGTGGCGGTGCTGGAACGCGCCGCCGGGAGCTAGGCACCGGACTTCGTCCGCGCCGGACCCATCCGCGTTGACAGCGCTCGCGGTGGATGCTAGAAAGCATGGTCCGGACGGGGCCACTCCCGTCAGAATTGGCATTCCCTCAGCGGGTCGGTGCCCTGCACCGTTCCGCTGCCCATCGCAGAACCGCTCACCGCCACGCATCGGACTGGCGCAGTTGACGAAAGGAACCTCATCCTTGGTCTTCCCCGAAGTCGAAAAGGGCACCGGCGGCAACAGCGTCCGGATCAAGCGCCAGCTGTCTGAACAGGCCATCGCCCATGCCGTGGGCGGCCACTGGGCCGACGCTGCCGACGCGAACCGCAAGATCCTGGAGATGGGTCCGGACGCCGAGGCCGAGAACCGCCTTGCCAAGGCCCTCTGGGAGCTCGGGGAGCTGGGCGAGGCGCGCGAGCACTACCAGGTCGCCCTGGCCCTGGATCCGACAAACCGCATCGCCGAGAGGAACATCGAGCGGCTGCGCGTGCTGATGAGCGAGGCCGGAGAGAGGACCGTGGCCGCGGAGAAGGCCGACAAGGCTCCCGTCGCCATCTTCGTCGAGGAGACCGGCAAGACCGGTTTTGCGATGCTCACCGACCTCGCTGCCCCACGGACCCTCGCTCACGTCAACCCTGGCGACGCGGTCGAGCTCGTCCTGGATGGTAGTCGCCTCTATGCCGAGGCCAACGGTACGCGTATCGGCATCGTCGAGCCGCGCGTCGCCGCTCGCCTGCTCAAGCTCGTTGCCGACGGCAACAAGTACTCCGCGGGGATCACCTCGCTGGGCGACCGTGACGTCCGCATCGTCGTTCGCGAGATCTTCCAGGACCCCCGCAACTACGGCAAGGTCAGCTTCCCCACAGCGGCGCGCTCGTCCGACCTGCGCCCTTACACCAAGGGCACGCTCCTGCGCGAGGAGGAGCTGATGGAGGAAGAGCTCGAAGAGGACGAAGAGGACGAGGAGATCGAGGACCTCGACCGCGTGCTGCCGGCCGAGGTCACCGGCGACGAGGCCTTCGAAGAGGAGCCCGACGAGCTCGAGGAGCCTTAGGCCCCTCTCCACTGCGCGGGTCGCTCCGGGCTCGGCGCGCCGCCTTTCCAGCTGTGGCAACGGGGACGGTCCGCCGGATCGTCCGTCTGTCACAATGGGGGCATGGTCGGGCGCGCCGTCACCAATCGCGCCGAACGGCGCAGCTCGGGCAGCTCATCGCTGCCCGTAGTCGACCGGCTCGCCCCGCCCGCCCCGATCGCCGAGCTGGTCTCCCAGATCGAGGCCTGGACCAAACCGGGCGAGGTCGTGCTGGACCTTAATGGCCGGGGCGGTTGGGTAGCTCGGGCGGCCATAGCCGGCCAGCGTCGCGCCGCCGATCTGGAGTCCCTCTCGTTGACCCGGCTCCTTGCCGAGCTGGTGATCCGGCCGCCGGACCTGCGCCATCTGGATGCGGCGGCCCAGGCGATCTCGATCCGGCCACTCGGCGATGCCACCGTCAAGGTCACGATCGAGAAGCTCTTTGCCAGCACGTGTCCGACCTGCGGCCGGCCGGTGGTGCTCGATGCGCTGGTATGGGAGCCGGGCCGCGGGCATGGCCGCGCCGCGGCGACGGCCGCTGCCGGCCGCCGGGCGGGTGAGGCCGCCCGACCCGAGGAGCGGGCCATTCGCCGCGAGTTCCGGTGCCTGCCCTGCCACCAGCAGCACGGTGGCCCGGAGCTGCGTCACGCCACGCCCGTACAGGGCGACCTGGCCGCCGCCGCTTTCGCGGATCTCCCCGAGGACGTGCGAGAAGCGCTTCGCGGGCGCTTTCCGAGTCCCCGGCCGGATTGTCCGCTGGCGGACCAGCTGGTCGAGTTGCATACGCCTCGCCAGCTCCTGGGTCTGAACTCCATCCTGCAGGGGATCGAGCTCGAGACCCGCTCGGCGCCTCTCACTGCCGCCCTGCGCTTCGCCTTCGCGCAAGCGGTGGATTCGGCAAGCAGGCTCAACGGGTATCGGGGACGCCAGCCGGTCCTGCGCATCTCCAACGGCACGGCCCGCCTGAGTGGAGCTCACGCCTGGCGTGAGCGAAACCCGTGGCTCGCCTTCGAGGATGGCCTGCAGGCGGTAAGGAGCTTCGTGGCGCGCCTGGATTCGGACGAGAAGCGATCCGTCGCAGCCCGTTTCGCCTCGGACCTGCTGGAGCTGCAGGAGGGGACTCCGAACGTGTTGATCGGCCAGGCGACGCCGGCGTCGCTGAGGCGGATCGGTCTGGCGGGCGACCGAATAGCCCATTCCGGAACTCCCTCGCGCGTCAGGCTGGCGCTGGGCCAGGCGCCGCTGCGGCTGACCCGCGAGCAGCTCGTGGAGGCCTATCGCGACACGGCGTGGGCTCTCGGGGCGGGAGCGGCCGAGCTGCTGCCGTACGAGGCGCTGTTTCGGCCGGTGCCGCGAACCCCCCGACGGAGCGCGGCAGAGGAGCTGGCCCGGTCGCTGGGGCGGTCGCTGGCCATCGTCACTCCGGCGCTGGCCGGGAACGGCCGCGCCGTGGTCCTGCTCGACGACGCCGAGTCTCGCACGCTGGTTGCGGCCGCGATCGGAGGAGCCGCGGCTGGATGCCGCCTGATCGAGGCTCGTCTCCACCGCGGCGACGGGGAAAGCCCGGCCATGGCCGTCTTCGTGCCGCCCACCGGCGTCCTGGCTCCGGGTCCTCGAACTCGGGCCAATCGGTCGCTCCCGCCCGTGGAGGGCGGCGCGGGCGACCCGGGCACGATTGCTGGCCAGGGCGTCTTCACCGCGCCGGAGAAGCTCGACGAGGGCCCGTTCCGGGCTCCGGCGGCCAGCCTGGCCATCAACGATGCCGCGATCGAGCTGCTCAAGGCCCGAGGCGAACCGGCCTGCTTCGAAGAGCTGTTGGGCGGCCTGCTGGTGGGACTCGATCGTTCCGGTCAGCTGGCTCGGTTCGCCCGCCGGTTCCGGCCGCCACGGGCCGATCAGGGCTGGGACGCCTGGGTAGACGAGACGGATGGGCCTGCAGCGGAAGCGCCTGGCCCGGAGGCGCCGGCCGGAGCAGCCAAGCCCGCCGCCGACGCCGCGCCTGTCGGGGGAGCCATCTCCACCGCGGCGCCGCGTGGAACGGACAGGCGCGCCAGGGCAGCCGGCAACGACACCGAGGACGAGGAGCCGCCCGAACCGAACGGCCCGGTCGACGAGCTCCTGGTGCTGATCCGAAACGAGCTCGACCGATCGACCAACCGCCGCGTCCGCCAGGTCGAGCCGGGCCTGTACTGGCTCGGCTCCGAGGAAGACCGATCGGGCGCCGCACAGCCCCTCGCCGATCGAGTGGAGTGGGCCGTCTTCAGCCTGCTCTCGTCGTCGCGCCAGATGACCGAGTCGGCCGTGCTGGAGCGGACGGCCGGGCTCTTCTCGGGGAGCGATGCTCCCGACGAAGCGCTGCTGCGAGCCTGCCTGGAAAGCTACAGCGCCGCGGGCAGCACGCCGGACGCGATCGTCACTGCCGACCAGCTGGAGCGCCGCTCGGCCCAGCACGACGCCATGATCGCGGTCATCGCCGACCTGGGCCATCGCCTCGGGACGCGCGTCTGGATCGGGCGCCGCCAGCAAGTTCGCCGCATCGACGGCCGTCCTCTCGCGGACCGGCTCAACATGGATGAGCGCGAGATCCAACCGTCGTCGATCGCCTGGGGTCCGGAGGCCGAGCTGGAGCGGGTCGACTGCGCCTGGTACGTCCGCCACAAGGCGACCTTCCTGTTCGAAGTCGAATGGACGGCGATGCTCGGCGATCCGGTCCTGGTGCGCCACGGCCGTTTCCCGGCCGACGACAAGGTCGTCCGTTTCCTGGTCATCCCTCCCGAGCGCGCCGGTCTGGTGCGCCACAAGCTGGCGCGCTCGCCACTGCTGCGCCGCGCCTTCGCCGAGCGAAACTGGCACGTTCTCAAATGGGATCAGCTCGCTGCGTTCGCCTCGCGGACGGAGGTCTCGCTGGCGGACCTGGAGCCGTACCTGGGGCTGGACGCCGATGCCACGGGCGGGGAACAGCTCCCGATGTTCGAAGCCTGAGCGGTTGGGGGTACGCTAACCGCACTTTCCAGCCGGGCTCGGCGAGCCGTCCCGGCAGGGGCCATTCCGCAGGAGGTCCGTGTGAGCGAGGTACGAACCGACGCCGGCGCCGTCGACGCGCTGGCGGAGCGTTTCTGGAGTGGCGTCCTGGAGCTGTCGCCCATCACAGCCACTCTGCTCGGATACGAGCAGGGCGAGGACCGCCTGGACGACCCGGGTCCGGGGGGCCGGGACCGGTCCCACCGCCTGCTGCGCGAGACCCTCGACGCCGCCAACGCGATCGAGAGACAGACCGCCGCGGCCGGCGCCGGCACCGGTTCGGATGGCCGGCCCGTCCTGGCGGCCGAAGAGGCGATCACGCTCGACATCCTGAGGGTCGTGTGCAGGGCCGAGCTCGAGCAGCAAGAGCAGCGCATCGACCAGCTCAAGGCGGTCGATCAGATGGACGGACCGCAGACGGTGATGCCCCTGCTGGCGACCTTCCAGCGGACCGACACTCCCGAGCGCTTCGACCGCTTCCTGGCCCGCCTGAACGACTACCCGCGCTACATGGCCGCCAACGCCGAGCTCGCCCGCGAGGGCCTGGCCAGCGGTCTAACCGCCGCTCGTATCGTGACCGAGCGGGTCATCGGCCAGCTCGAGCGGCTGCTCGCCGTACCGGATGAAGAGTCGCCGATCGCGGTCGCCGTCACGCCGCCGAATCCGCTGGATCGTGACAGGCTGCTGGCAGCGATCCGCAGGTCCGTCAGGCCGGCCGATCAGGCGTTCCTCGAGACCCTCCGGGGCCCGTATCGAGAGGCCTCGCGCGAGGACCCCGGGCTCTGGTCGGCGCCGAACGGCGATCAGCTGTACCGGACCCAGGTTCGGGCGTGGACGTCGCTCGACCTGGATCCGGCGGATCTGCATCGCATCGGCCTCGAAGAGCTGGAGTCGATCGAGGCGGAGCGGCGCGAGATCGGGCGCGCGCTTGGTCTCGGCGCCGACACCAAGGCCGTGCGCGCCGCCCTGGAGAGCAGCCCGGGAGCGACACCGAAGTCGTCCGCCGAGTTGCTCGATCATGCCCGCAGCCAGATAGAGCGGGCCCTGGCCCGATCGCCGCAGTACTTCGGTCGCCTGCCCAAGTCCCCCGTGGTGGTTCGGGCGGTCGAGCCGTTCAAGGAAGCCGATTCCCCGGCCGCCTTCTACTATCCGCCCGCGGTCGACGGCAGCCGCCCCGGCGTCTTCTATGTCAACACCTACGACCTGTCGAGTCGCAGCTTCGTCAGCCTGGCCAGCACCAGCTTCCACGAGGCCGTGCCAGGCCACCATTTCCAGATCGCGCTCCAAACCGAGATGACGCACCTGAGCGCCTTTCGTCGAATGGGCGCCCGAACAGCCGGCATGGCCTACGTCGAAGGCTGGGGCCTCTACTCGGAGCGCCTGGCCGACGAGATGGGCCTCTACCTCGATCCCGCCGAACGGTTCGGCATGCTCGACGGGCAGGCCTGGCGAGCCGCTCGTCTCGTGGTCGATACGGGCATCCACGCCTTCGGCTGGTCTCGGGAGCGCGCGATCGCACAGCTGCTCGACGCCGGCCTGTCGGGAACCAACGCCGTCATCGAGACCGACCGCTACATCTGCCAGCCGGCCCAGGCCCTCACCTACAAGGTCGGCCAGCGCGAGATCGAGCGGCTCAGGGCGGAGGCAGCGCGGCGTCTCGGGCCGGCCTTCGATCTGCGCGAATTCCACGACGCAGTGCTGGGCCACGGCACGCTGCCGCTGGCCACGCTTACCCGGGAGCTGCCCGGGTGGTTGGCGAGATAGAGCTCACTGAAGAAGCGAGCTGAGCCGCGACGGCCGCGTTCTCTCCTGGCGTTCAGTCCTGCGAAGCCTCGCGGAGCATGTCGGCCAGGGCTGCGTGCCCGCCCTCGTCGGCCAGATCGGGTGGCGTGCGTCCATCGTCGGCCGGTCGAGTCGGGTCGGCGCCGCGCAGCAGGAGCAGGTCGACGATCGCCTCGTCGCCGTTGCCCGCGGCCGCGTGCAGCGGCGTCCAGCCGCCTTTCTGGACGGCGTTGGCCGAAGCCCCGAGCGCGAGCAGCAGGCCGGCCAGGTCGCGATGACGTGCCGCGACCGCGCTGTGGAGAGGCGTCACGCGGGAGTCGTCGGCGGCCACGGCGTTGGGATCCGCGCCCCGCTCCAGGAGCAGCCGAGCAACTTCCAGCTGGCCGAAGCAGGCCGCCAGATGGAGGGGCGTGAAGCCGTCGTCGCCCCTGTCTTCGATCTCCCAGCCCTCGGTCAGCCGACGGCGCACGACCGCCAGGTCGCCGACGGCGGCAGCCTCGAAGAGGCTGAGCCCCTCTGGCCCGACCTCCTCGGCCAGGTGCTCGGCCAGTCGTGGATGACCGCCGTAGGCGGCCGCGAGCACGGGCGAAAGGCCGGCTTTGTCGCGAGCCTTGAGCAGGTTCGCGTCGGCCGCGAGCGCCTCGTCGACCGCCCTCTTATCGCCTTTGCGGATCGTCTCGAAGAAGTCAGCCGTCATACGTTTGCCCTTCCCGGCGTTCTCGTGGCGGCGATCTCGCCCAGTGCCTCGACCAGCCGTCCGATCTCGGCAGCGGTGTTGTAGTGGACCAAGCCTACACGGACCATGCCACCGGATTCGGCCAGCCCAAGCGCCCGGATCAGCTCGTACGCGTAGTAGTCGCCATCCCAGACGGCGATGCCGCGCCGGCCCAGTTCGGCGGCGACCTGGCGTGGGGAGTGGCCGGCCAGGGTGAAGGCGAACGTGGGGACGCGTTCGGCCAGGCGGTTCGGGTCGACGATGCCGCGCACCTCGAGGCCCGGCACGCCGCCCAACGCTATCAGCGCGCGCCGGGCCAGACCGCGATCCGTGGCGCCGATGACCGCCATCGCGGCTCGCAGCCGGGCGCGCCGCGTCGAGGCCGCCGCGCCGCCACCGGCTCCGGCGCCGCCACCGGCTCCGGCGCCGCCACCGGATCCGGCGCCGCCACCGGCTCCCGCGCCGTACGTCTCGCCGAGCCACTCCAGGTACCCGAACGTGCCCAGCAGACCCGCTAGCGACTCGCCGGGGAGAGTGCCCGTCTCCCACTTGCCGGGCGGCTCGTCGGGAGAAGGGCGGACCTTGTACGCGGCCAGGCTCTCGAGCAGCTCGCGCCGCCCGTAGAGCAGCCCAAGGTGCGGCCCGAAGAACTTGTAGGGCGAGCAGACCAGGAAGTCCGTGCCGAGAGCGACCACGTCGATGGCCACGTGCGGGGCCGCGTGGACCGCGTCTACATACGTCAGGGCGCCTGCGGCGTGAGCCATCTCCACGATCCGCGGAACGGGGTTCAGAGTGCCGACCGCGTTCGAGGCCAGCCCGACCGCTACCACTCGTGTCCGAGGTCCGAGAACGCGCTCGAATCCCGTCAGGTCGAGCGTGCAGTCCTCCGGGCGGATCTCGACCCAACGAACGCGGACGCCTCGCTCCTCTTCCAGGTGAAGCCAGGGCGCAACATTGGCGTCGTGGTCCAGGCGGGTGACCACGATCTCGTCGCCGGCCTTGAGCGTGCGGCCGATGGCCCTGCTCGCGGCAAAGGTCAGCGTCGTCATGTTCTGGCCGAAGGCGACCTCCGCCGCGTCGGCCGCTCCGAGAAAGTCGGCCGCGGCCGCGTGGGCCTCGGCCAGGATGGCGTCGCTCTCCTCGCTGGTCGCGAACGCACCCTCGTGGTTGGCGTTGCAGCGCTGCAGGTAGCCGGCCATGGCCTCGATCGTCTGCTGAGGTACCTGCGTGCCGCCGGGGCCGTCCAGGTAGACGTATGGCCGACCGTCCTGCCGGCGGGCCAGCGCCGGGAACCGAGCCCGGACCGCGGCGAGTCCCGCGTCCGTCAGGGGCACCGGGCCCCGGCCGGCGGTGGTCGCGGCGGCTGGGCCGGCGGACTCCGACGAAAGACGGTCGGCCGGCACGGTTCCTCCTTACTGGGAAATCGACGCCCCCGATGGTACGACGCTCGAGTCGGCTTCGGCTGGAGCGGGCGGGCGATCTGCGCCCCGAAGCTGCAACGAAAACGAATCATCCGAGGGCGGGTTGAGGCACCGCTCTTGACGGCCTTTCCGATTACATCCTCCATATACGGGTAGGAGCGAGGAGGACATTCGGCAGGGGTCGGACCTGCCACTTGACTAATCCTTAGTTACTATGTCAACATTCCAGCGTCCTGCTACACGAGACACCGGATCTCAAGCTCGCCCGGCCTCCAGGCCGAACAAGCCGGCAAGAGGACCTTCAGGAAGAAGCGCACAGCGACGGTCCGATTTCGGGCGCGGAGCGCATTGACGGACGGAACGCTGCGAGGTCGCGGCGTGGCGGATCGCCGGCAGTCGGCCCGTGAGGAGTAGAAGTGGTGCTCGACGGGAATGCGGTTCGGTCGGTTGACCGTGCTGCCTCGCTCCTGATCGCTTTGGGCGAGTCGCCGGGCGAGGCGGGCGTGACGGAGCTTGCCAGGCGCCTGGGGCTCCACAAGTCCACCGCGTCTCGTCTGCTGGCGACGCTTCAGAAGCGCGGCCTCGTGGAACAAGACGATGACTCGGGCAAGTACCGGCTCGGTCTTGCGGTCGTGCGTCTCGGCGGTCACGCCGAGCGGACCCTCGACCTGAGGTCGATCGCCATGCCTGAGCTCGAAGGACTGGCCCGGGCGCTCAAGGAAACCACGACCCTTGAGACCCTCGAAGGCGACAGCGCCCTCACCATCGCCTATTCGGATGCCTCCGGGATGGGCCGCGACCGGTCCGGCCGCAATTCGCCGCTGCACGCGACTGCACCGGGCAAGGTCTTGCTGGCGCATCAGCCGGAGCGTGAGGTGATACGGCTCTCCAAGGTCGGCTTCACGCCGTACACCTCGCACACCATCGTCCGTGTCGATCTCCTGCTCGAGGAGCTGGCCCGCGTTCGCAAGCGCGGCTTCGCCACGGCCTTCGGTGAGTTCGAGCCGTCGGTCAACGCCGTCTCGGTGCCCGTGTTTGATCAGCGGACTTCGGTTGTTGCCGCTCTCGAGGTGCGGGCCTCCGGCAATCGGATACTGCCCAGCCGCGTGCCCGAACTGGTGGAGCGCGCGCGAGATGCCGCGGCCGTGATCACCGAGCGCATCGGCGGGGTAGTCGCACCGGTCTAGGCTCTTGCTCGCGGTGACGGGCGGCCGCCGTGCAGAACGGCGGGTAACTACACCAGTCCACCTTGCGCGGCCCTCCGGTCCCCCTCCCGGGGGGTCGCGCCATCTTCGCCAGCCGCACGGCGCCGGCGACGCTACGCTATCGGCATGGCACCCTTCGACCTCGAGTTCACCCTGCCCTGGGGCGGCGAACAGCTGGATCTCGGCCCGTACCTCGGTTCCGCCGCGGCGATACTCGGGGTACTGGTCGCAGCCGCCGTCCTCGTCCGGCTGGCTCAGGTCTTCGTCCGTGGCATCGTCCGGGCTCTCCTGGCCCGCGAGAACGTGGAAGGGACCGCCCACGAGCTGACCGCCGCCGAGCTCAAGAAGCGCCAGGACACGATCGAAGGTCTGGTCGTCAACGTCGTCCGCTTCTTCGTCGTCGTGGTGGCGGCCCTCATGGTCCTCGAGACGGCCTTCCGGCTCGACGTCGGCCCTGCCATCGCCGGCTTGGGGATCATCGGCATAGCCGTCGGCCTTGGCACGCAGAGCCTGGTTCGCGATTACCTCAACGGCGCCCTGATCCTGATGGAGAACCAGTACTCCATCGGCGACGTGGTCGAGATTGCCGGCGTTTCGGGCAAGGTCGAGGACTTCACGCTCCGTCGTACGACGCTGCGCGACCAGGACGGCGCGGTCCACACGGTTCCGAACGGTCTGGTCGCCGTGGCCTCGAACCTGACCCGCGAGTGGGCCCGGATCAACGAGGACGTCCGCGTCGTCTACGGCACGGACATCCAAAAGGCGACCGATGTCGTCGATCGAGTCGGCCGAGATCTGGCCTCAGATCCGGACTGGAGCCCCCGGATTCTGGAGGCGCCCCGAGTCGAGCGGGTCTCACAGCTCGGCGAGTTCGGAGTCACGCTCAAGGTTCTGGGGACGGTCCGGGCCTCCGAGCAGTGGGCGGTCAGCGGCGAGCTGCGCAAACGGCTACTCGAGGCCTTCGCCGAGAACGGCGTGGAGATGCCGCAGCCGCAGCGCGTCGTTGTGTCGGCGCCGAAGGCCCGCGCCGCCAGATCTAGGCCGCGGTAGAGACAGGACCTACGAGGCGCGGACCGAAGGGTTGGTGTTCCGGCCGCCGCCGAAGATGCCCAGGAAGCCGCTGCCGATCTTGGCCGCGCCAGGCTCGCGGGTGGCGATCATGCGGTCGGCGAGCACCTCGATATCGTCGATGACCTTCTCTTTGGGGAACCGCTCGACGGCGGAGCGCCCCTCGTTGGCGGCACGAACGAAGAGCATGCCGGCAGACCGGATTTCAGCCAGCGCGGGCATGCCCACGGTGCGCTCCATGTCCGCAACCGAGACGCCGCTGTTGGCGCGGTTCACGACCATGGCCAGGCGCTCGCGGATCTCCAGCTCAACGGCTACCTCGCGGAGTTGAACCGCGGCGCGGATGGCGGGCACGTCCGGCGTGACCGGCACGATGATCTTGTCGGCCCGCTCGAAGATGACCTGGTTGAGGGGTCCGTAGTCCGGGTGCATGTCGACGAGGACCCAGTCGAAGGCCTGGCGAGCGGCAGTGATCGCCTCGGCCACGCGCTTGGGCTCGAGGATCTCCGTGTGCAGGGGCGACTCGGCCATGACCAGAACGGCGACGCCGTTCTCATGCGGCACGGCGATCTCGGCGAACGTCTCGTCGGCTCCGGTGCTGAGATCTTCCGTCCAGGCATCGGCGACGGTGCGGACGTTCTCCATGCCAAGCGAGGAGGCCACGTGGCCCGTGACCGTGTCGCAGTCGACAAGCAGTACGCGCTGACGCCTCCGGAGTTGCAGCATCGCGGCCACGTTGACCGCGATCGTCGTCTTGCCGACGCCGCCTTTGGGGTTGAAGACGATGACGATCTGGCCGCGGCGATCGTCCTCGCTTATCTCGGACGCACGCCGCGTCTCGATGATGCCGCCGCGGACGTCGTCGGGCGGAACCTCGGCGCGGATGAGCATCGCTTCGACGCGCCACCGCAGGGACTCGGCGGAGTAGGGGCGGGTGAAGTACTCGTCGCTGACGCGAGCCCGGCTGGCCAGCCCCATCCGGTCCAGGGCGCGAGCCGCAACCACCATCAGGGACGGGATGTTGCGCTCCTCATCGTGCAGGAGGCTGTACATCTCGATCGTTCGATCGAAGTCGTTCTCGCCGTCGAGGATCGCCACGCCGATGTCCCGGCGCGTGTTCAGCAGATTCTCGAGCTCCTGCGCGGTGTTGACCTCGATGGCTTCGTAGCCGGCCTCAGCCAGCTGGGCGCTGACGGCAACGAGCTCCGCGTGTGGTAGAGCGATTGCGACTGCTGGCCGGGCCACTATGACCGAGTCTCCCTTTGGTGCGCATACGCGGCACCGTAAGTCTAGCCTTCCGCCTCCGGGTCGTGTGCGGAGACGTTCAGCACGCCCTCGCGCTCCGAGACGACCCTGGCCTGGAAGGCGGGGAGAGTCGGAACGAGCGATCCGAGCGAGACCTCCGGGCCGTGGCCAACGGTGAAGATGAACTCGCCATCGGGGCCGGACGAGACACCGACGTTCTTCACGCCGGGCAATCGACCGAGCTGGCGCTTGAAGGTAGCGATACTGGCCACGCTGACCAGACCCACGACGACGACCTGGGTCGACTCGTTGGCGGCGGGCTTGGTCGAGGCGGCGGGCTCTGCGGCGGCGGGCTCTGCGGCGGCGGGCTCTGCGGCGGCAGGCTCTGCGGCGGCAGGCTCCGCGGCGGCAGGCTCCGCGGCGGCAGGCTCCGCGGCGGCAGGCTCCGCGGCCGCCTCTTCTACGGGCGCCTCTTCCACGGGCGCCTCGACGTGGGGGCCCGCGCTCATGAGCCCGGGCGGCTCACTCTCGGCGCCGATGAGGCCGTCGGAGCGCATGATCTTCTCGCGTCGCGCCATGATCTCCGTCGCGAGGGTCCCGCGATCCTGCTCCGAGAAGGCCGGCGGATCGGGCATCTGGGCGGCCATGCTGGCGAAGATGGTAGGGTCGGCTTCCTGGAGGAGTTGCTCGAAGAACTGGCCGACCTCTTGCTGGAACGCGCCAACCCGCGTCTCAACGCGCTCGATCTCGAGTTCGATCGCGGAGTTGTATTCCTGAAGCTCCTGCTCCAGAAGCTCGCGGCGGCGAGCGATACGCTGCTCGGTCTCGACGCGGATGCGCTCCACCTCGGCCTTGGACCAATCCCGGATAGCGCTGACGTCGGCCTCGGCGGCCTTCCGCAAAGAGGCAGCCTCGTCGTCCGTGCGGGCGTGGAGCTTCTCTACGTATGTCTTCGCGTCCGCCTGGGCCTGGTCGATCGTCGCCTGCCGCGCCGTCTCGGCGGTCGAACGCATGGCCTGCGTGAGGTCCGCCAGGAATCGGTTCGGATGATGCGCGGCCGTGTCGTTCACGCTCATCTCCCCGTTGTTGCTCCGGGTCCCGGCCGGGCGCCGGAGAATACCCGCTTCAGGTTACTACTCCCGCTGCTGGGTCTCAGGAGCGTCGCCGCCCCCGCGACCATGGCAACAGCGCCATTATCGCGGGTCCAAGCCCTCATCGAGGCTGTTGCTCGTCCGAATCATGTGCCGGGTGTCGTTCCCCGGGCACTCCGCTGGAGGTACTAGGACTAACCTCCCTTACGTACCGCCTAACAACTGCCGCTCCAAAACCGGTCGCCCGTCCCGGCCTTCTCGCACGTGCCGTCGGGTCCGGTGGTAGCACGGGTCGTCGCCTACAGCTGCGCGGGCGCTGCCGGCGACGCCTCTCCGACCTCGGCCCGGACAAGGTGCTCGCGTCGAACTCGGAACTTCCTTCCGTCGGGCTGCGGAAGCCCGCTCAGGAGCCCGCCGGCGGACCCGGGCGGTCCGCGAGGGCCCTCCGCGAATGTTCCGCCCAGACCGCCAGGACTTTGTCCTTGTGGGGACGGATGGGGCAGTGCCCGTCGCGGTTGGCGGCTTCGTCGCAATAGCCCAGGGGAACGCACTTGGGAGCCAGGAAGCTGCCCAGGAATGGGCTGACGGCGAAGACTTCATGGCGGATCAGCTGGAAGAGCCGCCTTATCTCCCACTGGGCCATGGTGCACAGCCGCAGGCCGGACATGTGTATCAGGGCCCGCAGGTTCGCCGTCATGACCAGGTTCGTCCGCGTCGCGTTGGGAAAGACGAAGCGTGCGTCTTCGCCTGGGATGCCGGCCTCGAGCAGCTCCGTGTAGAGCTTCAGGGCCCCGTCCACCTGCTCCTCGTAGTCGCGCCGCAGCTCCGGATCCGCGTCGGCGATGGTCATCGGCAGCATCGTCGAGGCGCCCTTCTTGTAGGAGACGTAGCGCTGGCTCTGCTGGTCGAAGGCGACGCCGACGCGGTGGCGGACGAGCTGGTGGCTGAGCGTCCGGCTGACGCCGCTGATGGCGAAGGTGAAGACGACGTGCTCGATCGTGGAGCCGTGGCCCGACTCGATCACCCGGCCGATCAGCTCGCGCTGCTTCTCCGGCGGGATCCGGCCATCGATCGCCCGCTCAAAGATGTCATCGGGTGCGAGCTCCGAGTAGCACGTCCGGCAGGCCGTATAGATGAGCGGGACGTAGTAGCGCTCGACGATCTCGCGGTTGGGGAAGATGAGCGTGGCCCGCAGGCCCAGGTCGTGGCGGCCCGGGTTGCGCGGGATGGAGGAGCTACTGGGGTTGACGGCGGCGCCGGTGCTGGCCCGGGCGTCGGGTTCGACGGTCACGACGTCAGGATAGCGAGTCCGATCGTCGACGGGCCGCCCCGGGCCCGAACAACCGCTCTCCGCGACAGGTGGCCTGCCATCGAATCTTGTATGACTCTGACGGCTATCTCAGCCGATAGTAGCCGTTGACGGCTATCGGCGGTGCCGCTAGGCTGTGGGCATGGATTCGGCGCAGGGGCTCGTCCTGTTCGGCGACGTCATTCGCTCTCGCAAGGACCGCCTCGGGTCGACGATCTGGCTGCGCGACCTGGTCTCCGAGCTGGACGACGCCTACGGCGAGCGCCGGCTTGCGCCCTTCGGGTTCACCCAGGGCGACGAGCTCCAGGGCCTGCTCGACCTCGAGGCCGACCCGCTCGTGGCGGTCCTGCGAGCCGCTCTGGGCCCGGCCGCGCGACCGATTCGCTGGGCCTGCATCGTGGGTCCGGTCGACCCCGGCGAGGGGCCGGCGACGCAGCGCACCGGGCCGGTCTTCGTGGCTGCGCGGGACGCGATTGATGCGGCCCGCGCAGCCCACGAACGTCTCGTGGTCCGGACCGGCCGGTCGGACGCGGACGAGTTGCTGGCCGGTATGACGCCCGCCCTGGCCGATCTCCTGGATGACCTGACGCCGCGGCAGCGCGTGGTGGTCAAACTGGCGCTCATCGATGGTCTGCGGCAGTCCGAGGTGGCCGACCTCCTGAAGGTCCGGCGGGCGACGATCTCGGTATCGTTCGCACGAGCCAGGGTCCAATCGATCCAGCGGCTGGTCGCTGCCATCCGCAGGGTCTACGGGAACGCCTCGACCGGATCCGCCACCGCGGTAGACGCGCCGAAGGGAGAACGGTCGTGTCCGAGTCCCTGATCCTGGCCGGCTGGCTGCTGGTGAGCCATCTCACCGCGGACTTCGTGCTCCAGTCGGACGCGAGCGTGGCCGGCCGCAGCGGGCCGGGAGCGCGAGCAACCCGGGCGCTGGGGCTGCATGCCCTTGTCGTGGGCCTGTGCATGACGCCCTTCTGGCTGGCCTTCGGAACGCCGGGCTTCATCGCCCTGCTGGTGGTCACGGTGCCGCATCCGTTCATCGATGCCGCAAAAGTGCGCCTGACGGAGCTCAAACGCGAAGCTTCCGAGCCGGGCTCGTGGTCGCCCTGGCCGGCCGGCCTCTTCCTTCTCGACCAGGCCGTCCACCTGACGCTCGTGTTCGGTGCCGGATGGGTGCTCCTCCGGGACGCCACGTTGAACCCGTGGTTCGTCGATGGGGTGGCTCGGGCGACTTCCGGGATCGCGCCCGCGGACGTCCATCGGGCGGCGCTGATAGTGGTCGTCGGCTGGTCGCTGGCGGTGATCAACGGGCGGGCGGGGCGGTTCTTCGTGCCGCTCGTGCTGCCGCCCGACCCCCGGGCGGGCGCGGTGTTGGCCGCGAATCAGGCGGTTGGCTATGCGGTCAAGCTCGGTCCACTCTCCGGTCGCATCGAGCCGGACAGGCCGCCGCTCGCGGAGACCACGGATAACGTGGGCGCGGTCGTGGGCATCCTCGAACGGGCGCTGGTAGTCCTGCTGATACTGGCTCAGGCGGAGCTGGCGATCGGCCTGGTCGTCGCGGCCAAGACGCTGGCGCGGTTCAAGCAGCTGGACGAGCGGCCGTTTGCCGAGAAATACCTGGTCGGTACTCTGGCCAGCGTGACGCTGGCCGTTGCGAGCGGAATGGCGGCCCGGGTCGTTCTGACCGGGATCTAGAGGCACGGCCGGGGCGCCGCGTAATGGACTCGTGTAGGCTGGCGGAGCCGGCTAAGTGTGCGGTCCGGCAATCCCGTTATGCGGCGCCCGGCCGTGGCTGTCGGGCCGCGAGGAGGTAGTGATGGCCGGCTCCGCGAATCCCGTGACGGTCCAGTACTTCTACAAGATCCGCTGGGGCTTCCAGGAGGAGTTCATCGAGCTCTTCGAGAGGAACCACTGGCCGCTCCTGAGGGCGCAGCTGGAGTCGGGCCGCCTGCTCGACGTGCGCGCCTACCTGCCGCGCTTCCACGGGGACGGGCGCCAGGATTGGACTTTCGAGGTCACGATCACCTACCGCGACTGGGCGGCGATGGAGGAGCACACGGACGCCGCGATCGCTGCCCGCCTGTACCCCGATGCCGGGAAGCTCAAGGCCGAAGAGCAGCGCCGTTTCGAGCTGCTGGAAGCCCACTGGGACACGCCGCTCGAGGAGCACACGCTGCCCCGTTAGCCGGTCGAGCCGCCCCATATAGCCCAACCTGAACCAGGCGAAAGTTGGGCAGCGCCGCGGGCTCAACAGGGAAGGCGAGGCGCTCCAGCTGATCCTTCGGGCTCGATTTCAAGCGTGATCCCTGTCCTCCCACGTGTCGCCGATCCCGCGGCGGGCCAATCCGCTCGCCCAACTCCCGCGTCAGGCAAGTTAGGCAGGATCTCAGCGCAGGCGGCCGTCTCGGTCGTCGACCGGCGAGGTCCGGGCCGTCAGGCCCGCTCGGTGGGAGCTTCCAGCGACTCGATCGTCGCGCGGAGTACCTCGGCCGATTTGCGAACGCCTCGGGCCTCGCGCGGGCTCAGGTCCAGCCGCAGGACCCGGTCGATCCCGCGGCGGCTGAGCACCGTGGGCAGGCTCAAGCAGACGTCGTCGATGCCGTAGTAGTCCTCGACCAGGCTCGAGATCGACAGCACGGTGTTCTGGTCGCGCAGAATCGCCTCGGTGATCCTCATCAAGCCCGCGGCCACGGCGTAGTACGTGGCGCCCTTGCGACTGATGATCTCGTACGCCGCGTCCCGGGTCTGGCGGAAGATCCGCTCCATCGTGTCCGGGCTGAGCGGGATCCCGTTCTCGGAGCAGAAGGACGGCAGACGCATGCCCGCCACGTTGGCCAGCGACCAGACCGGCACCTCGCTGTCGCCGTGCTCGCCGATGATGTAGGCGTGGACGCTGCGCGGGTCTACGCCCAGGTGCTCGCTCAGCATGTAGCGGAAGCGGGCCGTGTCCAGGATCGTGCCCGAGCCGAAGACCCGATGGGACGGCAGCCCGGCCAGCTTGAGCGTCACGTACGTCAGCACGTCCACCGGGTTGGTGGCGACGACGATGATCCCTTCCGGGTTGGCGTCGGCAACCTGGGGCACGATCTGGCCGAAGATGGCGACGTTGCGCTTGACCAGCTCGAGCCGGCTTTCCCCGGGCTTCTGGCTCACGCCGGCGGCAATGACGGTGATCGCCGCTCCCTCGCAGTCGGCGTACTCGCCGGCGCAGATCTTCGTCGGATGGGCGAACGGGACCGCGTGGTTGAGGTCCATCGCCTCGCCCTCGGCGCGCTCGTGGTTGGCGTCGATCAGGACGATCTCGGAGGCGATGCCGGAGAGAAGCAGCGTGTAGGCGTAGCTCGAGCCGACCATTCCCACGCCGACGATGGCGATCTTGGTGGGACGGCTGGTCTGGTAGTTGGGCTCGCTGGCCATGGACGGCTCGCCGGTGGGGCGGCGGCGGCTCGACTGTCGCGGAGCGGGGCCCTTGGCCGGCTGAGGTGCAGCTGGATCGACAGGCTCGGTCATGGCCTCATGGTGACACGGCGGTGCCGGCACGGCGCGCCGAGATTCGCGCACGCCGAGTCGATGCCCGGTCGCCCGCCAGCTAGCCCCTGGCCTTGCCCAGCTCGGTGATGACCGTGCGGAACGGCTCCGCGTAGCCGGTGAACCCGGCGAAGAGGCGCCAGACCTCCTCCGGCGGGCGTCCCGACTTGAGCAACCCCGAGCTCCAGGCCCGGGCGTTGGCGCCCGTCCGCGGGCCGAAGCAGCCGTAGCAGCCTCGCCCATAGGTGGGGCACAGGGCATTGCAGCCGGCCGTGGTGATGGGGCCCATGCAAGCCTCGCCGGAGGCCACGACCACGCAGACGATGCCCTTGCGCTTGCACTCGCGGCAGACCGCTTCCTCGCGGATCTGAGGTCGGCGGCCGACCAGCACGGCCGTCATCAGCTCCAGGAGCTGCCCGGGATCGATCGGGCAGCCTCGCAGCTCGGCGTCCACCTTGACGTGGTCCGAGACGGCCGTCGCCGTTGCGAGCGACTCGATCCACTCCGGGTGCTCGTAGACCGCGGCACGGTAGGCGTCATGGTCCGCCCAGTTGCGGAGCGCCTGAATGCCACCGGCCGTGGCGCAGGCCCCGATGGTAACGAGCAGGCGAGCCTGCTTGCGCAGGGCCTTTATCTGGTCGAGGTGTTCCGGCGCGCTGATCGAGCCCTCGACGAAGACCACGTCGTACGGACCGGGGGAGTGGTGAGAGGTGGCCTCGGGGAACTCGACGATGTCGAACCGGGACACGATCTCCAGGAGCTGATCCTCGAGGTCCAGGATCGTCAGCTGGCAGCCGTCGCAGGAGGCGAACTTGGCGACGGCGACTCGGGGTCGGACGGCCTTGCCGGTCGATGCCATCAGATTCCCTCCCGGACGTAGATGTCGCCGAGCTCGCTGAGACGGAATACCGGGCCGTCCTTGCACACGAAGTAGGGTCCCGTTTGGCAGTGGCCGCACAGGCCGATGCCGCACTCCATGTGACGTTCCATTGAGACATTGATCCGTTCAGCGGGGACGCCCTTGGAGATAAGCGACTGGACTGAAGCCTGCATCATCCGCTCCGGACCCACGACGAAGGCCGTTATCCGCGAGCAGTCGCACGACATCATGTCGAAGAGAGTGGTCACGACCCCGACCCGGCCCTTCCACTCGGGCCCGGCCCGGTCGACGGTCACGGCCACGTCGATGGCCTTGCCGGCCGACCAGGCGGCCAGATCCTCGCCGAACAGCTGGTCCTCCGGCGTGCGAGAGCCGTAGTAGAGCGAGACCGACTCGAAACGGTCGCGGTTGGCCACGAGCGCCTCGACCAGGCCGTGCAGCGGCGAAAGACCGACGCCGCCGGCTACGACGACGGCGTGCCGGCCGTAGGCATCTTCGATCGGCCAGAACGTGCCGAGCGGTCCCCTGACCCCAACTTTGGCCCCCGGATGCAGGTTCACCAGGGCGGTCGAAGTCGGTCCGACGGCGCGGATCGTGAGATCGATGCCGGTGGCTCGGTAGCGCGAGATTGAGATTGGGACCGCCGGGAACGCCGGCAGGGCCACCATCACGAACTGGCCGGGGCGCCCCGCCAGGAAGGCCGGGTCCAGGTCGGTCAGCGAGAGGGTCGTGGTGTCTGCGGTCTCTTCCTTGACCGCGGCCAGGCGAGCGATGGAATAGCTGCCCGGGCTCGCGGCCACGGGCTCGACCGCGACGGGGCGCTCGATTGGCTGGATGACCGGGGCAATCGCCTGGAGCTCTTCGCGAACGTCGATGCGGACCGGGCACCAGGTAATGCAACGGCCGCAGCCGACGCAGCCGAAGCTGCCGAACTGGTCCATCCACGTGGAGAACTTGTGGGTCAGCCACTGACGGTAGCGGTCGCGCGGGCGGGCGCGGAAGTCGCCGCCGGCGACCTTCGCGAAGTTGACGTCGAAGCACGAGTCCCACTGCCGCTCAGTGACACTGGTCCGGCCCTCCATGTCGGACCGTTCCGTGACCGACGTGCAGAAGCACGTGGGGCACGCCATCGTGCAGTTGCCGCACTCCACGCAGCGTTCGGCGACGACTCCCCAGCGCGGGTTGTCCAGCTGGCGCTTGAGCCGCTTGTCGATGCCCGCCATCGGCAGCGTCTCGCCGATCTGCATGCGGACGGCCTCCACCACGTCGACGGCGGCGCCGGTCTCGGCGTGGGTGGGGCGGCGAGTCGGCAACTGGGCGACGATCGCGGCGCCTGCCGGCGAGCCGGCCTGGACGACGAAACCGTCGTCGATCTCCGTCATGAGGATGTCGTAGCCGTTGCGGACCTCGGGGCCGGTGCCCATCGACGAGCAGAAGCAAGTGCCGGCGGAAGTGGTGCATTGCACGGCGACGATGAGCGCCGCCTTGCGGCGCGCCCGGAAGTCTTCGTCGGTGAACTGGCCGCCGAGGAAGACGCGATCCTGGACCGCAAGAGCGGCGATCTCACAGGCGCGCACGCCCAGGAACGCGAGCTGCGGCGCGTCAGCTGCGGGCTGCTCGAAGCCGAACGCGCCGCCGCGATGCGCCGTGGCGATGAGGAGGTTCGGGGGGAAGGTGAAGCGTTTCCAGGAGGTGGGCCCGACGTTGTAGCCGAAGGCGCGCTCGTCCGAGCGCTCAACCAGCCGATATCTCCCGGCCGACTGATCGTCGCGCAGGCCGACCGGCAGCGCTGTCGCCGACTCGATCTCGTCGTAAACGATCGCGCCGTCGCGGACCGTGGGCCCAATCACTTTGCGACCTGCCGTTCGCAGAGCCTGGATCAGGACGTCCAGGTCGGAGCGGGCCAGGAACCATTGCCTGGCCACGGCCGTCGGGCTTGGGACAGGGTTGGTGATCACGGAGCCTGAAACCTCCCGTTCGCAGACGGAGATGAGGAACTCGGTCCTCAGCGGGCAAAAAGATCGAGAAGCTGGAGGCGCGTCGCCCGAAGTCGGCGACCGACAGCGGACAGTACGCGTGGATAGAGACTGGCCGCGAGGGAGTGATCCTCCTTCAGGGCCGCGCGCAGAGTGGCCCCTTCGATGACGAGGGCCTTGCTGGGTTCGGTAGCAACGACGGTGGACTGGGCTTTGGTCGAGGCCAGGACGGCCGACCAGCCGAAGATGTCTCCGGGCTCGACGCTCAGGATGGTGACCGGGCCACGTTCCGGGACGAGCGTCCTGAGGGCTAGCCGGCCCGAGATAAGGATCCCCATCTCGATGGCCTCTTCGCCTTCCTGGAGGATGATCTCGTCCGGCTCGAAGTCCTCAATCGTGCCGAGCCTGGCGAGGCGCTCCTGGGTCTCGGGGGCAAGCTCGGATCCAAACCAGGTGTGGTTCAGCATGGCGATGACTGAGGCGTGATCGTCCATGTTGGCCAGAATGCCCGCCATGCCGGAGGCGCGGGAGTGCCATCAGGTCGGGGCCCGCGGGCCATTCGGCCCCGCCCGTCGACCCGGGCGGCCCAGGATCTGCCTTGACGCTAGACTGCAGCGAGTCATCCCCACCGCAGCGGAGCGGCGATGGAATCCAGACGCACGTTGGTTGCGGCGCTGACCGTGGCGGCGGTGGCGCTCATCGTCGCCGGCATCGCGGCTGTCGCCATCGACTCCGGCCCTTCGGGCGGCAGCGCGCCGACGGGGCCCGTCACCGCGTCGCCCTCCGGCTCCGTTGCGTCGGCCACCCCGTCGCCCACGGCCCCGCCGGTGACCCCATCGGGACTGCCGGGTTCCAGCCCCTCCAACTTCACGCCCGTCCCCACGATGTCAGCGTCCCCGGGACCGCACAATCCCGGCTTCGCCGTGCGTGGAGGCTCGATCGTCTACTACACGAGTGACGGGACCGTCGTGCCGGTGGAACCGGTCCCGGGGCTGCGGGCGACCATCGCCGGCGATCAGGTCACATACAGCGCCCTGGCCGGGAATCGATACGGACTTCGGGCCGGCGCCTACGCTGGCGAGTTCATGCCGAACGTGTCAATCCAGCAGGACAATGGCTCGAGCGCTCAGACCGGGGGGGTCGTGGTGGTCGGATCGGTCGCCGTCCGCCTGATCTCCGACGCACTGGCCGCCATCACCTCACCGGCCGACCGCTGGATCGTGGCCCTGCCCGTGGACATACGCGGTACCACGAAGCCGGTCGACGTCTCGTTCGACTCGTATGGCCTCGTGGGCCTGACCTACACGCCGCGGGTCCTTGTCCAGTTCTCGGACTCTCTGCCCGTGGTCAACGTCATTCCCGACAACTCCGGCTACCACGTGCTGGTCGAGCAGCTCGGGGTCACGCTCTGGCAGGTGATCGATCCCACTCGGCTCGGGCTCTCGTCCGCGACGCTCGATCCAGACCACCTGATGAACGAGCTGCTCCTGTACGGCAACGGAACACCGAGCGTGTCCCGGGACGTGGTGGTGAATCGCCGTGTGGAGATCGGTCACCCGATGCTGTTTGCAGCGGGCGAGGTCAGCGTCTCGCTGACGGTCCGCGGCAGCTACGCCGACCTCAGCCCGAGCCGCGTGCTCAAGATCGCGGACGTGCCGGTGTTCGTGGCCTCATCCTGAAGGAGGGCCAATTCGCGTCTCGAATCAGACCCGCGAAGGATCTCAGCCAGCCGGTCGGGTCGCTAGACTGGTCGGCGTGCCAGGCGTTAGCGAGGTCACCAGATGAGCGATTGGTGGGAGGATCGAGATCGGGGCGCGGCACAGGGCGGGCTGGCCCTGGGCGTGCTGCTGATCGTGGTTGGGGGGCTGTTCCTCGCCGGCGAGCAGTTGAACGCCGACTGGAGTCGCTACGGCTGGCCGGTATTCGTGATCGTGCCCGGGCTGGTTCTCCTGGTTCTCGGTCTGGCGATCC
>Ga0187885_10001453_pt1 | contig 26044 bp, 22 predicted proteins | sample June2016WEW_20_1_3_FD_132970 | JGI IMG/M metagenome (GOLD analysis project Ga0187885, IMG submission 132970) | Peatland microbial communities from SPRUCE experiment site at the Marcell Experimental Forest, Minnesota, USA - June2016WEW_20_100 | ecosystem: Environmental > Terrestrial > Soil >... | reverse complement strand
TCCGGGATCATCGGCACGTTTTTGGGCATCCGTTCGCCGGGCACGGCCTACGTGCTGCTGCACCACTACATGGGCGAGATTGACGGGGCGTTCCGCTCGTGGGGCTTCAGCCGCGGCGGTACGGGCGGCATCTCGCTGGCGATTGCGTCGGCGGCGCGCGAAGCGGGCGCGGAAATTCGCACGCAGGCCGCGGTCAGCAAGATTCTGGTGAAGAACGGCCGCGCGTGCGGCGTGGTGCTGAAATCCGGCGAAGAGATCGGTTGCAACGTGGTTTCTTCCAGCGTGGATCCGCACCTGACGTTTGAAGTTTTCCTGGAGCCAAAGGATCTGCCTTCGGATTTCCTGGAGAGCGTGCGGCGCTACAAATTCCGCGGCTCCTCCGGCAAAGTGAACCTGGCGCTGGACGGGTTGCCGAATTTCAGGGCGCTGCCCGGCGTGGGCGCGCACCTGCGCGGCGCGATGTCCATTTCGCCAAAGATGGAGTACATGGAACGCGCGTACGACGATGCGAAGTACGGCTATTTCTCGCGCCGGCCCTACATTGACATGGTGATTCCGAGCCTCACCGATCCTTCCGTGGCGCCACCGGGCAAGCACGTGCTTTCCTGTTTCGTGCAATATGCTCCCTACAAGCTGGCCGAAGGCACATGGGACGATCAGAAAGAAGCCTTCGGCAACAACGTGATTGACACGATTGCCGAACACGCACCGAACATCAAGGACATCATCATCGGCAAACAGTTTGTGACGCCGCTGGATATGGAGCGCGAGTTCGGGCTCACACAAGGCAACATTTTCCAGGGCGAGCTTTCGCTCGAGCAGCTCTTCTTCCTGCGGCCGGTGCCGGGTTGGGCGTACTACAGGACACCGGTCAGCAACCTTTATATGTGCGGCTCGGCGACGCATCCCGGCGGTGGCATCATGGCCGCGAACGGGCGCATCGCGAGCCAGGTCATCCTGAAAGAATGGAAGAAGGCGGCGAACTGACCATGCCCATCGGACAGAAGGTAGTGCTCATTGGCGGGGGTCACAACGCGCTGATCACCGCATATTATCTGGCGAAGGGCGGGTTCAAGCCGGTGGTGCTGGAGCGCCGCGAAGTGGTGGGGGGCGGCGCGGTCACGGAGGAATTCCATCCGGGATTCAGAGTTTCGACGCTGGCGCACACGCTGGGACCGCTGCGCGCGGACATCGCGCGGGACATGCGGCTCGAGCGTTTCAAGTACGGCATCTTCCATCCCGATCCTCGGATGATTGCGTTGGGGCTGGATGGCAAGGCCATCGTGTTTTATAACGATGCGGCGAAGACGGCCGGCGGGATCACGAGGATCTCCGCGAAGGACGGTTCGCGCTACACCGAATTTGCCGAAGCGCTGCAAGAGCTTTCCGGCGTGTTCCAGCAGTTGACGTCCATCACGCCGCCGGCAATTGATAAACCGACGCCGTTGGATTTGTGGAACCTGCTGCAGACGGGCCGCGGCATACGGAGCCTGGGAAAGAGCGGCATTTTCGACCTGCTGCGTTGGGGACCGATGTGCGTGGCGGATTTCGTTTCGGAATTTTTTGAGACGGAGTTGCTGCGCGCGGCGGTGGCGGCGCGCGGGATATTCGGCACAAATCTGGGGCCATGGTCCGCGGGCTCGACGGTTGTGTTGCTGTTGCGCGCCGCTGCGGATGCGCATCCCATCGGATCGGCGGCATTCCCGCGAGGCGGGCTGGGCGAATTCACGCGAGCGCTTGGCGACGCGGCGAAAAAGGCCGGCGCGGAAATTCGCACCAACGCGGAAGTGCAGTTGGTACGCACAAAGGAAGGGCGCGTCACCGGCGTGGTGCTGGCGGATGGAGAAGAGATCGCCAGCGAAGCAGTTGTCTCCGGCGTCGATCCGAAGAGGACGTTCTTGCAACTGCTGGATCCGGCAAACCTGGATCCCGTGTTCGCGACGCGCATCAAGAATTACCGCTCGGTGGGCAAGGTAGCGAAGGTACACCTCGCTCTCGGCGGGCTGCCGAATTTTCCGGCGCTCGCGGATGCCATGGGGCCGGATGGCTTGCGGCAAGCGCTTTCCGGGCGCATTCACATCGGGCCGGACCTCGAATATCTGGAGAAGGCCTTTGACGCGGCAAAGTATGGCGATATTTCCGGGGCGCCGCACCTGGATGTGACGATTCCGTCGCTGCTCGATTCCACGCTGGCGCCGGAAGGGAAGCACGTGCTCTCCGCATATTTCCAGTACGCGCCGTACAAGCTGAAAGAAGGGAACTGGAGCCAGCGGCGCGGGGAACTGGCCAACATTGCGATCAAGACGCTGGCGAACTATTCGCCGAACCTGGCGAGCCTGGTGGAAGCGGCGCACGTGGTCACGCCGGAGGATCTGGAAACTATTTACGGCTTCACCGGCGGGCACATTTATCACGGCGAACTGGCGCTGGACCAGATTTTCACGATGAGGCCGGTGCTGGATTGGGCGCGCTACCAGACGCCGGTTAAAGGGCTGTTCCTCTGCAGCAACGGCACGCATCCGGGAAATGGATTGACGGGCGCTTCCGGGGCGAACGCGGCCAAAGAGATCATCCACGAATTGCGATAACCAGGTAGTCCAAGTGAACTCGACGGCGCTCTCTTTGTGCTTGGGAATGGGAGCGGCGGTAGTTCCGATTCGGGAGGGAAGTGTTGGCGATGGAGTAACCCCCTCCCCCCGCCTGTTTTTGTGAAGTGTATCAAAACAAAGTGGTTGCAGGCGCGAGTGTGCGCAAGTATGTGAAAACAAGGGACTTAGAAAATGCCTGTTTTGATTTATAAAGCCTTTGTTTTGATATCGATGCGCACTGTTGGTGTAGAGGGTAAATGTGTTGGGGATCTGTGGAGCGCGGGCGGCCTTGTGCCGAGTATTCACAACGCATTATATCGCACTATTTACTAACTATCAATAGATATTGTGAGGTACTAAGTCCGAAACTGGCATGGGGAAGGGAAAGGGTGGAGGGAAGAGAACCCCAAGACCCGCCCTCAAACTTCGAGGACGGGGCACCCAGCCATGGCTTTGCATTTATCGTCCGGGCCAGCCTGGTTCGCAAGCAGGGCAGCTCGGGCGCCCCCCTGATGGACGCAAGTTCATCGCTAGGCTGATTGAGCACCTTGCTCCCCCGAGGGATCGGGGGATCTGAACAATGAATCCTGATCGGAAGTAGGCAGATCGAATAGATGGCTGGTGGAACCAGAGTCCACCCAAGATTCACGAAGCGAGCCTTGGTCGAAATGAGGGAAGAGTCCCTTCTAGCTAAGAAGAAAACGAGCCGCTCGCGGCTCGCTCACTCGAAGTGTCTCTTGACAGCACCGACACCGTCATAGAGGGTGGCGCAGCGTTCGGCTTGAACTTGGGTTGCACCTGGGCAGGATACCACTTTAGAAAATAACTGGGGAGTCACAAAAGGCAACCCGATGTTGCCTTAGCGCACTAGGGCTGCGCCACCCACCGAAGAGAAGAATGTCCCACCCTTGCATAAACCAAACCCGCAAGGGTAGGCCACCCGCCAGCGCAGCCGACGCTGACAACTGATCAACGCTAAGGAGCTGCCGACAATCTCACAAATAGCGTATCGTCCGAATTAAAGACCGAGACTATTAAGTGGTCGGATAACGGTATGCCTTTGCTTGTGAGCGTCATTTGATACTGAACCACATCATCCTGAAATGAGTCCGAAGAAAAAGAGAGATTTTCCCTCAGATGTTTGTAGCCAAGGAGCACAAAACCGTCTACGGGTCGTAGGCGCGTGCCAACTTTCCACTCGACCTTAAACTTAAGTGAAGAAAGAAAATCGTCGGACAGGACAAGCAATTCAAGGTCACGAGGGGCTCCCTGAGCCGTGCACCGGAACTTCGATACCCGCAGCGTGATACTAAGCTGGTCGGGATACTCGGAAACAAGCCTACCGCGCTTGTAAAATCGGAAGCCGTCTGGCGACTCCTTTCGCCGGAGTCCACTAAAGAAATCACCACCCTCAACATTCCCACCCCCAAAAAAGCACTTGCCATTGAGGATTAAGCGCTGAACTCCGAAGTCCAGGGTATTCCGATCGTCGGGATTCCTAGTACTCGGGAAAACAGGTTCTATGACCAGAGACAGCAGAAGCGCTACGCAGAGGCCCAAAGCGGCGGGTGGCCCGGCCGGAATTCGGGTGATTGGATTGGGCTCACGCATTGTTGGCTAGGATACCACTGTTACTTTCATTGCGAAGCGGCATGGCGCGCGCTCTAGAACGCAGCGGACGCAATAGGCGCGGATACCCCGCCTGCCCACTCGCCATCTCTTCGTGGAAGGATACTGCCGCGATCCCTCCACTTCGAGCCGCAAAAGGCGCGGCTCTCCGGTCCCTCCTGCGGCGGGCAAGCGGGATGACACAACAGGAGAGGAGCGGACCTACCCTTGCACAAACCGCAAGGATGGGCCACCCGAAATTGGTTCTCCGCGTTGAGGGTGTGCCGCAGAACGCCTGCCTTGGATTTTCTGTTGGGAGTCCGAAACCGTTCGCACTCCATCAGCGGTGACGGGCATCACAGAAAACATTCTGTTTTTATGGCGAAATCTGGACTTACCTCCCGGTGGTCGCGCGGCAGCCGTGCCCACGCAAGAGCGGAAGCGGCCATCAATTGAGACTGAGTTGAGAACCTCGCGTGGCGTCTTTTGAGACGCTCCCGTTCAGTTCTAAAGGGAAGTGTGGGTACCATGAAAAATTTGTTGTTTTGCGTTCTTGCCCTATTCGTTTGTCTGCCCGTAGTGGCGCAGCAGACGGATATAAACCGTTACACCCTCTATACCGGATTCGATTCGATGATCAGCCCGGCGCGCAGCCTGACGGAGTATGGCTTTGACGTCGATTTCGGCGTCACCGTAAAGCCCTGGGTGGCTCTCGGCGGAGATTTCAGCGCCATGGGCAACAGCATCATCAGCGGCTCGGGAACGATCAACGGGAGCGAAACGGTCTACGCGCCGACGCTGACCGCAGCCAATGCGGCAAATCCGGCGGTGCCGCTTCCAAGCCAGGTGAATGTGCCCTTCACTTCGACCACCTACACATTTGCGGCAGGCCCGCAATTTTATTTGCGCAAGTGGCAAAAAATTACCCTGTTTGCACGCCCCGGGCTCGGGGGAATTCATGAGTCGGCAGACCTTACTTTCCCGGTGGGGTTGCCCCAATTGCTCGGGGGACTTCAACTCCCGGTCCCAAATACTCACCAGACCGACACCACCTGGTTCATTGGCGTGGGTGGCGGCTGCGACTTCAACTTGTCCCGGCGGGTGGGAATGCGAGTCTCAGTGGACTACATCAATACTCATCTGTTCTCCAATTTGCTGACCGACCGGCAAAACTACTTTCGGTTCACGATTGGCCCGACTTTTCGTTGGGGACATTTGTAGCAGGCGGGTGGCCCGGCCGGAATTCGGGTGATTGGATTGGCCTCACGCATCGTCGGTTAGGATTCCAGTGCAACAATTCACCGCGAAGTAGAATGGCACGCCCTCTTGAGAAGGGCGGACGCAAAAGTCGCGGGTGCTCCGCCCCCGTTTTGGGAGCTTGGGGCTTGGGGTTTCTGATGCCCAGTGGACTGCAGCGCTACTACAGTTCGAGCCACCAGCCACCAGGAATTGCCTTCGCATTTGTCGCCCGGGCCACGCGCCTCCGAAAAGAGCAGGGAACTTATCATCGGACACCTGCGTACATTTTGTAGGGATGCGGGAGATTGCTTGGCACGGTTTCGAGCCGGGTGTTCAGATGCACTGTGAAACGGCGACGGAGAGGAAAGAGTGGAGTTACGAGGGTTGGGAAGCTCTCGTTCAAGAGGCGCTCGCCGAATGGGAAGAGTGCCCGGTCTGCCTGCCACCGTTTAAAGAAACGTTCACCGTCGCCGAGCAAGCAGCCAGAGAAGCTCGCCTGGAAGAGTTTCTTAAGAGTGTTGAAGGCGATTTGCGCCGTCCGCCGCGCAGCAAATCTGGCCGGAATGCCTTGCGGGAACGGGTGACCTTAGCTTTTGAACGCTTTGCCAAAGCGGGACTTGACCTGGAGGACGAGCATCTTGGCTTGCTGCTGAACGGTGGCTTTTCGGCGATGGGCACTCAAATGGCCCGCGAGGCGCGCCGGTTCGATCCATCCATAAGCCCCGCCGACGTATTTCAGGCCACCCGGAGCGCCTGGACGGCAGGCGGTCTCCAAGTGCTGCTGGGCCGAGAAATGCGCCTGACGCCAGCGATCTTCGCCTACAGCATGCTCTACCCCTACACGGATAATTATCTCGACGACACGGGGGTGCCTTCGGAGGAGAAGGTCAAGTTCAACGCGCGAATCAGGCGGCGTTTGTCCGGGGAAATGATTGCGCCCGTGCGTGGAGGCGAAGCCAGGCTATGGCAGCTATTCGAGCTGATTGAAGGGCAGTATTGTCGCGCCGACTGGCCTCAAGTGTACGCGAGCCTGTTGGCAATTCATCAAGCTCAGGAAAACAGCATGCGACAGCGCGGATCACCGCCGTCCGTACACGGATCCGATGTCATTAAACTCAGCTTCGAGAAGGGCGGAGCCTCAGTCCTCGCAGACGCGCATCTGGCTGCGGGATCACTCTCCCGCGAGGAAGCGCAGTTTGTGTTTGCTTGGGGCGCGCTCTTGCAATTGGTGGACGATCTCCAGGACATAAGACAAGACCGCCGTGAATGCGCGCTCACGATTTTCACGCAGGCTGCCGGGCGCGTTCCACTGGATGAGCTGACGACACATACCCTGAGTTTCGGGCAGAAAGTCATGCGCCGCATGGACCAGATGCCTATCCGTTGCCAGGCCTTAAAAGAAATGATTCAGAAGAGCTACATGTCTTTGCTGGTCTGGTCCGCAGGGGAATGCGGCGAGTTGTACACCAGGGACTATCTGGCTGAACTGGAAACTCACTCACCGTTCCGGTTTGCGTCCGTTGCCGAGCGGCGAAAACAAGTTGCTAAGTTGACTGGCCCCTTGACGCGATTGTTTGAGGCGTTCCTGGAGGACGAGAAGGACCAGGCGGTGTTCACGCTACCTGCCGGGTGGCCAAGCCGGAATTGAAATGGTTGTTGTGAGTGCGGACATCGCTTGTCAGGATACCGCTGCAACAATTCACCGCGAAGTAGAATGGCGCGCGCTCCAGAAAAAGGCGGGCGCAAAAGGCGCGGTTGCGTCACCCTCGTTTTGGGAGGGTGGGGCTTGGGGTTTCTGATGTCTAGACGAAGAATGAGGGTGAAGAGTGAAGAGGAAGAGTGAAGACGAAGAGAAAGACTGAAGACGAAGAGCCCACCCTTTGCATAAGGCGCAAAGGGTAGGCCACCCGAGATATTTCAGTGCGTTAAGCTTGGGCCACCCGGCATGATTAGAGCGATTACCCAAGGACACGCCGAGTGGAGCGCGAAAGTTACATGAGGCCGCTTTGGCGGGCCAGCTTTAGGGCTTCGATGGCGGCGCCACGGGCGCCGGCGGTGTCGCCATTCGGCATGACGTAGATGGGAATATTGGCTTGCTCTTCGCGCTGGGCTGGCATGCCGACGCGGATCTCGTTCAAGAACCGCTGTTGGAACTCTTTGCTCGCCTCGAGGGCGCCACCGCCGACGATTAGCGCATCGGGATCGAACGTATTCACCATTTCGTCGAAGAAAAGTCCCAGGGCATGGGCCTGAACCCGAAAAACGTCCTTGCACAACGCGTCGCCCTTGTCCGCGAGACCACGCACGAGTTTTGCCGCCTGGTGGGGGTCCAGTTTTGCCAACTCGTGGCCGGGATAGCGAGGGAGAAAATAGGGCAAGAGATTCCTTTCGATCGCGGTGAGTGAGCAGAGCGATTCGAGATCGCCCGTGCGTCCGCAATTGCAGTGCGGCCTGATGCCGGGGGTTCCGGCTATGCTTTGATAGGGAATGAGCACGTGGCCGAGTTCACCGCCAAAACCGTTTTTGCCCTTCACGACGCTGCCATCCAGAATGATGCCGCCGCCGTTGCCCGTCCCGATGACGATCGAGATTGAGGTTTCCCGGCTGTTTGCGCCAAAGATCGCATAGTGTCCCCAAATCGCGGCCGCGTTTGCATCGTTTAGATAGGAGACCGGTTTGCCGAGCTTCTGCGCCAGTCCCTCACGAATATCGAATCCCGCCCAATGCGGATGAACAAAGTTCGTGGCACCCCGCGTACTGAGCTGGCCCGCCGCACTTGCCGGACCGGGAGTATCCAGGCCGACTGCGACGACGTCCGAGAGGAGAACACCCGCCTTATCGGCGGCAATCTTGAGACCATCGGCGATCTGGCGGAGGCAAACCTCAGGCCCCTGTTTTACAAGAGCAGGATGCTCGCACAGACCGTCGATGAGAAATTTTTCTTGCTGATCCAGCAACGTATAGTTAACGGCAGTTCCGCCAAGATCCACTCCGGCCACGAGTGACACGCTTGTTCTCCTCTATGCTTAAATGGTTGCCCGGCCCAGCGTAACAGGATTGGGAATCATCGTCCAACGCTGTGCGAAAACGAAGACTTGCTGGCAAGGGAAGCCAACCTTGCTATAATTCTGCAAGGTGTGAGGCAGTGTGAGCCGCGCAGGCGAGGTGGACGCGGCGGGGGGCTGATTGCCAATGGCTGAGAAACCTCTGACAGGAAGACGAAGAGGCTGGGTGTTGGGATGCGGCTTGCTGCTTGGGCTGGCGGCCGCGCTCGCGGGGCACCAGACCGTGAAGTACACTTCGACGGACGCATTCTGCGATCAGGCGTGCCATGCGCACCCGCACGCAGAGCAATTCTGGATTCAGTCCGCGCACTACTCCAACCGGCACGGCATTGTGGCCCACTGCACAGACTGCCACCTGCCTCCTGGCGGGCTGCAGTATCTGGCGGAAAAAGCGCGGCTCGGGGCGCGCGACGCGTATGCGCAGCTCTTTCGCGACGTCAGCAAAATCGACTGGGGGCGGGAGCGCAAGCTCGACCGCGCCGTGACGTTTACGTACGACGAGGCGTGCGTCCATTGCCACAATAACCTGTTCACCGAAGGGCTCTCCAAAGTAGAGGGCACGCTGCCTTCCGGCGAGCAGGAAACGGACGCGCAGCAAGTGCGTGAGATGCGAATCGTCGCGCGCCGGATGGAAGCGCATCTCTATTACCAGCGGAATCGGGAAAGGTTGCACTGCGTCAACTGCCACCTGTTCACCGGACATCGCATGGAGACAAAGATGGCGCCGGAGGCGATGGCTGCGGTGGTGGATGCGCAATTTCCGCTTGCCGCATCGGGATTTCGGGACTACACGGAGGCCGTGCCAGGATCGGGCGTCAAGTTCCACATGATTGCGGTGCCGGGTGGAACGCTTGCAGCGGGAAGCCCGGAACTGGGAACTTGCCGCTTACGAGACGCAGGGCCCGTGCACGCCGTCAGCGTGAACGGGTTCTGGATGGCGCAGGCCGCGGTCAGCAGCCACGACTTGGAATTGTTTTCTGTTCAGCATGGATGGAAGGAAAAGCCAAGCGGTGTGACGCCGCAGATCGTGGATGCCTACACGCATTGGTTGTCGCAAGCGACGGGGAAGAAATACCGCCTTCCGACAGAAGCCGAATTGGAGTACGCGTGTGTGGCCGGCGGCACCATGCCCGCCTGGGAGCGAACGGCAAGCCGCGCGGAGTCCCGCGTTCCCGGAATGGCCGTGGTCAATGCCTGGGAGTTTTTCGACCTGCCCGGCAGCAGCCCGGAGCTTCGGCTTGACGGACCCGATGAAGCTGAAGGCGTGGGGCTGGACTTGCTCCACACCGGTGTGAGCTTCAGGGTGGTAAGGGAAGTTGAAGAGAGACCGGCAACCAGCGCGAGGAACGAGCCATGAAGGAGTTGCGAGCAATGAAAGACGCACGCGATCACGAACTGGGCATGGACCGCCCCATTACGCGCCGCGATTTTCTGAACGGGGTCGCCATAGGGTTCGGCGGGCTGGCGTTGAGCAGCTCTCTGGGCGGGTGCACGCGGCACGGCGGCTCCGATTCCATCGCTGCGCAAGACGGTGCGGGTTACAACCCTGCGGCGGCGAGCGGAATGCGCGGCGATAACGCCGGGTCGTTTGAAGCGGCGCACGGGTTGCGTGACGGAACTTTTTGGCAAACCGCCGGCGCGGCGAGCAATACGGATGACACCTACGACCTGATCGTGGTGGGCGCCGGTATCAGCGGGCTGGCGGCGGCGCACTTCTTCCGCAAGCAGGCGGGCGCGAATGCGCGCATCCTGATTCTGGAGGCGCACGACGACTTCGGGGGGCACGCGGCGCGGAAAGAGTTCCGCGTGGGAAACCGTCTGTTGCTCGGCTATGGCGCCCAGTCGATTGAAAGCCCGTCACTTTACAGCGCGGTGTCCAAGGGCTTGTTGGCTGACTTGGGCGTCGACGTCCAGAAATTTTATCGCTACTTCGACCAGAGTCTCTATCCTTCGCTAAAGCTGGGAAGCGGCATTTTCTTCGACCGGGAGACATTTGGAGAAGATCATCTGGTGGCGGGCTTCGGCAAGATTCCTCACCGGGAATTTTTTGGCAAGGCCCCGCTTTCCGATCGAGCGCGCCGGGACCTGGTGCGCATTTACACCGACAAAGTGGACTACTTGCCGAGGTTGACGCTGGCACAGAAACGGGCGGTGCTCGACCGTACCAGCTACGCGGACTTTCTGACCAAAATTGCCAAGGTGAGTCCCGAGGTGCTGCCCGTTTTCCAAACGCGCACCCACGATTTGTTCGGCGTGGGCATTGATGCGGTATCCGCGCTGGCCTGCTTCGAAGAGGGCGATGACTATGGTTACGGTTACCCCGGGCTGGACACCATGGGATTGGGAGGCGCCAGCGATCGCGGCGAGCACAAGCCCGATCCTTACATCTTTCATTTTCCGGATGGCAATGCTTCGATTGCCCGCTTGCTGGTGCGCTCGTTCATTCCGGAGGCAATTCCGGGGCACACCATGGAAGACGTGGTGGTTGCAAAGGCCGACTACAGCCGGCTGGACCGCGCATCCGCGCCCGTGCGCATTCGTTTGAGCAGTACTGCCGTGGGCGTGCAGCACGACGGCGACCCGGGGTCGGCGAAAGAAGTGGAGGTGACGTATGTCCGCAAGGGGCAACTCTTTCGGGTGCGCGGGCGCCGCTGCGCGCTGGCGTGCTACAACGGGATGGTTCCCTATCTCTGCCCTGAAATTCCCGCCAAGCAGAAGGAAGCACTGGCGTATGGGGTGAAAACCCCGCTGGTGTATTCCCACGTTGCGATTCGCAGTTGGGTGTCGTTCCAGAAGCTGGGCGTGTACCAGATTGCGGCCCCCGGAAGCTATCACGTGCACACGGCCATCGATTTTCCGGTGAGCCTGCCGGGATACAAGTTCCCCAGCCGGCCGGAAGAGCCGATGATCGTGTTCATGTTGCGCACACCGTGCCAGCCAGGTTTGACGGAGCGTGAACAGCATCGCGTGGGACGGGTGGAACTTTACGACACGCCATTTGAAACATTCGAGCGAAAGATCCGCGACCAACTCGCGCGCATGCTTGGCCCAGGGGGCTTTGATCCAGCGGAGGATATCGAGGGCATCACCGTGGGACGCTGGGCGCACGGCTACGCCTACGAATATAACTCGTTGTTCGATCCTGACTTTGCCGAAGGGGAAGCGCCCCACGAAGTTGGACGAAAACCATTCGGGCGCATCGCGATTGCCAATTCCGATGCGGGCGCCACAGCCTACATGAATGTAGCCATTGACGAAGCCTATCGCGCGGTGCAGGAGCTCTCTCGGTACCCAAGCTGAGTGGTTAATGGAATGCGGGAGCTGCGAGTTACGAGATTCGAGAACAACGAAATCCAGTAGAGAATTTCTGAGCGCCGAACGGAAGAAGCGAGGTCAATACAGGCCGGGAACAAGGCGTTTCGTGGCCTTACTGTACGCCACGTAATCGTCGCCAAAGGCTTCAGCTAAGGCGGCTTCCTCGACGTGAATGCGGTAGAGAAGTGCGGCAGTCGTAGGCACTAGCACGGCAGCAAAGCTAATCCAATTGCGTGAATGCAGGCCGACCGCAAAAAACACCAACAACAGGCCGAGGTAGGAAGGATGGCGCACGAATCGATAGAGTCCCGTGCGCGTAATCTGCTGCGAATCCTGAATGGCCACGTTTGAGCTGAAGGATTTGCCAAGAGTGAAGATCGCGGTCCAGCGAATGGCCAGTCCCACGAACATGACGAAGACGCCAGCGGTCTTCAGTGCGTGGGCGCCGCCGAACATATTGGGTGCATGAGTTTCACTGATCCATTGACACGCTGTGACGGATGCGGCGATGACGATCCACAGAATCAGCAACGAGCCCCGGTCCTGCACTTTTCCGCTGCTGCGTTTGGTGCGTGTCGCGATGCCGACGAGAATCTCTGACGCAAACCAGCCATAGAAAAGCAGTTGCCAAAAGAACGATAGGGTCATCGTGACTCCAAGGGCAAAGGCTTAGGAGTGTTTGGGTCGTTCGGTTGGAGGAAATCCCATTTGTTGCCGTAGAGATCCTCGAAAACGGCGATGATGCCGTAGGATTCATGGCGAGGAGTCTCTAAAAACTTAACGTTAGAGGCCTGCATTAGACGGTAATCCCGCAAGAAATCATCGGTATGGAGAAAAAGGAAGACGCGGCCACCGGCTTGCTTGCCGATTTGTTGGACTTGCTCGGGGGTGTCCGCTTGTGCGAGGAGCAGACTTGTGCCGCCAGAGCCGGGCGGAGCGACAACGAGCCAGCGTTTGGCGACGGAGAGGGGCGTATCTTCGATGACGCGGAAACCGAGGGCTTCTGTAAAGAAGACCAGCGCTTCCTCGTAATTGCGGACCAACAACGTGACGTGAGCCAGCGATTGTGGCATGACCCATGATTATCCCACGGTTGCGAGGGAGCCGCCAAAAGTGGGGGTTGCTTGTGGGGGTTGAGGGAGCGGCCCTATAATTGAGCGTTAAGCAACCAGGAGGCAGAGACGCCATGGCGACAGCGAAAGCGAAATTGAAGGTGCGGGAATTCACAAACGAGCCATTAAGCGATTTTTCGAATGCAGCGAATCGAAAAAAGATGGAGAAGGCGCTGGCGAAGGTGAAGGCCGAGTTTGGGCACGAGTACCCGATGTGGATTGGCGGGAAGAAGGTGATCACGGCGGGAAAAAGGAAGTCCACGAACCCGTCGCGACCGTCGCAGGTCGTCGGGGTATTCCAGGATGCGTCGAAGGAGCACGCGATCGAGGCGATTGAAGCGGCGAACAAGTATTTTAGCGTGTGGAAGAAGGTGCCCGTCCAGCAACGCGCGAAGTGTTTGTTCAAGGTGGCGGCGCTCCTGCGCGCGCGGAAGTACGAACTGGCCGCGCTGGTTTGCTATGAGGTAGGGAAGACTTGGTTTGAAGCGGACGCGGACATCGCCGAGGCGATCGATTTTTGCGAGTTTTACGGGCGCGAGATGCTGCGGCTGGGGCAGCCGCAGAAGCTGACGCCGATGCGCGGCGAGCGGAATTACCTGGTGTACATCCCGCTAGGCGTAGGCGCGGCCATTCCGCCGTGGAATTTCCCGTGCGCGATCATGGCGGGGCTGGTGGTGGCATCCCTGGTGACCGGGAATACCGTGGTGCTGAAACCGGCTTCGGATTCGCCGACGATTGCGGCGAAGTTCGTGGACATTCTGTTTGAAGCGGGCATTCCGAAGGAAGCGGTGCAGTTTGTGAGCGGGTCGGGCGGGGCGGTCGGCGACACGATCGTGCAGCATCCGAAGACGCGATACGTCGGATTCACGGGCTCGAAAGAAGTGGGCTTGCGGATCGCGGAACTCGCAGCGAAGCCTTCGCCGGGGCAGATCTGGATCAAGCGGACCGTGCTGGAAATGGGCGGCAAGGACGGCATGATCGTGGACGAGGAGGCGGACATTGACGCGGCGGTGGAAGGCACGGCGCAGGCCGCGTTTGGGTACCAGGGACAGAAATGCTCGGCGTGCTCGCGCGTAATCGTGAGCGAGAAGGTGTACGACACATTCCTGAACAAGCTGGTAGAGCGGACGAAGAAAATCAAGGTGGGACCGAGCGACGACCCGAACAACTACATGGGCCCGGTGATCAATGAATCGGCGATGAAGGGGATTCTGGACTACATCGAGGTTGGGAAGAAGGAAGGAAGGCTGGTGGCGGGCGGCGGACGCGCGCCGGGCGAAGGGTACTTCGTGGAGCCGACGATTATCGCGAACGTGGATCCGAAGGCGCGGCTGGCGCAGGAAGAAGTCTTCGGACCGGTGCTGACGGTGATCAAGGCGAAGAACTTCGATCATGCGATGGAGATCGCGAATAACACCGAGTTTGGGCTGACGGGTTCGGTGTACTCGAAGAATCCGGCGAAGATTCGCCGCGCGGAGCAAGAGTTCCACGTGGGGAATCTGTACTTGAACCGGAAATGCACGGGAGCCATGGTGGGAGCGCATCCGTTCGGCGGGTTCAATATGAGCGGAACGGATTCGAAGTCCGGCGGGAAGGATTATTTGCTGCTGTTCCTGCAGGGGAAGGCCGTCGCGGAGAAGGTCAAGTAAGAGCCGAAGAGGAAGCCTTAACGCAGAGTTCACCCCGACGGGGTCGGGGTAAACGCCGAACGCAGAGTTCACTGAGAAGAGGAGGGCGGATGAGAATCCGCCCTCTTTTATTTTTGCAAGTGCGAACCCGCTGGGAAATGACTCGAGGGCAATACTCTTTGCCTGAGTTGTAAGTTGAGATCCTTCGCCCATCCTTGTCGAATGGGCTCAGGATGACAGCCGTTTTTTCTGGTTATTGGTTATATGAAAAGAAGAAGACACATGCCTCTCAAAGGCGCCCGCCTCAGAAGGCGGCCGCTACAAGGGCTCGGCGGAAGCGCTGCTGGAGACCAATTTTAGCACGCGGTAAACGGGATAGCTGCAGGCCAGGGCGATGAGCGTGAAGATGCTATTGGCGCGGTCTTCGCGGACGGCTTCGATTAAGAAACCGATGGAGCCGAGGAGCGCGAGAGCGGTTGTCCACGGATAGCCCCAGGCGCGATAGGGTCGGGGCATTTCGGGTTCGCGGAGGCGGAGAAGAAACATCGAGGTAAAGGAGAGCAGGTAGTTGGTGACGAAGAAGAAGGCGAGCATGGCGATGACGCGCTCGAAACTGAAGATGGCGAAGGCCACGCCGACGAGGGCGCTGAGGAGAAGGCCGAGGGTGGGCGTGCCACCCTTGTTGATGCGAGAGACGCTGCGGAAGAAGAGGCCGTCGCGGCTCATGGCGTAGATGACGCGTGCGCCCATGAGGTGGAGAGCGTTGAGGGAACTGAAGAGGGCAAGAACCATGATGGAACGGAAGACGGTGTCGCCATGCGGGCCGAAGACGCGCTGGGCAGCGAGGCCGAGGGAGAAATTGTTGCCGGCGATTTCGCTCATGGGGAGGACGTAGAGAACGGCGGCGTTGATGAGGAGATAGATGGCCACGATGGAAAAGAGGCTGGCAAAAATGGCTCGAGGGACGAGGTGGCCGGGATTCTTGATTTCGTCGCCGAAGTAGATGACGCCGTCCCAGCCATCGTAAGTGTAGATAGTGGCCTGAATGCCGAAAAGGAGGGCGGTGATGAGTGCCGCGCCGACGGGGATGACGACAGGAGCGGCGCTCTGGGCGAGCGGTGCGGCTTCGGCAACGTGGCGCACATGGCCACCCAAGGTGAAGCAGGCAATGACCATGACGAAGAAGACCAAGCCCTTTAGGACAGTGGTGAAGTTCTGCACCTTGCTGCCCATGCTGATGCTTCTCCACTGCAGCAGGGCGAAGAGAACGATCGCGGAAACAGCGGTGATCTTGATGCGCATGGCGCTATCCAATGCGGGGAAAATGTGCGCCATGTACTCGCCGACGACGATGCCGATGGCGCCGGTGGTGCCGCAAGTGGAGAGCCAGTCGCTCCAGCCGACGATGAAACCCGCATAATCACCCAGGGCGCGGCGAGAAAAGTTGTACTGGCCGCCGCTCTTGGGGATGGCGGAGCCGAGTTCAGCAAGCTGGAAAGCGCTGACGAGGGCGTAAAAGGCGCCGGCGAACCAGACGCTGAAGAAGAGCCAGTGATTGGGGAGGCGCGCGGCGATGTCGCCGGGAGTGCGCACGATGCCGGCGGAGATGGCATTGCCGACGGCGACGGCGATGCCAAAGCCGACACCGAGGATTTGCAGGAGCTTGCCGCGGTCCTTGCGGGAGCGAAGGGACGGCGTGGATGGGTCGGCAGACGAGGTGTCAGCAGGCAGCGGCAAAGTGAAGTCTCAAAGTCCTTGGGGAGTACGCGTCATCATACGTTCGCGGGGCAAAAAAGCAAACTGGAATTGAAAGCGCGGCGAATGCTTGTGGATGATAAGGGCAGGAGGGGTGGAGGCAAAACGGGTCCTTAGTACAGGTCGTGCCTGAAGGTTACTGGCAGATTGGGCCGGGGCAAGGAAGAGCGATTAACTCATTTGCGGGATACGGGGATTGCGGGAATCGTCGGCGAGGTCAAGGGCAAGTTCGCGGGGAGAGGGAGGGACGGCGAGGCGGATGGAGGAGCAATCGTTGACGATCCAGTCGGCGCCACCGGCATGGAGCTCGGAATCGCGGGTGGTGGTGCGGATGGCAAGGACGCGGCAGCCGGCGGCTTTGCCGGAGCGGACGCCGGATGGGGCGTCTTCGATGACGACACAGTTGGCAGGGGGAAGGCCGAGAGCGGCGGCTCCGGAGAGGTAGGGCTCGGGATCAGGCTTGCTACGCTGGATGTCGCTGGCGGTGACGAGATGGCCGACGAAATCGAGGAGGCCTGCGGCGCGGAGGCGCACTTCGGCTAGGGGGCGCGTGGCGGAAGTGACGACGGCGAACTGGCTGGCGGGGATAGAGGCGAGGAGTTCACGCGCGCCGGGAAGAGCGATGACGTCGGCGACGTCGTCGATTTCTGCTTGCTCGAGCCAGGAGTTTTCCTGGTGATGAACCGCATCGGAGGCGCGCGGGAGGAGTTCCTGGACGGAGACAAGACTGGTGCGGCCGTGAGCGGTCTTGATGACGAATTCGGGAACCATGCCTTGCTTGATGGCCCAATTGGACCAGGCGCGGGCCACGGCGGCGGTGGAATCGACGAGAACACCGTCCATATCGAACAGCAGGGCAGAGCAGAGGATACGGGTCATTGGGCACCAGGGACGCGAAACAGATATTGTGGCGTGAAAGCGGGTGGAAGGAAAGGCGGGGTAGGAGGTGAGTTCCGATGAGCGAAGAGATTCGACGCCGCGGGAAGGAGCTACGCCGGCGTCCAGATTAATTGTCGTTGTCTTAAAGGAGCTATTTGGGTGGGAGGGCGGCGATCTTGTCAATGACGATGGCCTTGGAGCCGCCGCGCTGATAAATCTTGCCGGTGACCGTGACTTTTTCTCCCGCGAAGGGAAGCAGTTTCGGATTCTGTCCAGTGGATGGCATGGTGTCGGCGATGGGCCAGTAAATCGTGCCATCTTCGGCGAGGATGACGAGCTGGGAACCCGCTTTGGCGCAAGAGATGGCGCACTCCTTGCTGATGGGCTTGTCGAGGCTCTTGGTGAAGGCGCAGGCGGAGTCCAGGACGTAGCCCTTCACGGTAACTGCCGGCGTATCGGCGAAGCTGAGCAGAGCCAGCCCCACAACCGGGAGAAGCAGTGCAGCACGCGACGCCAGTCGATTGATTTTCATTTCCTTTGCCTCCTGTGCGCATTGAAGTGCGGTAGCGAGGACACTATAGGAGCCTTGGCAACGTGTCTCTAGTGTTTTTGTAGTATTGCCGCTGCTGCGGTTCGCATGCAAAGTGCTCCGGCACGCATCGGCGAGACGACTCCACCCATGAGCGAAGTTGTGAGCGAAACAGCGGCTTCCAAAGCAGCAGTGCAGCATGAATCGGAAATGCTGCGCGAGTCCGGGCTGCGGCGGAAACTGAGTCCGCGCCAGGTGGCGATGATCGGGCTTGGGTGCACGATGGGCACGGGGCTCTTCCTCGGCAGCGCCATTTCCGTGAAGCTGGCGGGGCCCGCGGTATTCCTGAGTTTTCTTGCCGGAGCGTTCATCGCCCTCACGGTGATGTGGGCGCTGGCGGAAATGTCCGTGGAGCATCCGGCTGCCGGTGCCTTCGGCCTGCACGCGGAGATGTACCTGCACCCGTGGGCGGGCTTCGCGGTGCGCTACACCTACTGGATTTGCATGGTGGTGATCATCGGCAGCGAAGTTGTGGCGGCTGCGATTTACTGCCAATACTGGTTCCCGCATGTGCCGGCGTGGGTGTGGATCGCGGGGTTTTCGCTGGCGATGATTTACATCAATACCGTAAGCATCGAGAGTTTTGGCACGTTTGAATTCTGGTTTGCGATGATCAAGGTGGTCACGGTCGTCGTTTTTCTGGTGCTTGGCGCGGCGCTGCTTTTTGGAATTGGATTCCCGCGCATTGGCACGGCGAATTACACCGCGCATGGCGGTTTTTTGCCGCATGGATGGAGCGGTATGGCGCTGGGCGTGACCATGGCGCTTTTCAGCTATATGGGCCTGGAAATTGTGGGAACAACCGCGGGGGAAGCGGCGGACCCTAAGATTGCCGTGCCTCGGGCGCTGCGGGAAACGGTGCTGATCCTGCTTTTATTCTATGTGGGCGGACTGGCTGTGGTGGTGGGCATCGTGCCGTGGACTCAGATCGGGCTCGGCGAAAGTCCGTTTGTGCGGGTGTTCGAGATTGTGGGCATTCCCGCTGCGGGACACGTCATGAATTTCGTGGTGTTGACCGCGGCGCTTTCCTCCGCCACCTGCAATCTCTATTTCGCTTCGCGGATGCTTTTCTCGCTTTCGCGGGGAGGTTACGCGCCCGCGGCGCTTGGGCGTCTCAGCAAACGCGACATGCCTGTTACTGCGGTGCTGGCCTCCAGCGTGGGCATGGCGGCCGCGCTGATTCTTTCGCACTTTTCCCAGAACTCTGCGTTTGTTTTCATGATTGGCGTGGCATTTTTCGCCGCGCCATTCGTCTGGATCATAATCCTCGCGACGCATCTGGCGTTTCGCCGCGCCACTGCGCGAGCGGGTAAGAAGATTCTCCGGTTCGCTCCGCCGGGGCCATGGAGTTCACTGGTAGGAATAACTGCACTGCTCGGCGTCTTGATTTCGACCTGGTGGGTGCCGAGTTTCCACATCACGCTGCTCGCCGGGGGACCGTGGCTCATGTTCATCACACTGTGCTATCTCGGGTGGGGAAGGGTGCGACACGCGGCCCACGAAAAACCAGAAGCTCGTGGAGTTCCTGAAGTGGATGCCTGGGGAGAGCCTGATTTAGAGGAATAAGTCTTGTTGGGGTGGGAGATGGGATTTGAACCCACGACTTTCGGTGCCACAGACCGACGCTCTACCAACTGAGCTACTCCCACCACTCGGTGTAGTTTAACACGACCCCGGAGCGCGGGAAAACGTGCCGCGACTTGATTGGGAGGTGAGGCAAAAGGATATCAGCGATCAGGAACCAGCGCCAAGAAAGCAACGGCAAGGGGCCAGCTCATAAGGAAGCAACGGCAAGGAATTAGCACGCAGGAAGAACGCGGGTGGAGGAGCGCAACTCTGGGAGGGTTTTTGGGTTGAATAGGGTGGAAGGCGGTTTGGAGGAAAACGAAACACCGGGCACCTTTCGGGTTGGAGGCAACGCCGAGAGAAGGAATCCGGGGATCGGGGAAAGCGATGAGATATCTAAAATACATGGTTTTGCTCGGCATTTTGCTGATGGGCGTGGGCTACGCGCAGGCGCAAGTTAGTGTGGGTGTTGGAGTTGGCCCGGTGTATGCCGGGATTGGCGGCGCGCCCGTTTGCGATTATGGCTACTACGGGTATTACCCGTATGGGTGCGCTCCGTATGGTTACTATGGGTCGCAGTATTTTGTGGGCGGCGTGTTTATCGGAGCGGGACCGTGGTATCACGGCTGGTACGGGCGAGGCTATTCTGGCCGGCCCGGGTACGGCTACGGTCGTGGTGGATATGGCAACGGTCGTGGGGGATACGGCAATAGGCCGGGATACGCCTATGGTCGTGCGGGATCCGGAAATCGCCCAGGCTACGCCAATAGGGGCGGTGCGGGTCGCGGCTATGCCGGAGGCGGGTACCGCGGCAACGGTGGTGGCGGGTATCACGGTGGCGGAAACTTCCGCAGTGGAGGTGGATTCCGTGGTGGCGGCGGGGGCGGCTTCCATGGAGGTGGCGGCGGCCACGGTGGCGGCGGCTCTCATGGTGGAGGTGGCGGACACGGAGGCGGACACCGCTAAATCGTAGCGACTCGTCTAGGAGAAATACGAACGGCTGACAACGCGTGTTGTCAGCCGTTTTGAATTTGGGGGACGGATATCAGCGATCAGGAAGCAGGAGGGTGGCAGGGTTGGGATCATGCCTAGATGGGGTCCAGGGGTGCTGGCCCCTACACTTCTTTGGCGACCGGAGTGGGTGTCGCTAAAGCATGTGTAAGTTCCGGGCCGCCTCGGAAGGCGGGCCCTACCAAGGCGAACCCAAGAACACAGTCAGGAGTGACTGTGCCACAGATGCCACCGCACCAAAGCCTAGATGGGGTCCAGCGGTGCTGGCCCCCTACGGGAGGAGTGGTGGCGATTGTCGGATTTGCTCTTAACGGGGAGGAAACGCGGGGCGGGTGCGCGGCAAAAGGGGGCGGAGGAGTTGATAGACTGGACAAGGGAAGCGTGTCCCCGCGCATGAACCCGCAATCGTCGGATCGTATCCATTTCGATTTGCAGCTGGCCTACGCGCGGCCGGTGGTCGCGATGCTGGCGGTGCTGTGCCTGATGGAATTGCGGGCGGCGCGGGAAGTGGCGCGGCCGCTCTCATTTCTGATCGCCTATTTCGTCGCGGCAATGGTGATTCTGCTGCTGGAGCGGGCGCTGCGGCGGTACAACTGGCGGCTGCCGCTGCTGTGCGACATTCTGGTGACCGGGGTGTTCCTGTACATTTCGCCGGAACTCCTGCCGGCGTGGTTTCTGCTGTTTTTCATCGCCTTTGCGGCAGCGTACCGGTGGAACCTGCGATTTTCGTGCTTCCTGTGTTTTGGGTTGTTGTTGCTGGGGCTGGCGCTTTCCATGCACCGGGGTGCACCGGGAGCCCCAACGAAGGACCTGCTGTACTCGATTTCGTTTTTTGCAGCGTCGTTTCTGGGAGCCGCGGGAATGGCGTTGCTGGGGGACCGCAACCGGCGGTTTGCCTGGCAACAAACGTTCCTGACACGCCTGGCGAACACCATGCACGTGGACCTGGGACTCTCGGAATCGCTGCGATTGCTGCTGGAAGAGTTGTGCGGGGAATTTCAGACCGAAGAGGCGCTCCTGGCATACCGCGACGTTGATCTGGAGCGCATTTTCCTGTGGCAACTGAAATCGGGCGAAAGCGAACGGCTGTCTCCGGAAAATCTTCCGCTGATGCGCGCGGACGGATTCCTGCTGGATGATATGGAAGCGTCGCTGTGCTGGAATTCGCTGGAAGGCCGAGGCGCGGGATTTGGCTGGGACCGGCGAAGCGGGCAGGCGCTGAAAATCCTGCCGCGGGTCCCGGGTCCGACACAGCAGGAATTCGGGATCAGGAATTTCCTGAGCGTGGCATTCGATCAGGAAGAGCACGCGGCGGGGCGGCTGTTCCTGGTGAATCGCCGGCCGGGACGCGCGGGGTTTGTGCAGGCGGATCTGGAGTGGTTTGAGCGCATCGCGCGGCATGTGAGCTCGTCCATCGAGAGCGTTTTTCTGCTGCGGCATTTGCGGGCGCGGGCGATTGAGGCGGAACGCTCGCGGATTTCGCGCGACTTGCACGACGGGATCCTGCAGACGCTGTTGAGCATCGAGATTCAGATTGACGTGCTGCGGCGGAAGGCGGCCACGCAACCGGACCAGGTGGAGTCGGGTCTGGCATCGCTGCAGCAGACGGTGAAGAATGAGGGCGGGGAATTGCGGCACATGGTGACGGACCTGCGGCCGCTGCGCGTGCAGTCGGCGGACATGGTGGACCTGATGAGGGGTTTCGCGGAGAGGTTCCGGAACGAGTCGGGACTGGCGCTGGATTTACTGATTGATTCGGTGGAATTGCACGCTCCGGACCGGGTCTGCCGGGAGCTTTTCCAGATTTACCGAGAAGCACTCAACAACATAAAAAAGCATGCCAAGGCTTCCCATGTCGTGGTAAAACTGTCGCAGGACGATAGCCGGCTGGCTCTCGTAGTGGACGACAACGGCGAAGGATTCAGCTTTGCCGGCCGATTCACGGGGGATGAGCTAGACCGGCTGCGGCTGGGTCCTATTTCCATCAAGGAAAGAACGCGCACGGTCGGGGGAGTTTTGACCGTGGAGTCGAACCCGGGTCATGGTGCGCGTCTGACGATCGAGGTACCGCTCGGCTAATATGGCGAAGACGAAACAGCAGATACGCATATTAATGGCGGACGATCACGCGATCTTCCGCGACGGCCTCCGGAAGCTGCTCGACGGCGACGAAGAGATCACCATTGTCGGCGAAGCGCAAAACGGCACGGAGTGCATTAAGCTGCTGGCCAAGCTGAAGCCGGATATCCTGCTGCTGGACCTGCGGATGCCGGACAAAGACGGGCTGGCGGTGCTGGAAGAAGTGAATTTTGACCAGATGCCGACGCGCGTGATCGTGCTGACCGCGGCGGAGGACGACCGCGACGTCGTGCGGGCGATGCGGCTAGGGGCGCGCGGCGTGGTTTTGAAACAGTCCGCCACGGACCTGCTGGTCAAGAGCATTCACCGCGTGCACGCAGGCGAAATCTGGCTGGACAACCGCATGACCGCGGAGGTCATGAAGGCGTTCGCGAAGTCGTCGGAGTCTGGGCCAAGGCGGGAGAAGCCGCTGCTTTCCGACCGCGAGAAAGAAATCGTGCAACTGGTGGCGCAGGGGTTCCGGAACAAGGAAATCGGGGAGAAGCTGTTTATCTCCGAGCAGACGGTGAAGAATCACCTGCACAATATTTTTGACAAGCTGGGCGTGTCTGACCGGCTGGAACTGGCGCTGTACGCGATTCACCATCGCTTGATTGACCATTCCTAGGGAAAAAACAAAAGCACTTAGAAGAAGCGCGCGCGAAGGGTTACGCCAGGAGGCTGGTGTGTGCGGCGCAGGGAGGGTGGGGAAGGCCGGGGAAGTCCAGCGTACTGAGTGAGTTACGGCGGCCTGGCGAAAACCACGAAATTAGCGGATTCTCGGAAATTAGGACGGGGGTTTACCCGTTCTAGTACATTGGTACCGTTTTTGCCGGGAGCGATTTTGAATCCCGAGTTCTATTGTTCCCTGGCCCCACCCCGGCTACACTCATTTCTTCAAACATGGAGGTTTCCTTGACTGGGTCCGAGCGCCGCACTACACAAAGATTTTCCATGCGGCTGCCGCTTACGGTGAGATGGACCACAGGCGCGGCAGTTGGCGAAACAATGACGGAATCCCGTGATGTCAGCTCCCGCGGGGTTTATTTCTTCCTATCCAAGGATATCAAAGAAGGCTCGCCCGTCGAGATTCTGCTGACATTGCCTAATGAAATTACGCTGGCCGGACCGGTGCGCGTGCGCTGCCTGGGCCGCGTGCAGAGGACGGAACCCCGCGATGAAGGTGCGATTGGGGTGGTCGCGGCGATCGAGCGGTACGAGTTTCTGCGCGGCACCGAAGAAGTGTAACTGGCGGAATCGCGCGAATAGAGATTCAGTACAAGTTCCTTGCTCGCTCACTGCGGAGGCGGGCAGGAATAGCCGGGGTGCCTCGGCCCCTCAGCGGAGCGCCCCGGCAGTAGTTTGTTAGGAAGCGGTCAGGGTCGTGCCGAAGTCGAAAGTCAAAAGTTGAAAGCCAGACAGTGCGCCCCCCTGCTTCACCACGTCTCGCAGATCCCCTCTGAGAAACCCAAAGCTTAAATCCCCAGCTCTTCATGCCATTGTGTGCGCGATTCATTTTCAACTGACTCCTTGTGTTCGCGGGTCCCGTGCTGCAGCGGGCGTCATTTGCCATAGAGAACAAAGAAAGCCCCATACTCTCCGGGGCAGGGGAGCATGGGGCAAATGCGGATTCGGCAGGGGCCTTACTTGGCGTTCTTGTTGGCTGCTTCGGCCGCTTCCTTCAGTTCGTGGTTCACCTGCTCGAGGAGTTCCTTGGCTTTCTGCGCGTGGCCTTGCATATCCCACTCGTTGGCCTTTTGCGCTTCGATGATTTTTTCATAGGCCTGGGTGGAGAGGCGCTGTGCGGCCGCCAGGTTCGGATGGCGTCTCCCACTGACATTGTCTTTTGGCATTTGCGCCAGGACCACACCGCCGCCAAGCAACACGGCAACCACGGCGCTGGCAACCAATGATCTCTTTGTCATTTTTTTCTCCTCGGATAAAATCGAGTCTCTTTCAACAAAACTCCGGCGGATTGGGCTACGACCTTCTTCGTTGGGCGTTGCCACCACTGTACGATGAGCGACAGATGAGCCAACAGAGAAAGCGGGAGACTGTTGCCAGTTCGTAACGCGGCACGGCGAAGCAGAGTGTCCTTCAGGTGTCGCCTGTACTTTGGGTCAGGCGATTTCCGCGGGGCCATGGGCGATCATGGATTGAGCCTCGCCCCCCGGGAAATCTCACAGGCCTTTTGGTGAAAAGGCGACAGGAAAGTGTGCCATGCCGGAAACGCCGGCGAACCAACACAAAGAAGAGCTCAAAGACCATTCCGCCGAGCGCGCCGCGGAGCGCCTGGCGACACCAAAAGAACTGGCGGAGTTTGGAACGATCAGGCCCAATCCGGAGCTCGAAGCGAGGATTCTGGCGTTCCTGGAAACGGAGATGACGGAAGGGGAATCGCCGGAAGGGCGGCCGCTGGAAACGAAACAGACTGAGATGGTGATTGAGGTCCGGGAACCGGCGATTGTCGAAGTGCCGCTCGAACCGCGGGCGGCAAACACGGCGGAAACAGCAAGCGATCCGGACGAAGTCATTTCTGAAAAAACGGAGATCATCGAGGAGAGCCCCGAAGAAACCCCGGCCGGAACGCCGGGGGAATCGCGGGCGGCGGGCTCAGATCTGCTGGTGTTTGCGGAAGTGCTGGACCAGCATCGCCAGTGGGTGGAGAGCGGGGGAAGCGCTGGCGCGCGAGGCGATTTTGCGGGAGCGGACCTGGCGGGAGCCGACCTGACGGGCGTGAATTTGCAGGGCGCGCAACTCCAGAAAGTGAATTTGCGCGGCGCGGATCTTTCCATGGCGAATTTGCGCGGGGCGAATCTGGTGGAAGCGGACCTGCGCGAAGCGAACCTGCTGGGAACGGAATTTTTGGGCGCGAATCTGATGGGCGCGAATCTCTATGGCGCGCAGGGATTGTGGGCCGGGCGGTTGGGTGGGACAAACCTGTTTGACGCAACGCTGCCGGAGGCAGTTTCCGCGCACGACGGCGGCAAAACGATTGCACAAGCGACGCAGTCGGCGCGCGGGTTTTACCTGCTGGTGATCGCGCTGTGTCTGGCTACGTGCGTACTGGTGGCGCTGACGACGGATGTGCGGTTGCTGCTGGACCTTTCCGCGACACCGACTTCACGGATTCCGAACATTCTGCCGTTGCAGGGATTCTATCTGGGGGCGCCGCTGCTCCTGACGGTATTGTTTTTGCGCCTGCAGTTCCTGCTGCTGCGTTTGTGGGGAAGCATAGCAGCGCTGCCCGCGGTATTCCCGGATGGGCAGACGCCGGAAAAGGATGGGCGTTGGTATCTGGTGGGACCGATCCGGCCACACTTGCGGTGGTCGCGCGATCTACGGTCGCCCCTGGCGCAGGTGGAAAGCGTGATGGCCCGGCTGCTGGTGTACTGGGCAGTGCCGGCCGTCCTGTTCTTCCTGTGGCTGCGCTATCTGGTGATGCAGGACTATCGAGGGACGCTGTTGCACGTATTCCTGATTACGCTGGCGAGCGCGGCGGCTTGCGGAACGCCGCGGATTGTGGCGCGGGTGCTGCGGCCGGGCGACTGGAACGATGAAAGCACGCCGC